>Ga0310696_10009179_pt1 | contig 11464 bp, 12 predicted proteins | sample AusTroGonzalo_MG_4_FD_203885 | JGI IMG/M metagenome (GOLD analysis project Ga0310696, IMG submission 203885) | Bovine rumen microbial communities from tropical cattle in Woodstock, Queensland, Australia - Gonzalo_02 (v2) (version 2) | ecosystem: Host-associated > Mammals > Digestive system >...
CCGCGTGATAGGGTATCGGGATTTTAAGTCGGATGGATCCGAATGGTATGTCAGCAATCCTTTCGTCACGGATGTGTCGGCTGTAGAGGCCCAAATTGACGCGTTGCAGGCGACGGGTGGTGGAGATGAACCCGAGTCTCTTCTTGATGCGCTTTATAAGGTTGCTACATGGGGAAGCACGGATGAGGGCGCACAGGAGCTTGACCCCGAGAAGTGGCGCTACCGCAGTGCTGCGGCGCGTTGCGTCATCATCTTCACCGATGCGTCATTTGCCGACAGGACGACAATCCCCGAAGCCCCGGGGTTGACGTGGGAGGACATAGCGAACTACGCAATGCAGGAGCGGCTTCGTATCTCTCTGTATGCGCCGAAGATGGACTGCCACGATAATCTGACACAGATCGATAAGTGTGAGTATATGGCCATACCATATGACCCGAGTGTCAAGAATGATGCAGTGAATAAGCTCCGCGAATTCACGTCCAACGCCGCCAACTTCCAGAAAACATTGATTCAGTTGGCCAAGACCGTGTCGATGTCCGGCGTGGTTGACACTCTCTGACAAGCTAGTTTAAGGAGAGGAGATAGACAATGGCTGGTAGAGAAACCGCAGACATAGTGTTCTGCATGGATGCGTCAGGTTCGATGAGCCCTACATTCGAGGGGGTTCGGAACCATGTGCTTGAATTGCTGGATTCCTTGAAGACGGATTTGCAGCGATCATGGGACGTGCGTTTTGATTTCTTGGCCTATAAGACAGCCTACAACTGCGACGGGAAGGCCGGGATGGTGTTCGATACGGTCAAAAAGAGGAACATGGAGGTCTTAGATGGTCTTTACCGCGGTTCCGGCGATGTTAACGGCGGGTCGTCATCGGGTTTCTTCACTTCTGATGTCAATGTGTTTCGCATGGCGTTGCAGAAGGTGGAATGCGATGGGGACGAGACATCTGCGCCAGCTATTGATATGGCCGCAGACTTCCCGTTCCGTGATGCAGCCACATGCCATAGGGTCGTAATCCTTCTCACTGACGAGCGGATGGAGGACGGAACCTGCGTCCAGAAATCCAATTCTAAGTTGGCCAAATTGACCGAGAAGCTCCAGAATCGCGGAATCATGCTTTACATGGTAACGCCGCAGAGCGACATGTATGACACCTTGTCGCAGGCCGACAAGAGTGAGTGGATGGTGGTTAGCGACAATTCTGGCGGACTTAGCAATGTCGATTTTGGCAAATTGATGAAAGCTATTGGCAAGTCAGTTTCGGTGTCGCAAACTGGCAAAGGCGCAGCTGCCGATCCAAATCCTCTCTTTAACGAGACAAAATGGTCCGATAGTGGTGAATGTGTAAAGACGGACATGGAAGAATGACAAGAAAGGGATGTGAAATGGGATACATGGTAAGAGATGGCGACAGTGTGCGTAGCAAGCTGCATACCTATAAGATCGTCAAGGAACTGAATCAAGGAGCCTTCGCGTTTGCGTACAAGGCGACTGACGAAAGCGGCACGGCCGTTTTCTTCAAGCAGTACAAATCCCCCAGCAAGTCTGTGCCGTGGTTTGATGACTATGTTGCCTACGAGGAGGAACTGAACCAGCGCTTGTGCGAGGATTCGGTTCTCAAGTTGGTTTCTATCTACGCCAAAGAGTTCTTGGTCGGGATTCCTTGCGGTGCGGACGGAAAACCCCTGACAAAGCGTGAATGCCTTTTCAAGATTTTTCCCTTTGTCGAGGGAAACATCAATCTGGACGACATGATCTCGAAGAAAACCGCGTCTTTTGGTTGGGAGGAGCGTGTCTATGCCAGCACGGTGTTTGCTTTTGCAATGAGAAAGCTGCACGATGCCAATATCGTCCACTGCGACCTCACGCCTGAGAATGTACAGGTTCGCGAAGATTCGACAACAGGTATGCGCTATTACCCCCTTCTGACTGGAATGGACTGGTCCATTCTTTCAGACAAACGCGCGCCTTGGCATGGTTCGCAGGGATATGTAGGGACTATTGGGTATTTCTCCCCCGAGCACGTCCGCGGCGAGGCACCAGTTAAGGCCTCGGATGTCTTCACGTCCGCGATCATCATTTCACAGGTGCTTGCAGGCGTGCACCCGTTTGAAAGTCATCTGTCGGCGGACGACTTGTACGATTATGTTCTTTCTGGCAAGAACGACTTTTCGGCCAGTGGCGTTCCCTTCAAGGGAGAGGTGACGAGCAAACTGGGGGATCTTTTGATGAAGGCGCTGTCCCCGATTGCCTCCGTGCGCCCGACGATGGAGCAGATTCACATGGAACTTATGGATATCTGCAAGTTGCTTGGGAAGTAAGGTTGTGACACTATCTAAGTAAGGAGCTTTTATGGGATACATGGTAAGAGATGGCGACAGTGTGCGTAGCAAGCTGCATACCTATAAGATCGTCAAGGAACTGAATCAAGGAGCCTTCGCGTTTGCGTACAAGGCGACTGACGAAAGCGGCACGGCCGTTTTCTTCAAGCAGTACAAGTCTCCAAGCAAGCTTGTTCCGTGGTTTAAGGATTATTTTGCATATGAGGACGAACTCAATCGCCGTCTGCGAGAGGATCCAGTTCTCAAGACCGCGTCCATCTACGCAAACGAGGTGTTCTTGGGGTTGCCTTACGGTCCTGACGGCGAACTGATGTCGAAGCACGAGAACATCTATCAGGTGTTTCCGTTCGTGGAGGGCAACATCAATCTCGACGACATGATCTCGAAGAAGGCCTCGTCTTTTGATTGGGAGAAGCGTCTATACGCAAGCACGGTGTTTGCGTTTGCCCTGCGCAGGCTTCATGAGATTAACATCGTCCACTGTGACCTCAAGCCTGAGAACGTGCAAATACGCGAAGACCCCACCATCGTGATGAAGTACCGACCGCTGCTCATTGACATGGACTGGTCTGTGCTTTCCGACAGGAGGGCGCCTTGGCATGGGGCGCAGGGCTATGTAGGGACTGTTGGGTATATGTCTCCAGAGCATATTCGCGGCGAGGCACCGCAGGAATCGTCTGACGTATTTACTGCCGCCATCATCTTGTCGCAAGTGCTTGCCGACGCACATCCGTTTGAAAGTCATCTGTCGGCGGACGACTTGGACGACTATGTTCTCTCTGGCAAGAACGACTTTTCAGCCGGTGGCCCTCCCTTTAAAGGGAAGGTGACGAGCAAGCTGGGGGATCTTCTGATGAAGGCCCTGTCCCCGATCGCCTCCGTGCGCCCGACGATGGAGCAGATACACATGGAACTTATGGATATCTGCAAGTCGCTGGGAGGAGGAAAACCAGGCTCTGAGCTGAAGAAGTTGAAACTTGTTTTGCGCGGCGATGCGGGAGAGTTTTCTTCCCGTGCAAAATTCCGCCTAGACCAGAACACCCTTGCTCGCGTCTCTTCGCAGGCAAACTTTGCGGATCGGGCGAACCAGTTCTCCGTGGAGGTTTCCGACGGTGGTTGGTTGATAGTTGGCAATCCTGCGGTCACGAATCCGACCACATTGAACGGAGTCGAGATTGGCGCATCGCCAACACCCATAAAGGATGGTGACATAGTAGCGCTCAAGGGCCGATCAAGTGGAAAGACGGCAATGAAGCTAACGGTTCGGCTTGTTGCGGAGTAAATTGAACATGATGCCGTGCCGCCTGCTGGCGGCACGGCATCCAGAAGAGTCGGGAAAGATTATGGCAATTTGCTCAAAATGCGGAACAGAGATCCCTGAGGGCGTCAAAGGTTGCCCGGCCTGCGGCGAAGGTTCAATTGCACGTATAGTGCTGACGGGGTCTTTTGGGAAGATGTCGAGCGGCATAGATATTGACATAGGGCAGCCGTTGGCAAGTCGTATCTGCGGCGAGGAGGCCCGTTTCTTCGACAATAGGCAGTTCTCCCTACACAAAGGGGATGATGCGTGGTCAATCATCCCTAACGCGGACGCAAAAAACGAGACGTTCCTTAACGGGACAGCGTTGTCCGGTGAGGCGAAGCTGGACGAAGGCTCGGAGATTTCGCTGAAGGGCAAGGCCGGATTTATAAGGGTTTCCTTTTTGTGATACAATGGAGGTGGCATGGATGAGCTGAATAATATTAAGTCGACTCCGGGCGTTGGAGCGGCTTCGTCTGCTCCTGATCCGGAAAAACAGCCGACAGCGACAACCCAGGATGTGATAGTTGTTGTGCGGCATGAAGATTCATCTCGGCTTGACGCGCTCAAGGTATGGCTTCGCGAAAACGAAGTGTCCATAGCCGAGAAGGCGTTGTCTGACGATGACCGGCTTTCTGGTCTTGCTCTTGCGCTTTACCCTGCGGTGAATGGCGGATGCTTGGCCGTAGGGGACGGATGTTTCGCTGGCGGCGGAAATGACGCGCCAGTTTATCTGCTGGGCGATACGCATGGTGACTTTGACAGTTTCGTCGCCATCCTTGACTGGATTGTGGGCAATGCGGAAAATGACGCTCCGACGGTTTATTTGCTTGGAGACGTTATTGATCGCAATGGCGAGGGTTGCATGCTTGAATGCGCGCTGATTATGGCTATCTTGCAGAAGGGCCTACCCGAAGAAACTGGTTTCGCGAAATTCAACGGGGTACGCCTTGGTATAGTCAAGGGTGACCATGACATTGCCTTGAGATATCAAGAGCCATACGTACATGAAAAAAGGTTTTTAGCTGCGGTAAGCCCAGCAGACTATTGCGACTGGCTTAACAAACGCCTTGACGATGGTGCTGGTGAGGATGCGACAAAAATTGGAAGGGCATGGATTCGGCTTATGCGCGAGTGTCCGGCGGCTGCTTTTCTAGAACATTCTGGCACATTGTTGGCGCATGGTGGCATCCCGCGCAGGGATATCCAGGAGCGTATAGTCAAAGGCGAACTGGACATCTTGCAGTCGGATGTCTGTGCAAAGGACTACGAATGGTGTAGGTTGGTTGACGTCAAGAACAAGTTGCTCAATCGGAATTCAGCCACTTCCGAGATTGGATGGCAGGAATTTGACTCGTTTTGCAAGACGGTTTTCCCAAGTGAGTCTTCTGACGGATGTGGAACTAAGGTTCGTAGATTTGTTTTTGGGCATCAGCATCCTATATCGGGGTTTGAGCGATATACGAAGTGGTATGATGGATATGAGGTTGTGTGCATCGCCTCATTCCAGAAGTCAGATTCACTTCTTGGAGATACGATTCCTCATTTCTGCCGTTTGGCTCGGAAAGATGACGAAGACTGGCAATTGCAGGTATATCGAATGGAGAATCTCGCTGTGCCAGACAAAGAAGAGGCGCCTGCAGGTGAAAAAGAAGAGCCTTCGGCGTCAGAGATCACGCAGGAAGGTGGCCAGGATGGCGCGGAGAGGGAGATGCTGGGTGGTTTAATAGGGAATGACGAATCTACAGTCGACAATCCAGTGCAATGAGGTACCGTTGCAAGATATGCGGGACTCCGGGCGAAGGGAAAACATTCCCCGTAAGCTGTCCGGCTTGCGGGTCCAGTGAATTTGAAAAAAGGCCGTTTGATGCGAAATGCCCAAAATGCGGGCAAGGGTATTTTAAAGAGGACAACCCTGTCATCTGTGCGGCGTGCGGAAATCGTCTCAAAGCCCCACCTGTAGTTCCTAAGCCAAAATTAAATCGCCCAACATTTTCTCCTCCGCCCGGGAAACGCACTGTAAGCCCACCCAAGCCAGCTCCACCGCCGCGGAGACCGGTTACAGCGCCATCGCCGAAGTCGCCAACAGTACGGCATGCTCCGCGCCGTGGAGGATCGAGCGCCGGCGCAGTGTTGAGCATACTCAAGTTCATTGGCTTGATACCTTTGTGTCTTTTCGCAAGTGCAATTGGTTGTCTTATCGTATATATTGTCGTAGTACAGCTTTGGGATGTGTGGTGTTTTATCGGCAGACACTGGATAATCTCTTTATTCGTATTCTTTTTCATTCTTGGGAGTATAAAAGAATCTTAAAATGCGCAGCATCTATGATTGAATACAGACTTGAGGGGGACCTGGGGGCGATGTCTAGCCGAGCTTCGTTTCGGTTTGACCAGCGCATTTTGCGGCGAGTTTCCTCCGATGCCCGCTTCGCTGACGATTACTGCCAATTCCGCATCTTTATGGAGACGGGGAAGTGGTGTGTCGAGGGCAATCTCGATGCGCGCAATCTCACGATGGTAAACGGAGAGGTGCTGTCGTGGAGCCGGCGGGAACTACATACAGGTGATGTCATAGAATTGATAGGACGCACTAGCGGAAAAAAGGCGATGCGAATCGTTTTTCTTTCCGAGGGCACGCTTTCCGCAGAGGAGGTCGAATTGCAGGACATTCTCCTGGCAGGCTGGAAGAAATTCTCCCCAGAGATAGACATTACGCAGTTTGTTCTGAAGACGCGATGGGATCCTAATAGAATATTCGCGTGCATGCGAGATGCCAGGTACAATCACCCTGAAATATTCTATTATGATGGCAGTGGAAGTATTCGTCGAACAATAAGCCCCAGAGGTTCGCTTTTGGCATGTAAGATGGTTGGCTTGAAATACGATTTCTCCGCATCGGAGCTTGATGCCAGGACGCGCGAACTTGAGGCAGCTGTGGCGAAGGCCATGGCTACCGTCGATGGCGTTAGTGATGATGCCGAGAAGGCATTGCGACTGCATGATCACATCATTAGAGTGTGCGACTATGACGAGGTTGCCGCAGAGAAAAAGGACTCTTCGTGCCTGGCGAGGACGGTTTACAGCGTTCTTGTCAGGGGGCGGGCTGTTTGCGAAGGTTATACCATGGCATACCGCCACCTCCTTAACGCAGTGGGGATTATCTCTGAAGAGACAATTGGCAATGGTGGACGCCATGTATGGAATTATGTGCGCATCTGCGGAAGATGGTACCATGTCGATGTTACGTGGGACGACACTTTTCATAGCGGAGGCGATAAGACAAGCGGGCATATAAGTCGGCGAAATTTCCTGATGAGCGACAACGGGGCCAAGGAGACTGGACACAAGGGCTGGGATGTGCATGGCTTGCCGCCTGCCGACGACAATAGCTATGATTTGCTGTTTCGACGCTAACATACCTATGCACGATAGAACACTCTTATGAAAAAGTCATTGCACTATCCGTCTGCCAATAAATCCGTATATGGTGATATCGCAGTCGCAGACGGAGAAAGACTCTCCATCCGTTCATTGACTGGCGACGCGCATGTGGGCAGAGGTTCGATTTTGTCCATCGATGGTTCGTGCTATGGGGACGTTGTCATTGACGATGGAGGCAGCCTGACGTGCTCCTCACTTACTGGAGATGTGAATGCCGGCAATGATACAAAGCTGGTTGTTCGCGGTTCATGCTATGGCAATGTAGACATTGGAAGAGGTGGTCACTTTCGGTGCTCGTCCCTTACGGGGGACGTAGATGCAGATGCATTTACCAACGTATCCTGTGATGGTTCTTGCTATGGAGACATTGACATTGGACCTGGAGGCAGTTTTAGCAGCAAGTCATTGACAGGAGATGTGCACATAAGGCAGAATGCGAAGCTAAACTGCAAGGGTTCATTGTATGGAGATATTGTAATTGACAGAGGCGGGGTATTGGAATGCATGTCTTCGCTGACGGGGAACATAAAGAACAAGGGTGGGAGTTATAGGATTCGTGGTTCGTTTTATGGGAAGGTTAGAGAAGTGCGGGTGTCCAATGGTGTGCCTAACAATCCGAAACCCGTAGCGGCATCTGCTCCTGACACTACTGTTTTGTGTTCAATATGTGGAACTAGGAATCCCAACGATGCTTCCGAGTGCATGGCATGTGGCTCTGCTCTTCGTGCCGTGATTAAGAATCCCAATACCGGCATTGGAGGTTTGAAATGAGATATGTTAAGTGGATAGTTGGTATTGCTGTGGCGTGTATAGTTGTCATTTTTGTTGTCTCATATAAAATTGTAAAGCATATCTTTCGTCTGATGGATGAAACGATGCGTGCGTTGTTTCGTTGATTTGCCCCATAGACACACGCCAACGGATTTAGTATAATTCGCGCATAAACGATGTACGGGCAGTCCAACAGATTCTCACAGCTGGCATCATGCCGGCCACGACAATGGCTGGCATTGGGATGGCGTGGCACAATGAGAGTTGAGGTGCGATAGTGCAGATACTCTTTAACGGCTTGTGCAATGGTGCGCTCATCGCGCTGCTCGCGATGGCGTTCGTCATAGTCTATTTGCCGACGAAGGTGTTCTACATCGCGCTTGCTGGGGTCTATGTTCTTGGAGCTTATCTGACGAAACAGCTTATGGCGTGGGGACTGCCTTGGCCGCTTGCGGTTTGCGGCGCATTGGCGGCTGGCGTTGGCGTGTCGCTTCTGTGCGATCTTTTGAACCATCGCCCTCTGGAGAAGAGGAGGTCGTCGCTTGGTGCGCACATGATCTCGAGTCTCGGTATCTATATGATTCTCGTTCAGGTCGTCGCGCTCGTTTGGGGAAATGATCCGCAGGTTCTCAAGACAGGTATTGGCGGTGTCTGGCGCGTGGGCGGACTCGTCATGGCGCATTCCCAGATTGCCGCGCTCGCCGTCTCCATTGTGCTTGTGGGCGTATTTTTCACCTGGTTGAAGTGCAGCGATTTGGGACTACGCTTCCGTGGACTTTCCGACAATCCTGTGGAAATGGAGCTGCTTGGCTATGACACTGACAACCTGCGCACGCTGGCGTTTGCCATCTCTGGCTTTCTCGGTTCTGCTGCGGGCATCTTGAATGCGTATGACCTCGGCTTCGATCCGAATATCGGCATGTCGGCCGTGATGCTGGCCATCGTCGCAACGATCATCGGCGGGCGTGGAACGTTCATCGGCCCGGTCATCGGCGGTTTACTGCTGGGCATCATTCGTTCGCAGGTCGTTTGGCACGCCTCGGCGCGTTGGCAGGATGCTATTACCTTCTTCCTTTTGGCGGTGTTCCTGCTTGGACGCCCGAACGGAATTATCGGCGGCGAAAAGCGGTTGGAGGCGAACGAATGAATTACGTTTTCCATCTGCTTATCTATTTCGGCGTGTACGCCATCCTTGCGATGGGGCTGAACCTGATCATAGGATATTGCGGCTTGCTCTCGCTTGCGCACGCTGGATACTTTGCAATTGGCGCCTATGCCTACGCTCTTGGGACTCTTGCGTGGGGGCTTGATTCACTTTCTGCGCTTATGCTGGCGTTCCTTGTGGGCGGCGTGTTGAGCCTCCTTACGTCTCTCCCCACCTGGCGGTTGAAGGGTGACTATTTCGTGATGGCGTCGATGGCCGTACAGGTGTTGATCTATTCTACGGCGTACAACTGGGTCAGCTCGGATGCGCAGCTTGGAACGTTGGCGAACCTTACCAACGGGCCGTTTGGCATTGCGGGCGTGTCCCGCCCCGTCCTTTTCGGAGTCAAACTTACATCGCTTGGTGCAATGGCCGCGTTTTCGCTCGTCGTGGCGGCAGCTTGCATGGGCATTTGTCATCTTCTCCAGACGGCTCCGTGGGGCCGGACGCTCAAGTGCATGCGCGACGACGAACTGGCGACAAAGAATCTCGGAAAGAATGTCCAACTCCTCAAGGTGCAGGCGCTCTTCGTGGCGTGCGCGCTCGCGGCGGTCGCGGGAGCGATTTATGCGAGCTACACCAGTTACATCGATCCATCGCTCGCATCGATGGATCAGTCAATCCTGCTTCTCTCGATGATTTTCGTTGGTGGCATGGGTAACCTAAAGGGACCGCTTGCCGGCGCGGCAATTCTCCTGCTGATTCCCGAGGTACTGCGCTTCATGAACATCCCGGACGCCGTTGCTGCGGAAATCCGCGTGATGCTGTATGGGTTGATGCTGGTGCTGATTGTGCGTTTCAAGCCTGAAGGCGTGGCTGGTGATTATAAGGTGAACTGACGACGATGCAGACGAACGACACAGACTTGGTGCTTGAGGCGGAGGGACTCAAAAAGTCCTTCGGCGGCAACGCCGTCCTGAAAGGCGTCGATCTGGCCTTGCATCGTGGTGAAGTCGTGCTTCTGCAGGGCGCGAACGGCTCCGGTAAGACGACGCTCCTTAACATCCTTACTGGCAACCTCAAGCCGGACGGCGGGACGATGCGCCGACACGAGACGCTAGGGCGCACCTGGCAGGACGTTCGACTTTTCTCGTCGCAGACGCTTTCCGATAATATCGCGATGGCGACGCCGAGGCAATCTGGCGAGAACCCTCTTAAAGCCGTGTTCGCCGCGTGGAAGACGCGCCGCGAGGAACGCCGGAACGCGGCGGAGGCGGCAGACATCATGAAGCAAATGGGCCTTGCCGACAGACAGGACATTTCCGGCGCAAATGCCAAGATCGCCGAGGCGAAGTTTGTTGCGATGGTTCGCGCCATTCGTGCAGGGGCGAAGGTGTTGTTTCTCGATGAGCCGCTCGCGGGACTCGACCATGCCGAGACGGATGCCGTCCTCAAGACGCTGCGTATTCTCGTGAAGGAATATGGGCTCACGCTCGTTGTTATTGAACACGCGCTCAACATCCCGAAGATTCTGCAGATTGCGACGACGGTTTGGACGCTGAAGGACGGACTTCTGACCGCCGGAAAGCTGGATACGGCGGACGATGCGTCAGGCGGCGAATTGCGGACATGGCTTCAGTCGCAGACGCAAGACGGGCAGTTGAGCGAGATCGATATCCCTGGCGGCGCGCGACTGACGGTTGCCTCGCGGCGAAAGGACGCACAAGCGGAGCTGGAGGTGTCCGGTTATACAGTCAATCGCGGGGCACGTCCAGTCATTGCCGAGCCGGTCTCATTCACACTCAAAGAAGGCGACATTGCGGTTCTCGAGGCGCCGAACGGCTGGGGAAAATCTACCTTGCTGGAGTCGATTGCCGGACTTGTCCCAGCGGCAAGCGGAACGGTCGCGTTGTTTGGTTCCAATGTGACGGCGCTACCAGTCTGGAAACGTGCGCGGAAGGGCTTGCGACTCAACCGCGCGGCAGGAACGCTCTTCACGCAGGCGACGGTGCGCGAGAACGCGCGGCTCAACCATGTTGCGGAGCCAATCTTGTCTGCCTTGGCAGACCGCAAGGCGGGATCGCTCTCTGGCGGCGAATCGAGGCGGCTCTCCTTCGAGACCGTCCTCAACAATCCCGAAGCAAAGATTTTGATGTTCGACGAGCCATTCCAGGCCCTCGACATTACCGAGTCCGCGCGAGTGCGCCGCTCGTTGTCAAACAGTCAAAAAACAATCTTGGTAACAGTACCAAGAGGAGAGTCATTATCATGATCCATAAACTAAATAGGCCGATTATTGTTTTTACGATTGCAACTGTGCTATCGATTCTAGGTATTGTATTATACTTTAAAACAAATTACAATCGGGGTTTCCTTGTCGCAGCAAATATCCCGATTACTGGTTATTTTGCAACATATGGGGATGCGATAAAAAAAGGTGTTTTAATGTATCAAGCAGAAC
>Ga0310696_10009180_pt1 | contig 11464 bp, 10 predicted proteins | sample AusTroGonzalo_MG_4_FD_203885 | JGI IMG/M metagenome (GOLD analysis project Ga0310696, IMG submission 203885) | Bovine rumen microbial communities from tropical cattle in Woodstock, Queensland, Australia - Gonzalo_02 (v2) (version 2) | ecosystem: Host-associated > Mammals > Digestive system >...
CCGAGCCTCCAACTTGGCCGTGGGCGAGACCATCTCCAACGTGGAGTATTTCCTCAACGAGCGCCAGCACTATTTCGACGTGACGGAAGAACAGATGAGCCGCCTGATTTCGGAAATGCTAACAGAGAAAGAGAGTAACACGTTGTATTATAAGGCAATAAAAGCTAATAACTGCTGATTATTATCGCGGAAAAATAAAATATTCGCAGAAAGAAAAGAGTTGACAATCCTATCATTTATGGTCTCCGTCCATAGCTAAACGGAATCCGACATAATTGAATTTGGCGTTTGGGATACTTTGGCTGCGAGCGGAAACGCGGCAAACATCCGAATAGCTGGTCATACAGCCGCCTCGATAGACTTTGGTTTCGCTCAAATTATACCCGGTAGGATTCTCAAGAATCTTGCTTGAGTTCCATTCATACATATCAAAACCGTCAAAACACCATTCATACACATTGCCAGACATATCATAGACGCCCACCTCGTTAGGCTGTTTTGTGCCAACGGAGTGGATTGTTTTCCCACTGTTTTTCTTGCACCAGGCCACCTCCTCCAAATTATCGGAACCGCTAAATTTGTAGTTTCTGGAAAGTTGGCCTCCGCGGGCGGCATATTCCCATTCGGCCTCTGTGGGCAGGCGGTATTTCTTCCCCGTAAGCTCATTTAGCTTGGCAATGAAGGTCTGGGCGTCATACCAACTGACACGTGTGACCGGCAAACTGTCACCGATGACCTTGGACGGGTTCTTGCCACCCATCACCGCCATCCAAAGTCCTTGAGTTACTTCGTATTTGGCAATATAAAAACCGTCAAGTTTTACCGGATGGGCAGGAGCCTCATTCACGGAACAGTCGGAATGCTTGCCTGTGCACCCCATCATAAACTCGCCGCCTTGTACATAAACCATTTCAATGGTGGGAATCTGGGCATAAACCGAAGACGTCAGAATGACGGCGATTATGGCGATGAAGAGGGATTTGTTTTTCATATTTCCGTGTTTTATTAAACTCGCAAAAGTACATTTTTTCTGATTATAACGGAAGAGATTCCGCCAGCTCCTATCGTCGCAGGCGGAATGGTGTAAAGTGTTTGGGGAGCAAAAAGGGTAAAAAGAAGGGCGGCGGTAAGTTCTCGGATTACGGTGTTTTTTTTCCGCCGCCCTTCTTTTTACCCTCTCTCGCCCGCAGCGTGCACCATTCCGCCGCGAACGCAGTGAGCGAGCGGAATCTCCAACATAAAGTCATGAATAAAAGACAATGCAACGCTTGCAAAACTTGAAAAAATGTACTTTTGCCGCATGTTATCGAATAACTTATATAAAAGAAAATACGGTTTGATGCTCATTTTGGCGGTCCTGCTGACCACCTCCTGCAACCGTCCGGAGGTGGCACCCTGCGACGACTACCGGCAGGCAATGCGCGACTTTGTGGTGCACATCAGCGAGACGGCACGGACACAACATCCTGATTTCATTGTAATTCCGCAGAACGGCATTGAGTTGGTGACCCTGGGCGAGAATGCCAATGCTGACCTCGCTGCGGGCTACCTGGCCGCCATCGACGGGCACGGACAGGAGGATCTCTTCTACGGGTATAAGCGCGATGACGAGCCTACGCCCGCGAACGAGACGAACTATCTGCTGTCGTATCTTCGCCGCACGAAACAGGCGGGGAAGTGCATCCTCGTGACCGACTACTGCTCCCGCCCAGAGTATGTGACCGCTGCCCGCAGCCATTGCGATGTGGAGGGCTTTGTCTCCTTCGTCGCCCCAAGCCGCGAGTTGGACGTGATTCCTACGGGCGCGCCCACACACGAGAACGCGCAGGACATCGTCCGTCTGAGCGATGCCCAAAACTTCCTGTATCTCCTTAACAACGAACATTTTGAAAGTAAATCTGCATTCATAGACACAGTTGCCAACACCAACTACGATGTCTTCATCACGGATCTGTTTTTTACCGACGGTACGCCCTTCACGGCGGCTGAGGTGGAACGGCTGAAGCAGAAGGCGAACGGTGGCAAGCGACTGGTTATCTGCTACATGTCCATTGGCGAGGCGGAGGATTACCGTTACTATTGGCAGTCGGAGTGGAAGCGTCACAAACCGGCGTGGTTAGCCCACGAGAACCCCAATTGGCCGGGCAACTACAAGGTCCGCTACTGGGATCCCACGTGGCAGGAGATCATCTGCGGCTCTGGTGACAGCTACCTCAACCGCATCCTCGCCGCCGGCTTCGACGGGGTATATTTGGATATTATTGATGCGTTCGAATATTTTGAGAGGTGATTATATTAACGGCACCATATAAATCGGCAAAAAGACAATGCCGTTCTCTTCCTTGTAATCTTGATAATGAACAATGTATGGTGTAGCGGTTTGGTCGGCGAATTTTCTGCGGAATTTGTTCAAGGAGGAAAAAGTGTAGTTTTTCCCCGATTTAACCTCTACAGGGCAAATGTTGTGGGCATTCGTTAGCGTGGGCTTTTCAATCAGGAAATCGATTTCCATACGGTCTTCAGCATTTTCTCTTGTGTTTTTGCTATAAAAATAGAGCTTGTGACCAGATGCCACAAACATTTGTGCCACAACATTCTCCACCAACATCCCGGCATTGATTTCCAATTTATTGAGAAGCAATTTTTGGTACAGTTCTTCGCCCTGGATGGTCTTCTCGTCAAAAGCGTGCGAGATAAGCAGTCCCGTGTCCGACATATAGCATTTGAAAGTCTGTCCATCCCGTTTCAACCGCATACCCACTTGAGGTTCTGTGACACCATAGCACATGTTGGTAATCATCGCTTCCTGTAGCCAGATGAAAGAGCTTTCGTATGACCGATAACGCGCATCGGAGGAAAGATCCGATAACCGGAAGCGTTTCTCATGTTTTTGCAACTCTCCAGGCAGCTGGTCAAACACCGCCTTGACCTTTTCCTTGTAACCTTTGGCATATTTGTCTATACTTCGGCGATAGAGGGCAAGAATGTCTCTCTTCACATTGTCAACTCGGAGGAAATTGTGTGAAGCCAGGTACTCAAGCACCGCCTGAGGCATTCCCCCAACAATCATATATTGTCGAAATAACGTTAGCGTTTTTTGATGCATGGGACCCAATGGCATTCGATCTGTCAAGCATTGGCGCAAGAACGGAATAGTCATCTCATCTCCCATAGCCCACAAAAACTCCTCAAAATCCATTGGATACATGGCTAGAGAACGCTCCTCGGAGGGTATTTATTGTATCTGCAAAAATACACTTTTTCACGAAATGCAGATTTTTGTCAGATAGATATTGCACGAAATGCGGATTTTTATTCGGTGTATTTTTCACGAAATGCAGATTTTTGTAAGTAGCGAAAAATATTTCGATGAATCCCCTGACGGGGATTTTGGAACACGTACGGGCATCCGTTTTCTACAAATATGTGTCCCCTAACGGTGACGAGCGGAAAACGCCCCCACCACGGTATCCACATCGACAGCAAAACCGGCTACGACGCACCCTCCCCCGCTGATCGGGTTCCGAGTGATGGCTGTGTGGAAACTTGATATAAGGATTACACCTTTTTTTGTATTTTTGCCCCGTATATTATAATGGGTAAAAATACACTTTAATATATTATGAAAATCGGACTTATCAGAGAGACGAAGATTCCCGAAGACAATCGCGTAGCGCTGACACCCAGCCATTTAGCCGATTTGAAACGCAGTTTCCCACAGGATGAGTTTGTCGTGCAGTCGAGTGGCATACGCGCCTATTCCGACGATGCCTACCGGCAGGCGGGCGTGCGGGTGACGGACAGCGTGGACGACTGCGACATCCTGTTCGGCATCAAGGAGGCGGACATCCGCACGCTGATTCCGGAAAAACACTACTTCTTCTTCGGGCACATCGCCAAAATGCAGGCCTATAACCGTCCGCTGCTGCAGGCCCTGATGGCCAAGCGCATCACCTTCTCGGACTACGAGTATCTGGTGGACGATGACAACCGGCGCGTGTGTGCGTTCGGCTGGTGGGCGGGCATTGTGGGCACCTACTACACCCTGCGCGGCTACGGCCTCCGCCACCATCTCTATGAACTGCCCAAACCCGACAAGCACTTCACCTTGGAGGCCCTTACCAATGCGCTGAAATCCGTGAAACTGCCGGCAGTCAAGCTGCTGGTTACCGGCAACGGACGTGTCTCGCACGGCGCCCAGCACATTCTGGAAGAAATTGGAGCCGTCCGCCTCACGGAAGAGCAGTTCTTAACCGACAACCCCGTAAACACACTCTCCTTCTGCTCGGCAGATGCCGACCGCCTCGTGGCCCGCATCGACGGAAACATTTTCTCCTGGGACGATTTCATCCACCATCCCGCCGCCTACCGCAGCGACTTCATGCGCTGGGCGCAACGGGCTGACATTCTGGTTTCCGCCCACTTTTGGGCCCCGGAGGCACCCGTTTACCTCGGTCTTGAAGACCTCGCCGACCCCACCCTGCGCATCCGTTTCATCGGGGATGTGACGTGCGACATTCAAGGCAGTCTGAAATCCACCCTGCGTTCCTCCACCCACGATGAGCCCTATTACGACTACAACCCGCAAACCGGCAAAGAGGAACCGGCTTTCTCCAACGAGAGCAACATCTCCGTTATGGCCGTGGACACCTGCCCCAACGCCTTAGCCCTTGACACCAGCGCCTATTTCGGCGATATGCTGATGCAGCATGTGCTTGTCCCGTTGCTCAAACGCGAGCATTCCAACATCATCCAGCGCGCCACCATCCTCGAAAAAGGGAAACTGACCCCGCATTTCGATTATTTGGAACCGTTCGCAAAAGGCGATGAATAACATAAGACACTAAAACGATGGCTGACGGCGACTTGAAACAGAAGACCATTTCCGGAATGCTGTGGAGCGGCATCGGACGTGTTGGCACGGTGGGGATTTCCTTCCTCTCCAACATCGTGCTCGCCCGCCTGCTTATGCCTGATGACTTCGGCTGCATCGGAATGCTCTACGTCTTCATCGCCATCTCCAGCATTTTCATCAGCGGCGGCTTAGGACAAGCCCTCATCCAGAAAAAGGAGCCCACCCATATCGACTACACCACCGTGTTCTACTGGAACCTGGTGATGTCGCTCATTTTCTATGTCATCCTCTATTTCTCCGCTCCCGCCATCGCCAAATTCTACGACATTCCGCTACTGAAAAGCGTGCTCCGGGTGCAAAGTATCGTCCTGTTTATCCAATCGTTTGCCATTGTCCAATCCAACCAGCTGCAGAAGCAATTGCGGTTCAAGGAACTCTCCATACGGAACATCGTCTCCGCATTGTGCGGCGTAACGGTGGCCATCATCATGGCCTTTTTAGGCTACGGCGTCTGGAGTCTCGTGGCTTCCGCGTTAGTGAGCGCACTGGTGAGCGTGATGCTGCTCTGGAAAATGAGCACCTGGCGACCCACATTGGAGTTCAGCTTCCAGTCGCTGAAAGAACTTTTCAGCTTCGGCGGACTTATGCTGCTCTCCTCCCTCGTGGAAACCATTTACACCAACCTGCAAAGCCTGATTATCGGAAAGTTCTACTCCGCCAAAGACTTAGGTTATTTTACACAGGCGAAAAAACTGGAAGAGGTGCCCACCAATTCCCTGTCCGCCATTGTCAATGAGGTCTCCTTCCCCGTATTTTCGGCCCTTCAAGATGACAAAGAAAAACTTTTGGCGGGCGTGCGCAAGAACATCAAAGCCATCACCTACCTCAACTTCCCGCTCATGGTACTGATGATGGTCATCGCGCAGCCCCTCATCATGCTTCTTTATGGCGCCAAATGGATCACCGCAGCCCCCTATTTCCAGATTTTGTGTATCTCCAGCATGATTTACACACTCAACACATTGAACACCAACGTTATAAAATCATTGGGGAAAAGCACCATCTATTTCATCGTCCAGCTGACCAAACGCCTCATCGGTATCGGACTCATAGTGGCCGGATTCCAGTTCGGCATATACGGACTGCTTTGGGCGGTAACTTCCGTTGGATATATCTCCTTCATCATCAACGCTATAGTAAACGGAAAACTCATCGGATACGGACTGATAAAACAGATCAAAGATGTGGGATTCTGCTACTTGGGGACCGCCATCATCGGTCTTGCCGTCTATTTCATCGGATTGCACATCCCCCTGCATCCCTATTGGGTAATGTTCATCCAAATCATTCTGTTTGTCGGTCTGTACTGGCTGTTCTCCATTGCCAGCAAAATGGAAGGATATCAAACGTATAAAGAAATTCTATTAAGCAAACTGAAGAAATGAGTCATATAAAACTGTTTTTCCATATTCTCTTCAAAACCAACCTCATCAAGACGTTGTGGTTGAATTTCAAGATGCTGCCATTCCGACAGGCCATCCGGTTGCCCCTATACGTCTATGGCAGAGCTGAGTTCAGGCGGATGACCGGGAAAATCATTTTGGACACGGACAATATCTATTCCGGGATGGTGAAAATCGGGAAGCGGGACTACTACATCGCCACAGCGGTACAGAAGTGCATCTGGACACTGTCGGGCACGATGATCATTCATGGGCCCATCAAATTCATGCAAGGCTCCTACGTGCTGGTGGCAGACAACGCCACATTGGAAATTGGCGGACGCGACGGCATTTTCGGCACAAACATCCGCATTTTCTGCTTTGACCGCATCACCATCGGGCGCAACGTGCGTATGGCCTGGGACATCCAAATCATGGACTCCTCCTTCCATTACATCGAGCTCACCCACAAGGGCAACCAAGTCCCCCCGCTCACCAAGCCCATCACCCTGGGCGACAACATCTGGGTGGGCAACAGGGTAACCATTTCCAAAGGATCGGTGGTGCCAAGCCAAAGTATCATAGCTTCCAATAGTTTGATAAACAAAGACTTCTCCAATATAGAACCCGACTCTCTGCTTGCCGGAGCGCCCGCCTCCGTGAAGGCGACCGGATTTCACCGGATTTTTGACGTGAAACGGGAAAAAGAACTGGACAAGCAATACGGATATTCCAGAGCTCACTTGTAACAATATGAGAATAACCACGATATTTCGAAAAATCAAGCATCTGCGCAACTGCTTGCGCCGCTACCCCGCCAACAAGCGATTGCCCGTATTGCGCGACTATATCCATCTTCACAAGGATAGAGGCATCACGTTGGAGGAATATGACCAATTCTCCATGTATAACCGGAGCGAGGCCTTCCGTCAACAGTTTCTTGGCATAAATGAGCAACGCTACTATCTGGATTATCTGAACCCCAACAAATACTACATCCTTTCCCGCAACAAATACGTGGCACACACCCTGATGCAAAATGCCGGCATCCGAACTTCCGAATTATATGCCTATTACCAACCGGAAGGAAGCGTTGAATCGGAAAACGTTTCCCACTCAACATCCGGCATTTGCAGGATATTGCGCGAAAAAGGGGTACAAAAATGCGTTATCAAAACCACCGAAAGCTCCCATGGAGACAACGTGCTTGTTGTCAACTCGATTGAACATCTAGAGGAGGACGCCATGCTGCATCTTTTTAACGGGAACGTGACGCGATTGTCCGAGCTGCTGGCCGACGAACCTCTAATCTTCGAAAGCATTGTGGTGCAAACCGACCAGATGGCCTCCTTGAATGCCAGCTCGGTCAACACGGTGCGCTTTATGACCTTGCTATATCCCGACGGGGAGGCGCGCATCATCGCCACCTTCACGAAAATCGGGCGGGCCGGCAAGTGCGTGGACAATGCCGGGGGTGGCGGTAACGTGGATGCCTGCATTGACACCGAAACCGGCACATTGCAATACGCCATCCAATATGACGGTTGGCAAAACATCCGCGACATTGACGTGCATCCCGATAGCGGAAATCCCATAAACGGGGTACAGATTCATGATTGGCAGGACATCAAGAAAGAGGTGCTGAAATTCCAGCAAGCGCTGCCCTTCATCAAAGCCGCCGGCTGGGACATCGCCATTACCAACGACGGGCCCGTAGTCATCGAAGTCAACGACTTCTGGGACCGTACGGGGCAATATTTCATCCGGAAAGGATGGAGACCGGAAATCCGTGACTGCTATTTTGCCTGGAAAAAAACCGGGAAAACGTATGATTTCGGCCGACTTTCCCACACTTTGTCCCCAAAACAGCTTCAAAAAATCATACACAACGAATAAATTCCACCATTATGCTCATGGATCTATATAAACGCTGTTTCGCCAAGATCACCAAAAGGATATCCATACACTCCTTTGTGGCTGAACTCACAGCCAAATACCGCAAACTGCGCGTACGCAGGGAACTGACGGCCGAACAAAAGCGCGAAATCCAAGATTACTACAAATCACTCACCGGACACCGGGTACCTTTGATCTGGCATAAGTTCCTGTACTCCAGAAGAAACGAGTACTCCAAAAAATACATTCCGCTCAGTTTGTACCGCACGGAACTCATCGGGCGGATGAACCAATACTGGATGATGGATGCCTACGCCGACAAGAACGTCTCCGACATGCTGTTTCCCGACGTGACACAACCCACCACCTTCATCAAGAACATCAACGGTTACTATTATACTACAGACAAGGCCATTACAAAAGAGGAGGCGGAACGTATCTGCTCGAATCTGGATGCCGCCATCATCAAACCCTCGCGGGAATCACGAGGGCATGGGGTGCGACGGCTGCATGTGGAAGACGGCATCACCAACCTTGACGGCAAACATATTGGGGATGTGTTCTCATCCTACGGACAGGATTTCTTAGTGCAGGAATTCATCGAGCAGCATCCTGCCATGAGCGCGTTGAACCCGACCTCGGCAAACACCATCCGGCTGCTCACCTACCGGTCAGGCATGGACGTGATGCTCATCTATGCTGTCATTCGAATCGGACAGAAAGACCAAGTGATTGACAATGAGAGCTCTGGCGGCATCAGCGCCCGCATTAATCCAGATGGGACATTGGCCAAATACGCTTATGGGGCTCCCGGCAACGATATGGTGGAGAAGACCGATGTGGGCGTTACGCTGGAGGGGTATGAGATTCCGAATTTCCAGGCTGTGGTGGAAACCGCCAAGCGGCAACATTACCGTCTGCCCTACTTCAACCTTGCCGCGTGGGACTTCTCTGTCGGTAAGGACGGCACCCCCATCCTCATTGAGTGGAACGCCAATCCTGACCTCAGCCAATCGGCCTTCGGACCGGCCTTCGGCGACCTCACCGAACGCATCATCCAAGAAGCCTATACGAAGCCCAACACAAGAAACGAATACTGGTAAACTTTTATAAATCAATACACTATGGAATTCCGTTCCAAAACAAACCTCGCATTTCGCTACCTGCTGACGACCTTGTCGCCCGAATTGAGTGTGCGCACCCTGTTTCGGATCTACCATCATCGGAAATTGAACCTTGACAACCCGCAAACCTTGGACGAAAAAATCCAATGGATGAAACTCAACTACTACAAGGACAACGAGTTGGTAAAACAATGCGCCGACAAGTACCGTGTGCGCGAATACGTGAAGGATTGCGGATTGGAGCATATCCTGAATCCGCTGATAAAAACATATCATCACGCATCGGAAATCAACTGGGACGAGCTGCCCGACAAATTTGTGCTGAAATGGAACTTCGGCTGCGGGGGCAACGTCATCTGTCCCGACAAGTCCAAACTGGACATTCCCGCCACCAAACGGGACTTGGACAAGTTTGAGAAAATAAAATTCCACCTCATCGCTGCCGAGCCGCAATACGATTTCGAGGAGAAACTGATTCTCTGCGAGCAGTTTATAGAGACCGAAGACGGTCATTCGCCCGTAGATTACAAATTCTACTGTTTCAATGGAGAAGCCCTCTATGTCCTGTGCTGTATCGGCAGGGGGACACAGGAAAAACCGGATTTCTACTTTTTTGACCGCCATTGGCAACTGCAACGGCTGAACCGGCAGGGCAAGGCGGCTCCGGAGGGTTTCACTCTGCCCAAACCGGAGGGTATAGACCAGCTTTTCGACTATGCGGAAAAACTCTCCAAGCCTTTCCCGTTCGTGCGCGCCGACTTCTATCTGGAAAAAGGACAGCCGTACTTCGGTGAACTCACCTTCACGCCTGGTGGCGGTTTCGACCGGGGACGACTGCCGGAAACAGACCTGCTTTTCGGTCAGAAAACCATCCTTCCACCGCCAAACAACCGATAAATCCACCGCAATGGAAAAAATCCGAATCTTTTTCGCCGGAGACTTCTGCTCCAAGCCCTCCACCGCCCACATCTCCGTTTCCGAGGATTTGAAGGCCCTGCTGGATAGCTGCGACCTGCGAGTCATCAACTTTGAGGCGCCTCTGATGCTGGAACCGGCACAGCCGCACGTCCCGATTCACCAAAACGACGATGCGCCCGCATTCCTCTCCTCCTTAGGTTTCAATCTTTTCCCGATGGCCAACAACCACATCTTCGACTGCGGGGAAGAGGGCTTCCTGAAAACGGCAGCCGCCTTGGGGCACCGCACCTTCGGGTCGGGCAGATACGAAGATGCCTACAAGGTTAAGATAGTGGAAATCAAAGGGGTGAAAATCGGCTTTATGGCATTATGCTTTGCGGCGAAGCATGGTGTTTTCGACCAACTCGAGCCTCACGACGGTTTGGCTTGCGCCTACCTCAACGACTTACGTGTGAACCACGACATCATGGCGGCGAAAAAAGAGGTGGATTTCCTGTTCGTGCTGCCGCACGACGGCATCGAATACCTCGACGTGCCCATGCCGGAGACCATCGCACGCTACCGCGACCTTATCGACTATGGCGCCGACGCGGTCATCGGCACACATCCCCACTGCCCGCAAGGATGGGAAACCTACAAGGGCAAAACCATTTTCTATAGTCTGGGCAACTTCTTCTTCAACAGCCAGAAAAACCCCGACTTCAAAGCTGACAAACCACACTGGTACGAAGGGCTTTGTGTCATCGGGAACCTCTGCGACGGACAGATAACCTTCGAAACCGTGGACACGCTAAATAGCGCCAACAGGAGAATCTCCATTGACAAGACCGAAGAACGGCAGCGGCACAATGAGCAGCTATGCCATTACCTGCACGATGTCCCAGCCTATGACCGTTACCTCCAAGAGGCTGTGCAAAAGCTGGCCGCCACCCAAGAGTTCCCCATCATTGAGCGTTTCGATGCCCGTCTGCCATTGGCAACCCGAACCCAAATCTTCTTTAAGAGAATCCTTCACCGTGTGACAGGGCGCACCTCCAAATCGCAGCAAAGCCTGTTGACGATGCTGAAAAACGACACCCGTCGGAACCTTCTGTTCCATGCATTGAAAAATACCCGATCCAAATAGTTTGAAAAACACCTCCAAAACCAGATATATTTTACAACAATGAAAAATAAAATCGCCAAATACCTATTGTTTGCCACCTTGGGAATGGTCGTAGTTTCCTACC
>Ga0310696_10009182_pt1 | contig 11461 bp, 15 predicted proteins | sample AusTroGonzalo_MG_4_FD_203885 | JGI IMG/M metagenome (GOLD analysis project Ga0310696, IMG submission 203885) | Bovine rumen microbial communities from tropical cattle in Woodstock, Queensland, Australia - Gonzalo_02 (v2) (version 2) | ecosystem: Host-associated > Mammals > Digestive system >...
GCAGTTACCCAGATTAGGGTAGTCCACCTCAATGATTTGTGTGTTGTTCTTTGCCATAATTTTGTAAGTTTGAATGATTTGCTTGGAGGACTGAAGTCAATCTCTCGACTCCAGTCCTTGTCTGATTAGCAGGGTTGGCTGTCTTCAATAGCCTCTTCGTACCACCAATCCATTCCGACACGCTCCTTGAACGCCTTGATTTCGTCGTCGTTTCCGACGATTGCCCTCGCGGCGCAATACGGAATATTGTGCTGGATTGGGATGTTGTAGCGTTCAACGAGCCACGATTCGAGTTCCTTGTCTTTCTCCATAAAGCCACGGATTACATCGTCCAGCCAGTCGGATTCGTCAACGGGAACCATATACTCATATACAGCGTTGTCGGCGATTTCGATGCACTCCCAATGATAGTGCTGATACTCGCGTGACTCGATTGCCTTTACTACATCCGAAGTATCGTAGATTTTGGTCAGCAACCAATAATCCACCATCACATCGGGGTACTCATCGACAGATTCCTTGAAATATCCGTCAACATTGTTCTCGACGAATGAGATAAATCCATCGTATGATGTGTATTTCGCGTGGAGGTAATCGTCAAACGCAGCACGGAGTTCAGCGTTCCCAATCAACTCGCCCTTGAGCAGGTCGAGGTCGATTTTGAGACGCAGATTGATTTTGTCTGTCGTGAAATTGTACTCACGAGGAGACCACATTGATTCGTACTCGCACTCGGTGCAGATTTCTCCGTCAACGAGCAATTCGCTGATTTTACCGGCGACACCCTTGCAGACCTCTTCACAGAACTTGTCGAAATCCTTGACCTCGTGATTGACGTAGTGGTCGGGATTCTTGACGTTGGAACGCTCATTGTAGTTCCAATCGTACTCCGTGTCGGAGTGCCAAAGGGCTGATTCGTAGAAACCACAGAAGATGTGGTAATCGCCTGCTTGATAATGAAAATCTTGTAACATAATTTTGTAAGTTTGTTTGATTGTCGGCACTATTGCCTTGTGGACGGATAGGGATTTCTCCCACACCGCCCGATGCAACCTCAATCCTTGGTGGTGAACATTTCAGCCCAATGGTTGCGGATTTGGCTCTCGGTGTAGAGCCACGCCCAATCGTGGTCGTAGGAGTAGCAGATTACCACACACTCGCCAATGTTCTCATCGTGGACGAGATTGTCGTCCTTGATTTTGTCGGGGTCTTGGTTACGCAGCAGACACACCAGCTGATTGATGGAATTGATGTCCGAAGCGTTGCGGGGACGGACGATTTGGCAGTCACAATCCTCATTGCCTTGCAGGAAGACGCTCTCTTGATTCATACGACTGACCGTGATGTCGTTCAGACGGACGCTGATGGAACATTCCACCGATTTCTCGTACTTCTCGCAATCCTGCTGCGAGTTGAACTCCGTTCCGTCGATTGCCACGAAAGTGGTAACATACGATTCTCTGACTACTTTTTTCTCTTCTTTTTTCATTGTTTGTAAGTTTTAAGATTCTGACATTATTGTCATTGCGAGCTGTGACCAATCTCTCGGTCACAACCCAGGCGATTACTCCTCTCCCTCATCCTTGGGGAAAGGGATTCGCAGTTGGATGCCGTTCTTGCGATACCACGATTTCGCGTCGGCAATCGCCTCGGCTTCCGCTTCCTCGAAGACGAAATCCAACTTGTTCCACTCGGTGATGAATCCCCAACAACTCGCGATTTCCTCTTCCTCGCCATCCTCGCCAACGTAGATTACGATATATCCGTAAACGTCACCTTGGTACAGCAAATCGAGTTCGTGGATTTCAGAGACCATAACGTCCTTGACCTTTTGGATTGTCTCTTCGGACAGATTTCCGTACTCCTTGATGATTTTATCCTTGGAACACGCTATCAATCCGGCACAGCCGCTATCCCACGGACACGAGTACGGATTGCTACTGCAAGCCTTAATCGTAGTGCCGGAGTGTTCGTACATCCAAATCGGGACGTACACATAGTTTTCTGAATCTGGGCGGTTCTCCTCATCGAGGATTTCGTCCACATCGTGCTTGTCGGGATTCCAGTTACGATGGTTGCTGTAGATTGTTCCGAGATGGTCGCCCAAATCATCCCAACCCATATAGCAATCTTCATCGCGGTGGATTTCGATACGATAATTTCTTTCGATGTACTTGACATCTTTTGATTCAACTGGATTGTCCATAATTTTGTAAGTTTGGTGATTATTATTCGTGGGTGAGGGGAGATTTCTCTCGCCCTCATCCGATTGGCTACTCATCGTCATCCTTAAACGCGGCAGCAATCTTCTCGCAGTCGATACACGCCCAGCGATTCGTCTTGTATGCGGCCTTGGATTGACGCTCGCAAGCGTCATCAATCGCTTTTTCGTGATTCGACCAAATGTCGAACACGCCGGTACGCCACAATCTCTCGCAGAACTCACCCACCCAATCGTTCCGACCATCGTAAAATCGGCGACGCAGTTCCTCATCCCCGTGTAATCTCGCGTGGAATTGTAGGTACTCAAACACAAGATTACCGAGTTCGGATTGTAGGTAGCGGTGGAATTGCGTTGTCTTCGCGATTAGGTCAAGGCGACCAGATTGACAGCCCAAACACCCGCCGTTGATTTCGTTCTCAATGAGAGAGCCGATGATGTTGATTTTCTCTGAATGTTCCATTTTTGTAAGTTTTATTGATTAGACATTGAACCTTGGGGTCAATCTCTCAACCCCAAGATTGTCGGTCAGAACATCGCCCTGATTAGCTGTGCTGCGAAGTAGCCGGCGCAAATCGCGAGGAGAAAGAACTCCCAACGGCTCAAATCGTTCTTCCGCAGCCATAGTGTGAATCTGTGTCTGCGTCTCTCTGATTTGGTGAGCAGACCAAGAGCGTAATCACGCTCAATTTCGTTGACCATTTTGTTGTAAATCTCTGTTTGCATAATTTGTAAGTTTTGGAGTGATTAAATTAGTGGGCGTAGGTGAATCTCTCCACCCAACGCCCAAGGGATTAGGCGACCATAGCCTTGAGCTCTGCCTTAATCCGGCGAGCGGCCTCACCGCGCCACGATTGTGCGTTGGCGAGGAAGTACAGAACGATTGACTTTGCCGAGTCGAACATATAATTGTCGTTAATACTCGACAAATCACTCATTGCATTGATGTAAGGTTCAGCATAGGATTTTCTCCAACTGACCCAATTCTGCTTAATCTCTGAAGCAATTTCATAAAGAGGTCTCACCTCAATCTTTGAATTAACTTCTGCCATAATCTTTGTAAGTTTATTGAATTATTGATTGAACTTTTTTTTCTTGAGAATAACTCAAGATTATCTGCTATTTTAGCATTGTGAGTGTGTAGTAATCTCTTACTTAACTGCCCAATCTCTTACTCACTTATACATCTTGAAAGATAATCTCCATCATACAACATAATCTATATTTTATTTATTATTATTATATTTTATATTATATAATTAAATCTTACCTTTCTTTTTTTTTCTTACTTGTAAGTCTGATACGAAATCTTACTCAAAGTCTTCAATCAACCTTACTGTAAGTCTTAATCGATATAAAGTAATTTTTGACGAAAATGCAGCCAAATCCGCTCAATCTCGTTGATTTTCAGCGAATTACACACCCATAGGTGGTCAGATTCACGACTTTCGGGAGTTAATCACGCTCCAGAATCTGACCTAACTTACTTACAATGAGGGATTTAGGTGAAAACGAGCCTTACAATCTCCATTTTATATATATAATGATTATATATATACGAAGTATATATATAATCGTTATATGTATAGTTGAGAAAACCTCGTAAATCTATGTCACTGCTACCGATTCACTTGGATGCGATTTCCGTGCAAATGCTTGAAGTGATGCTTTAATCAAAGAAAGCGATTTCGCAGTGTGATAGGCACTTAATTTGTGCCAAATCCCTCGCCATTACCGATTACGAATTTACCTTGTCTCAAGTCGAGGATTGGGAGCGGTAAGCCATAGACCCAATCTGGTCGCGTACATCGGTCAATCTGTCAAAGAACTTCTCAAGATTATGGTAGGTAAACCTGTTATATGGGTAATCCCACAATAGGCGATTGATACACGTTTATGCACTTTACGAATCTGTCCGACGCAGCCTTACCAATCTACTGCGTTGATTTCTGTGGATGCGGATTGCCTTGCATAGGTCAGCAACTCCGATTAGGTGATTTCCACGCCGCTTTAGTGGCTCATCCAGATTGTCGCATCGACAGAGAGGAGTGATTACCTCTCGTTTCCATTGCCGATTCACCGTTGAAATGCCGGTCGCGATTGACCGTCATCTGCCATAATCCCCAGTATTTCAAAAAAGCTCTGTATTCCCTTTTGAATACGATACAAAGATACACCCGTTTTTCAATCGTTCCAAATATCTATTAACACTTTTTTCTTAAAAAATGTTAAAATATAACTATCTGAAAATGAGCGTTGATTTGAGATGATTCAATGATTTACAGCGATTTGGCTCTGATTTTTGAGATTTGGGAGGCTGAATCTGCACCTTAACTTCCGCGATTCCAATCTTTCACGAAAAATTGAGCCATTTTTGACCATTTTATACACAGATTGATAGTGATTTAGATTGTGCAAGTTAAAGGATTAGATTAATAATCCTTGGATGTGGATTAGTAATCTTTATTATGTGGATAATGAGTATAATATATAATAATTATATAATATATATACGCCGTTTTGTTGCGTTTTTCGCTTTCTGTGGCGTTTTCTGTGTCGCTGTGGATAGTTATAAAGCCCACACCGAGAACGCAAAGATTAGACCCAGGATTTGAAGCCTTAATCAAAAGTACACTAATCTCACAATCTGAAAATCAACAGTTGTACGATTAATAATCACTGAACACCGATTCAAATTCATCGCGTATATTATCATCCTCAAGATTAATAATCCAGAAATCCGAGACTGAAGTCCGAAATTCCAATCCAGCAATCAGCAAGCGGATGCCATCAAATTCTTCGCGTGTTTTATATGGATGCAGATTAAAAATCATCATTTGCGATTAATAATCCCAGACACTCAATCCGTCCGATTCGATTTGACATCAAAACTATTCTCCGCACATATATGCGGATTAGATTAATAATCCCAAACTATTCTTCGCATACATCAATCACCAATCCGACAATCGACATCACCGCAAATTATTCTTCGCACACGTCGGATTATTCGACAATCCATAATCTATTCAATCCGATTAATAATCTATTCTGTGGATTATTTATAATTTGGATTGGATTACTAATCTGGTATATGGATTAATAATCTTATATACTGGATTATATGGATTGAATATTGTGGATTGTGGATTGAAAAAGGGCAAAAAAAAAGGGTGACTTTGTGTCACCCTTTGCGGTTACTTTACATTTTTCAGTAACTTTTGCAGTGTTTCAGCGTCCAGACTCTGCAACTTTGAAAGTGCGTCTTTTTTCTGTGCTTCTGCTATCATTGCGGCTTTTTTGGCTTGTAGTTCTGCTATTGCGTTGTCAATGTCTTCGACTGTGCGGTACTTTTTGCGAGTCTTCTGTGCGTCTTCTGTGCGAGTCTCTTTTTCTTTTGCGAAGTCTGCAACATCTTTTGTAAAGTGTTTAGTTGCATACCATTTTGACTCGTCACCATTGAGCTGATACAAAACCCAACCAGCATATTGTCCACCTTTTGCACAACGTACACATTTTGTGACGTTTACAGACTCAAAACCTTTGCAGTTGTGAAGTTTTGTGGTGAAGTTTGCGACGGTTGACTCTTCGAGACTTAACTCGCTGACTTTTACGCCGTTAAGACGTTCAGCGGATACAAAATGAACTTTTGCAAGTGCCTCATTTACAACGTTTTGTACCTTGTTTTCAACCTTTGCACTTTTAGTGCTTTTTTTGTTCGTTTTCATTGTTTGGAACTTTTTTAATTGTTTGAAAATTAGTTAATTAACTTATATGATAAGTGTTGATTCAGTTACAAAATGTTTGAAAATCAACATCTTATATTTTCATATCCACGATTTCAAAGAACTTTCTGACTCCGTTTGAATCTGCTGCAAAGATACAAACAATTTTTGAATACGCAAATATTTTTTTTCAAAATCTTTTATCTAAAAACATAAACAACTGAAAATGAATAAATAAGATTTTAAATTTTAACTTTTTTTAACAAATAGACTACGCAAAAATAGCACACAAAAAGCACACAAACACGGCAAAAAATGAGAAAATAAACGTACACAAAACACACAAAAACGAAAAATAAAAATAAATAATTGAAAATGAAACACTTAACGCAAAATAATCAAAAAACGCAATAAAACACGTTTTAACGCTTTTATTTTGCGTTTATGGTACATTATACGCAAACACTAACAAAACGCAAACAAACGGCAAAAAACACGGCAAAAACGGCAATTTTGAACACTGCAAAAACACAGCAAAAAATAAACGCTTTTTTATATACATATACACGGGACCCAGGGACCCCAAAACGCCCAAAACGAACCGCGTCCGCAGCCTCATTTCGATATTTTTCATATTTTTTTTTCTTGTTCGGTATCTGGGGTTCGGTAGATAGATGGTATCAATATAAAAACGGAGGAAACCTTAAAAAATGTTAAACATTTTGGTATGTGAGTAAATGTGTGTACTTTTGTGGTTGAAAAGAGTAGCAATTAAAAAAGAGAAAGTTATGGCAAAAAAGTCAGTTTCAAGTTGTTGTGTGTTGCGGAGTGCTGCGCACACAGTAGATAAAAGGAGAGGGGGTAGTGGTGGAGCGATGCGGAAGAGGTGTGACGGGAGGGATGGGGTGGTAGCCGTGTGGGGGATGGGGATATATCCGTATTCGCTGTACTTCGTGTATGGGGATATGGGCGAGGGAGAGCGGTGCGTATGGTGCGAGAGGTTCGAGGTGATGGAGGTTGACGGCAAGGTGAGCGATGCAGAGCCGGAGGTGCTTGGCAGGGTGCTGGAGAGAGTGGGGATGATGACGATGGGGGTGAGGGATAGGCGAGACGGCGGGCTTGGCGTATGCGTATTTGTCTCGGATGCGATGGCGTACAGTTTCGGTGGGTATTCGCACGAGGCGAACCACGTCGCGGACTTCGTGTGCGAGCAGACGGGCGTGAGGTTCGGCAGTTACCGCGAGGGCGAGGCTCACGCCTATATCGCTGGCTGGGCTGCGCGGATGATGATAGACTATGCCTTGGAGCGTTTCGTTTCACAGAATGACAACAATTCTAAAAAAGAGTAGATATGACAACAAAAATTTATGTAGCAAGTAGCTGGCGTAACGGACACCAGCAAAACGTAGTGGGCGCTCTGCGTGGTCTCGGTTTCGAGGTCTATGACTTCAAGAACCCAAACGGAGAGGAGGGCTTCAAGTGGTCGAACATCGACCCTGACTGGCAGAACTGGTCTATGGTGCAGTACCGTGCCATGCTCAAGGTACGCTATGCACGGTTCGGGTGCAAACGCGACTTTGACGCTATGCAGAAAGCGGACATCTGTGTTCTCTGTCTGCCGTGCGGTCGCAGCGCACACCTTGAGGCCGGATGGATGAAAGGTGCTGGCAAAAAGGTTATCGCATACATCCCAGACGGCGAGCGTATAGAGCCGGAACTGATGTACGGTATTATCGACAATGTGGCCGTTGGCTGGGAAGAGCTTATGCGTATTGTTGTCGGTAAAACATTCGGGAACGTCAAGGAGGGTGACACTGTGTATGTTAGTGTCAACTCGAATGTTGTTGAAGAAACCGTACTGTATGCCGAACATTACGAGGATGGTAACTCGGTAATACGCATAACGGACAAAAACAGTAAAGAACCGAAAGGCGTGTTTGAGTTTCACACACCGAGCGATTGGAAACAGCATGCGGGGTATAACGAGACTTGTCTTGTGTTTGTCAGTGAAGAAAAAGCGTGGAACTACGCGATTGACGGCGCTGTACGGGCCGTTATGCAAGCAAAGGACAACCAAAGGATGTGCTATGAGCGTCTTCTGGTTCTATGTCAAAACAGAGGTGTTGATGTGTCTGATGTTTTGGGAGGGCGTAAAGATGAATAAAAAGACATTTGCGGACGTTGTTGAGGGCGACATCGTGTATGTCGCTGTCGGTGACATTGTGCTGGGCGAGACGGTCAAGCACGTCGAACACTTCAAGAAGCGGACGCACATCCGCGTCACGACAAGGAAGAGCAAGGATTATGAAGACTGGTTCACTATGTGTCCGAACAACAACGCATCCAGACAGAGTATGCCGACAAACGTCGTTCTGTTCACGGAGAAAGCCGATGCGTGGCAGTATCTTCTCGACAAGGCGAAAAAGCAATACTTCGGCGCTATGAACGCCGTGAGGAATCGGAAGAACCATCTGATAACCATCTGCGAGCGTATGGGGCTGGAGGTTGAAGACGTGATAGCGGAGGGAGCGTGATATGTGTACAGCAAAGATACACCAGAGATGGTGCGTGATAGTTGAATGTAGAGACTGCCCTTTCTATAGGGAAGACAATAACAACGAAACTCAAAAAAGTAGGAACAATGAGAAAAAACAAGAAACAAATCAGAGAGTCGTACAACGCAATGCTTGATATGGTGGCGAAAGGCGGGTATGACGGTCGCGGTAAGGTGGATGTCTACATCTGCAAGAACGGTCATCGCTTCTACACGGAGTATATCGACAAGGGCGTTACGCCTTTCTGTATGGTATGCAGACATTGTGGCGACGAGCAACAGCCGATGCTGACTACACACAGAGACACCATATCAAAGCACGAGGCCTCATGGCTCGGAGTTGAGGTACACCAGTGGGTTCGTCCTACGCTCAAACAGACGTGCCTTCTCCCTCAAGACCTCCAGCAACACGTTCTGGACGGCGGTCTGCTTCTTATGGAGGACATCGTTGAGTATTGCAGCGTACACGGTGCGTACAACAAGCTCGCCAAAGCGTTAAAAGACCTCTGGGAGGCTATCTGCTACCACTTGTGCAAGCTGTTTCACGTCAAAGGACATTATTACGATTGATTATGAACCACGACATCGCACATTGCTCTGGCTCGGACGTTAGGCTTACGCCGTATGGTGGAACGGAGATAATACAGTGCCAACTGCGTCACCAGTGCCTACGCTTCAAGGCGTACAACGACCCACAGAGACCTCCAGTAGTGTGGATGCTTCTGCCTCTGGAGTGTATAGACAACAACCACAATGATTTCAAAGAAATACAGAAAGGAGTTTAATATGGAAAGAAGAATAGGCGAGGTGTTCTACGATGAACGCCTCAAGAAACAAATCAAGTGCATAGCCTGTGAACCTGGGATATGCGACCCGTGCATCTACCACGCCCACATTCTCGGCGAGGACTACTGTTCAGCCTCTGGGTGTGCAGGGCGATGCCACATGAGCCAAAGGAGAGACAAGACTTCAGTCATGTTCCGCGAGGTGAAGAAAGAAGAGCCGTTTGAACTCGGAAAGCCTCTCACCAGAAGACAGGCACAGCGTCTGTACATCGTCGCACACGGCCTCCCGAAGACAATGCCTTACGACGTGACGCTGATTCACTGCATACAGACATACGGCTGTACGCTCGACATCTTCCGTAGGATGTCAAACAAACTGCTGGCGTTGCTCGCCAACGCTCTTGATGAAATGGAGGGTGAAGATGCAGCCGAATAGGAACACCATCTACAATATGGACTGTATGGACGTCCTGCGTGAGATGTCAGACGGTTGTGTCGATTGCATCGTCACAGACCCTCCCTATCCAGTGACACCTCACGGCAACTCCAGAAAGAGTATGATAAACGGAGAATGGCAGAGCAACGCCTCTCGGAAAGGTAAGATTTTCGAGGACAATGACATCGACATCGCCGACTATCTTCCAGAGTTGTACCGCGTACTGCGTGACCGCGCCCATTGCTATATTATGGTCAACAACCTCAACCTCACACACTTCTTGCAGGTGATAGACGATTCGGAGTTCAACTTCGTAAAGTGCCTCATCTGGGATAAGTGCCGTCAACTGCCATCGAGGTACTATATGGGATGCTTCGAGTACATCATCTTCCTGCGTAAGGGAGGTGAGTTCCCTATCAAGGAGTTCAATACGCCGGACATCCTCAAGGTGCCTGTGACAAAGACCAAGTTCGGAGACAAGACCATCCACTACACGGAGAAGCCAACGTATCTTCTGGAGGTGCTTATCCGCAACTCTACGGAGAGAGGTGAGTTGGTTCTCGACCCGTTTATGGGGAGCGGTTCTACGGCTCTCGCAGCAAAAATGTGCGGTCGCGACTATATCGGAGCGGAGATAAACACAGAGTATTACAACAACGCCTTGGAGAAGATAAACCTCTTCTCGGCTCAAACACAACTGTTCTGATATGAAAGAATACGACAGAAAATCAGTGAAACTATATCCGCTGTCAACAAAAAGTCTGGACGGCGAGGTATGGAAGCCTCTGGCAAACTACAGAGGGTATTCTGTGAGTAGTCTTGGTAGGGTGAAAAGCAACTCAAGGGAGATGTCAAACGGTACTGGAATACATATATCGAAAGACAAAATCCTAAAACCCAATGTGTTGAGAAAAGAATATCTGCAAGTTGACTTGTATATGGACGGAAAGAGACACCCAAGACAAGTTCACAGACTCGTGGCAGAGGCGTTCATCTCAAACGACGAACACTATCCGCAAGTGAACCACAAGAACGGCATAAAGAACGACAACAGAGTTGAGAACCTTGAGTGGTGCAACAACTCGATGAACGTGAGACACGCATACGCAAACGGTCTTATGAGGCGTTCCGAAGCGTCTGGTAGGGAGAAGAAGAAAGTTGTCTTGACAGACAAGAACGGCGAGAGCGTTGTGTTTGGCAGTTACGCTGAATTAAAGAGCCATCTCGGTTATCGTGGTAGCATATCCACTCTGATAAAGAGAGGTGGCGTAATGGGTAGAAAGTTCAAAGGATATAAAGTAAGTTGCTATGAAAGTTAAGATATTTTCCGCTTTTGCTGGCTATGATGCGATGCTTCTTTCTCTCAAGCGTCTCGCTCGGAACTATCCGCAATTCTCATTCGAGTGCGTCGGATATTCGGAGATAGACAAGTATGCTTGCATCGCACACGACGCTCTCCATCCGGCCATCAAGTCCTATGGAGACATCACGGCTGTCGACTGGAGTACGGTTCCCGATTTCGACATCCTAACGTGGTCGTCGCCTTGTCAGAGTGTCAGCGCCGCCGGCAAACTCAAGGGTATGACGGAGGGAACTGACGCTGCGTCTGCCGTTATCTGGAGCATAGACCGCTGCCTCGCCGTGAAACATCCAAGATATATTCTTCTGGAAAATGTCGCGAACATCGTCGGTGCAAGGTTTATCGGTGAGTTCAACCGATTTCAAGACCTCTTGCGTGGC
>Ga0310696_10009183_pt1 | contig 11461 bp, 7 predicted proteins | sample AusTroGonzalo_MG_4_FD_203885 | JGI IMG/M metagenome (GOLD analysis project Ga0310696, IMG submission 203885) | Bovine rumen microbial communities from tropical cattle in Woodstock, Queensland, Australia - Gonzalo_02 (v2) (version 2) | ecosystem: Host-associated > Mammals > Digestive system >...
CCTGGTTCTCTTTCCGCACCAGTCCCGTGTGGGTCGCCGCCGCCGCCGTGAAATACTTCTTGCCGAAAAGTGTGAAAGCCATCCCTGATCTACCTCGAATATTGTTTGAAACCCCACATGCGCCGCACCACCGGATCGCCGGGAAGCCCCTGACTCAGGATCGAATCCCGGATCACGATCTTTTTTTCGTCCGGCGCCGTGTTGTACTCCCGTCCCAGTTTGATGAGAGGCATGCGCAGCTGTTTGAATTCGCGGGCGAATTCTTCCAGCCGTCCGTCGCCGACCTGTTCCCCGCGCAGGAATATCTCCATGGCCAGCGCCAGGACCCGCTGACGCTTCTGCGCGTATTTTCCCGAAGCGAATCCCTTCGCCAGATCGTCCCGCAGTTCGAGGATCGTCCCCGTGCGCTCGTACAGCCGTTCGAAAGCGCCCGCGCGCAGGGCGTCGTGGCCCTTCCGGTCCGCGAAGGTCCTGAAGGTGCGGATCGCCGACAGCAGATCCCGGAACTTCACGATCTCGGGACGGAAACGGCTCTCCCCGTACACCGACCGGTCGTAGGGTGCCGGCAGGGCGTAGATGTATTCGAAGAATCCCTCTATGCCCAGGAGCCTGTCGTATTCGCCCGCCGGCTGTTCCCGCAGACGGGAGGGCATCCGGTGCTCCAGAACGTCGCAGTCAAAGACCTTTTTCATCACGGCTTCATCCTTGAAGACCCGTACGAAATCGGGCAGGCCGGGGTCCTCCGTCAGGCCGTTTTCGCGGAGACTCCGGATCAGGGGCTTCAGATTGGCCGCCGTCGCCAGCAGGATCTCGAAGTTGCGTTCCCTGTTTTTGCGCAGCGTGGCGATGTGCGCGTCGACGGTGCACTGTTCGAGCGAGGGCAGTTCCAGCCGGATCGCCTCCAGCCCGGCAAAATCCAGCGCCTGCAGCAGAAGAAGGCCGCGTTTCACCTCTTTGCCGGAGCGCTGAAGCATGCCCAGCGGCGTCATGCATTTCTCGATCCGGAGCCGGATGGCGCTGTCCGCATTCTGCTTCAGCTCCTCCAGATCCCGCAGGACGAGAGCCAGATTTTCGGACTCCGGACCGATCCTGGCGAGGATCTCGGCCAGCTTGTCGAGACAACTCAGGTTCCGGTCGATCTGCCGGCGCATCGTGCCCGCGGCTTCCAGCAGTTTTTTCACGTAGGCGGGAGGGGCGGTCTTGAAGAAGCGCTCCATGCCGCGGATGTTCTCCGCCGCCTTTCTCAGATCGGCGGCGTTCTCCTGATTCCTGTCGTCGGCGAGGGCGGTCTCGGCCAGCAGGAAGGCGTCCAGCAGTTTTTTGGCGGCGAAGGCCTCTTTGCGCATTTCCGGAGCGGCGGTGGTGTTCCAGCCCCACAGGTTCGGATCCGCTTCGGTGATCATGCCCAAGATGTGCGAGGCGCCCACCCAGTCGCCCGAGTCCAGGGCGTTTCTGGCTTTGGCCCAGTTGGAGAAGACCTTTTCCCACACGGCGATGGATTGTTCCAGTTCGCTGCAGGCGATCTGGCTGTTCTCCGCCCCGCGGCGGGTCCGGGACTCCTGCAGAAGTTCGCGGGCCCTGCCGAACCGGGTCGCCGCGGCCTCCTGTCTGGCCTGCTCCAGGCAGATCTCCGAGGAGCTTTTCACGCCCAGCAGCAGCCAGTTCAGCGCCAGCACGATGAAGATCGTCACCGCCACCACGCCCAGACTGTACCAGATGCGTATTTTGGAGTGCTCCATGCGGCCGTCCACGAATTTGAAATCCACGAAGGAGATGCTGATCACGTCGTCGTCCGCCAGAAGACGTTCGGTGTTGGAGCCCAGTTTCGTCCCGTTGACGAACGTGCCGTTCTTGCTCCCCAGATCACGGAGCCAGCACCCGTCGGCCTTGATGGCAAACTCCGCATGCTTCTGGGAGACGAGCTGTTCGCCGATGAGCAGATCGCACCCCGGTGCGGAACCCGCGATCATCCGCGGCTTGTTCAGGGGGACGGCTTCCCCTTTTCTGGCCGTGTTCAGGTAGACGACTTCGTGGAGGACCGCCGTGGAACGCCTGACCTGTTCCACGAAAAGGGTGCAGTTGCCGATGGCGATCTGGTCGCCGGGAGCCAGGTTTTTTTCCTGTATCCGCTTCGACCTGTAAAAAATGCCGTTGCTGCTCCCCGTGTCGCGCAGGCAGAAACGGCCCTTGCGCATCAGGATCACCGCATGGTGTCCGCTGGCGACGCTGTCCTCATGGGGGATTACCCAGGTGCAGTCGGAACTGCGGCCGATGGTGATGGTTTCCGAGGGCAGCAGCTCGGGCGTCTCGTACAGGACTCTGCCGTTGAATTCCAGCCGCAGAGCCAGACGTTCCGCCTTCTTTTTCCACCATGTTCCCCGCCGGGCCGGCGGGGCGGGGGGTTGCCCGGCCGTTACTCCCATATGTTCCTCCGGAGTGTGAAGTAGCGCAAGTCGTCGGGCGAGGAAAACACCGTCTTGCACAGCTCCATGACGGCATTTTCCTTGTGCCGGTTCCCGCTCAGTTTCGCGGTATTGTACTGGATCTTCTGGCCGTTGTACCAGATCGTCTGCATGGCGCGCAGCCGGCGGAGCTGGTTCAGGGCGTTGCGTTCCAGCGCGGCGTTGCGGTTCCTGCCGCTCTCCATGAGGACCCGCTGCAGCAGCAGATAGGTCCGGGCCCATTCGAAGGGAGCCTGTTTCGAGAGATGCCGCGAGATCTCATCCATCATGACGCCGGGATCGCCGTCGTACCGGTATTCCCGGTCTCCCTCCCAGTGGCACTGGAGATAGGCCTGCGAGAACTTCAGGAAAGGCGTGTTGGAAATGAAGCTCTGGCCTCTGGCCCGTTCGGACGAGGGGATCTCGGCCAGCCGGATGAACGCCTCGCTGCCCGTGCGGAAAAAGAGGACCTCCCCGTACCAGGAGCGTCCCTCCGCCTCCCGGCGGTATTCCACGCTCAGGCAGGGCAGACCGTTCTCCGAACCGATGAAGAAAACGTCGGAGATCTGCGAGAGGCTCCAGCGCTTGTTTTCGGTCTGGAGCTCGGCCAGCATGGCGGAGAGCACCTCTCTGCGCTCCTGATTCAGGAAGGCCGGGGACTGTTTGCGGATGAAAAAGATCCGCAGCGGGACGGATCCGTCTTTGCCGCAGCGGGTGAAAATGGAGATTTTGTCCTTGCCCGCTTCGACCCGGGTCCGTCCCTCGAGGGAGGGATAGGCCAGCGAAAAACCTCCGGCCCTGTGTCCCCCCGTCCCGGGATCGGCGAAGGCTCCCGCCGCGTTGCCCCGCGCATCGACGGGCCAGGTCAGAGAGACCTCCTTCGGCGGCGATTTGAACATGTAGAGCGCGACGAGGAGCCCGACGGCCGCCAGAACCCCCAGCACGTATTTGAAGGTCTTGCCCGTGGAGCGTTTCCGGTCGGCGTTGCGGAGCAGATTCATTTCCTCCATGCTGGCCAGCCGGGTGTGCATGACATCCGTCTTGAAAGCGTCCCCCTGTCCGGCGGGGCTTTCGCCGGAGACGGGCGCCGCTGCCTCCGGGGACGGTCCCGTTTCCCCGGGATCGGTCCGGGTCTCTCCCGGACAGGTCTTCATCGCCCCCGGATCGGTCCGGGTCTCTCCCGGCCAGGTCTGCGTCTCTCCCGGACAGGTCTTCATCTCCCCCGGATCGGTCCGGGTCTCTCCCGGACAGGTCTTCATTTCCCCCGGATCGGTCCGGGTCTCTCCCGGACAGGTCTGCGTCTCTCCCGGACAGGTCTTTCCCTGTTCGGGACGATCCGGGGAAGGAGCGGGAACGGCGGGCGCCGGCAGGGAAGCGCGGGGGACCAGCGTGGTCGCTTCGGAAGAATCTTCCTCCGGCGCCGGGGCCGCGGCGTCTCCGCCGGAAAAGAGGAAACCGATCTCGATGTGTTTGCCCAGAGCCAGTCTGTCGCCCTCCTTTATTTCCGTTTTTTCGAGCAGGGGGGAGCCGTTGAGCAGCGTGCCGTGGGAACTCAGGTTCTCCGCCGCCACGCCGTTCTGACGGACTTCGAGTTTCAGGTGTTTCCCCGAGATGTCCGGCTGGATCAGGTGGACGTCCGCCGAACGGGACCGCCCGGCGGTATGCTCTCCCGGAGCGAGGACGCTTTCCTGTGTCTTTTCGGAATCCGTGTAGATGATGCAGCGTATCATGTGACAAACTTCCCTCTGTTAGAACAGCCCCGCCATGCCCGAAGATTGGACCCGCAGATAGATCGGAACGAATATGATGATGAAGACCGACGGCATGATGAAGAGAGCCATGGGGATCATCATCAGCGACGGGGCCCGCTGGGCTCGTCTCTCCGCCGCCGCCACCCGGACCCGGCGGATCTCCTCGGCGTTGATGCGCAGCGTTTCGGTGATGGACGACCCCATCTCCGTTCCCTGCACCACCGCGTTGACGAGACTGCGGAACTCGTCGATCCCCAGCCGGTCCGCCATGGCCTTGAGCGCGTCGTTGCGGTTGCTGCCCAGCTCCAGCATTTTCAGCGTGATCCCGAACTCCTGGGTGAGCGGCGCGGGGAGCGAGCGCTCCACGTAATACCGGACGGCGGCCGAGAAATCCAGTCCCGCCGCCATGGCCGAAGAGATCAGATCGATGGCGAAGGGAAGCGCCCGGCGGATGGAGTTCTGCCGCGCTTCGGCCAGGTTCTGGATCTGGACCGCCGGGATCAGCCAGCCGGTGAAGCCGAAGATGAGGACGCCACCGAGCATGTAGGGGGGATCCGTTTCGAGGAGCAGCAGTACGACGGCGCCGCAGACGCCCAGCAGGACCGCCCACAGCAGCTGACAGGCGAAGACATCTTCCGGATCCAGCGGCAGGGCCGCCCGTTTGATGTCCGCGGCGACGGTCTCGCTTTTCGTGCCGAAAAGGTCTTTCAGTCCCGAGCCGAAAGTATCCTTGAGGATCTTGATCTCATTGGGAAACCCGCTGAAGGTGAAGGGCAGGGGAAGATCCTTGCGGAGATTCTCCCGCTTCTTCGCCGTGAAAAAGAATTTCCCGCCCAGCACCAGCAGAAAGACGGCGAGAAAGCTCAGCACTCTGGCCAGCGTCGCGTAAATCTGTTCGTCCATATCGCTTCCCCTCTCTCAGATCTCCACGGAGACGATCTTTCTGATGAAAATGTAGCCGATGCCCTCGAGAAGAAGCACCGCGCCGATGGCCGCCCAGCCGAGGGCCGTTGTCACCAGCGGTTCCATGAGCCTGCGGTCCAGCAGGTAGAGGATGAGGAACGCCATGAGCGGCGCGCAGGACATGACGATGGATTCGAAACGTCCCTGGGCCGTCAGCGTGCTGATCTTGTCCTCCATGATGGAACGCTGGCGGATGGTTTCGATGATCTTCTCCAGAATGTCCGACAGACTGCCGCCCGTCTGCTGCGAGATCCCCACGGCGGTGACGAAAAGTCTCAGGTTGTCGTCGGGCATCCGCTTTTCCAGCCGTTCCAGGGCTTCGGTGAGATCCACGCCCAGCCGGTATTCGTAGAGGGTCATGGAGATCTCCTCCTGCATGACGCCGCCGATATCCCGGCCGACGACTTCCAGCGCCTGCGGCAGCGCCACGCCGGACCGCATGCCGTTGTTGAGGCCCATCACCACGTCCAGCAGTCTGCCCTTGAAGGCAGCCAGACGTTTTTTCACCTTGTTCCGGTAATAGAGCAGCGGCAGATAAAAGGCCGCGGTCCCCGCCAGAAGCACGACCGGCGGGATCGCCCAGAAGGTGACGCCGCCCACCAGCAGCAGGCAGAGCATGATCAGCGCGCCGACGACGGCGAAGCATATCCGGATCTTCCGGAGTTTCGGCTTGGAGATGAAATACTCCAGCTGGCTTCGCCCGTCCCAGGAGCCGGAGCGCTCGGCGCCCTCGTGTTCCAGATCGGAGAAAAGCGTCCGGCAGAGGATGAAACAGATGCCGGAGACCGATCCGAAGATCATCAGCAGAACGACCCAGTTCATGATTCGCCTTTCCTCTCTTTGCCGTCAGACCCGGGGAACGAAGACGGACATATCCAGCTTCAGGTCCCCCTTCATGCGGAGTTTTTCCACGAAAGCCGGGATGTTGCCCGTGGGGTAGTACTCGCCGACGATCTTGCCGTTCTCGTCGTAGCCGGTCTGTTTGTAAACGAAAATATCGTGCATCAGCACCACGTCCTTCTCCCGGCCGGTGATCTCCGAGATCTGGACGATCTTGCGGGAGCCGTCGGGCAGGCGGTTCTGCTGGATGATCAGGTTCACCGCCGAGGCGATCTGTTCGCGGATGGCGGTGATCGGGAAGTCGATCCCGGACATGAGCACCATGTTCTCCAGCCGGGAGACGGCATCCCGGGGCGAATTGGCGTGACAGGTGGTGAGCGATCCGTCGTGACCGGTGTTCATGGCCTGGAGCATATCCATGGCTTCGGCGCCGCGGCACTCTCCGACGATGATCCGGTCGGGACGCATGCGCAGCGCGTTGATGACCAGATCGCGGATCTGGATCCGCCCTTTGCCCTCGATGTTCGCGGGCCGGGATTCCAGCGAGACCAGGTTCCGGTGCGAGAGCTTCAGTTCCGCCGAGTCCTCGATGGTGATGACCCGCTCGTCCGCCGGGATGTACTGCGACAGCACGTTGAGCAACGTCGTCTTGCCGGAGCCCGTTCCGCCCGAGACCAAAATGTTCTGCGCCGCCCGCACCGCCTCCCGGAGAAAGAGGTCGATCCCGGGCGTCATGCTGCCGAAGGCGATCAGATCCTCCGCGGAGAGTTTCTTCTTGGCGAATTTCCGGATTGTCACCGAGGCGCCCTTGAGTGCGAGGGGCGGGATGATGGCGTTCACGCGGGAGCCGTCGGGCAGCCGGGCGTCCACCATGGGACTTGCATCGTCGATGTGGCGGCCCAGAGGTTCCACGATCCGCTGGATGATGGTGTGCAGATGACGGTCGTTGAAGAAACGGGCGCCCGTTTCGTAGATCTTTCCCCTGCTCTCCACGAAGATCAGGCCCGGCCCGTTGACCATGATCTCATCCACCTTGTCCGAACGGAGCAGGGGGGATATGGGACCGTAGCCGGTCAGTTCGTCCAGCAGGGCTTCCCTGAGTTTCTCCAGCGGGATGTCGCGGGGGAGCTCATGACGCAGTTCCTTCAGCGACAGGTCCAGCGCGGCGATGAGTTTTTCGCGCATTTCCCCGTTTTCGATCTGCTTGGTGGCGATCTCCTGGAGATTGAGTTTGCCCAGAACGTAGTTGTGGATGCGGTTCTTGAGGGCCATGAGCTCGTCCGTGTAGAGCAGATTCGTGTCGTCGAAGTCGAAGGTGCGCGAGGTCTGTTTTTCTTCCTCCGCCGGCTGCTCCGGCTGCCGGGCCGTCTGGCGGACCGCCGCGGTCAGGCGGAGCCGGAAAGGACCGATGGTGACGGTGTCGCCCTGACCGAACTCCGCGGCGGCCTTGAGGGGGCCGTTCTGATTGGACGTTCCGATGGAGCTCCCCAGGTCGGCGATGAAATAGGTGTCCGGTCCTCCGAAGAGCCGTGCATGCTTCCGGGAGACGGAACTCCCGGGCAGGGTTATGTCGCAGTTCTCGGAACGGCCGAGGACCCATTCGCCCTCGCCGCTGCCCAGATCGATGTGTTTCACGCCGCCGTCAGCGTCGGTTATCTGCAGAAACATCGTGTGACCTCGCTTGCGGGCACTTCAGAACAGGCGCTGCCAGAAGCTCTTCTTTTCGTCGGCTTCCTTCGTGCGCTGCTCGTTGCTCTTGCCGGATTCTTCCAGAGTGTTGGCGGTTTCCGCCGAGGGAGGCATCTTGAGAGGCGGCGTCCGTCCGGCCACCTGGGGATAGATCAGCAGCAGGACCTGACTGTCGTTGAAGGCGTCGGTTTTTTCGGCGCAGACCCAGCTCAGAACGGGGATCTTGCGCAGGAAGGGGATCCCCGACGGACCGGAACTCTCCTCGATCATGTCCCGCATGCCGCCCAGTGCCACGGTCTCGCCCAGTTTGGCCACGATGGTGGTGGAGACCTTGCTCTGCTTCAGATCGTAGTCGTTGTTTTCCTGAAGCGAGGGGGTGCTGATCTCGATCTGGATATCCAGTTTCACCCGGTCGCTGCCGATGAGGCCGCCCCGGACCCGCATGATGAAGCCGTAGGGCACGTCGTTCAGGGTCCCGGTCCCGCCGGAGCCGCCGTAGACGCGGACCTTGAGGGTCCCGCCCTCGTGGAGGACCTTGAACTCGTTGGAGCTGTTGCTCATGAAGCTCAGGTGTCCCGCTCTGTGGAACCTGCGGCAGCCGCTTTCGGCCATGAGATTCAGCAGGGTGCTCATGTCGGCGCCGAGATTGTAGCTCTGATTGGTCGATCCGCGGAAGATGGTGGAGAAATTGAAGCCCTGGGCGATCCGGACGCCGTTCTTGGCGAGATTCGCGCCGACGGCGCTGGTGTCGGCCTGCTTGACGCCGACGAAGACCGCGCCCACGTCCAGCAGCGTGGGTTTGACCGAGACCTTGCTGATGAAACGGACAGGTTTGCTTTTGTCCTTGCCGTCCAGAGAGATCCAGTCCTGTGTGGAGAGCAGCTGGTTGATGGTGTCCAGATCCTCCTGGCAGTAGACCGATCCCCGGAGGATCAGGGTGTTCCGCTCACTCTGGAGAGAAAGGGAGCCGGGGGAGAGATCCGTGACGTCCGAGACCACCTTGAACCCGGATTTCTCGAAAAGCTTTTTCAGCGAGAGCATGATCTCCGGCGCCGGGCGGAACACCGTGAGATTGGTGACGTTCGCGCCGTAGGCGGGCAGGACCTTGAGCAGCGTCTCCCAGCCGTCGACGCTGGAGATCTCTCCTTTGAGCACCACCTTGTTGCCGTTGATGCTGATCTCCACTTCGGGAACGCTGTCCAGGTCCTTGCGCAGGGAGTTGAACACCTCGCGCACGTTGTCGATGACCGTCACCGTGTAGAGCTTGGATACGGAACCCGAGGTGACGTGGAGATCGGATTTGCCCACGGCAAGTCCGGTGATCCGGATCTGGTCGTTGACGATGGGCTCAGCGGCGATGATGCTTTTGTCGGTGATGCTGACGTCCGCCGCCCGGAATCCGGGGGTGACGATGACGATCCCCTTGAGGGGCACGGAGATCTTTTCGCTTTCATCGGCTTTCAGCGAGAAGAGCGCGCCCGCCAGGGCCAGCAGAACGAATATTTTTTTCGACATGATATATCCTCCCTTTGTCGGTGTTTATTTTTTCAGAGTCTTGGGGATGGTGACGACCTCGAGGTCGTTCACCATGGAGCTGAAGGTCTCGGGCGTGACCATGCCGGCGTCCATGCGGTTGAGCGCCGTGGGATCGTTGCTGCGGCGGAGGACCGGGGTGAGCTCAGCCACCCGCGAGGCGGCGATGAGCGCCTGGGCCTGCTGGGGCGGCAGGAGAACGATGATGACGCCCTCCATGTTCTGATCCCGTTTTTCCGAGGGGATCTCCAGCACCCGGACTTTCGGGAAGAGCACCATGGTCACGTCCTTCTTGCCGGCGGGCACGCCCGCGCCGCCCTTGTGATCCAGCTTGAACGTTCCCACGATGGCCACCTCGTCGCCGCTCTGGAGCAGCGAGGCCATGGCCTTGTCGGCGATCTGGATGGCCACGGCCCACTCGCCTTCGCCCACCACGTTGCTCATGCCCTGCGAAAGGCCCACGTCCTGGATGAAGATGTAGTTGCCCTTGCGCACGGGCTGTTTCAGTTTCTGGCCGATGATCATGGTGGAGCGGTCCCATCTGATCGCCTGGGCGGGAACGGCGTAGAGGGGGACCTCCTTGGGCATGAAGAAGCCCTCGGCAATGACCTCGCCCGCGGCCAGATTCCGGGTCGCGGCGACGATCTTGACCTTTTCCTCCTCCTTGGCGCTGTTGTTTGATATGATCTTGTTCACGGCGAAGACCGCCGCCAGTCCGAGAAGGACCGCGAGGATCAGGGGAATGGAGTTTTTCATATCCGGTGGTTCCTTTCTTTATTTTTCGGAGATCACTCTCTGATGTCTTCCAGTGCCTTGCCGCGGCGCACGGCGTCCTCGTTGCCCTGTGCGGCGGCCTTCTCATACCAGTATTTGGCCAGCTTCACGTTGATGGACACGCCGATGCCGTTCTCCCGGCAGTAGCCCAGCTGGAACTGGGCTTCCGGCAGTCCCGCTTCGGCGGCGGCCGTCAGATATTCGATCATCTTCGGATAGTCCACCGCTTCGCCGCCCTCGCCGTTCTTGCAGATCATCCCCATGCGGTAGAGCGCTTCGGGATCCTTGCCGGCGGCGGCCTTCTTATACCACGCCACGGCCGCGGCCATGTCCCGGTCGAGGCCGCCGCGGCCGTGTTCCGAGAAGAGTCCCATCCGGTACTGGGCGCGACAGTCGTTCAGGGGCGGTTCGGCGGCTTTTTTGTAGAAGACCAGCGCGTCGCTGTCGCTGGCGAACCAGCGGCCCTTGCCCTGCTCGGCCAGAAGCCCCTGCAGGTAGAACGCCTCGGGATGCTTGAGCTTGGCCGCGGCCTCGAGTTTTTCCAGCGCCTCCTTGTATTTCTCTTCCTTGATGAGGGCGCGGGCCGCGGCGACGTCCCGTTCGCCCGGCAGGACGGCCTTCGCCTTTGGGACCAGGGCGATCCGGGTGGTCGATCCGGGGAGGAGTTCCGGGATCTTCAGGATCTGTTCCTTCTCCTTCCCGACGCGCCACTTCAGAACGGCGCTCCGGAAGGGCGGCATGACGACGCGTTTCCGAAGGGGCTCCCAGATGCCGGCGATGTTGATGAAGACCGGTTTTTTGATGGCTGTCTCCAATTCGATGACGGCATCCTGTTCGGTCAGGTAAAACTCCGCATTGCAGCGGTCCTGGCCGGAGGAGACCGTCACTTTCTGCTCCTGCGGCGCGACGCCGCGGGCCCGGACCAGGATCGTGTGCGGCTGCCGCGTGAGGTCCAGCCGGAAGGAGAGCTCCGTCTTTTTCTCCCACGGACCGTCGTCGATCCGCAGTTCGAGGCCCTCTTTGCGGAGATACTCCAGCAGTTTGACGTTGCCGTAACAGACGACGGCGCACGGGACCGTATCCCGGCGGAGAACGAGTTTGACGCCGCCGGCGGCCCTGGCCGGGGAGACGGAAAATTCACGCTCCGCGGTCTTGTATCCCGGCGCGGAGACTTTCAGCGTATACTGCCCCTCGGGCACACTGAATTTGATCCGGCCGTCCTCGGGGACGAAGGTGTTGGCGACCTGCCGGCCCTGTTTGCTGCTGAGGATCGCGTGAGCGCCCGCCGGGGAAAGCTCCGCCGTGAACACGATCTTTTCGGGCGGTTTGCGGACCGGCTTGGGCGGCTGGGGTTTGGGCCGGGGCTTGTCGGCCGCGGGCGGCTGGGGCTTGGGCCGGGGCTTGTCGGCCGCGGGCGGCTGGGGTGTTGGCCGGGGCTTGTCGGCCGCGGGCGGCTGGGGTTTGGGCCGG
>Ga0310696_10009184_pt1 | contig 11461 bp, 8 predicted proteins | sample AusTroGonzalo_MG_4_FD_203885 | JGI IMG/M metagenome (GOLD analysis project Ga0310696, IMG submission 203885) | Bovine rumen microbial communities from tropical cattle in Woodstock, Queensland, Australia - Gonzalo_02 (v2) (version 2) | ecosystem: Host-associated > Mammals > Digestive system >...
TATGCCAAGCCGTGCCATAGTCAATGGCCTTTTTCGAAAACAGGTCGGTGCACTGTTTGGCGATTTCGTCAAATTGAGCTGAGGTGTCTGCCATGAGTTTTATTTTTTGATGATTTTGCTGATAATCGGCTGGTTGTTTTCATCTATCACTCTTACAAAATAAAGAGCTTGTGACAAGTTGCTAATGTTCAGACTGTAATTGTTGTCGCCAATGCCATCAATACGCTGCACGCTGCGACCAGTCATGTCGATAATCTCCACAGACTTCATATTGTGGCTGCATTGAATGTTAATCTGATCACTGCTGGGATTGGGGTATATGAGCAGGGTAGAGGAATGCTGTGTCTCAACAGATGTGCCAGGTCCGGGATTCTCACCATCTAAATAAGTCAGCAGGATGGGACAGCTGGTTGTTATGTCGCCACAAGTGAGTGTGAAGTCAAAAAGGACGTTGTTGCTTTCTGTAATCTCACTGAGTTTGGCAATGTTGTATTGTGCGGTTTTGGTTGAATTAACAGCCATGGACGGGAAATTAAGCGTGCTGCTGGTGCCATTGCTGTTGATGCTGATATCGTTATCAGCGGTGGTCAGTGTGGCTTGGATATTGGAGGCCACCGTGCTTCCTGCATTTTTGAAGATGACGTTGATGACGGGTTCATCACCACGCAACACGATATTGTTGGCGTATGTACCTGCTATGTCATAGTGGTCAATAATCAGCACTGGTGATGTGGGTGTTATGGTCTGGCCTGAAATCGGGAAGGTGATGTTGTCAATCCAAGCGCAGTCGCTACCGCCAGTGGTGTTGTAATCTTTGGAGTATCTGAATCTGAAAGTATGGTTGCCAGGAGCAACATCAAAGGTGGCTTGTCCCCAATTTACTTCACCACTCAACTCTTCTTTGATTTCATCATCAATAGCGAAAGAGAATTTGTCGTAGTTTGTTTCTGAGGAAACTTTGCGGAAATAGGAGATAGGACTTGTTTCTGTTACATTAAGGGTGATGCTGATATCGGAATTTTTGTTGCCACTCCATGACCCATTGGGTAAACCGCTCTTGCTGCGTGCACTATAGCTGCCAGCATAAACGTTACTTGTGGTAATCTCCCAGGGATACTGGTCGTCATTATCCCATGAAAAGGAGTTGAAACTATTGCTCTCAAAGTCTTCCATGGCTCTGCCAATCATCAGACTATAGGGCATATTGAGTTCATATTCAACATTGTTGATGTTGAATGATAAGGGATACATGCTTCCAACAGTAGCAGTGGTGGCAATGCTGATGTTGAAGGTGACATTAACGGTGTTGTCGCTATTAATGCTGCCAACAGTTACACTGCTGTTGTTGACGGTAATGTCGTTATGATGGGAAATCAGTGTGCCAACAAGATTGTTGATATCGTTTTGACCGTTGTTTTTCACTACGAAGGTGAGTGTGCCGTTTTCCCCGGGGTTGATTTCACCAACATTAGGCGTTCCTACGTTAATGATAGTGCTTTCTACCTGAAGTTCGGGAGCCATGGCATTATAGATGAAAGTGCGTTCAAAAGTGCCATTGTCTGAAAGAATGGTTACTTTTACGGAAATCTGTTCATTGTTGCTCAGAGAAGTGCTGGTTCTGGAAGTAAAAGCATTGTTGAGGTTAAGGGTCTGAGCACCCGTTACGGTGCCGATAAAGACAGAGTCAACAATGAAATAGATATTTGAGGTGAGAGCCTGTATTTTGACTCTTACATTGTTTCCTGTAATAGCACTGATATTCTCGACTTGCAGATTCCAGTTGTTGACATGGTCATTGGTGAGCGCTTCGTCATTGTTCAGACTTAAAGTGCTGACAGCATAGAACGTATTGGGAGATGAGAAATTAATGTTTTGGAAGAACTGTATGTAATTCTGAGCGGAAATGGCAATTTCGTATTGACCGGGGAGCATCTCACTGGGCAATGGCAGACTTACAGAACCATTCCCATCAGCGAAAGCCGCACTGATGAGCTCTTGATTTTGGGTCAACGCTACGTAAGCGTATGGTACGACAGCTAAATCAAGTGAACTAGTACCTATAACACTGCCACTGGGAATGTTGACATTCATGGCTGATGGCTCTGACAAATAGGGCTTGATGGAAGGATCTCCAAAAACGTGGTAGATTTCCCAATAATATAATTTTCTTGAAGAAGATGAAGACTCAACAGACATGTTTCCTGCCATGTTGAAACCAGCAGAGGTTGAAACCCATTGGCTGTATGCTTCATTGTGCGTATGGAATATACGGTCATAAGCTCCGAGGTGGCTGGCATCGTAGGTGGGTGTTGTACTGGTAATACCGCTGCGGACACCTACTGCCCAGTAATAGTCCTCATCCCAGTATGTACTGTTGGAGGCTCCGAGATAAATGACAGCACCTTTGTTGGCCGTACGTAACAAGGTTTCTCCAAAACAGGAGCTTTCTTCAAATCTTCCTGATTCACAGCAGTTTCCGATTAAAATGCCATATTTGTTGGCGTTGTTCATTGATGGTACATGGCTGTTGAGGAAACTGGGGTCAGCCCAACCATCTGCGGAACAGTGGGCGGTGTAGTTGGCTAATCCTACACCAGCACCGATTTCGGCGCGGATGGTGGCCGATTGTGTGCTGCAATTATAAAGATGAGTGTGTACCGTAGTGTATCCATTTGTGGTATTTACATAATTGTTGTCCACATATTTGATCTGTCCGTCGGCATGGGTAGGAGAATATCCATTACCATCAGTACCTGCAATCAATACAGCATCATTCAAATAGCTTGGATCTGGCATGGTATATTGCTCATACATCAAGGTTTTTTCAATCTGTGGGGTCAGTTGGCTGACATTCTGGGCGGAAAAACGACCGTAATAGCAGTCGGGTATATTGTCTCCTGTGGTCCAGGTGGTGTAGTACAAGTCGGTGATATGGCTACTTGCAGATTGACCAGTGAAAGCTGGAATCTGTTGCTTGTCGCCAACCAGTAGTAAGAAAGTGGGAGCGGGGTTTTCCGCTGTTGCATTGTCATATTTGGCTTTGATAAAACTCTTGATGGTTGTGGTGGTGGTACCCACATTGCTGTCATCAGTATATGCAATCTCCACTATATAGCCGATACGTTTCTTCCAATTGATGAAAGCCTGGAGATTTTCATTTCCTCTGAACATGGAATGTGCCACAATCAAATACTTGATGGGAGCGCTGCTGATTTCGTTTCTGTAACCTGGTGCGCTCATGGGATTGATAACACCATAGTGCTGTCCGTCGAACAAGCCGTTGCCATGTTTGGTCTTCATTTCCATGGTCTTGGGAATGTTCGGATTGACAAAGCTGATTTCCACATCTAACTGCGTGCAGACTCTCAATTGGCCAGTTACGGGATTGTATTCGAAAGGAGCTATGCTGATTCTGCCCATGTTGATGTTGCGGAGCACACCCACTTTCTCGCTTTGAGCCAAGGGCATTCCATAAAAACTGTTGGTGGCGTATGTCGCTTCGTCAATCACAAAGGGGAAGGGACCATCTTGTGATTTGGGATGGCGAGGTTGTGCCGGCATGATAGGGTTGTTAATTCCCAGTTCAGCAAGGTTGTAAGTCTCGTAAGTGCTGTTGACTACATTCACTTGCATGTTCTCGCACAAAGGAATTTCCAGGTTGGTGATGACAGGTAGTTCGGGCTGGCCATCATTCTGTGTGGGAGTCATACCCTCGTAAGAAAGCTGGCAATAGTCACCATGTTCGGTTTTGATTTTTTTGATTTGAAGATTCTGAACATCAATAGTGTAAGAGATTTTGATGTCGTTGTAATTGTTGTCCGTTACTTGATAGTAGTTGGAACGCTGAGCCATGGAAAAATTGGAAAACAGCAGGCTCAAAATAAACATCAGAATAATAGATTTTTTCATTTTAATTTATGGTTAATGATTATTTGCTAATATAAAATGCCGAATTTCACCCCACCGAAATGATAGTGGTGATTCTTTTCGCTATTGGTGAAAAATTCTGAATTGTCAGGTTCATCGGGAATGTCCACACTGTATTTGATGCTGGAATGCTGCATCTTGTAGGTGGCTAATATCAGCAGGGAAACTTTCTCGCTGACTTTGATGTTGATGCCGAGACCGGTTTCCACTACGGGACCTGCTTTGGCTCCTTGGATCACACGGGTTGTCAACTCCGGCTTCTGGTTCATGTACCATTTGAAAGAATAACCCATGTTGGCATACCAGTGGGGACTGATTCTGGTTTTGGTAAAATTGACGCTGAGGTTGAAAGTCAACGGAATGAATGCCGTATAACGCCAGAAGTCAATGCCTAAGTTCACACCCATGAAAAAGTTAGGGTTGAATTGGTAGGCTAATAGTTGGTTCACTTGAACGGAAAACAGGCGGTTCTGGATTTCACGATTGGGTATTTTGATACTTCCTGCTCCACCAGCTACACCTATGGTGCTCATAAAGACAAATTTGCTTTCTTTCGGATTGCGGTACTTGTCCTTGTTTTGTGCGTATGAACCGAAAACGCAACATAAACACAATATGATTAGAATGATTTTTTTCATGATAAGGTATTGTTTTTCAGTTCTTTTGCTGTCTTAAGGGCTGCCTCGCTGATTCTATTTCCACTGATCATAGTGGCAATCTCACGAATGCTTTCCTCTTTATCCAGACTTTTTATTTGGGTAAAGGTTTTGTCGTCGGTTACTTCTTTATATACAAAGTGGTGTTTTTTCCCTTTTGCTGCAATTTGGGGCAGATGCGTGATGACGATCAGCTGATGCTTGTGGGATAATTCCTCCATGAGTGCAGCCACTTTGCCAGCCACTTCGCCAGATATGCCAGAGTCTATTTCGTCAAAAATAACAGTAGGCAATAGACTGTTGTCGTTGATAATACTCTTGAGAGCCAGCATAAGCCGTGATATCTCACCACCAGAAGCGGTCTTCTCGATTTCGTTTAACTCGCTGCCACGATTGGCGGCAAATAAAAACCGCACTTTGTCAATGCCTGTGGGACCAGGTTGTTGGCTTGAACTGATTTCCACCTTGAAATCACCGTATTCCATACCCAATAACTTAATTCTGCTGACCATTTCCTGCTCCAGCTGGTCTATGCATTGCTGACGGGATTGGGAAATGGTGGTGGCTAAATCCAAAGTCTTTCCGTATAATTCTTTGCATAACTGTTGACTCTGCTCAAGTTGTTCATCATTGGCAATGATGGTGTCCAATTTGGCTTCTGTTGATGACAGCAACTCAATGAGCTCTTCATTACTGTTGACATGGTGTTTGTGCTCAAGATTCAGCAACAAGTCCAGGCGCTCGTTTAGCTTTTCCAGTTCTTGGGGATTGACTTCGATCTTGCTTTCTTTCTGGCTAAGGTCTCTGGCAATGTCTTTCAACTCTAACAGACTGCTGTCCAAACGGTGGCTTAATTCTTCGATTCCTGCATCATAATGACTGATACTTTGGCAGTTATCCCGTATGATTTGCAGCTGATGTATAATGTTTTCTTCTTCCTCTTCTTCAAGAAGTTGGATGCTCTGGTATAATTTTGACTTGATGGTTTCCGCATTGGAAAGCAGGGCTATCTGTTGTTCTATCTGTTCCTGTTCTCCTTCGCTCAGCTGGGCGTCATGGAGTTCTTGACGCACATATTCAAGATAGCTGCGCTCCTGAACCTGCTGTTTCTGCAACTCAACAAGCTCAGCATAATGTTTTTCCGCTTTCTTGTATGCGTAATAGGTGGTTTTGTATTCCTCGAGCAGAGCATGGTTGTGAGCAAATTGATCCAATATGTCAATTCTGAAATTCTCGTTATTGACTAAGAGATTGTTGTGCTGGGAATGAATATCTACCAATGTCTCAGCCAACTCCTTCAGTATCGACAGGGTTACCGGAGTGTCATTGATGAAAGCTCTGGATTTGCCGTTTTCGGTCACCTCACGCCGGATGTAGGTGATGTCTTGGTAGTCAAGATCGTTTTGTTGGAAGAAATCCTGCAAATGCAAGGACTTGATGTCGAAAGTGCCTTCGATAAAGCATTTTTTTGTTTTATCATGAAGGACGGTTGTATCGGCGCGTTTGCCTAAAATCAGGGATAAAGCGCCAATAATGATGGATTTGCCTGCACCTGTCTCGCCAGTAATAACCGTGAAGCCCTTGTCGAAATCGATTTTAAGGGAACGGATAATCGCGTAGTTTTCTATTTGCAGGGCTTTGAGCATAGTTGGCTACTTGTTGGTGCTGGCGGTTATGGCATCATATTTTGACGAGTTGGCGGGGTCTAACTGTTTCATGATGTTGACCACCTGTGTTTTCTCGTTGGCTAAGCCTTCTTTGAAAATATTAATGATTTCGTCGGATTTAGCGCCGACCATGTACTGTACAATGACAAGGTTGGATTTTTGTCGTGCCACCTGCTGCAGGGATTTGAGGGCCTCGAATATCACGGCTCTTCCCGCATCGGGATTGTCAACCATGGCATCCAGACCTAAACGGTGATAGTTGTATAAAAACTCGTGGATTTTGCTGTAGGTGCCGTTAGTGAGGTTCTCAATGAGCCAGTAGCGGTTGTTCTGTCCCGACTCGAAAGACTGCCAACCGGGTTCGGCGCTACTCTGGCATAGGTTGACAATGTTTTGGCATTTGCTGTAGTAGGGTGCGCCGCCGTTCATGGAGAAGGTGTCAAAATCGAGCGCCAAGAAAAGGTTCAGATAGTAGGCGATGAGAGAGGTTAATTGGTTGAGGTTGAGGTTGTCATCATATTCCAAAGGCTGTCCCTCATCGTAGGTGAACTGGATTTTCTTGTCCTGGAAGTTCAGCACGGTGGTTTTGTAGTTGGTTTTGTAAACCGGGCGGTGCAACTGAACGGTCATGGTTCCTTTCAGCACATCACCGGAAACCTCGGTCAGATTGATCATCAGACCGCATTCAATACGCTCGTTGGTTTTAAGGGTGTACTGGCACCATTTCCGGTCGTTGATGAACTTGTACAGCTCCTGTTGCAGCGAATTGTAGCGTTCTCGGTTGGAACCGCTGATTTTGGAGGAGTTGATAGACACCTGACATTGGAAATCCTGGGCGGACAAGCTTGCCGTCATCAGGGTCAGAAGGAATAAAACCAACAAACGTTTCATGATTTCTATTTGTTTAATTTACTGATTATAAACTGAATAATCTCTTTGGCGACTTCGGCTTTGCTTTTGGCCTCACCTTGGATTAGCTGTCCCTCCTTGTCTATCATGGTCACTTGGTTGGTGGGCTTGTTGAAGCCGGCCTTCGGGTTATTCATAGAATTTAAAACGATGATATCGATGTTTTTATTTTGCAGTTTGCCCTTGGCGTTCTCCAATTCGTTCTCGGTTTCCAAGGCAAAGCCTGTAATTAACTGGCCCTCACGACGTTGATGTCCAAGGGTGGACAAAATATCTTTTGTTTTTACGAGTTCGATATTGAGACCTTCCTCGTGTTTTTTGATTTTTTGGCTGGCGGTAACTTTCGGAGTGTAGTCGGCCACGGCGGCAGCCATGATAATGATATCGGCGGCGGGACCGTACTGCATGCACTGGTCGAACATCTCACCGGCGGTTTTGACATCCACACGATTGATATTGCTGGAACAACTCAGATGTGTGGGACCGCTCACCAGGGTTACTTCTGCACCTTGACGTGCCAGTTCTTCTGCCAGTTCATATCCCATCAGGCCGGAAGAATGGTTGCCGATAAATCTGACGGGGTCAATGGGTTCGTAGGTCGGACCAGCAGAGACGAGGGCTTTGTAGCCTTTGAGTGTTTGCTCACCATCCAAAAACTGACAAACGGTGGCAAAAATCTGCTCGGGTTCTTCCATACGGCCCTTGCCTTCCACACCACAGGCCAAAAAGCCGGATTTGGAGTCGATGATATGGACTCCACGCTGCTGGAGCGTCTGCATGTTTTGCTGTACTGCCGGATGGGCGTACATCTTGCAGTTCATGGCAGGAGCCATGAAAATGGGCTTGTTGCATGCCAATAGGAGAGTGGACAGCGCGTCATCGGCAAGACCGTTGGCGAATTTGCCAATGATATTGGCAGTGGCAGGAGCCACAATAAGACAGTCGGCCCAGTCGGCTAAGGCGATGTGATGCACATCCATTTCGTGACCGTGTTCGAACATGTCGGTATAGAGTTTGTTCTGCGACAAGGTCTCAATGGTGAGGGGTGTCACAAACTCCAAAGCGTGTTGGGTGGCAGCGACTTTTACCTCATAACCGGCGCTCTTAAACAAGCGGATAAGGGATAGCGACTTGTAAGCTGCTATCCCTCCGGTGATGCCAATGACTATATGTTTACAGTCTGTATTACTCATCTGTTTTGGTCAGTATTTTCAACATCGTTGAAATAAATTTCCTTGTTTTCGTATTCGTTAATGGCCAACAAGGTGGGTTTTGGCAATTGCTCGAAATACTTGGCTAACTCAATCTGTCCGAGATTCTCGTGATATTCTTCCAAATTGTCAGTAGCACTGACAAATTCTTGGGATCTTTCGTGAAATTCCTCTTTCAAATCGGCGGCAATCTGATTGGCTCTCTTGGATAAAACGACAACAGTCTTGTAAATGTTATCGGTTTGATCATCCATCTTAACGATGTCGCGTGTAATAGCGAAAGGATTTACTTTTAACTTTTTGTAATCTGCTGATTTCATTGATCTGATTTATTGTTTTTGATTTTATTGATTTGCTGTTGTGCATCATCTGCCAATTTCTTAGCATCTGTATAATATCCGGAATTGGGGTATTGAGCCTGCATGATTTTGAAGGCGTCGATACATGCTTGATAGCGTTCGCGTTTTTTATTGTTCACACTCTTCTTGGCATACTCGTAATTGTTCTTGACCAGAACATAAACGGCTTCATGAGCGTATTTTGAGTTCGGATAATCTTTGAGGAAGTTCTTGACAGCAATCTGTGCGGCCTGGTATTGGTCGGTGTTGTAATACAAGCGGGCAATCTCAAAGTCTTTTTGTGCCAGTTTCTCTCGTAATATATCCAGCATCTGATTACATTCCTCAACATGCTTGCTGTAGGGGTAGGTCTTGATGAACAAGTCCATCTCGTCGATGGCATAGAGGGTGGATGATTGGTCAACGCTATAAATCGGAGATATCTCAAACACGGATTTTACACACAGGTAATGGGCTTCTTCCGCTTTTTCGGTGCCTGGGTAATGTTTAGCATAGTCTTTGAAATGAAAGGCAGCTAACTCATAATCCTTGTTTTTGTAATAACAGTCAGCAAAAAGGAACAATAAGGTGTCGGCTGTCGTCGTTCCTAATGACAGTGGGTACAGCTCCTCGAAAAGACGTGCGGCAGACAGATACTGTCCGTTTTCATAGTATTTGACAGCCTTGGCATAATTCATGTCGAAGGTCTCAAAAGAGACTTTATTACTCCTGCCACTTTTTTTCTTGGGTTTCCCTTCTGATTTGTTTGTGGTGTTCTGACCATTGTTGCTGCTGACAGCGGCATGGGTTTGGCTGTTTTGCACAGAATCGGAAGAAACTACCTGTGAAAATCCACGGTAGGGTATTGCCAAAGCAATGATTATCAATATGTTGAGTATAAACTTCGCCATTTTTTTCAATCTTGCAAATATAATGATATTTTTAATATAAAGACAGGTGAAAAAATGGACAAAAAAAAGGTGACCGTTTGGGCCACCTTTTCTGTGATTTTGATATCGTCTCTTCGCTACCTCACGATCAACTTTTTCGTGACGACATTGTCTGAGGTCATCATTCTGACATAGTAGATGCCAGGTGTCAGATTCTCAACATTCACCTGCCCACTGTAGTCATCGATGCGCTGGCGCAACACTGCCTTGCCGTTGTTGTCGTATATCGTCAGCTCACGAATCATATCGATGGTGGAGCTTACGGTGAAGACATTGTCGGTCGGGTTCGGATAGAGAGTGATGTGTTTGTCGAGATAATGCATGTCGATGCTGTTGCCATCGATTACCACAAGGGTGATATGAATGGTACTGTCGCAACCATCCACAGTGGTCCTTGGAACATCTATGTTCAATACACCAGGACTTTGCGGGGTGAAGTTCAAGCCATGGTTGTGGTACAGGGTACCTGCAACGGCAGTGTCGGTAACGTCAACTTCATAAGAGGGGTTGACCTTCAGAAAGAGGATGTAAACGCTGTCGCAACCATACACGGACTCGTAGTTCTTGTAGTAAACGCCCGTAGTGTCGCAGTGGATGCCGTGCCATACGAAGTCTTCATTGTCGCATGTGCTGGTGGAATCCACGAATATGTATTCACGGTGGATAGTCAAAATCAGGTTGATGATGCTGTCGCATCCTGCCTGGTTTTCATCGATACGCTGTAAGGTGATGGTTCCGAACTGCATGAGCAGTGTGTCAAAACCATATTCCTGATATCTGTGGGCCTGGCAGGTAGTGTCGTACAAGGTCACTTCCGTGATATGGTTGATGGTCAGCATCATGACAGCGATACTGTCGCAACCTACAGCCTGCGGATAAACTTTGGAGAATACGCCGGATTGGGTGTAGGTGGTACCATCCCATTCGTAGCTTTCGCAAGCCACCACTTCAATGGTGTCTCTCGAAGGTGTGTCGATAATCAGGTTCAGCGTCACAATACTGTCGCAGCCATTGGCAGCGGTGAAGCTCTGCTGATACTCGCCTGTTTCGGTGTACCAACGATTGTTCCACTGGAAGGCTCCGCAAACGATGGTGTCGAAGGAGAAGGTGGCCACCGGTTTCACATACAGGTTGATGGTAATAGTGCTGTCGCAACCTGTCGCATTTTCTGTCAGACGTACCAAGGTGGTGTCGCCCGAGAGGGTAGGAGTGACCTCAAAGCCATATCCTTCATACAGCGCATTGGCACAGGTGGTGTCGGCAAAGATGGCAGCGGTGGGCTCTAACAGGGTGAAGCGCAACTCGCAAACACTGTCGCAACCCAAAGTGGTCTCCAAGATGTCATAGTATACGCCTGTAGCGGTGATGTCGCGTCCGTGCCAGTTGTATACGTTTTCATTGCTGCAAGCGGAAGCATTCTCAATGCTGTGCTTGGTCGGGTTGACGGTCAGCACCAAGGTGTGGATACTGTCGCAACCGAAGGTCGTTGTGCTCAGACTGTCATAGATGGTGTATGTGCCCGCAGCTTTTTGACCAATTTGGATGTATTCGTGACCAGCCCATACAAATTCTTCATTGTCGCATACCGTAGCGGTTACAGGCTCGAAGTTATAGGTCGGGGTGACGGTCAGAATCAGGGTGTGAACGCTGTCGCAACCATAGGTGGCAGTGCTCAGACTGTCATAGATGGTGTGGGTGCCAGCGGCACGTTGGCCAATCTGGATGTATTCATGTCCAGCCCATACATATTCTTCATTGTCGCAAACCGTAGCAGTTTCGGCTTCGAAGTTGTAGGTCGGGGTG
>Ga0310696_10009190_pt1 | contig 11456 bp, 4 predicted proteins | sample AusTroGonzalo_MG_4_FD_203885 | JGI IMG/M metagenome (GOLD analysis project Ga0310696, IMG submission 203885) | Bovine rumen microbial communities from tropical cattle in Woodstock, Queensland, Australia - Gonzalo_02 (v2) (version 2) | ecosystem: Host-associated > Mammals > Digestive system >...
GAACCTCATCCTTTTGGATGGCGCTCCCATTTACAACGCCTCGCATTTCTTGGGCTTCTTCTCCGTGTTCAACAACGACGTGGTCAAAGATGCCACACTTTACAAAGGCGACATCCCTGCCTATTTCGGCGGACGTCTGTCCTCTGTCCTCGACGTGACGGTAAAAGACGAGATGCCCAAGCGCTTTGGGATACAAGGCGGCGTGGGCTTGGTGACGAGCCGTCTGATGATTGAGGCTCCTTTGTTCAACCACCAGACCTCGGTGATGGCCGCAGGAAGAACTACCTATGCGGGTCTCGTCCTGCCTTTTGCGGGTGAGAACCTGAACAAATCCAGCATCTATTTCTATGACGCGAACGTCAAGGTGACGCAGTCCTTGGGCAAAAAGGACCGTCTCTTCCTGTCGTTCTATCATGGCCACGACGAATTCAACATGCAGCAGATGATAGGCTTGGGCTACGGTAACACTAGCGGCACCCTGCGTTGGAGCCATATCTTCTCTGACCGCCTGACGTCTAACCTCGCGCTCATCGGGTCGAGGTACCGCTATAGCATCGATCTTAACTACAGCCCTTACGACTTCACTATTAAGGCTGGTACTGATGCACTTAGCCTTAACTATGATTTCGCCATGCACTGGAATGAGAAGCATGTGTCGAAATTTGGTCTCACCACGGGCATACAATCCTATCTCCAAGGCGAGGTCGACGACCGTGGCGGCGCCTTGTCGCAATACCTTCAGATCGACCAGTCGAAGTCGGTGGCGCGCAAGGCCTTGGAACACGGCTTGTACTTCACGCACGACTACATGCCTACGGCACGCCTCACGTTCCGCGCCGGCCTGAGGCTGTCGTGCTTCCAGAACATCGGCGCCGAAGAGTTCTATGTCTTTGAACCCGGAGTATATGTCGTTACCGACACCATCCAATATGGCAAGGGTCAGGTCTTCAACACTGAGATCAACCCTGAGCCGCGTTTGGCAGCCATGTATCAGCTGGATGAGCATTCGTCGATTAAGGCTTCGTATTCGCGTACGGTGCAATATGCTCAAGTGGCCTCGTCGGCGACGGGTGGATTACCTTTCGACGTGTGGTTCCCCGTCAGCCCAAACGTGAAACCACAGAAGTGTGACCAATTCGCTATCGGATATTTCCGCAACTTCCTCAATGATGGCCTTGAGACTTCGGTGGAGTTGTATTACAAGGACATGAAGAACGTCATCGACTTCAAGGACAACGCCATCACCTACGGCTACCTGCTGCTTGACGGCGAGCTGCGCACTGGCAAGGGCTATTCCTATGGCGCCGAGTTCCTCATTAGGAAGACCATGGGCAAGTTTACGGGCTGGATTTCTTACACGTATTCGCGCTCGTTCCGTACTATCCCGGAAATCAGCCACGGCCAGAGATACTGCTCGCCTTATGACCGTCCGCATAATTTCGTCATTGTTGCCAACTACGACATTACAAAGCGCATCACGGTGGCCGCCAACTGGATCTATAATACCGGTCAGCCCGTTACCTTCCCATGCGGACAATACACCATTAACGGCTTGACCTATGCCGTTTATAACGGCTACCGCAACCAAAGCCGTTATCCCGACTACCACCGCCTCGACTTGTCGTTCTCCTGCAAGCTCGGCAAGCTGGATAAGAGATACCAACATGAGATTAACCTGTCGGTGTATAACGCCTATGCGCGCCACAACACCTGGGCCATCACCTTCGACCAAGCCGACGATGGTTCCATGGTAACCAAGAACATGTATTTGTTCTCCGTCGTGCCTTCCATCACTTATAACTTCAAATACTGATCACCATGAAGATAGTGAAAGATATGCTGATGGTTGGTCTCATGGCGTTGATGCTGGCTTCGTGCACCGAAGACATTGTCATTGACGTGGAAGACGGCGATAGGATGATAGGTGTGGCGGCTACGTTTACTGACGAAATGAAATGCCATGAGGCTATTTTGAGCTATACTGACGATTTCTACAACAACAACGAGGACATCCGCATGGTTACGGGTGCTACCGTTTTTGTGACGGACAACGTCGACACGATTTACTATATCGAAGACGCCACTCAACCTGGACATTACTTCACGGCTCCCGTGGCAGGCAAGAAAAAAACGATGTATCGGCTGTGTATCACGGCTCCCGACATCAACGGTGAAATGGTGGATCTTTTCGCAGAGAGTTATATACCTGATAATGTGGATTGTATCGATAGCCTGGTGCTTAAGCCTTACAATGGCCTCAATGACTCCATTCCCACCATGTTTTTCGGTGACACCATCGAATTCCTCTATCCTTATTTCCAGAGTCTTACGGATTCTACCATCGTGTATATGCCCATGATTTCGAAAAACGACACACTGTTGACGGATACTTTGAATGACATGAGGATGGTGATACCGATGGCGGGCTATGCGGGCTTTTATGTCAACGGCCCAGAGATGCAGATGGCCAACAAGGAAATTCCCATTTATTATTTCATGAAGTCCAAACTGAGGATTGGCGATGTGGTTCGCGTCGACCTATTCAGTATCGGTGCGGACTACATTTATTTCTATTATAGCTTGATGATGTCGACAGGCAGCAATCCCATGATGGGTGCGCCTGCCAATGTGATGACCAATATACAGCCTGATGGTTTGGCCGTAGGCTGGTTCTTGACCGCTTCTGTCGTCTCGGCTGAGACTATATTTGAAGATAGATATTGAGATAGATTTTGTTAAAATATTGATAATGAATCTGCTAAAAAACATATTACGTTTACTGCCTTTCTCGGCTCTCCTGCTGATTTACTCTTGTACAGAGGACTATGTCATGGATGTGCCCGAAGGCCAGAAAAGACCTGTCGTCGAAGCCTATCTGACAGATGAGGTCAAGCAACACGAGACCATACTCAGCTATTCGTCGGAGTTCTATTCCAATGACATGGAGATGATTACGGGCGCAGAGGTGTATGCAGTCGGGGCAGGCGACACCATATACTATTACGAGCAACTCGACAATCCGGGCCATTACCTGACCGATTCGGTGGCGGGTCGGAAAAGCCATACTTACCATCTTGAAGTCCATGTCGATGATAACACGCTATACAGCACATCCCTTCGCATGAATTCCGACACCTATATGCCCAACAACGCGAGATGCATTGACTCCGTAGGCTTGTTGCCTTTGCTGAACGAGGAAGGTATTCCCTTTGTTGATGATGAGGCCGCCGTTTGTGTCTGCCCTTATTTCCAAGCTCTGGATAATCCCGACATCGTTTATAACGTGGAGCTTTATTTGAACGGGGTACGCTTCAAGAACAGACCTTCGAAACTTTTCCAGTTATTCCAGATGCAGGGCTATGCCGGCTATTATTTCAACGGCCCTGAGATGCTGCAAAACAACATCCCGATTCCTGTGGGCGTCATGAACAAGTCGTATCTCCACGAGGGCGATGTTGTGAAGGTGAAGCTGTATAGCATCTCGAAGGATTATCTGTATTTCCTTATTGGACAGAAGCTGGCCATAGGCGTCAACCCGGCAATGGGGGCCTATCCCGCCATTACATCCAACATCTTCTCCAACTGCTATGCCATAGGATGGTTTGCCACTACCTCGGTGATCGAGGGTGAGGGCATCTTTCATGAGTCGGTGTTTGAACAATAAAAAAAGGAGACCTCAAGGCCTCCTTTTTTATTGATGTGGTTTCCCGTATTACTTCACGATGACCTTTTCCATATGCACTTGCGTGCCGTTGGTGAGTCGGATGAAGTAAATGCCCTTGGCCATGCTCTCCACGCTGATTTGCTCGGAGCCTTGGGCCTTGCCGTTGGCCACCACCTGACCCATGCCATTGTACATCACATAGGTGAACTCGCTGTCGCCGCCGTTGATGTAAAGGATGCTGTTGGTGGGGTTGGGATAGAGGGCGAACGTGCCGTCGTTTTCGTCGAGGCCGGTGAGGTCAACGGTGACGCACTCGGGTACCGAGCGGCCGCCTTCATACTCGGCGATGACGCAGTAGGTGTAGTTGATCAGTATGGCGGTCTCGTCCACATAGGTGGTGTCGGTGGTTTGGCCGATCTCGAGGCCATTGCGCATGACGATGTAGTTGATGGCGCCTTCAGGGGCTTCCCAGGTCAGTGTGACGGTCGGGTCTTCGACGTCGGCTGCGAGGTTCTCGACAGGAGCGTAGTCCATGATGGGAGCTTGGCCGCCCATGCAGTTGCAGTCGAATTGGTGCAAAACGCCTTGTGACGGGTTGTTAGCCGAGAAGATGGTTTCACCCGATTCGTATTTCATCGAGAACGAGCATTCATAGGTGTAGCTACCTCTGATCCATGACACGGTGACATGGACGCCGTTGCCGATTTCAACAATCTCGGTTTGGCTGCTACCATCTTCCATGGTGAGCTGAAGGTCAGGAGTGCCATCGTCGAAGGCCAGTTTCAACGTGTTGCCGTTCCAGCCGTCGCCATAGCTGTCGGACATCTCAACGATGACCACGCAGGAGTTCTTCAGTACGAGAGAACCTTGTGCAACCAGTCCACCGTCGGCATGCAAGGCAAAGTTTACTGTGATTTGCTCGTTCTGCGGGCAGGTGGAGTCGATGGCGATTTGGAAGGGGCAGAGGGCGAGACCTTCGGGGTCGATGGTGCCGACCTGGATGCTGTCGTTGAGGATGGTGACATACTCGTTGTCGCAGCTGATGGTGGCGATGGCGTTGGTGGCCATATAGTGACCGATGTTCTGGAAGTTGGCTACCAAGCTCAGCGCTTCGCCAGGTGTGAAGTTGCCAGCCCAGGTGGCGTCAACGTAACCGAGGATGGCTTGGCCTGCGGTGACGTAGACCTTGCCTTCCCATGAGTGCGAGCCGTCGGACATGGTGATGTTGATCTGGAAACGTGTGCCGTCGGCAGTGCCTTCGGAGACGATGAAGCTGAATGCGTCGGTCAGGGTGACGGTTTCGTCAGCGTTCAACACATCGAAGGTGGCCGTCTCGTTGAGGAGCGTGAAGCTGTGGCTCGGGCACGACAGCGTTACCGTGGTGGGACCCTCGGTCGGGTCGACGCCGACGTTCTTGAAGCTGATGCTCAAGTTGGTCTCCACGTTGACGGGAGCGAAGTTGGGCGTGCTGCTGTCAATGGTGATGAAGGGACCTTCGGCAGGAAGGATTTCAATCGAGATGATTTCGGTCACCTTGTTGTAGCCCATCACGGTCAAGGTGGCAGTGCCGACATCGGTCAGCGGGTTGAAATGGAGCGTGCCAACACCGTTGATGATGTTGCCGGTGCTAACCACTTCGCCGTTCATCATCATGGTGGCGATACCGAAAGAGGTGTTCTCGGCAGTGATTTGCAATTCAGACATGCCAAGCATCAAGGCGGCAGGCGAGCAGCTGAGGTTCATGCTGACGGGGTTGTCGGTGCGGACCATCAGGGTCGGGTCGCCAAAGAGAATCCAGGTGTTGTGGGTGGAGCCGTTGTCGCTGGGGGCGGCATCCAAGACGTACATGTTACCGTTCAGAGAAGCACCGCCGAAGGTGTGGCAGAACTTGTCGCTCGACTTCCATTCGCAGAGGATGGCGACCATCTCGTCCTGGCCGTACATGGGCGGCTGCCAAGGCTGTGAGATCCAGCTGAACATGCCACCGATGGCACCGGTAGGAACACCCGTGCTGTTGTTGGTGGCTCTCAGCCAAGCCTCGGCGAAGCAGTTGCCGTTGAACTCACCGTTGTTGCAGGCCACCGACCAGATGTAGGGCCACATGTTATCGTTGGTCAACGCATTCACGTGGCTGTTGCTGTAGCTGGCGACGGCCCAACCGGTTTGTGAGCCGTGGTTGCAGTAGTTGATGATGCTGGCACCGTTGTTGACGTCGTTGCTGATGGCGCTGGCGCTGGTGCCGCTGCCTACTCCGCTGTATTGCTGCGAAACGGATTCGTAAGTATAGTGCAACAGGGTGTCGCGCACATAATTCATGTGTACATAGTCGGCTTCGCCAAAGTGACCGTTGCCGGCACCTTCGTTGGCACCGATGCCGACGCCCTTGTTGAGCCAAGTGAGGCCTTCGGGCATATCGCGCTCATAATACAACACCTTATTGACATGGGTGTTCACGTCATTGACGCTCTGCACAGAGAAACGACCGGTGAGCACTTCGAGGTAGTAGTCGTTGCCTTCGAGTTGTCCAAACCAGTTGTCGGAACGGCCGCCGCTCAATGAATGAGGGGTGATGTCGCTGTAGTCACCGACAAGGAGGATGAAGCCGAGGTTACGGCTCGGGTCGTTGTAGATGTTCTGGATGTATGACTTGATGTTGCTGTCGTTGTTGCCTCCGGCTTCGCTCACACTGACGATGGTGGTGGGACGTCCAGACTGGTTCTTCCAATCCACGAAGGGCTGCATGGCAGTCATGTATTGGTCGGGGCAAATGACCAACATCTCGCCGCTGTCTTGCAGGAAGATGTACTTGGCAGCGCTTTCCTCGTAGTTGATGAAACGATGACGGTAAGCGGCATCCATCTCAGCCGACATCTTGGCATTGGCTTTGCGGGCCACCTTCTGGTTGACGCCGTTGTCGCTCACCTTACGCATGGCGAGGGTCAAGCTGTGGTAGACGCGCAGGGTCTTCGTCACAGGGTTGTAGGCGAAGGGGCGCACCATGATGTTTTGGCCACGGAAGTCGCGAAGGATGTAAGGCGTCTCCAGATAGGCTTGTGCAGCCGGATAGAAAGCATTCTGGCTGTACATGGCGCCATAGGTGTAGGTCACAGTCTCAGGGTTGATTTCACGGCTGAAGTTACCCTTAGAAGGGGCAATCTCGACATTTTGGTAGTCCGTGAACTCGCTCTTGACGACGCTCACTTCCATCTCAGCCCTGTCGCCGATGATGGCGGGAACGGGGAACTGCGGGAGGTCGGGTGCGCCGGCTTCAAGCATCGAGGCCATCCTGGGGACGGAGACGATTTGCTGCATGCCGTTGGGGGTGCTCACTTCGGTCAGGTTGAAGCCGCCCAGCGCGAAGTCGACGACGACTTGCTTTTCGCTGCTCGAAATCAAAGTGACCTGTGGCTCTGCTGGACTGCTCTTGGTGATGCTAGTCCATTGTTGGGCGAATGTCATGGCTGACAACGCCACAAACAGGAGTGAAAACAGTACTTTTTTCATGTGTTTATAGTTATAGATTATTGATTTATATCCTTAAAAACTGCAAAAATACGAATCTTTTTTCTTGTGGAGGGCGTTTTTGCCCAATTCCAGGTATTTATTTTTGTGTACTTTTGCCGCCTGAATCAAAAAGTATTGTTATGGGATTTTTCTTGAAACTGATATTGACGGGTTTGGGTTGGGCATTTGGAGGCCCGTTGGGCGGCATCATAGGCTATGCTATCGGTGCGTTGTTTTCGGGCAATGGACCGCGTATGATTCGTTCGGAAGTGACGGATACCTTTGGAAACACGGAAGAAAAGCGTGACTTTAACGTGACCTTGTTGGTGCTTTCCGCCGCTGTGATGAAAGCCGATGGCAACGTGAAGCGCTCCGAGCTGGATTATGTGAAACGCTTTTTCTTGCAGAACTTCGGGCAGCAACGTGCCGAGAACTATATCAAGATGCTGCGCGAGATCCTGGATAAGGACTATAATATTTATGAGGTCAGCCAGCAGGTGGGACGTTATATGGACTATTCCTCGCGTCTGCAGCTGTTGCATTACTTGTTTGGCATCGCCGATGCGGATGGCCGTATCTCGCAAGAGGAATTGGGCATCATCAACACGATTTCCGACTACATGGGCATTACCAACAGCGATTTTGCCTCAGTGAAAGCCATGTTCATCAAGGAAACAGACAGCGCATATAAGATTCTCGGCATCGAGCCTTCGGCCACCGACGAGGAGGTGAAGAAAGCCTACCGCGAGATGGCCAAGAAAAACCACCCCGACTTGGTCACCAACCTAGGCGAAGAGGTGCGGCAAGCCGCCGAGAAGAAGTTCCAGGAAATCAACGGAGCCTACGAATCCATCAAGAAACAACGAGGTCTATGATCTCTATAAAAACAAAAAAAGGCAGCCGATTGGCTGCCTTTTTTTAGTATCAAGGGGAATCGTCTTATTCCACGACGACCTTTTCAACGCGCACTTGCGTGCCCGAAGAGAGGCGGAGGAAGTAGATACCCTTGGCCATGTCGTTGACATTGATTTGGGTGTTGCCGTTGGCAGTGCCTTCAGCGACCTTCTGTCCCATGCCGTTGTACATCATGTAGCTGTATTCGCCTTCGCCTTCAACATACAGGGTGTTGTTGACAGGGTTAGGATAGATGGCGAATCTGACTTCGTTCTCGATGACGTCATCGGTGAGATTAACGGTGACGCAAGCAGGAACGGAAAGACCGGCGGGATATTCGGCAGTCACGCAGTAGGTGTAAGAACCGTCGTGGTCGATCGTGTTGTCGACGTAGGTGGCTTGTGCCGTCTCGCCGATTTCAATGCCGTTACGCTTGACGATGAAGTTGGTTGCACCAGCAGGAGCCGTCCATGTCAGCGTCACGCTGCCCGCAGAAGGTTGGGCATGGAGGTTCGTGACGGGAGCGAGGGTAGTGCCACCGCCGCAGTTGACGTCGAACTCATAGGACCAGGACCAGTTTGAACTGGGCACGTCGCCTTCGGTGATGGGTGTGCCGTCTTCGTAAGTGACAGTGAAAGAGCATTCGTAGTCATAGGTGCCACCGCCGTGCCAAGTAAGGGTGACGTGAACACCTTGTCCGATTTGGAGGGTGTAGGTGCCGCTACCGCCACTGTTGAGGGCGATGTTCTGCGAAGGCGTGCCGTCACTGTAGCTGACCGTCAGGTGGGCGTTGCTGTCCCAACCATCGCCATAGCTGTCTTGGAGGTTGAAGACGATGACACAGGTGTTGTTAAGAGTAGCACTGCCTGAAGCGGTGAGGCCACCGTCGGCATTCAAGGTGAAGGTCAAAGGCAGTTGCTCCGAATTGGGGCAGTTGGAGCTGACGATGACATTGAACACGCATGAGGCGATACCTTCAGGATCGATGGTACCCACTTGGACGCTGCTGCTCTCGAAGCTGACGTATTGGCTCGTCGAGGCGATGGTGGCAACGGCGTTGGTAGCCATGTAGTGACCCGTGTTTTGGAAGTTGGCCACAACAGTGACAGACTGACCAGGAGTGAAACCGCCTGCCAGTGCATCGACAAATTCCAAACTGGCTTCGCCAGCGGTGATGTTGACTCTGCCTTCCCATGTGTTGCTACCGCAAGTGGCAGCGACATTGATGGAGAAGGTCGTGCCATCGGCAACGCCAGTGGCGATACGATAGCTGAAGCCGCTCACGGTGGTGTTGGATTCGGGAGCGAGGCTGCCGAAGGAACCCGTGCTGTGGGTGAGGGTGAGTTGGGGATTGTCGCAGGTCAGAGTGACGTTGGTGGTGCCAGAGGTGGCAGCGGTACCGACGTTCTTGAAGGTGATGCTGAGCGGGGATTCGTCGCCGACGTGGACGTTGGCGGGAGTGTAGCTGTCAACAGCGATATAGGGACCTTCGAGAGCAGCGGCGGGAACGGTCTGGATGTAGGGGATACGCTGGGGAGCGGTCACGCAGATGGTGACATCGCCACCAGAGGTGATGGGCTCAATCGGGACGCTGACGACACCAGTTGCGCCGACGAGAGCGGTGCCGTGCAACACGCCGCCCTTGCTGATGGCCACGTAGGAGCCGGGGATAGCGCTAACATCGTAAGAGGTCACGCCGATGGGCATAATGGCCATGTGGCTCACTTGGTTCAGGTTGGGGATGGTGCGGTAAGGCATGACGGAAGCGTCACCCAACACGTGATAGGCTTGCCAGTAATAAAGCGGGCTGGAGCTGGTCTGATAGCCACCCGTGGAAGCGTGAGTCACGGCGAGGTTGCCGAGGAACAGCATGGAGGCAACGGTGTTGTAGGTGTCGTCCATCCAAACGCCGTCGTACACACCAGTGGCAGAGCCTTCGAAGGTAGGCGTAGCGCTGAGGGTGTTGGTGGCACCAACGCCGAAGTAGTAGTCTTCATACCAGTAGGTCACAGGGCAGGAGCCGATGTAGGCGTAGGCGCCCTTGGTGTTGGCGCGAACCATAGCTTCACCGAAGCAGGTGCCGCTGATACCCCAGTCGGCAGCTTCGCAGCAGTTACCCATGGCCAAGAAAGGCTTGCCTTCGTTGGTGAGGCTGTTGACGTTGCTGACGCTGAAAGCGGGATCGTACCAGCCATCGTTCGAGCCGTGGGCGGTGTAGTTGGCAAAGGCCACACCCGTGTTCAGGTGGTTGTAGCAGCCCGTATAAGGAGCAGTCAGATAGACATAAGGATCGACGTAGTGCGCTGCATTGTAATAATAGGTGGTAGCGTAGTTGACGGTCGGCTGACCCACTCTCGGGTTCCAGGTGTTATCGGCACCGGCGATGAGAAGGGTGTGCTCCAGATAGGTCTTATCGGGCATCTCGTATCTTTCGTACATCAGGTTCTTGTAGAGGATGTTCTGCAGCTGAGCGACAGTCTCGGCAGGCATACGGCTGTGGAAGATGTCGGGGAAGTAGTCGCCGTCGACACTTTCATATTCCAAGTCGGTGACGCAGTGGGAAGAACTACCCGTGGCGCTGGCCGGCACTTGGTTCTTGTCGCCCACGATGATGAGGAAGCTTGGGGCGTCTTGGGCATATTTATTCTGAATGAAGGTCTTGATAGCGGAGGCGGTGCTACCCACTTGGTCGGTGTAGTTCACGTCCATGTAGATGCCCTTCATGGTCTTCCAGGCGATCCATTCCTGCAAGGTCTCTTCAAACATACGGTTGGCGATGACCAACATCTTCACGGGAGCCTGCCAGAGGTCGGGGTGCTGGGTGTAGACGTCGTCGCGCCAGTTGAACATTTGGCTATAGATGCTGGCGAAGTAGGGGCTGAAGGTACGGACAAACTCGCTGTCGGCAGCAGCTTTGTCGTAATTGTTGTAGCTCACTTCCACTTCGATGTTGTTGTAAACAACGATGGTGTTCTCAGCCGGGTTGTAGTCGACGGGTTTGATGGTCAGAGCACCGATTTGGATGCCACGCATGGTGCCGCGCACTTCGACAGTGGCGATCGGGTGTTGGCTGTACGACTTGGCGGCATAGGCGTTTTCGTTATAGACAAACTTGATGTCTTCGGGCTTGGCGCTCTTGCTGACCGAAGGCTGACGAGGCGAAAGGGTCTTGATGCCATAGTCGGCCAAACGGTAGGTCGTGGTGCTGTAGTTCTTCACTTCCACGGTGACGTTGGTGGCACCGTAGGGGACAGCGATGAGTTGGTTGGCGGCGGGCAGCTCGGGAGTGCCGTATTCGCCAGAGGGGAAGGTGCCGTCCATGGTGATGTTGGAGAACACACCTTTTTCAGTGTTGACATCAGTAGCGGTGATGCTGCTGAAAGAGAAGGTGGCG
>Ga0310696_10009191_pt1 | contig 11456 bp, 2 predicted proteins | sample AusTroGonzalo_MG_4_FD_203885 | JGI IMG/M metagenome (GOLD analysis project Ga0310696, IMG submission 203885) | Bovine rumen microbial communities from tropical cattle in Woodstock, Queensland, Australia - Gonzalo_02 (v2) (version 2) | ecosystem: Host-associated > Mammals > Digestive system >...
AGGCTCTTTCGATGGCTTCGGTCACACGCTGACTGTCAACTATGTTTCCAAGGATGAATGTTGTGCTCCTGTCATGAAGGTGGACGGTGCTACTATCAGGAATCTTGCTGTTGCTGGTCGTATTACCAGTAGCAAGAAATTCTCCGGTGGTATTGTTGGCAAACTAAAGGGTAACACCGTCATTGAGCGTTGTCAGGTGGTAGCCGACATCGTATCAGAGATTGACGGCGATGCCAGCAGTGGCGGTTTGGTTGGCTGGATGCCAGAAGGTGCCAAAGTCAGCATCACCAACAGTGCCTTCCTTGGCTCTTTCCAGGGCGAGAAGGCTAACTGTAACGGTGGTTTCATCGGTGTTGCAGGAAGTCAATGCGACATCAAGATGACCAACTGCCTGTTTGCGCCTTACTACCTGCCGTTCAACATGATTGGCTGTTCCACTTTTGCCCGTCATGACCAGGCTGCGACGATGACGCTCAATAACTGTTACTATACTAAGGTGTATGGGCAGTATGAACCTGGTGGCAAGACATATTATATCATCAATTCAAGCAAGGACTGGCAGTCCTTTGCAGCATTGGTAGAGCAGTCGGCTAAGGGTACTCAGCTCAACGCCATCCTTTCAGCAGACATCACCGTTTCTGACATGATTGGTTCTGAGGCCAAGCCTTTCTGCGGCATCTTCGATGGTAATGGCCACACGATTACTGCCAATATCAATACCGACCAGTGGGCGGCTGCTCCTTTCCGCATTGTTGGCAATGTGACCATCAAGAACCTGCACGTAGCAGGTAGTGTCACTGGCGGTCGTCATGCCGCAGGACTCATTGGTAGCAGAGATGGCACTCCAGACATCCATGTTGAGAAAGTATGGGTTTCGGCCAACGTCACCACAGCCGACCGTTATCTTGGCGGTATCATCGGACATGTCGGTGGCGCTAATGTCTATATCAGCGATACCCGTTTCGACGGCATGCTTACAGCTTCAAAGGAATGGTATGATGAGACACTTGAGGCAATAGAATACAATGAAGAATCATGGCACCCATTTAAAAAAGAAATAAATGATTATGCAACGTTTGGCGGTGCCATCATAGGCTGGGGCGGTGAAGGCGGCTGGACCTTCCATCGTGTCTATGATCACAGCACCAGCAAATATGTCTATTGGTACTTCTATTGCATAGATTCTTCTAATAATCTGGCTAATATGAGCTGGGGAGGCAATGCAAAAAGCACCAATACCGTGACTTGGAACAGCTGGACAAACGACTATCTTAAACATAATATAGAAGATCAGAACGAGGTGCTTTCGCTGATGAATGGCGAAGTGGCTGGTTCATGGCAGCTGGTTAATGGTATGGCCGTTCCCGTGATGACCAGCACTGAGGTTTCCAGTCAGGGTACTTCTGCTGCACTGATGACAACAGAAGAGTTGAAGACTGCCCTTGGCAACGACCAGTGGTATGAAAGCGATGGCGTGCTATACCCCGTGATGGAAGGTTCAAAGGACAATGCTCACTGCATCACGTTGTGGGACTCGCGTGCCAAGCTGATGCTCTACTCGAAGATGAAGGGCGAAAACAGCGTCACCACTAATGTGGTAGACCTGTCGGGCAATGCTGATGCCATTAATAAGCATGAGTTCACCTACAACCTGACACGCAAATGTGTGGACTACGACTTCGAACTGGTTGTCAAGCGCGGCACGTCGCCTTTGAAGATTGCTGGTAGCGATGCCGACACATTGGCCTATCAGGTAACGAAGAAGGAGGGCGCCGGTACTTCCTATAAGTTCATGAACGTGAACAAAATCACTGCTGTCACTTACGAGAAGAAGCAGAGCAGTGTCCGTCTGGCATGGGAGGTTTCTGGTGGCGAGAGCGACTTCTATCGCGTATTGCGCCGTGAGCATACCACCGATCCCTATGCAGAGTGGACCGATACCATTGCCACCAATCTGATACAGCAGTTCTATGAAGACAAGACCGTGCTGATACAGCAAGCCTACGACTATCGTGTGGAGAGCATTCTGCAGTGTGAGGGTACGCACGTCAATGCCAATACCCTATCAGGTGCCGAGTGTATCTCTACAGGTAGAATCAGCGGTTATGTGCGCATGGCCGATGGTACTGCCATTGCCGGTGTCGAAGTAATCTGTGAACCCCAAAATATCAGCGGTGCCACTACTCAAACCACGACTACCGACGAGGCAGGCTTCTTCGAATTCAGTGGTCTGCCCTATCAGGGTACAGGTACCTACGTGATTTCTATTAAAGGTGGTGGTTATACTGGTCCTAACTCTACTGGCGAGGTTAACTTCAACCAGAACAGCAACTGGACGCAGGGATTCAACTACTACATGGACAATTACTACATCTATTCGGGTAATGTGTTCTATCGTGACACCTCGATTCCTGTTCCAGGCGTATCGTTCAAGCTCGACGGCAACGTGATGCACGATGCCAATCAGAAGGTCATTGTCACCGACACCCAGGGCGCCTTCTCGCTGAGCATTCCTGCCGGAGGTCACAGTGTACAGGCTGTGAAAGATGGTCACTTCTTTGCCAACGACGGTTTCCTCATGAATCCTGACCCCGTAGCAGGTAGGGAGACAGAGTACAACTTCAACACGAACGTGTCGGAAGTCTATCTTTGGGACTCAACCACCGTTGTGCTCCGTGGCCGCGTGATTGGTGGCGATGATCAGGGCAAACTGCCATTGGGTGAGTCTATGTCGGTCAATAACCTGGGCGACTCCATCAAGATTGTGATGCAGCTGGAGGGCGACAACGCTTCCTACCTGATTCGCAAGCAAGACGACGAGACCGTGAAGACTGCTGACTATGAGTACACCTACGGACTGGACAACCGTGATACCACGCAGGTTCACGTGACACGTCATACTCTAACCATCCGTCCCGACAAGAATACGGGCGAATACCAATTGGCACTGCATCCCGCTAAGTATAAGGTCATCGAGATTTCAGCTCAGGGCTATGCCACCCTGTTCCAAGAGGGTAAGGTAGGAGAGACCATTGATCTGTCGTTCAATGTGAAGGGCGACACCTGTGAATATAATCGCATCTACCACGCTGTTCCTACAGTCGAGGTGAAGCAGTTCAATGCTGGTGACGAGCCTTACTTCGGCGTCAAGAAAGTTACAGCTTCCGACAATATCGGCAACAAGTCGGTTATAAATACCTGGTACTGGAAGAAGATCTCTGAGACCGACAGCATCGGTGTTTACTCCTTCAACTATCCGGTCTTCATGTATGGTTCTCCTTACGGATGGATGCTGCAGGCTTGCGAGAAATACTATTATAATAATAATGAGAACAGTAGCCCCGACATCGTAAAGTTGAAGGGTGGCAAGGTAACTATCCAGAACGGTCTGATCAGCGGTACTGATGTCAAGGAAATCACACTTGATGAAGAGGGTGGTGCCTCCTACATCTTCAAGCCACAGAATACCACTTCGCTACTCACCGACGAGACGGCACTGAAGAATGTTAGCATTACGCTGGAGTACGACAACTCCTTCTTCGACATCAAGCCCATGAACGGCGAGATATTCCAGGCATACGTGATGGCTACCATGGCTAAGCCCGAAGGACGTAAGTCGGTGTCGAGTGGTCTGCCACAACTAATCGATGTGCTGCGCGACCCGCCAGGCGGCAACAGTTCAGCATATCTGGAAGAAGGATCGAAACTGAGCTATACGTACAATGCCGACCTGAGTGGCTCTGCCGGCGTTACCTTCAAACTGATACAAGGTAACAACGCCAATATCTATAATGGTACTGTGATTGTTCCTGCATTTGGTATCACTGGTACAGAGGCTGGAACATTCATTGAGTCGAGCAAGAAGAACGTATTCTCTATCGATGCCGTTACTTATTACAGCCAGGGTTGGAACTTTAGCTACAACTTCGATGTCACCGAGCGCATCCAGACCATGAGCGGTAAGAAGTGGGTAGGTGCCAAGGCCGATCTCTTTATAGGTATGACTACCGAGGTGATGGTCGAGGATGCCATTGCCGTGCGTGTGGTGCCCGACAGCATTTATCAGATCTACAAGACCCATGAGGGTGGTACTTTCCAGGCTACCGACGGACACGGAAACACTGCCAACGTTAAGGTGCTCACGGGTACTGCCAAGGTGCTGGTGGAAGGTGTCGACGACACTGGTCAACCTGTTTACCTGATTCGTGACGAGGTGATGGCAGTAGGTCCGAAACTGAGTTCTACCTTTGTACACTCACAGCACTATATTGAGAATGAGCTGATCCCAGAGCTCATCAGGTTGCGTAACTCGCTGATCCTGCCTGTCGGTACCTCAGCCGACTATGCCAGGCAGTTGGCAAACAGCAAGGGCTATACCACATACGTTAGTAAGGTGGCAGCCGACGATGTTAGCTTCGGCTATAAGGATAGCTATGTATGCTATGAGCCCAATGAAGGAGTACGTAACGACAGCATCTTGAGCTTGAACCAGACAATTGAGGCATGGCTCTACATACTGTCAGAGAATGAGCGTCAGAAGATTGAGGTTTCTGAGAATGATTTGGTGAAGCGCTATGACTTCGATGGAGCTGCCAACATCCAGTATAGTGAGTCGTTCTCGGCCACACAGACTGAGAATCGTAGCCTGCGCTATCCTGGCATCAACGACCTGGGGCAGGTAACATCAGGACTGCTGAACGTGTTGCAAACATTTGTAGAGGCTGCCAAGCACTGGAACGAGATTAATGGTAAGAATGCAGGCAACAAGCCCCAAGAGGTTTGGACAGATGATGCGTTTGGTATCCCAGAAGTGGAATTCAAGGCTGGTGGCAGCTATTTAGGTCTAACAATCACACCTGTGGTTTCACTGAACTTCACGGATAAGAGCGGCATGTCTCAAACTCATTCCAAGAAGATCGGCTTCACACTGTCTGCTTCGAGCAAATCGAGTATGACGGTCGATGTCTATCGTACGGCTAACGAGCAGACGATGTCGAAGGAAGGCGATGGCAGCTTTGGTGCCATCACTGCCGAGATCCTCGATATGCTACGTACTGGTAAGCTCGACTCTAACCCCACCGACTATCTAAGCAATAGCGAGCCTGTTTATTCCAGCTTCGTCTATCGTACCCGCGGCGGTGTGACCTGTGAGCCTTACGAGAAGGAAACCACTACCAAGTGGTATCAGCCAGGCACAGTCATCGACGTGGCTACCATTCCTGCCGACAGACCCAGAATATGGATTGACGAGCCTGTAGTTAGTAATGTGCCATTCGACGAGCCTGCTCGCTTCACCCTGCACATGGCTAATGAGAGTGAATTCCCAGAGCGTGCCTCACTGGTATTCAACTACTTCCTGCTGGCCAGCAGCAACCCCAACGGTGCCAAGGTATTTGTCGATGGCAACCCGATTACCTCAGCAGGTACGAACATCACGCTCTACCCCTGTCGTGATAATAACAACGAGGTGATGGTATTCACCAAACAGATAGAACTATACCCAGGTAAGGAGTTCGACTACAACGACCTGACCATGTGCCTGTATGACCCAGAAGATCCCAACCGCGTATTCGACTGCAAGTTCTCGGCTCACTTTGTGCCCGCAGCAGGTAAGGTGAATGTCAGCTCGCCAGGCAACAACTGGGTAGTTAACACAGAGAGTCCGTACGATGGCAAGCGTCAGGCATGGTATCTGCCTGTGAAGATTGACGGTTTCGACACCAACTATCGTGGCTTCGACCACATTGAGTTGCAGTACAAGCTGTCAACGCAAGGCGAAAAGGACTGGGTAAATGTATGCTCATACTACGCCAACGACTCGCTGCGTGCCAAGGCCAGCGGCGTAACAGACACCATTCCTGCCAATGGCACCATCATTGCTCCATTCTATGGCGAGGTTGACCCGATAGAGCAGTACTACGACATCCGTGCCGTGAACTACTGCCGCCACGGCAATGGCTTCCTGACACGCTCGTCAGAGATACTGAAAGGTATCAAGGATACCCGTCTGCCAGTGGCCTTCGGTACACCGGAGCCTACCGACGGCATTCTGGATATTGGCGATGATATCATCGTTAAGTTCTCTGAGCCTATCGCTGGCAACTACCTGCGCAAGATCAATAACTTCGAGATGCTGGGCACGAAGAATAGCAACGACGTGACCACATCAACATCGCTGACCTTTGGCGGTCTGGCATTTGCCTCCACACAGGGCACTCGTAACCTGTCGGGCAAGAGCTTCACGGTTGACGTGATGCTGGATCCTGCCGACGACCCGGAGGCCATGACCGTATTCTCGCACGGTGGTCTGGAGAAGGGACTCATCTTCGGACTCACTGCCGACCGCAAACTGATGGCTACCATCAACGGAGAAACCGTTGAGTCAGATCAGGCAGTGCCCTTCAACCACGCTTTGCGCGAGGTTGCTTACGTCCTTGACCAGTCGGGCGATGACATGACTGTCAACTTCTACGATCAGTGTGACCTCATCGGCACCAAGAAACTGACTGGCAAGTATGAGGGTTCATCGGCACTGAAGGTTGGCTTCAACAGTCAAGGCGAGGATATGTATAAGGGCGACATGCTGGAATTCCGCCTGTGGAACCGTGCCATGACCACCAACGAACTTGATGCCTACGGCAGAAAGATGCTGACAGGCTATGAAGCAGGACTGCTGGACTACTACCCACTGGACGAAGGTGAGGGTATATGGGCCTACGACAAGGCTCCCGGCAGCATGGATCTCATACTGATAGGTACCACCTGGAAGCGTCCCGCCGGTCTGTCAATAGCCTTGAAGGGTGATAAGGGCTTGATGCTGAATCCCGACAAGTTTGAACGCAGCAAGATGCATGACTATACGCTGATGTTCTGGTTCCGCACCAACGACGACAACAGTACGTTGTTCTCTAATGGTGAGGCCCTGTACGGTCAGGACAACAAGATCAATATCGGTGTAAAGAAGGCAAAACTCTACGTGCGCTCATCGGGCTTTGAGGAGCAGACGAAAGAAACAGTATCTGAGGGCATATGGCACCATTTCGCCATGACTGTCTCTCGTTCACAGAACGTGGCCAATGTTTATATCGACAAGCGTCTCATCGATTCGTTTGCTGCCGACAGCCTGAGTGGTATCAAGGGCGACAGCATCGCACTGGGTGCTACCTTCGTGAACCGTAGCAAGCAGACCAACGTGATGACGGGTAATATCGACGAGGTAGCGATGTTCTCGAGTGTGCTGCCTGTGAACCTCATCAAGGAGTACTCGAACCACACGCCGCTTGGCACAACGAGTCCGATGATGGCCTACCTGAACTTCGAACAGTCGAAGAAGGCAGACGACAATACACAACAACTCGTACCTTCGGGTGAAAGCCTGAAACGCTATGTCGACGGACAGGGTATCGTACAGGAACGTCGCGACATCCTGGCAAACGACGAGGTGGTCAAAGCCTTTGCCGACAAAGATTTCTACGCACCGATGGTGAGCACCGCCAAGTTGGAGAACATCAACTACAACTTCGTGGCTAACGACAATGAGTTGTTTATCAGCGTCAACGAGCCCGACTTCATGGTAGAGAAGACCAACCTCTATGTCACCGTGAAGGAGGTGCCCGACCTGCAGGGCAACCTGATGGCATCGCCCATCACGCTGAATCTCTACGTTTACCGCAACCCATTGCGCTGGGATGTAAAGCGTATTGAGAAGGAAGTGAACTACGGCGATGGCCTCACCTTCGAGGCTACGGTGAAGAACCTGAGTGGTGTAACACAGAACTACTCACTGGAAGACTTGCCGGTATGGATCTCTGCATCACATACCAGTGGTACCATCAGTGCTCTCGACGAGCAGGTCATCACCTTCACCATCTCACCGTATATTAATATCGGAACCTATAACGAGCAGATTTCTCTCATTGGCGACAACAAGATGTCAGAAGCGCTACCCATCACCCTGCGCATTCGTGGCACTGAACCTGACTGGGCTGTCAGCGACCAGCTGAAACAGCTGAACCAGACGATGATGATGGTGGCCCGCGTGAAGATTGACGGTATGGTGGCCAACTCGAAGGAGGATATCCTGGCCGTATTCGATGAGAACCAACAGACCTTGGGTGTGGCACATATCGAGGTGAACAAGAACAACAATGCCAACGAGGCACTGGCCTATCTGACCATCTACGGCTATACAAACCCTGATGGTTCGAGTCCCGCACTAAACTTCCAGTTCTACAAAGCCAACACGGGTAGCGTTTATAGAGTATCGCCTGCCGACGATAAGACCTATAGCTTCGAGAAGAATGGCTTGGTAGGTTCTTCTGAAAATCCTGTCATTCTGGAAGACGATGCATACAATAGTGTATGGTGGCTTGCCTTGAAGAAGGGTTGGAACTGGGTAACGATTCCCGTTGAACCTAAGAACAAGACGGTAGGTCAGTTCTTGAACGGACTGTCGAAGTGGGAAATCGGCGACAAGATTATGTCGGTCAACGGTACCAACAAGCAGGAATACACCTGTCGTGAAAATAAAAAGGCTCCACGTGGCTACAAGTGGGACAATGAAGACCAAATCATCACGATCCATTCGCAGCAGATGTATAACATCTACTCCATGAGCGATAAGACGGTCTATCTGGAAGGTACTCACTACTATGGCGACATCACCGTACATAAGGACTGGAACCGTATTGGTTATACCTCTACCATCAACCTGCCTATCTCGCAGGCACTGGCCGACTACACCGAGATGGCTCAGGAGGGTGATGTGGTAAAGTCGCAAGACGGATTTGCCATTGCCAGTCGCAGTAGCAACGGATTGATATGGAAGGGCACATTGCAGTACATGGAGGCTGGTAAGGGCTACATGCTGAAGAGGCTGGCTGACGGTGATGTCGACTTCAGCTACCCGTACTACATGTACGACAACCGTTACAGTGGTGATGTGGAATTCAAGACTCCTGCACGTGTCAATACCGCTACTACAATGAACATCGTTGCTACGGTAGAGGGCGTTGAAATGCAGGTGGGCGACCGCCTGGTAGTATTCATCGGCACCGATCGTGTGGCAGCAACAACCTGCGACGATGAACAGAACTACTACCTGAACATTGGTTGCGACAGCAACAATGGCGAAACGCTGACCTTTGTCTTAGAGCGCGAGGGCGAGATCGTTGCTATGACGGGCAGTCGCATCAACTACGCGCCCAACAAGGTGCTGGGTACACCTGGCGAACCTACTGCCATCAGCTTCACGGCTCTCGACCAGATGCCGCATGATGGCAAGTGGTATACTACCGCTGGTATCCAGCTGCAGCAGAAACCCACACGCAGCGGACTGTATATCTATAACGGAAAGGTAAAGACCATTAAATAACATGATGCAAATGAAAAAGACAATATTAGCTATTGCAGCCCTCGCCTTCTTGGCGTGGGGCTGCTCCTCAAGCAGCGACAGTGACGAAGAGTTGCTTCCTGTAGTCACCCTCGAAGGTTCCGACGCACGTCCTGCATGGACCGCGCCCAACTATGATCTCTATGAGCAGACCATGAGCGTAGATATCCTGTTGCAAGACACGCTGGCGCAGTATGCCTCAGCGCAAGACATGGTCTGTGCCCTTGTCAATAATGAGGTGCGCGGCTTAGCTCTCGCTCAGCAGGTAGACAACCAGTGGCTGTTTCCCCTGACAGTAGCCAGCAATGATGGCGGGGTGATGGTGGTTCTGTCGTACTACTGCGACAAGCTGCATCGCATCTTCACCATCAACTGGACCCAGTTTGATGCCTCTGTGGCACCTACGGGAACAGATGGCATCTACAAGCCCAAGTTCGTTGAATAAAAAGACTATGATAATGAATAAGAAAGTATATAAAACACCTGCAATGAAGATTGTCATGCTCCGTCAGCAGGTCACATTGCTGGCAGGAAGTGAAGGCGTAAATGCTGGCCGTGATGCCTACGGAACAGCAACGGAGGAAACATGGGAGAATTAATAACAAGAGTAACAATAACGATTGACAATGATGAAAAAATATGATAATCCGATGTTCCTGAGCATCCGACTTATGGTGCTTAGCGTCGTGTTCTGCAGCACGGCATTGCTGACGTCGTGTACAAAAGACGACGATAACAGTATAGAGGGCAACAATCCTGCCACAGAGCTATCGTTTGACGACGAGATGACAGCGGCACTGGCCGACGCACAAAAATACGGACCTACAACCGATGCCTTTGCTAGAGAGGTAGCCGCACGCTTCAATGGCTGTGTGACTGAAATCAACTACAAGACGCGTGAAAGTGCCACACGAAAGTGCGTCACCGACAACTGCCGCCCCTACGACCTGAAGGACTTGGCACGTACCACCGTTGTGGCAGGATGGGACAGCACAGAGATTAAGCCGGTTATCAGCTATATGGTGCAGACAGCTACCGACCGTCATTTCTTCGGGCGCTACAAGCACCAAACCAGCGATTATGGCTATTGGGGCGATATCGTCAACCTGCAGTTTGACAAGCTAATGACCGAGGTTCAGGTGAAGACTTACGGTATGTTCTATGCGGTACAGGAAGAGTCTATCGTACGAAGTGTTATTGGCGATAGCCTCTACAATTATATTCATACAAAGACAGGCGTTGAGCCGGGAATGTCGCACTACTACTACGAGATTATGCGTGCCGACACCTCTAGCGCCGCCACAGTAGAATATTACAGGCAGCTGTCCATAGAGTATTTCGAGCATTTCGAGCATATCAAAGACCCAGAGCCTGTCAGAACCTATCATATGTCGGTAGATGCCTCGAAGGGCGAAAATGAGGCTAGCCGCGCTTATCGCGCACTGTCGCTTACTGACCATACGCTCAATGCTACATGGGCCACCAATGAGCACGTGTATGTGCAAGGAACATTATTATCTAATAGTACTACATTCTGGTTTGATGGTTCTATCCAGCCCCAGTCAGAAGGCACAAACACCCGACTGAATGGTCAGATTACTCTTCCCTCTGGATATACAGAAATTATTTCTACACTGATTGGCGAACATCCATACTTTACACTTCAGTTCCCACGTTCAGGTGATTTGGACTATACAGGTCAGGTAGGAACCCTTGCGGATATCGCTGCAAAATATGACTATGCTATTGCTACGGGTGTCTTGTTTGATATAGATGGTGATCATATTATCGGTACCAATTCTGCCCATTTTGAGAATCAGCAGGCTATCGTGAAGTTCACGCTCAAAGACAAGGCAGATGGTACAACATTGCTCAGCCCAACAGCATTGACTGTCAATTACGGTTCAGAATCCATCTCATTAACTAGTATTCCTGGAGCTACTTACACCACAAATACTGCTGGCGTGCTCTATGTGGCTATTCCTGGATTCAGTGAACAGAGTGTCACCCTTAGCGCAACCTGTACCGATGGCACCTATACATATAATAAGGCAAACGTTACATT
>Ga0310696_10009193_pt1 | contig 11455 bp, 9 predicted proteins | sample AusTroGonzalo_MG_4_FD_203885 | JGI IMG/M metagenome (GOLD analysis project Ga0310696, IMG submission 203885) | Bovine rumen microbial communities from tropical cattle in Woodstock, Queensland, Australia - Gonzalo_02 (v2) (version 2) | ecosystem: Host-associated > Mammals > Digestive system >...
TGCGTGAGATTTTTCGAGTTCTGATGGCAATAGCGATCATGCCTGCGACGAGGTAAGGGAGCCAGAGAGCGTAAGGAATGATGAAGACTTCAACAACGGGGATCATATCGTCGATCGCCGTGTGGATAACGTGGAAGTTGGCGCCGTGATCGATGCTCTCGACCCAGAAGAAAGTGGGCATGTAAACGACCATGTAGATGGCCATCGGGAGCAAAGTAACGACAACATATAAGATCTTCTTCAGAAGGCTCTTGTTCTCAGGTTCGCTCAAAATGTAACACCTCAACAATGATATACGGAGTGCTCCTTGGGTGGGTTACCCCAAAAAGACACTCCGCATATTATACATTGTGGAAGGGAAAAATGTATGGGCTAATTTAACGGCTCTCTATGAGCCTATGCTCGCGCTGTTTATGGCGTTTGCATCAAACTTCGTTTACCGTTCCGATGAAGATCGGGCTAAGTGTTGCGCAGTCAACGATCGCATAAACAAACGGTCTGTCGCAGATAACGTAACGGTATTCGGGAGTAATGGGTTCTTCACAACAAGCTTCGGTCTGCTCGATCACTGTGACTGCCGCAGCTCTTGTTCCGGCTCTGTCGACCTCGATATGGGTCTTATGGATGATCCTCGAGATATAGATGTCACCGGGGTTTTCTGCGATGCCGGAGAAGTCAGCTGTCGAAGAACTGAAGATAGAGGGGCAGCCGAGATCTGAGATCGTATCATTCATCAGGATCTCGAAGTCAGACTCGAATTCGGGCATCTGTGTGATTACCTCATATTCTCCAATGCTCTTGCTGGCGATAAATGCCTCGTAATCTTCTGCTGTGAAGTTCATCGCAAACTCATTTGCGCTGATCGACTCATCCGTAGGAAGGATTGCTATAAATGCATACTGTCCGCCTTCGTAGGATCTGATAAATCCCGTTGCTTCTTCTGTCTCGAAGTAAACGCCTATCGTATCATGCAGGAACGGAACCTCCTTCGTGCTTCCGTCAGCGCATCTGAATGTGTCTTCCCAGATCTGTTCTTCTATGTAGGGATCCATCCACTCGCCTTCAAATGCGATTGCATTTACAAGCACCATTACCGCATCAGGATCGAGGTCATTAATCACCTTCTCGATCATGTGGTTGGTGTGCTCGTCGATCCAGCCGTTGATCTCGTCAGTAGTCTTGCCTGTGAATTCCGTCATCGTGTATTCGGCGCAGAACTTGTCCTCGATGTATTCGACGTATTCCATGTTGATCGTCTCGCTCAGGCGCTTTGCGTTGGCCCAGACTGCGTTTGCACAACTGAATTCAACTTCTTCCGCATCGTTGATCTTCTTCATCAGGTCAACAGCATATGCCTGCTGTGTGAGAGGTCCCTGACCTGCTGCGAAAAGGTCCGTGAGCTGCTGCAGCGATTCATCTTTCGCGCCGGCTGCGACCATATCGAGAGCGATCATGATCGATGCGGGCGAGATCATTACGTTGCCGTCTCCGCTGTAATTCTTGATCGTCTGGCTGAACAGATTGAAGCAGTAACTTCTGTATGCCGCATCCATCAGCTCTTTGTCGTAATCAGCGTCGTCAACTTCATCCAGATCGAACGCTGCCTTGATGCTCGGATCGTCCTTGAGCTCAACAGAGCTTGCCGTTGTCGGCTTCTCGTCGTCATCGCTGCGCGAACGTCCGCCGTTATTAACTTGTGAGCAGCCTCCGAGAAGCATTGCCGCCGTAAGGCCTGCCGTGATTAACTTAATGTCTTTATTTGAGCAAATCTTCATTTTCGAGCCCTCCTTAAGAAACCCTTCAAAATCAAACCTCATTCACTGTTCCGATGAATATGGGTGCCATTGTGCTTGTGTCTACGATTGCGTATGCGAAAGGTCTGTCGCAGAATACCTGGCGCTGCTCGTTGGGCTTGGATGCCATCGCGCCGTCAACCATGATCGCTGTAACTGCCGCAGCTCTTGTTCCGCTTCTGTCAACTTCGATATGTGTCTTGTGGAAAACCTTGGAAACGTAAAGGTCACCGGGATCGCCTGCAATACCTGAGAGGTCTGCCGTGTTGCTGTCGAAAATATCTCCGCAGCCGAGATTTGTGATCGTGTCATTCATCAGGAACTCGAAGTCATATTCGAACTCGGGCATCATGGTGATAACATCGTACTCATCCGTAGCGCTATTGATGAATGCTTCGTAGTCTTCTGCGCTGAAGTTCTTCAGGAACTCGTTGGCGCTGATCGATTCGTCTGTAGGAAGGATCGCAACAAAGGCATACTCTCCGCCCTCGTACATCTTAATGAATCCTGTTGCCTTGTCTGTCTCATAGTATGTGTACAGATAATCGTGAAGGAATGTAGCGTCTGCCATAGTGCCGTTAGCGCATCTGAACTCGCCTTCACTTACCTGGAAATCTTCATAAGGATCAGCCCACTTGCCGTCAAATGCGATCGCATTTACAAGTACCATGACTGTATCTTCACCAAGCTCCTGAATGATTTTTTCAATCATCCCGTCAGTATGCTCGTAGACCCAGTCGTTGATCTCACCAACGGTTGAATTGGTAAAAGGTGTCAGTCTGTATTCAGCCATGAACGTGTCCTGAACATACTCGACATATTCCATATTGATTGAATCGCCTAAAACTGTTTCATTACTCCAGATCGCATTTGCGCAGGAGAACTCGACGTCCTTGGAATCATTGATCTTATCCATAAGTGCTGCCGCATATGCCTGCTGCGAGAGAGGTCCCTGGCCGACTGCGAAAAGGTCCGTAAGTTGTGCGAGAGAATCTTCCTTGCATCCTGCAGCAACCATGTCGAGCGCGATCATGATAGATGCGGGTGAGATCATGATGTTGTCGTCTGTGCCGTAATCCTTGATCGTCTGGCTCATCAGGTCGATGCAGTATCTTCTGTACTCCGCGTCCATCAGATCCTTATCGTAATCTGCATCTTCAACATCCTTAAGATTGATCTCTGTCTTGATATCCGGATCATCCTTCATCTCAGGCTCAGTGGGTTTTGTTACCGTGCAGCCGCCCAAGAGAATTGATGCCGCCATAATCCCCGTTGCTATCTTAATGTCTTTCTTTGAACAAATCTTCATTTATATTTCCTCCGAAATCGTCTTTTGCAATTGCTTTATGCCCTATAAACAGATGCGCGAGAAAAAATGTTGCAGTTATTCGGGAAGTTTTTTCAAAAACAATAAAAAGAGGCTGCCTCCTTAAGTGGAGACAACCTCTGTGATTTTGGTCTGAAACTTTATCAGAGGAAGTACGAGAAGTATCCAGCGATCGTAGTTACGACTGCAAATACGATTGCGAAAACAAATCCCTTCTTGTTGCCTGTAAGCTTCGTGTCTGCGCTATATCCCTCGTACATTATGATGAAGTAGAGGACGGATGTGAACGCATAGAAGAATGAACCTAATCTTACATAAGGAATGAGGCTCAAGAAGTCGCCGATAAATGAATTGATCAGGCAGACAGGAACCAATGCAAGTGAAGAAATTGCAAGGAGTCTTGAGAACGAGAACTTCTCCCTTACGATAAGGCCGGCAAGAACCATAATTCCTGCAAAACCGAACGTGCGGATGATGTAAACGATGAATGCGAAGAAGAAGTCAAGAATGATATCGATGATGATGTTGCCCGGATAGAGCCAGTCGAGTACGGCATAGTTGATCAAATCCGTAGACATGGCGGTAATGAAGTTAACCATGCCGCAGATGATGATTACGATGATCGCGAGCAGGAGCGAGTTGATGATCTTGTTATACTGTCCTGCAATCTCACCGGCGCCTGTGACAGGATGGATCATGCAATCGATGATATTCTTGAAGTGCTGGCCGAACGGAACCATTTCTGAAGGCTCTTTAGGCTGTGCCTGCTGCTTCGGAGGAATGGGTTCCTGAATCTGAGGCTGCGGCTCAACAGGCTGAGGAGCAGGAGCCGGAGCGGGTGCAGGTGCTGCTACGGGAGCTGCTGCTACAGGTTCTGCAACGGGTGCAGGAGCAGGAGCTGCGGGTGTTACGGGTTCAGCGGGAGCGGGTGCTGCCGCGGGTGCCGGAGCTGCAACAGGTGCTGCGGGTTGTGTATTAACGGGTTGTGCCTGGGGCTGGGGAGCTACTGCTCCGAATGACAATCCGCATCCGCCGCAAAAAGCAACTCCATCGGGGTTTTCTCTTCCGCAATTAGGACAATACATAAACGACCCTTTCCTCGGGCGAACGCCCGATTAGCTTGATACGTCCATTGTAACACAGGTATTTGGCGTGGATACCCACAAAAATCAATAATTGCGGGCTGATTTGGGAATGCGTTTTTCGATGCGTAGGGGAACGTATTTTTAAACGTATTTTTGGCCGGATTTTTGAATTTTTACGTTTTTTAATACGTTAGCAAACGTACTTTTTAACGCATTTTCGGCTCTTTTCGGGCATTTTTATATTTTTTAATGCGTTACGCAACGCACTAAAAAACGCATTCTCCCGAGGTGCTGATCTTTTCAGTCAATACTTCAGTCATGCGACTGAACTTTTGACTGAATTTTAGCCCTTTACACTCGTTTTTCAGTCAATACTTCAGTCATGCGACTGAACTTTTGACTGAACTTTGGAGTGCTCGAAAAAACTATGGTAAAAAGTATGGTTTAGACCATATGTTTTAACATAGTTTTTGCCGGATTACGGGGATTTCTATGGTAAAAACTATGGTCCGGACCATACTTTTTACCATACTTTTCGCGGGCCACTCAAGCGGGCCGCTCACACGCACACGACACACAACAAAAAAAACACCTGCGGGCCTCTCGGGCCTGCAGGCATTCACAAAAACAAAACTAATCAACTCAGACTGCGTCTACAACTCCAAGCATTACATCCGTGGTCTGGACGTCGGAGAAGACGAGCAGGTAGGTCTTGCCGTCGCGGATGAAGTATGCGGCGTTGACTTCGGTCGGGATCTCGTCGCTCTCGAGGCCTGCGACGTTGCCGAACTCGATGTGGTAGAACGTTACGGATGTGCCGGCAGGAGATGTGATGGTCTCGCCTGCGGTCTTAACGGAAGGAGCGTAAGCTGCCAAGAGGTCGACGTCTGCGGGGGCTGTTAAGAGAAGGACTTTCTCGCCGCCTTCGCCGAAGAAGATCTCTGTTGTGATGTTGTCAGCGAAAACACCTGAGCCGTTGCCCTTGAGGTCGAACGGGAGTGCTCTGCTGATCCTGTCGATGCGCTCGTCGCCGATGCCTTCGTCGTAATCGCCTACAGTGGTCGCGATTGTAGTTGTCTCAGCTGCGCCGCCGTCTCTGTCGTCGTCACCGGCTTCCGTTGCCTCAGGACCTTCATCAACATCCTTAATGGTTGAAGCTGCGTAATTCGCAGCGCCTTGTCCGCCTTCATCTTCGGTCTCGCATGCTTCTTCAGAATTGGCTTCGCCGGCGGTTATACCATGGATATCAATATCGAGAATGGTGTCAATCTCACCGGCAACTGTACCTTCAGCAACGTTATCGCTCTTAGCCTGAGAAGTATCTGCAGGTCTTGCACCAGTTGTGCTGCTCAGCCTGCTGAATATGAATGCTACGCCGGCAAGGACAAGAACAGCTGCTGCGATAGAAGAGAAGACAACGATAGGTGTTCTCTTTGCCTTCCTGCGCGGCTTGTTCTCAGTGCTCTCGGAATCGGCACTCTTGGAATCACTGCTCTTGGACTCAATTCTCTTGGAACCGGCGCTCTTCGAATCGGAATGAATAGGATTTGCGCTTCTGACGCCGGGCCTTGATTCGGAATCGGACTTGGTATGTTTTACATGTTTATCAGAGCCGGACTTCATATCGGCAGATTCGGGCTTATGAATCTCCGTTACGATCGCACTGCCTTCGGCCTGCTCCTTGATAGCTGCGGAGACGGCACTCATAATCCTGGACTTCATCTCAGGATCAACAGTTACGTTGCTCATGATTTCGTTATACTTATTCAAAATCATCCGCCTCCTTCAGTAGTTCTTTCAGTTTGTCGCGGGCACGCTTCAAGTCTGAGCGTACCGTTGCCTCGCGTCGGCCGGTAATCTCGGCGATCTCCGAGGTGCTGTAACCTTCCTGATAGAAAAGGTGGATTGCTTCACGCTGGTGGACGGGCAGGCTTCTGACTGCGTCCCAGATGGCTTTGTATTCCTCGCCCTTGTCGAGATCTTCCTGGACTTCGCCGGCGATCTCTTCGTTGAGCTCCATCGTGTCGCGGACTTTGTTGTAGTCAATACGGTTCTTTGCAAGATTCGAAGCGACTCTCATGAGCCATGCTTTGCGATGTGCTTCGCTCTCGAAGTTCGGCCTGACGGTTACGAACTTAATGAGGGTCTCCTGCAAGATGTCCTCCGCGTCCTCCTTGTTGTGCAGGTAAGAGAGTGCAAGACGCAGGATGGCATTACCATGAAGGTCGATGATCTCTTCCGCTTCCTTTTCTATCTGCTCGTCAGACTTCCTGGCATCGCCGGTTGTCGGTTCATCCAGTGATGCGTCCGTTGCTTCGTCACCGGGCCTTGCTGATCTGATGACAAAGTAGTCATCACCAGAACCCGATATTGCAAGCAATATGGCGAGCTTTCGTAAAAGCGGCAGATTGGCTTCGTAAGATAGTTCCATCGATCCCCTTCGAATCATCTCCGCTTTCACCCTAAATACAGACGAAGCGGAGCAAATGTTGCACCGATTTCTCAAATGCTGACCTAAATTATACTGTTGCAAACAAATCAAAGCAAATTGTTTTATTTAACTGATAAAATATAACAAGCTGGATTCGCGGGGGAACGGTAATGAATTCCAGATCTGAGATTGAAGAATCATTTGAGAAGGCAGATGTTTCTGTCTTTTCGCCGTGCCCGAAAACCATTACCGCTACTTCCGCAGCAACTCATTAGCAGACGTAAGATTTTAAATTAAATTAATATACGTGTAACACAAAGCCATAAAAAACATAGGATAATAGGTCATATGAGAAACAGTGACAGCAGACTATTTTTTAAGAATGATGCGGCTTATGTGGTCGTTATTTTCGCGAGCGTAATATTCTTCATCGGACTTCTCGCGGCACAGATTTTCTCAAGTGTTACAGCAACCAGATATTTCATCGGCGCAGGCCTGATGCTGCTGTCGTTCATCATGAACATCGCATTGGGCAAGTTCGGTTATTACATAACATTCACATTGAACTTCGTGCAGTTCATGCTCTACACATATGAGTACATAAGACTCAAGAACGAGTCCGCTCCGATGCTGCTCGTCATGACGTTCATCATCATGGTCATCGACATGCTCCTGCAGTATTACATCATCAGACTCGCGAGCAAGATCCAGCACTTGGAAGACCAGAAGCGCGAAGAGCGCGGCAAGGCCATCCGCAAGGAATTGGAAGACGAGATGTTCTCGCGTACGAGCCTCATCGTTAACCACGAAGTTATGGGCAGCCCCGCGCTTAGTGAAGCGATCGGAAGGAACCTCAATTCATCCATCGATCCGCTCACGACTCTGCCCGGCCGCGACATGATCACCGAGCGCGCGTATAAGCTCATCAGAGAAGATATCTCCAACATGCGTGAGAGCGACAAACCCGACGAGGTCTGCCGTCCGTTCGCGGTCATTTATCTCGCGCTCGATCACTTCGATAACATCACAAGAACGATTGGCCGTAAGTCGATGGACCTCTTCATCCAGAACATGGCGCACCGTCTTCGTGAGGCGGCTGACCCCACGGATATGGTTGCGAGGATCGACGACGCCGACTTCGTAATTCTCTATAAACGCAACCTCTCACCCGAAGCAGAGACCAAGTATGCGGAAAAGCTCGTCAAGGAAGCTTCGAGAGCATTTGCCGCAGGCCTCGATTCGATGAATGCGACGATCTACTACGGTTTCGCGCACTACCCTGCTGATTCACGTCACGGCAGCGAGCTTATCGCGATCGCAGAAGAGCACATGAGCAAAGCTGCTGCGCTCGCAAAGGGCACGATCGACAGCATCGAAGAATCCGCACCTCTTCCGGGCACGGAACTTTTCAAGAACAAGAGCAAGGACGAGATCATCGCGATCTTCGAGCGCGCTATCACAGACGGCAGTCTGCAGGTCACGTTCCAGCCCTGCTTTACTTACGACCGCAAGCTCACGGGCTTCGAGTCTTTCTTAAGGTTCGAGCACGAGGGCAAGATCATCTCACCTCAGGTATTTCTCGCAGCATCCGAGAATGCAGGCTACATGAGAAGAGTCGGCGGCTTCTCGCTCGAGAGTTCACTCAGTGCGCTCGCCATGATCAACAAGATCGATCCGAAGCTTACGCTCAACATCAATATCTCCAACTATCAGCTGCGTGAACCTGACTTCATACAGGCATTCTCTAATGTCGTGTCATCAACAGACTGCAACGTTGAGAACCTCGTTCTCGACCTTCAGGAAGAGAGCCTTATCACATCGCTCGCAGATATCAGAATGACGATTGAAGAGCTCGCCGCAGAGGGCATCAAGATGGCGCTCGATAACTTCGGCAGAGGCTACTCTTCATTCAACGCGATCCCGCTCCTGCCTGTATCGGTATTGAAGCTCGACGGCAACTTCACATCAGACCTCGCAACTGACGCGACGGTCAGGATCCTTACGCGTTCTGCGATCTCCCTGATGCACGACATCGACATCTCAGTAACTGCTACGGGCGTAGGTCAGGAAGACCAGTTCGAGATCTTGGCAAGCAGCGGTTGCGACAAGTTCCAGGGCCTGTTCTTAGGTCCCGCAATCAGACGCGAAGAACTTGAAGACTTCATCAAGAACGCCGACAGATAACACCCGCCACCACTTTATTATTTCTACTATGCTATAATCTCCCTATTGTATAAGGAGCTCGAAAACCATGTCCGAATCAATCGTTTCTATTGAGAACGTCTCATTAAAATACAAGAAGACCGTCCTGACCGACGTTACGATCAACGCGTGCCAGGGCGAAGTTATCGGCCTTTTGGGTCTCAACGGTTCAGGTAAATCAACACTCCTGTCCGCGATATCAGGTCTTCGCAAACCCGCTTCCGGCACCATCAAGGTCAACGGCAAAGCAGGTTTTGTAACCCAGGAGAACGCCCTCATCGACGAGCTTACCGCGATGGATAATCTCAAGATGTGGACACCTCTGTCCAAGCAGGACATCATGAAGGAATTAACGGAAACCGAGCTCTCCATCCTCAAAGTCTCTGACTTCATTAACCTCAAGGTTAAGCGCATGTCCGGCGGTATGAAGAAGCGCCTTGCAATCGCATCAGTGCTTCTGTCAAAGCCCGACATCCTTCTCATGGATGAGCCCCTCGCGGCACTCGACATCCCTGCAAAAAACGACATTATCAAGTTCATAGATTCATTCAAGGCCAAGGGCGGAACGGTATTTATCGCGAGCCACAGCGAAGAACTCTTCAAGCACTGCTCGAAGGTGTATCTCCTGAAGGACGGCAAATCTTCGCTGCTCCCTGAAGGCATCTCGCCCGCGGAGGCACTTAATGATTAAGGCATACTGCAAAAGAGTATTGCTTTTCTTCCCGTTTGTACTGTGCTATTTCTTAGCGCTCGGCATTGCCATGCTGGCGCTTGTAATGTATGCTTCGGAATTCCTTTTCGAGAGCAAGGAAGACAGCATCGTATCGGTCGCATGCTACGTGCCTGACGAGGGCGCATATACCCAGCTCGGAATCGGTCTCGTCCAGCAGATGGACAGCGTCAAGCACACGGTCGACATCGATCTCGTGAGCTCCGAAGAGAAGGTCTGGCGCATGGTCGAGGACGGCGATGCGATCGCCGGAATCATCGTGCCCGAAGGCTTCATCGAGACGATGGGTACGCCCGATGCGGTTCAGGTCCAGATCGTTTACCGCGACGCTGATACCTACGAAGAACACATCGTCAACGACCTGGTCTATGCCATGAGCGACATGCTCGGAACGTCGCAGTGCTCGATCATATCCGCTGCAGAACTTGCAAGCCAGCTCGGCATGGATGCGGGCGAATCTTACACTATCGGACGCTCTGTAAATGACACTTGTCTCGAATACGTATTGGGCCGTAAATCTCTGTTCCGTGAGATCGACCTGGATGACATCGTCGCCAAGTACGCCGTCAAGGAGAGGCTCACTGCGTCTTACACACTCTACATCTTAATGATGTCGATATTCGTCATCTCATTCTTCTTCAAGGGCAGCAACCCGATCTTCAGAGCGAGGGCAAAACTCTCCGGCATCGGAACGTGGAAGTTATTCCTGCTTGAAGCACTGTGCGCGGCCGCCATGATCTATATGCTTTATCTGCTGATATTCATCGCGCTGTTCATAATCTTCGATACGGTAAAGCTCTTGTCGCTTATTACCGTCATCCCGGTCATCCTGATAATCGCGCTCGGCGGAACCGCTCTCTGCTATCTGGTCAAGAGCCCTGCTGCCGTATCCTATATCACGTTCGGCGCAGGCACATGCCTGATGTATCTTGCGGGCGGCCTGATCCCCTTGGACTACATGCCCAAGTTCTTCCAGACTGCCGCTAACTTCAACCCGCTCCACTATCTGATCGTATTCTTTATGAGGGCCATGTTCTTATGAAACTATTCTTAAACAGATTACAGGTCCTCAGCAAAAGGAGCCTCATAAATCCCGCCATGTACGTCATGGCAGCGGTCATCATCGTCATGGCCCTGCTCGTCATCTTCGTGCCCGAGAAAGAGACTTCGGTCTATATCCCCGTCGCGATCCTGAATGAAGATAATTCCAAAGAGACGGAAGCTATCGTAGACGATCTGTGCACGATGAATTCTGTTTTCGCATTCTACGAAGTAGATGACGAGGACGAGCTCTACGCAGACATCGCTTCGGGCAAAGCAAACACCGCATACATCTTCCCGAAGGGCTTTTCTGAGAACCTCACGGCAAACGGCACGAAGTACGATATCAGGCAGGTATCGACTCCTGCTTCGAGCTTCAAGTTCTTATCACGCGAAGAAGTCTTCAAGACCTTCTACGCATACAGTACGCGCCAGATTATCTCCGACATCTTCGCAGAGCACGGATACGAACTCGCAACTGACGACCCCGCGCTCTTGGAGCTCTACAACAAGTACATCGAAGAAGATTCGCTCTTCGCATTGGCAAGCGTCGACGGCACGGTCTATAACGAGATCACGCGCTCTGAGGCGATCCCGATCCCGCTCTATAAGTTCGCAGGATTCTTCATCTTCACGGCAGCGCTCCTCGGCGCGCTCGCGTTCCTGAACGACCAGGACAACCGCATCTACCTGCGCTTCAAGCTCATCGAGAGAATCTACTTAGGTTTGATCCAGGTAGCGGTCTTCACGTTCCCTGCAGCATTCATCTCGATCGTGTGCTTCCTCGTATCAAGAACGGAATTCAGCTGGCTGCACGTGATTTTGTACACACTGGCAGTAACGCTC
>Ga0310696_10009194_pt1 | contig 11455 bp, 7 predicted proteins | sample AusTroGonzalo_MG_4_FD_203885 | JGI IMG/M metagenome (GOLD analysis project Ga0310696, IMG submission 203885) | Bovine rumen microbial communities from tropical cattle in Woodstock, Queensland, Australia - Gonzalo_02 (v2) (version 2) | ecosystem: Host-associated > Mammals > Digestive system >...
CTGGTACTGGCAGGTGAATCCGATCCAGCTCAGCGCCGTGAACGCTTCGCGCATCGATAGTTCTTTTATCAACGGCATCAAGGACCCGTACTTGAAGAACTCCTTCCGCAGCCATATCGATCTGGGCGGCAACGGAACTTTGTATTATACCACCGATCCGAGCTTCAATCCCAAGAGAACCTACTTCTATGCGCGTCTTCAGTATGATTTGTCTGGCAACTTCCTGAGCCTGCTGAAACATACCAAGCTGATGGCGCCCACGCAGAGTGGCGAATATGGCATCGCCGGCATTCCGTATGCCCAGTACGTGCGCGGCGAGCTGCAGGTCGTACAAACGTTCCGCTTCGGGAGCGAGAATAAGTTTGCGCTGGCCCTTCGCGCGCTGGGAGGCCTGGGCTATGCCTATGGCAATTCCTACTCACTGCCGTTCGAGAAGTTGTTCTATGCGGGCGGCGCGAACAGCCTGCGCGGCTGGCGTGCCCGGGCTGTCGGCCCAGGCAATGCGCCGCGCGATACCAGCTTCGCGATTGCCAACCAGTCGGGCGACATGCATCTGGAAGCGAATGTTGAATTCCGTTTTCCGATATTCTGGAAGCTGCAGGGCGCCGTGTTCGTAGATGCCGGCAATGTCTGGAATATTCCTCACTCCGGGCTGCAGGGCGAATCACGCGATCCGCGTAGCATCTTCTCTTTCAAGAACCTGCCCAAGAGCACGGCCCTCGACAGCGGTCTCGGCCTACGGCTTGACTTCAATATGGTGCTGATTCGTTTCGATTGGGGCGTCCAGCTCTACGATCCGCTCGACATGGAATGGAAGGGCATCCCCGACTGGTTCCACGACAAACGTTACGCCTTCCATTTCGGCATCGGTTACCCGTTCTGATTCCTCGGATTTCCCCTCACTTCTCCTTCGTTAATCCATTCTGCGGCGGAATTCGGCGCAGGTGATGGCGGTCGCTACGGCGACGTTGAGCGATTCGCTGGTGTGTGCGTCGTGCGGGAAGGGCGGGATAAAAAGTTTCTGCGTGACTGCGGCGGCGACTTGGGGCGAGATGCCGTTGGCTTCGGAGCCCATGACGATGATGCCGCCCTTTGTCAGGTTCGTTTCATAGATGTTGTCGCCTTCCAGAAATGTTCCATAAACCGGGATGGCTCCCCTGCTCTGGTATTTCGTTCCGCGAGCTGAAAAAGGCTCGCTGCACGAAACACCACCCGCAGTTACGCAATCCTTCATTGACTGGAGTTGAAAAGAAAGGTCGCAGTAGTGGATGCGGACGCGGAAGATAGCGCCCATGGTGGCCTGGACGACTTTGGGGTTATACACTTCAACCGTGTCGTGGGAGGCGAGGATGCGGCGGATGCCGAACCAGTCGGCGATACGGAGGATCGTGCCCAGGTTGCCAGGGTCACGGATCCCGTCAAGGGCGAGGACGAGTTCGCCATCGGCCAGGGCAAACGGGACGGGTTCCGGCTGGCGTACGATGGCCAGGGCCGGCGACGGGTGCGTAAGCTGGCTGATACGCGCCATGGCTTCCTCGCCGATGTCTTCTAAGCGATAATGGGCGACAACGTCCCATCCCGAGCGCAGCGCCTCGTCAACCAGTTTCTCACCCTCGACGACAAACAGCCGCCGCTCGTCGCGGAACTTCTTCTGTCCCAGCGCCTTAATTTCCTTTATCTCGTTCTTCGAAATCATCGATCAACAAAACTTGTGCGCCAAGGCGCGGGTGGTTTTTAATCCAGAACCCATGCCACCCTCGGCACTGTAAGAGGGAGGGGCCCATGCGCAGCATGGGAGGGGTCGAGCGGAGCAAGACGGTTCTGGAGTAAATGCCAGAGCGCCCAAGCACAAGCCAGATAAATCATCTATTCTTGTACATGTCGTCGTAGTACTTCTGGTAGTCACCGCTGGTGACGTTGTCCATCCAGGCCTGGTTGTCCAGATACCAACGCACCGTCTTCTCTATTCCCTCTTCGAACTGGAGCGAGGGTTCCCAGCCGAGTTCCTTCTGGAGTTTGGTGGAGTCGATGGCGTAGCGGAGGTCGTGGCCGGCGCGGTCGGTGACATAGGTGATCAGGTGGTCGCTGGCGCCCTCGGCGTTGCCGAGAAGGCGGTCGACGGTCCGGATAAGAACCTTGATCAGGTCGATATTTTTCCACTCGTTGAAACCACCGATATTGTAGGTTTCGGCAATCTTGCCCTCATGGAAAATCAGGTCAATGGCGCGTGCGTGGTCCTCAACATAGAGCCAGTCGCGGACATTCTCTCCCTTTCCGTAAACCGGCAGGGGTTTTCCGTGGCGGATATTGTTGATAAACAGAGGGATGAGTTTCTCGGGAAACTGGTACGGGCCGTAGTTGTTCGAGCAGTTGGTCACGACGGTCGGCAGGCCGTAGGTGTCGTGGTAAGCGCGGACAAAATGGTCGGACGAGGCCTTTGCGGCGCTGTACGGGCTATGGGGCTGGTATTTAAGGTCTTCTGTGAAGAAGCTCGTACCATAGGCCAGATGGTGCCGGCCGCTGCTGGCTTTCGTGGAGAAGGGAGGTTCGACGCCCGCCGGGTCGGTGACTTCCAGCGCGCCGTACACCTCGTCCGTCGAAATGTGGTAGAAACGTTTGTCCTCGTATTTCTCCGGTAAAGCCTCCCAGGCAATCTTCGCTGCCTGCAGCAGCGTCAGGGTGCCCATCACGTTCGTCTTGGCGAACGTAAACGGATCCTTGATCGAACGGTCCACATGGCTTTCGGCCGCCAGGTGGATCACACCGTCCACCTTCTCGTCCTGCATCAGTTTAAGAACACCCTCGAAATCGCAGATGTCCATTTTCACAAAGCGATAGTTGGGCTTGTCCTCGATATCCTTGAGGTTGGCCAGGTTGCCCGCGTAGGTGAGCTTGTCGAGATTGATGATCCGATAGTCGGGATACTTGTTGACGAAAAGTCGGACGACGTGGCTGCCGATGAAGCCGGCTCCGCCGGTGATGACAATGGTGCGTTTCATACAGGGTGGATCAAAAGGTCTATTCATACAAATTTACGTATTTTTTTACATATCTTTGTAAAGAAACCTTTTGAACCGTTTCCCTTATGAAAAAGATTCTCTTGTTTATTGCCCTGCTGGCAGGCGTGGCCACCCTCCGGGCGCAGGATAACCCATATTATATCATGGAGCACGAGCTCCCCAACCTGGTCAACTGTCTCCCGGCACCGCCGGATACCATTGGTGAAGCCTTCACCCACGACATCATGCGGTATATGTGGGGCAAGACGCAGCGCCTGGACCCCGACCGTCTTGCCCGTGCCAAGCGTGACGCTATCTGGGATCTCGACACCGTCCGGGTCATCTACAGCGAACCCTTCGGTTACCCGATCGACTCCATCACGACGCCCGAAATCTTCAAGTTCTTCGTCAAAGGCGTCTCGACCATCGAGCAAATCCGTTTCCGCCCCAAGGCCCACTACTTCCGGATGCGGCCTTACGCCCGTTTCCACGAGAGTTCCATCTTCCCGCAGGACGATGCATGGCTGGCTACCGAGGGCTCCTACCCTTCCGGGCACACAATCCGCGCCTGGAGTGCTGCCCTGATCCTGGCGGAAGTGAATCCCGCTGCGGCAGAAGCGTTGTTCAAACGCGCGATTGAAACCGGAGAGAGCCGCGTCATCGCAGGCTGCCACTGGCAGAGTGATGTGGACGCCAGTGCTTCAGCGGCCTGCATCGGCTTCGCCGTACTCCAGGCCAACCCCGAATTCCAGGCCCAGGCGGAACGGGCACGCGCGGAGTTCCGCGCCCTGTCCGGCATTCCACCCCTCAAGCCCGAATTTGTCTGTGACTTTGCCGACTGGACACCTGAAAATGAAACAGTTACCGGCTCGACGCAAGGCTTTGCAATGAACGGCAACTACGCTTTCGTACTGCACGACAAGGGCCGGCTCTGCATCTTCGATATGAAAAAGCAGAAGATGGTGGCCAATTACATGATGGAAGGCAACACCTCGCACTGCAACAATGCCTGCTTCGGTGTGGAGAAAGCGTCGCGGCGTTCGCAGTTCCCGCTGCTTTACGTCGCCTCCTGCGGCGGTGAAAATTGCTGCTACGTGACCGACGTCACCCTGAAGGGCAGCAGTGTCGTCCAGAAGATCTTCTTTGACGGAACGGGCTACGCCGGCACCATTGACTGGTGCCTTGACGCCGAGAACGGCTTTATCTACACCTACGGCGGCCGCAACGGCGACTACAAGCTGCTCAAGAAGTTCAAGCTTCCGCGCCTGGCCGATTCCGACGCGAACGGCGAGGTTCATCTGACCGATGCCGACGTGCTGGACGAGACACGGCTCGACAAGGGCATCAACATTTGGCAGGGAAGCATTGTCCGCGGCCGCTACGCCTACCTGCCGGACGGCTACGCTCCGCACGAGCTTTTCCTCCACGTCGTGGATCTCGAAGCCAAACGCATCATTCTGAGCAAAAACATCACGGACCTGAAGGACGAGCCCGAAGGCATCTGCCTGACACCCGATTACGCCTACGTCGTTTTCCACACCGCCAAAGAACCCCGTCACTCAAAACTCTGGCGCTTCACGCTGAACTATTAGCGTGCCTCCCCCCGTGGCACCAACGTTTCTGGCACACAGTCATTTAACCAAAATCGGTTGCGTAAAAATGCGCAACCGATTATTATTAAAACGCTGATAATCAAACGCCTAAACGCCACGCCGGATCCGAACAGTTCGAGCTTGAAGCAAAGCAACGCCGCTTATTTCGTGACGTCGATGCGGGTATAGTCGTGGGCGGCGACGTGGAAATGGACGGTGTGCTCGCGGGCCGAGACACCGAGAAAATCAAAAGCTGCCTGGGGAATGAAGACGTCGACGTCTACCGGGTGGTCGGCGAAATTTGCGACGATCGCCATGGCGCTGCCGGCATAGCCGCGCATCCAGGCAAACTGGCGGTCAGCGTCAAAATGGTCTGACGAAGGATTGACGTACATCAGATCGAACGTCTTGCCTTTCGAGAAAATTGCATCGGCCGTGGCGATCCGCATCAGGCGGCAGTACTCCTTGTAGATGACAGACTCCTCGACCGTGAGATGTCCGGCCAGGAAACGCCGGATCGATGGAACGGAGCAATAGTCGAAGATCGACGTACGGCCGTCCACACCGCTGAACCCTTCGGACTCCATCCCCCGCTCACCGAACTCCTGCCCGAAGTAAATCATGAAAGACGCCGTATTGAAGAGCAGCGATACAGCCAGGGCGGCCATCGCGGCCTTGCCGCTGCCTGCAAAGAAATCGGAAGCCACACGCTGCTCGTCGTGGTTCTCCAGGAAATTGAGCATCTGCGGCTGATGATCGCCGATGAACTGCCACTCCTGCGTCAGGCAGGAAGCCGGGCGCTCCCCCTGCACGATGCCGCGCAACGCATCGTAAAAGCCTGACTTGTCGTAAAGCAAATCAAATCCGGCACGACCGTAGACGCGGTAATTGTCCTTGTTGTAGACCTCGGCGATGAACAGCAGGTCCGGATGCTCGCTGCGCAGCTCCATGATGGCCCACTTGAAGAAATCAGCGGGCACAAGCTCCACCATGTCACAGCGGAAGCCGTCCACGCCCTTGCCGACCCAGAACTTCAGAACGGAGAGCATCTTGCTCCAGGTACTCCGCCGATCGTAGTTCAGCTTGATGGTGTCGTACCAGTCGTTCTCCGAAGGCCAGGCATGGAACACGTCGTTGCCAGTAGCCAGGGCGGGATCCTCGACGTAAGAACTGTGGAGCGATTCCGGCAGGTGCAGCGGGCCGTCCAGCGGGAAGAAGTTCTCTTCCGAGAAGTAGCTGCGGTATTCGCGGTACACGTGGTTGGGCACAAAGTCGATGATAACCTTCATTCCGGCCTTGTGCGTCCGTTTCACCAGCGCCTCGAACTCCGCCATCCGGTTGTCGACGTTGACGGCCAGGGCCGGGTCTACATCGAACCAGTTGCGGATGGCATACGGCGATCCCGCCTCGCCCTTGACGAGCGAGCGGTCGCAGTCGGGGATGGTGCGGAAATGGGTGCGGGTAGCGTGCGACACGACGCCCGTGTACCAGACGGCGCCCACCGACAGCTTCTTGAACTTCAGCAGGATATCGTCGGTGATGTCGTTGAACTTGCCCGACCCGTTTTTAGCATAAGAGCCTCCGGGGACACAAGGCCGGTTCCCGAAGGCTCTTAATAACAGTTGATAAATAATCACGCTAGCGCTCCCAGTTGAGGATCTTGTAGAAGTCGTAGTCCTCCGGATCGGGGACATACTGCTTAGCGGCCTCGTAGTCGCGCGGGGTGATGTAGTTCAGCAGGTGCTTGTACACCACCTGTGCCTGGTCGCCGTCGATGTCCACGAGGCGCGGCGGAATCTTGCCCGTCTCGGGATCCTGGAGGTCTTCCAGATAGAGCGGCTTGATGACGCCGGTCTGGTCAACGAACACCATGCAACCGGTCTCGCCTTTGATGAAGAGCTCAAAGACGCCTGCGCCGAGCTGCGAGCAGTAGAACAGGTCATAGGCAATCGGCTGCTGGCAGCGGATGTCGTAACCGATCTCCACCGGGCGGGTCTTGACCTTCATGCCGATCTCTTTGAGCTTGATCTCAAGCATATCGTTGAACAGCTGGGCCTTGGAAATCTTGCCGAGTTCCGGGTGACCGTGGTCGTCATAGGTGAACTTGATGCCGGTTTCCTTGAGCTGTTCGTCACTGAGCATGTGGAACACGCCCTCGGACACGATGATGCCGCCGTACTCGATGCCGCGCAGCTTGCGTTTGATGATGGCGCTCACCGACAGGCGCACGATCTTATCGACCGTGATCTCCGTCTTGTTGAACATCTCGGGGATAATGATCATCGGATAGTGGCAGGATGCGCCGATGCCCATGGCCAGGTGGCCTGCACTGCGGCCCATTGCGGAGACGATGAACCAGTTGCCGGAAGTGCGCGCGTCCTCATAGACAGTCGTCGCGATACGGGTACCCTCGGCCTTGGCGGAGTTGAAACCGAAAGTCGGAGTGTTCATCGGCAGCGGAAGGTCGTTGTCGATGGTCTTCGGCACATGGATGTTTTGAACAGGATACTTCTTCTCTTTCAGGAACTTGGAGATGCGGTTGGCCGTCGAAGCGGTGTCGTCGCCACCGATGGTCACCAGCAGACGGATGTTGTTCTGCTGGAAGAACTTCAAGTTGAAGTAGCGGTCAAAATCTTCCTGGGTCGGTTTGTACCGGCTCATCTGCAGGAAAGAGCCGCCGCGGTTGAAGATGGAGTCAGCCAGCGCGAAATTGAATTCGATGAAACTGGGAGAAGCAGAGAAAAGTCCGGAATAACCTCCGTGAAGACCAAGTACGCGATAACCCTCGGCCATGAAAGCCTTGGCTATGGTTCCCTCGACGGTATTGATGCCCGGAGCCGGGCCACCGCCTGCCAAAATAACAATGGATTCCTTCATAATATGTTTTGAATTATTCTTCATTGAAATAGTCTCATCTTGAGTGTGCAAAGTTATCACTTTTTACCAAATATTCGTTATTTTTGTATTTTATATTAAATATGGCAAAGATTGGGAAGACAGCGGCCAGGGAGCGGATCGATTTCCTGAAAAAGGAGCTCGAACGGCACAACCACAACTACTATGTGCTGAACGCCCCCACGATCACGGACTTCGAGTTCGACCTGCTGATGGGCGAGCTCCAGGGCCTGGAGAAGCTCTTCCCCGAATTCGCCACGGAAGACAGTCCCACGCGCCACGTGGGCAGCGATCTTTCCGCCGGCGCCGCGGGAACCGACTTCGTGCAGGTCCCCCATCGCTGGCCGATGCTTTCGCTCGGCAACACGTACGCGCGCGAGGAGCTCTTCGAGTTCGACCAGCGCATCCGCAAGGCCGTCAGCGTACCGTACAGCTTCTCGTGCGAACTGAAGTTCGACGGTACGGCCATCTGCCTCACCTACCGCAACGGCCGCCTGCTCCGCGCCCTGACGCGCGGCGACGGCACCAAGGGCGACGACGTTACCCGCAACGTGGTGAACATCCCCGCCATCCCGCGCCAGCTGCACGGCGAGGGCATTCCCGCTGAATTCGAGATCCGCGGTGAGATTTATATGCCCTTCGCGGCGTTCGAACGCCTCAACGCCGAACGTTCAGAAGCCGGCCTCGAACCCTTCGCCAACCCGCGCAATGCCGCTTCGGGCAGCCTCAAGCTCCAGAATCCCGAGGAGATGCGTACCCGCGGCCTCGACTGCGTGCTGTATCATCTGCTCGGCGAAGACCTTCCTTTCAAGACCCATATCGAAGCCCTCCAGTCCGCCAAAGGCTGGGGGCTTCCCATTTCCGAATACAGCCTCCATGCGCCGGACATTGACGCCGCATGGGACTACATCACGGCATGGGACACGCGCCGAAAGACGCTCCCCTTCGCCACCGACGGCATCGTCATCAAGGTCAACGAACTCGACCTCCAGCGGCAGCTCGGCTTCACGGCCAAGTCGCCGCGGTGGGCCACGGCCTGGAAATTCCGGCCCGAGCAGGCCTGCACGCCGCTCCTGAGTGTCGACTATCAGGTCGGCCGCACCGGAGCCGTCACGCCCGTGGCCAACCTCGAGCCCGTCCAGCTCTCCGGCACCGTGGTCAAGCGCGCCTCGCTCCACAACAAGGACCAGATGGACCTGCTCGACATCCACATCGGCGACTGGGTCTATGTGGAGAAGGGCGGTGAAATCATCCCGAAGATTACCGGTGTCGACCTGGCGCGGCGGCCTGAAAACGCGCAGCGGCCCGTCTTCCCGGACCGTTGCCCCGACTGCGGCGCGCCGCTCGTCCGTGACGAAGACGAAGCCCGCCACTACTGTCCGAACCGTGAGCACTGCCCCGTGCAGCTCAAGGGCCGCTTCATCCATTTCGCAAGCCGCAAGGCCATGGACATCCTGGCCGGCGAAGCGACCATTGATGCACTCTGGAACAAGGGATTCATCCGCACGCTGCCCGACCTCTACGGCCTGACGCGCGAACAGCTCGTCTCTCTGGAGGGCTGGCAGGAGAAGTCGGCCGACAACTTCCTGGCGAGCCTGGAAGCCAGCCGGCAGGTGCCCTTCGACCGCGTGCTCTACGCCCTGGGCATCCGTCACATAGGCGAACAGACCGCCAAAATGCTGGCCCGCCACTTCGGCTCGATCGACGCCCTGATGGCCGCCTCACGCGAAGAACTGCTGCAGCTCGAGGACATCGGCGACACCGTCGCAGACGCCATCCTGGCTTGGTCTGCTTCAGAAGATGGGCAGGAAACCGTCCGGCGGCTGCGGGAAGCAGGGCTGCAAATGGCCATGGCCGATACTGCCGACAGCCGGCTCTCGGACAAGCTTGCCGGCAAGACCATCGTCATTTCCGGAAACTTCTCCATCTCGCGCGAAGCCATGAAAGCCCTCATCGAGGCGCACGGCGGCAAGAACGCCGGCTCGGTGAGCGGCAAGACCGCCTTCCTGCTCGCCGGCGAAAAGGCCGGCCCCGAGAAACTCAGGAAAGCCGAGAAACTCGAAATCCCGGTGCTCTCGGAAACGGAATTCAACCAACTGATCGAAGAGGAGAAATAATCCATGCGCCTGTTCTTTGCCCGCATCCGAGACATCATCGCACGCGCCGTGAAATTCTTCACGAAGGACATCTGGGCGCTCGATTTCTCCGAACTCAGTGACGCCCGCAAGCGCATGGTGAAGAACGCGCAGGCATTCGTCCTGACCGCGAAGGGATTCGCCACCCAGCGCGTGAGTCGCGAGGCCGTTGCCCTCAGCCAGTTCACCCTGCTGGCCTTTGTCCCGATGGTGGCCGTCATCCTGTTCGTCACCGACGGCGTGGGCATCGAGCACTACCTGCTTGACAGCCTGTCGCAATCATTCCCCTCCAGCATGCCGCTGATCGAGGCCATCCGCAAATACGCCGACAACATGGTGGCCGCCACGCAGAACGGCGCCTTCGGCTGGGTCTCCTTCCTGAGCTTCATGTGGAGCATCATCTGGCTGATGCTCAACGTGGGCATCGCCTTCAACCGGATCTGGCAAGTGAGGGAGCCGCGCAAGCTCTGGAAGCGCCTGGCTGTCTCCGTGGCCATTATGTTCGTCACGCCTTTCGTGCTGGTGCTCCTGTTCTCAGGATGGGTCTGGTACGGCCGGTTCATCGGGATGGTTACCGACAAGCTCGGGCTCATGGGATTCCTCAGGTCCAACTTGTTCTGGCTGGCCTTCTACGGCCTCGTAATCGTGGCCCTCACGGTGATGTACAAGTTCATTCCGCACGCGAAGGTACGCTTCGGCTCTGCCCTCAAGGCAGCGCTGATCGTCGGCATCCCCTTCGTGGCCATCCAATACCTCTACATGGGAACGCAGTTGATGGTCACCCGCATGGGTGCCATTTACGGTGCCCTGGCGTTCATCCCGCTCTTCATGATCTGGATGAACCTCTGCTGGCAGGTCATCCTTTTCGGAGCGGAACTCTCCCGCGGCTATACGCTCGTGGACTACCGCGAAGCGAGGGAGCGTGGCCTGACGCAGCAATCCGAATACGATGCAATCCAAATAGAAACCGACTGACACAATGTTTACGGAAGAGGATTTCAAACTGATTGAACGGGAATTTGAGGGCCTGCGCATCTCGAGCCGCGACCGTTGCGGCGACGAGGAGCAGTATAAGCTGGTGCTCAAGGCGTTCGAATTCGCCAACGAGGCCCACAAGGGCGTCCGGAGGCGGTCGGGCGAACCGTACATCCTGCATCCCATCGCCGTGGCGAAGATCGTAGTGGATGAAATCGGGCTCGGCTGCAAGTCGATTTGCGCCGCCCTGCTGCATGACGTGGTGGAGGACACCGATTTCACGGTCGAGGATATCCGCCGCCTGTTCGGCGACAAGATCGCCTCGCTGGTGGACGGCCTGACCAAAATCAAGACCGCTCTCGACAACGATAACAAAAACAAGAATACCTCCAGTCAGAGCCTTCAGGCCGAGAACTTCCGCCGCATCCTCATCACCCTGAACGATGACGTGCGCATCGTGCTCATCAAGCTGGCCGACCGCCTGCACAACGTGCGGACCATCCAGTTCATGCCCGAGTACAAGCGCGACAAGATCCTCAGCGAGACGATGTTCCTCTTCATTCCCCTCGCCCACCGCCTCGGCCTCTACAGCATCAAGTCGGAAATGGAGAACATCTGGCTCAAGTACCGTGAGCCCGCCGCCTACGCGGCCATTGAGAAACAGCTGGCCCGCACCATCGACGAGCGTTCCCGCTCGATCGAGGACTTCATCGCCCCGATCCGCGCCGAACTCGACAAGGCAGGCTACTCCTATACCATCCTCAAGCGCCTGAAGACCCCCTACTCCATCTGGAAGAAGATGAACACGAAGAACATCCCGTTCGAGCAGATCTTCGACATCTACGCCGTGCGCATCATC
>Ga0310696_10009195_pt1 | contig 11455 bp, 9 predicted proteins | sample AusTroGonzalo_MG_4_FD_203885 | JGI IMG/M metagenome (GOLD analysis project Ga0310696, IMG submission 203885) | Bovine rumen microbial communities from tropical cattle in Woodstock, Queensland, Australia - Gonzalo_02 (v2) (version 2) | ecosystem: Host-associated > Mammals > Digestive system >...
CTCTATGGTTATCCATCTCATAGATGTCTTTTATCTCGTCATCGAAAGCAAGATCTAACGCCTTCATAAGTCTCTTCTGGCGGTCGATCATGATCTTCTCATCAGTAGGATCAATGTGGTCATAACCTATCAGGTGAAGAAGTGAGTGAGCAATGAGGAACATTGCCTCGCGCTCGAATGAATGGCCGTAACTCTCAGCCTGCGCCTTGCATGCTTCAGGATTAATGAGGATATCGCCAAAGCACAATACCTGATTGCCGTCCTCGTCAGTCTCGAAGTCTCCGCTGTCAGGAATCTCGGCAAACTCGCCTTCTCTTAATTCGAGCATCGGAAATGAGAGACAATCTGTCTCCTTATCGATATCACGCTGTTCACGGTTTACCTCGCGGATCTCATCGGGAGTAACAAACGTCAGCGTCGCATAACCGTCTCTGAGAGACCTGGCAACCTGAGGTGAACAATAGTCTTCACCTGTTATCTCTTCACTGAGCTTAATGATAAATTCATCCAGCGAATTAAGTGTATCTTCCGGAAATCCTTCCGCATTATTAACTACATCGATCCTCATTCAGGGTACTTGATCCTTTCATGGAAGACGCCTGCATAAACCTGCTTGAACGCTATAACGATGTTTTCGAGGTCATCGAAAGAAAGACCTGAATTAATGAGCTGATCCTGATCGATCTTATCCTTGATAAGCGCACGGATGAGCTGTTCTGCGCTCTGAACGTCTGTTGTCTTCATTGATCTTACAGCTGCCTCACAGGTATCTGCGAGCATAACGATAGCTGATTCCTTGGAAGACGGAATATGTCCTCTGTATCTGAAGTTGTTGATATCCGGGGGTTCCAAGCCCTTTGCCTTGGCATCGTCAACAGCCTTGCGGTAGAAATAAGAAGGATATGTAGTGCCGTGATGCTCATCGATGATCTTAACGATGGCGTTGGGCAGTCTCTCCTTCTTGGCAAGCTTAACGCCGTCTTCAGGATGCTTAGTGATGATCTGGACGCTCTCCATAACAGTAAGTCTGTCATGGGGATTGATACCGTCATGCTGGTTCTCTGTGAAGTATTCGGGATTCTCGAGCTTACCGATATCGTGATAGTATGCAGCAACCTTACAAAGGAGCGCGTCAGCTCCGATAGCTTCAGCTGCAGAGTCAGCAAGGTTCGCTACCATCATTGAGTGGGAATGCGTACCTGATGCTTCGAGGAACAGTCTCTTGAGCAGATGCTGACCGGGCTGGCTCAAACTGATGAGCTTAACAGGTGAAGCAGCATTGCTTACGAGCTCATAGATAGGAGACAGACCGATAGCTGCAACGAGTGAAGCGATACAGCTTACGAATGCATAGATAAATGAACTTAAGTATTCTGTTCTGGCATTACCGATAAAGAAATTGTAAGTAAGGCTCGCAGCAATGGTCGCAAGCGTCGGGAAGAATATCAGCGCCGCATTGTTGATGATCTTGTCCGTTCTTCCCGCAAAGATCGAGCAGAGGATGATTCCGACAAGACTTACGAAGAACATCTCGGGCTCGAATCCGTACATAGGCCAGATAAGGAGCAGGTTTACGACTGACAGGATGATACCGTCCTGCGTACCGAGATATGTCGCACATACAGCCGTAAAGAAGATTACGATGCTGAGGAGCGGAGATATGCTCGACAGGTAAACCGAAGCACCTACAGGAATAAGGAACGTAACGATAAGCATGTAGAATACAGGCAGGCTGATCTTAAGCTTCTTACGTTCGATATTGAGGTAAACGAGCGCGCATGCCGCGATTATCGCAACATACAAAACAGCTCTTAAGAAGATGACTACGTCAAAAGATGAATCTCTGATGAGCTCAAGCTCTACGAGGTTGCTGTAAACGTGCTCATCGATTATCGCTCCTGCCTCAACAAGTCTGGAACCTTTGTCGATCATGACAGGATCATTGATAACGGCGATATAAGCATTGTTTGCAGAATCTGCAGTAGCCTTTTCATCGTATATCGTATTCGGCTCGAGCATCGTTGTCAGAACGATCTTCATGCAGTCGGCATACTTCTCATAAGAAGGATTCGATTCAATGAAAGTTGCGATCTGCTCATCGATCTTATCAGCAAGAACTACCTCGTTAACGTCACCGAGCATAATGAGCTCAGCCTGTGATGTCGTCTTCTCTCTGATGTATGTAAATGTCGTATTGGACATCTCGAAAAGAACTAGAAGATCGTCCTTATTGATCGTTACCTTAAGTGTCTGTTCAACACTGAAAGAAAGCTGTGTTGCTGCCTCACCGGGAGTAATGAGATTCGGAGTGTTCCTTGCCTGTGTATAGGTCTGTCTCTCCTGCTCTGCAAGATCGAAGAAGTCATCTACTTTGTCGATGCAGTCCTGTGACTGCTTGTCTGATCTTACGAAAATGCTGTCAACGGTATTTCTCGCATTGATAGCTCTTCTCTCAGTCTCATATGTATCAGCGAATGTTCTCGGAGCGTAAATATCCTGACCCGCAATCGAGCCTACTTCGTAGTCATAGCTGACAGGAAGTGATCCGTAGAAAACCAGGAAAACAATAGTAAGTGCGGCAAGCACCAATGATATGATCTGATGGAACTTAGGTTTTGCGGACTTGGTATTACTCATAATTCGCCTTTGCTCCTCTTCGCTTCCTCATATGCTTTAACGATCCTTGCAACAAGGCTGTTTCTTACGATATCGGAATCATTGAGACTTACGATCTTAATGCCTTCAACATTAGGCAGTACGGTGATCGCATCCTTAAGACCGCTCTCGATTCCTCTCGGCAGGTCGATCTGCGTAAAGTCACCGCAGACACATGCTCTGCAGTTTACTCCGAGTCTTGTAAGGAACATCTTCATCTGTTCGGGTGTTGTATTCTGAGCTTCATCAAGAAGGACAAAACAATCGTCTAAGTTTCTGCCTCTCATAAATGCCAAGGGTGATACTTCAATGACACCCTTGTCGTAGTAGCGCTCAAACATCTCCTGTCCCAAGAGCGCAGAGAGAGCATCGTAGATAGGACGCATATAGGGATTGACCTTTTCCTCAATATCACCGGGCAGGAATCCCAAACGCTCGCCTGCTTCAATCGCAGGTCTCGTAAGAATTATCCTGGATACTTCCCTTGCCTTCAGAGCCTTAACGGCCATTGCAACGCCGAGGAACGTCTTACCTGTTCCTGCAGGGCCTGCGCAGATGACGAGTTCAGACTGCTTGAGGGAATCAACATAAAGTCTCTGTCCAAGTGTTCTTGCCTTGATGGCTCTGCCTGAAGGTGTCATGTAGAAGACTTCATCAGAAGTCTTAAGGAACTCTTCAAGTCTTCCTTCCTTGGAAAGATTCATGATATAAAGGATATCCGTCTCATCAATAGCGGAATCATCAGCGAGCTTATCGAGAGCTAATAGAGCATCCTTCGCACAAACGACATTCTCGGAATCGCCCGTAATAACAAAGCCCTTGCCGTCATGCTCGATATCGACATCAAAAAAGTCGGCTATTCTTGCTGTGTAGACACTTGCCGTCTGAGTTGAATTACTAAGATGTTCGATTCTCTCTTCCAAATATGCTCTCCTATATAAAGAATTATTATGCTAATTAGTTATCCCGTCAACAGATTCAGCCCTTAAAGCTCTTGAGCAAAGCCTCATAGTATTCGGGAAGATCAACTTCAAAATGCATCGTCTCTCCGGTTCTCGGATGAACGAATGTTATAGCCTGACTGTGAAGCGCCTGACCTGCCAATCCGTAGTTCTTGCGTCTGGGTGCATAGACAGGGTCACCTACTACCGGATGACCGATATAAGCCATATGAACTCTGATCTGATGGGTTCTGCCTGTCTCAAGGATAAGCTTGAGATCTGTTAATTCACCTAATCTGTCCAGGACTTCGAAGTGAGTTACTGCATTCTTGCCGTCCTTTATAACAGCCATCTTGCGTCTGTCATTTGCTGATCTGCCGATAGGGGCATCAACCATTCCCCTGTCTTCCTTAACATAGCCGTATACAAGAGCTCTGTACTCTCTGACGATCTCATGGCGCGAGAGCATATCAGCGAGCTTTAAATGAGTGAAGTTATTCTTGCAGGCGAGCATCAGTCCTGACGTATCCTTATCAATCCTGTGAACGATACCGGGTCTTAATACACCGTTGATATCAGAGAGCTCATCCTTGCAATGAGCAAGAAGCGCATTAACCAGCGTTCCTTCACTGTGGCCTGCTGCCGGGTGGACTACCATGCCCTGAGGCTTGTTGATAACGAGAAGATCAGAATCTTCATAAACGATATCGAGAGGGATATCCTGAGCGACGAATGAATCATCTTCCTTGGGCTCGGGAATATCAGCTTCGACAATGTCGCCTGATACGAGTTTGGTTCCCGCCTTTGTGATCACCTTACCGTTTACGGAGATCTTGCCATCGTCGATCAATCGCTTGTAGAACGACCTGGAATATGTTGAATCAAAAGCCTCGGTTACGAAGCTGTCTAATCTGATTCCGTCCTGATCACAAGTTTTACTTACTAACGGCATCGCCAGTCTCCTTCTTCTTGAACAAGATATTCCAGAAGGATTCAAAATACTTGGAACCAAATACGATGATGCAGATAAGAAGGATCGTACCTACAACGGCACACATATCAGCAAAGTTGAAGATCGGGAACGTATATGTTCCGAAGTCGAATCTTAAGTAGTCAACAACATATCTGAGACGGATCCTGTCAATAAGGTTTCCGATGGCACCTGATGTCAGAAGACAGAATGCCAATGAGAGCAGCTTCATGGAGTGCCTGGCTGATATGAGCATCAGGATAAAGATAGCAAGTCCGAGAACGATAGAAACACCTGTAAGGAAATAGATTCCCCAAGCCTGATTGGCAAACAATGAGAACGCACTTCCTGTGTTCTGGGCATAGTATATCGAGAAGAACTTATCGATAACTACTACCTGTCCGTAAAGCTCAATATTGTTAACTACAACCTGCTTGATAAACTGGTCGGCAGTTACAAGCAGGATTGAAAGAAATACAAAAACTACGCAGACGTCATACCCCTTGGCTGACTTCTTGTTAAACTTCTCACTCATATTCGCAGAACCGTCTGATATCGGTACACCTTCCGTTTTTATCGGTCTCAAAGATAATACCACATACAAAACCGGGACCGTCAGCCGGTTCGTACTTGGCAGGAAGCTTATAAGCAAGCCTCTTTATCGATGTATTTACATCCATACCGAGAACGGATTCTTTTGCTCCTGCCATGCCGCAGTCAGTGATGTAACCAGTGCCCTGAGGGAGGATCGTCTCATCAGCTGTCTGTACATGTGTATGTGTTCCTGCAACAACGGATACCTTACCGTCAAGGTAATAACCCATGGCGCACTTCTCTGAAGTGGCGTCGCAGTGGAAATCAAGAACTATGGTGTTGCATCCCTCTACTCTCTTAAGCCTGTCAACGAGCTTGTCAGCACAGGAGAAAGGATTATCGGGAAGAACATTGGCATAAACCTGTCCCAACAAATTAAATACACCAATCTTCTCACCATTCTTTTCGAACACGCAGAAATCATTGCCTGGCCAGGAAGGACTGAAATTGGCAGGTCTTGCCACATTCGGGACCTTGGATATCTGGCTGATGAATTCCCTGTTAGAGAACGTGTGATTGCCCATCGTAAACAGATCGGCGCCGTAATTCTCGAGTTCCCTGAGGATATTGATAGACGCACCAAGACCGTGAACGCTGTTCTCAGCGTTGACGATACAGCAATCTATTTCGTTGTTCTTGAGAAATCCGGGCATTACTTCGCGAAAAGCACGACGACCTGCATAACCGACTATATCGCCTACAAAGCAAACTCTCAAAGCAATACCCCCTATCTTTTTATTCTTTTAAATTATAACAGATTGCGGTGAAAATGCTTTAATCGTTTATTTATTTGGAATGCAACAAAAAAGGACCTTCGGTCAGATATCAATCACCTGATAAATGACCTTGGGTCCTTGATTTTTGTTTTGAACGATGAATCCTAACGCGTTAAATAAATATATATAAGCGATAAATAGTTATTTAGCAACGTCAGTTGCCCTCGTCTCTCTGATGACATTTACTTTGATCTGTCCGGGATAATCGAGTTCGTCCTCAATCTTCTTGCAGATATCGCGAGCTTTAAGAGTCATCTCGTCATCTGATACCTTATCAGGTGAAACGATAACACGAATCTCTCTGCCTGCCTGAATGGCGAAGCTCTTCTCTACACCTTCGAAGCTTGTTGCAATCTCTTCAAGCTTCTCGATTCTCTTGATGTATGTCTCGAGATTCTCTCTTCTTGCGCCGGGCCTTGCTGCAGAAATAGCATCTGCTGCAGCTACTAAAACAGCTTCTGCGGTCAGAGGCTCTACATCGCCGTGATGTGCCTCTATGCAGTTAATGACTGCGGGACTCTCATGAAATTTCTTTGCGATGTCGACACCGAGCTGGATATGTGTTCCTTCCTGCTCAAAGTCAACAGCCTTACCAATATCATGTAAAAGGCCGCCGCGCCTTGCAAGATTACTGTCAAGTCCGAGTTCGTCCGCCATCATTGCAGCGATCCATGAAACCTCGATAGAGTGCTGCAGTACGTTCTGTCCGTACGATGTGCGGTAATGAAGACGGCCTAAAAGCTTAACGACTTCAGGATGCAGATTCATGACACCTGTGTCGAATGCTGCCTTCTCACCCTCGGATTTAATAGTATTGTTGAGTTCCTTCTTTGCCTTTCCGGCCATCTCTTCAATTCTAGCCGGATGGATTCTTCCGTCAGCTACAAGTCTCTCGATCGTTAATCTTGCTATCTCTCTTCTGATAGGGTCGAACGATGAGAGTACGATTGCTTCAGGAGTATCGTCGATAATAAGATCGACGCCCGTAATAGTCTCAATAGCTCTGATGTTACGTCCCTCACGACCGATGATTCTACCCTTCATCTCGTCGTTAGGAAGGCTTACAACAGATACAGTGACTTCAGAGACATAGTCGGATGCATAACGCTGGATTGCATTGACGATAATGTCTTTTGCAACCTTATCGGCATCCTGCTTGGTCTTCTCTTCCATCTGCTTGAGCATTAAGGCCATATCGTGTGTGTATTCACGCTTTGCTTCGTCAAGTACTAAGCTTCTGGCATCTGCAATCGTAAGTCCTGATACTCTCTCAAGTTCAGTCTTCTTACGCTGCTCGTAATCCTTGGCTCTGGCTTCGAGTTCGGCAACATTCTGCTGACGTCTCTCGATCTCCTCCTGCTTGCGCTCACAATTAGCTTCAATACGATTGATATTTTCTTCTTTCTGCTCGAGCTTATTGCGCTCTTTTGCAAGTTCCTGTTTCTTCTCTCTTGCTTCACGCTCTAATTCAGAACGTACACGAGAGACTTCTTCTTTTGCCTGCAAAAGCAAATCACGTTTGTTGTTTTCTGCTTCTTTCTGTGCATTTGCAAGAAGTACATTACTTTCCTCCTTCGATTTAGCAATGTCCTCAGCAAGTCTCTTTTGTTCGCCGGAAATACCGGATTTAAAATAAACTGCCGTTATAGCTATACCCAGAATAAGACCAACAACGCCCGCAATTATTACAAATATTAATGATACTTGTGGCACGTTGGTACTCACCTCCAAAATTTATTTAGTTGTCAAAGAACGTATAAAATGGCTCTGACAAGCCATTGAATATTGTAGAAATAAAACCCTAATCTGTCAATAATTTGTTAGAATGTACCAATGAAGATAGATTATTTTGTAGAAAGTGAATATAACGACTGCGAGATCCAGCAGATCATGAGGCGCGAGTTCAAAATGAGCACCACCTGGGTCAAGCGCGTAAAACTCTATGGAATCGTAGAGCTTAACGGTGTCCATGCCAGAGTTAAAGATCATGTTAAGACCGGCGACAGACTCTACTTCGAATATGAGGACAACTCTTCAGATCTTAAATGCCCTCCGAACGTCGCTATCCTATATCAGAACGAGCACTATGCGGTAGTAAATAAGCCTGCCGGAATGGTCACCCACCCTTCCCACGGCCACTTAGACGATTCGCTCCTGACGAGCCTGTCGGATAACACGCTTCATCCTGTTATGCGTCTGGACAGAGAGACATCAGGTCTTCTGATAGTCGCAAAGGACGGCTATTCACATAATATGATGCTTACGGCTGACATTAAGAAGAGCTATATGGCTCTCTGCTATGGCAAGTTCGAACCTGAATCAGGAACCATGTCCTTCCCCATAGCACGCCGCCCTAATTCGGTCATGATAAGAGACTGCGTAGATGACGGCAAACCATCCGTTACACACTATAAGACTGTCAGCTATTTTGCGAAGGCTGATATCTCACTTGTTGAGTTCGAACTTGAGACCGGCAGATGCCACCAGATAAGAACGCACTGCTGCCATGTAGGTCATCCGCTGTTAGGTGACGGCCTCTATGGCCCTCTGTCTGATGACAACCCTAATGAGAATCTCGCAAAATCGGCTATGGTTTTCGACGGCAAGATAGGAAGAGTAGCTCTTCACGCATATAAGATCGAATACCAAGATCCGTTCGAAGACGGCAAAATAAAAGTCTTCGAGGCAGAACTCCCCGAAGACATGCAAAAGGTCATATCAGAACAATCACTTGATTCCTGATTTGATAGTGCTGACGTCCATAACGCCCTTGCGGTCAGGATCTTCAAAGACCTTGATCTTACCTGCGATCTTGACCAGAACGACACCGTCACCCGGATTAACCCTCTCGAACACGTCCTTCAAGACAACATAACTCATCAGAGTCTGGTCTTTCTCCTCGAGATAGATATCAAGAACATACTGATAAGTGTAGTTCCTGTTATCCTTCTGTTCCTGGATCCTCTGCGAAGTAAGGACCACGCCTCTTAAGATTCCTTTGTAGCCTGCGAAAAGATCGAAGATCTGCTTGCCCGTGATAAACACGGCACCGCCTAATACTGCAATCGCTATGATCTTAAAAAGCAAAATGTCGGCAGGGCTAATCAGGGCAACGCAAAAGAGCGCGATGCTTCCAATAAAAGCTATTATCATTATAATCAGGAAAGCCATAGCGTCCTTAATGCGCTGCTTCTTGATGCGGCTTAAGAGTTCCTTGTCGCTTTCTTTGATAACGTCGAAAACCAGATCGCTTGCAGGAATCGACTTCTTCAGATAATCCGAATAATGATCAGCCATGTTATCCCCTTATGACATTAAAATGATTTGATCAGATCTTCTGCTAGGCGCAGTGAAGATTCTGAGCTGCTTCCTGACAATAATCTTGATACTTCCTCTATCTTTGCTGTGCCGTCTAATACGGTGCACTTAGTCTCCGTATTGCCGTTCTCAACTTTCTTGGTAAGAACGAATCCCCGATCTGATGCTGCAGCGATCTGTGCGGTATGCGTTACACACAATACCTGATGGCTGCCTGCAATAGCCTTGAGCTTATTAGCAATGGCGAGCGAAGCTTTACCTGATACACCCGTATCGATCTCGTCGAAGATAAGCGTCGGGATGGTATCAACTCTGCTAAGCACGTTCTTTACTGCGAGCATGATCCTAGAAGCTTCACCGCCTGATACGATCGCTGAGAGCGCTCTTACTTCCTGACCCGGATTGGCGCTGAATCTGAATGCAATGTCATCGATACCTGATGCAGAGAAGAACTTTGCCTTCTCGCGTCTTACGAAGCTTACTTCAAATACTGCATTGGGCATCTCGAGATCGGCCAGTTCCTTTGTGATGGCCTGCTCAAGCTGCTTTGCATAAATCTTGCGCTCAGATGATAAGTCTTCTGCGATCTTAAGGAGTTCTTTCTCCTTAACGGCGCGCTCCTTCTTCAGGTCCTGAAGGATGTCCTTATTCTTCTCTATCGCTTCGAGCTCATTCTTAGAATCAGCAGCGAACTTATTAATGTCGCTTATCGTTGCTCCGTACTTGGCCTTGAGCTCATAAAGGAGTCCTATGCGCTGCTCAGTCCTCTCCTTGAGACCTTCGTCGTAATTGCGGTCACTCAGGATCTTATCAACGTCTGATGACAATGCATCAAGGTCAAGCGCTAATGTCCTTGCGCGCTCTGCAATATCTTTTAAACTGTCGTCATTCTGTGATGCCTTAAGTAGTTCTCGGCTTGCCTGCTCAATAGACTGGACCGGACTCTGATATGAGCTCTCTGAAGACAGATAAGCCTGTGCATTGGTAAGACTCTCAAACAGGACTTCGTTCTGTGAGAGTTTCTTCTTGGTCTCGTGCAGTTCTTCCTCTTCACCGTCTTTGAATCCTGCTGCCTCAATCTCGCTAACTGCGAACTCGAGATAATCGCGGCGGCGCTCAAGATAATCAGGAGACGAAGATATCTCCTTAATGCGAAGCACAAGGTCCTTAAACTCCTGAAGGCTTCTAACATAGTCACGGTGAAGACTTATGCACTTATCACCTGCAAATCTGTCGAGGAGCTTTACATGCGTACCTTCGTCGAAGATCGCCTGTGTATCGTGCTGTCCGTGGATATCTACAAGCCTTGATGAGATCTCTCTTAAGACAGCATTAGTAACGCCCGAGCCGTTTACTCTGGCAACTGACTTGCCGCTGTCGTAAACGGTCCTGCTGATAATGAGCATGCCGTCATCCAATTCGATTCCGTTATCAGTAAGGATAACGTTAAGTTCATCGTCGTTTATATCCGAGCAGTCAAAGACCGCTTCGGCATAAGCAGAAGGACTTCCCGTGCGGATGAGATTTCTTGATGCCTTCGCGCCTAATATGAGGCCAATGGCATCAACAATAAGGCTCTTACCGGCACCGGTCTCACCGCTTATGACATTAAGTCCCGAACCCGGTTCGAACACAATATTGCTTATGACCGCAAAATCCCTAATCTCTAGTCTTACGAGCATCAGATCAGCCCTTCTCGGTCATGTCTTGAATTGTAATGAGAAGTGCTTTTGCTTCCTCGATTCCGGGGCATGCTGCAAAGATGGTATCATCGCCTGCGATGGTTCCTACGCATTCTTCTAAATGCATTGAATCAAGCGCGGAAGCTGCAGCACTAGCCATACCGGGCAGCGTCTTAATGACGATTATGTTCATCGCCTGATTTACAGAGATGATACTGTTGGAGAATACCGCAAGAAGTCTTCCGGGAGCAGTGTCGCCCGTTCTGTCGAGAACGCAGTACTTGGTTGCCCTGTTAGGCAGTGTGATCTTGATGATGCCAAGTTCCTTGATGTCTCTTGAGATCGTAGCCTGTGTAGCTTCGAATCCTGCCTGGTTGACCTTAGCGGTAAGGTCTTCCTGAGTTGATATATCGTTATCTCTGATGAGCGATAAAATGCGTTCCTGTCTTGAGTTCTTATCGGTTTTCATAGAAGTAACCTCTCTGTACAATCTTTTTTCTGACATTACTGAAGAAGCTG
>Ga0310696_10009197_pt1 | contig 11454 bp, 10 predicted proteins | sample AusTroGonzalo_MG_4_FD_203885 | JGI IMG/M metagenome (GOLD analysis project Ga0310696, IMG submission 203885) | Bovine rumen microbial communities from tropical cattle in Woodstock, Queensland, Australia - Gonzalo_02 (v2) (version 2) | ecosystem: Host-associated > Mammals > Digestive system >...
CGCCGAACACGCCAAGGTCGTGGTGCAGGCACACGCCGCGCATCTGGCGGTGCTTTCCGTTGAGGAAGAAGCCCTCGGTCTTGTCGAAGCGCAAAGTGCGAATGCCGTAGCGGAACGTCTCGCCGCCAAGTTCAACCGTGTAGAGACGCGGCGTTTCCGGCGACCACAGTTCCGGTTTCTCGACCGTGAACGTCTTCTCCTGCTTCCCGCCCTTGGACATCTCCCACGTCGCCTTGACGGCAGCCGAATCCGCCGTTACATTCTCAGTCCAAATCGCAACGGACCCCGGCACGACATGATCCGCCGACTTCTTCACAAGGCGCACGTCGCGGTAGATTCCGAAGCCCGGATACCAGCGCGAAGACTGGGCATTGGCGTCGATACTCACGCATAGGGCGTTGCCGCCCTCCTTGATGATCCCGTCAAGCGGCACGATGAACGAGGCATAGCCACACGGACGCGAACAGACCGTCTTCCCGTTCACGGCAACCGACGAACCGGACATGATGCCGTCGAACTCAAGCCTCCACGAATCCTTCCCGGCCTCAAGCCGTTTCCACTCGTCAGCCGAGACGTTGAATGTCTTTTCGTATTCGGCCTTCCCGAAATACGGCAGCGCGCCGCAGCTTGAACCATACCTCCTCAGGTCGAAGTTATGGCGTATCGCGTCGTCGTGGGGAATGGACACGGTCTGCCATTCCCCGCCCTCGCGCTTAAACCGCCATCCCTCTCGGAAATCGGCGGAAGGCGCGGCAGACTGCGGCTCCGCCGCCGTGCAGACAAGCGCGCTCGCCAGCGCCGCAATTGTAGTTATGGTTTTCAGTGTCATTTGTTTGTCCCTCCATTTAAGATATTTTCCTGTTCCCCCTTCCCTTTCAGTATGTGAAAGTATATCACAGACCGCGTGAGCAAATCAACGATGAAGACTTTAGAAATAAGCTAAACCACTTTCGATTTTCATTATCATACCAGCCATTCTTCGGACACCCGCCCAGCAGGGATTCCAGGGGGATCAAATAGGACACGTAGCCGTGTAGACCATGCAGAACGTGTAGAAGTGTTTGATACAGGCTCCGCCGAGGTGGTGGATACAGGGTATGTCGTGATTACAGCAAGTCGGCGGCAGACATGGCGAAAACAGATTCTATGGGCATGCCCTGCCCACCTATCAGATATGTCTTGGCATTTGGATACTTGTTCTGGAATTCATGCATGCCGGAAACACTGTCGGCATCCGCGCTCTTCACTTCCAGCGCGGCGATTTCAGCGCCCCTGCGAAGCACATAGTCCACTTCCTTGCATCCGACGTTCCAATACAGAAGGTCAATGCCACTGCGACGGACAGACGCCATGAGCTGCGCACCTACGGCGGATTCGACGGCGTGCCCCCAGCGCACGGGGTCCGCACGCAGTTCACTGGGCGCAACCGTCTGCATCGCAGTCCGCAGGGCGTTGTTGCAGACGGCAAGCTTTGGGCTGGACGAACGTGAGCGCACGGGCTCGTCATACAGTTTCTCAAGCCCGGCAACGAGCCCCGCCTCGCCCAGCAGTCTGAGGTAGTGCGCGATTGTCGTGGTGTTCCCCGCATCTTGAAGCTGCCCCACCATCTTCTGATAGGAAAGTATCTTGCCGGAATAATTGCATCCGAGGACGAATGTCTGGCGCAGCAGCTCTGGTTTTGCGACTGTCTCCAGCTGCAGGATGTCAAGCGTGATGCTCGGCTCGATAATGGAGTCGCGCACATACTGCTTCCAGCGAGCCTCGTCCCCTCGCAAATCCGCCGCGCCAGGATAGCCGCCAAACAGAATATACTCGTCAAGAGAATAGCCGAACGCCGCATGCATGTCCGCAAACGACCAATGCCAGACGTCTATCATCTCGAACCGTCCGGCCAGACTCTCGTCCAGCCCTTTCTGAAGCAGCAGCCGCGAACTGCCGAGAATGCAGACCTTCAATCCGACATGGTTGAAACTGTCCTCGTCCCATAGCCGCTTGACCACCGCCGACCATCCCTTGATCTTGTGGATTTCATCAATGACCAGCAAATACTCGCCTTCCGACTTAGCCTTCGCCCTTGCCGCATTCCATTCAGAAATCAGCCAATCCAATGGAGAAAGCCCCAACCCCTCTGCCAACTTATACGTATATCCACCGCGATATTCAGCAAGTGCCTGTTCAACCGAAGTTGTCTTTCCAACCTGACGCGGACCAGCAACGACTTGGATTCTCTTTCGAGGCTCACGAAATCGTTGCAAAATCACGTCAACAACTTTAAGTTTATACATATTGCACCTCTTTTCAGGATTTGCTAACCACATTGAGCAAATTTACTCAATGAGATGGGCAATATTGTATCATCTAATAATCGGCAAGTCAACTGCGGCGTTTATGCCGCTCTATCAATTCATTCTTCGGCCAGCCGCCCAGCAAGGATTTCAGTGGAATAAAATAAGACAACTTCTCAAAAATGCGCCGTGAAGGCGAGCTTGTTGCGATCTGAAGTGGCGTTGAAGTTATAAACCATGTCGACGACAAGCCAGTTGACGCCGTCGTTCGAGCCGAGGAAACGCCAATCCCGCGGATCCCGCTCCTCATAGTCGTTGGCTGTGTACCACCTGTAGCCCGAGAGCTTCGTCGGCTCCGCAAACTTGAACTGCAGCCACACCGCCGCGCGAGACGCGGCAGTTGCGCCGCCGAGCTTCTCGACAAGAAGGTCGGGGTCCTGCATCACGTGCCAGTTCCAGTGGAATGCGTTGCCCTCGGTGTAGTCGCAGTGGCTGATGTGGCTAATCTGGTATGGATCGAACGGATCGCGCCACTCGCCCTTCGAATCGCGGGCGCGGATAAATCCGGTGCTCGGGTCGTAGCACTTCGTCCAGGTGCGCGAGCGCTCGCGGAAGAACTTCGCATCCTCGTCCTTGCCAAGCCTCTCCGCCATTCGCGCCGCGCAGGCGTCGTCGTAGCAGCTCTCGAGAAGGCGCGAGACAGACTCGTCCTTGACGATGTCGAATGGATAGTATCCGTATTTGTCGAGGATGTCGTAATTGGCCTTGTACCGGCCGCGGTTCTCCCGCAGCGTGGTTCTCACGCACTCCCACGCCTTGTTCCAGTCCACCCGTTCCCCATTCCCCGTTCCCCGTTCCCCATTACCCATTCCCTTAAGGAACGCATCGACAATCATCGGGACGGAATGGACGCCGACCATGCACTGGTTGTCCTTGCCCCAGAGCGTCCAGACCGGGAGGTACCCGTTGTTGTCGAAGTGCCACAGCATCGAGTTTATGAACGCGGGGACGTACTCGGGCGTGAGAATGGTGTAGAGCGGTCCCGCAGCACGGTAGGTGTCCCAGCACGAGAACGTGGAATAGAGGTCGCTCTCGTCGACGTCGGAGATGAGGTTCGGCTGGAAGCAGAGGTGGTAGAGCGCCGTGTAGAGCCCCTTGAGCTGGTATGGCTCGCCCTTCGCCTCCACGCGGCCGAGCAGCTCGCGCCACGCGGCCTGGTTTGCGGCGAGAACGCCGTCGAAGTCCCAGCCCGGGATCTCCGCGTCGATGTTGCGCCGCGCGCCTTCGGCGGAAGTGCGCGAGAGCGACACCTTGAGGTAGAGGACGTTGTCTTTTCCTGCGTCGAACTCGTACACAGTCTTCGGCACCTTGCCCTTCTCCGTCTTCACCTCCTTCACGACGCGCCCGACCGTCGGGTCGGCCGAGATCTCCCACGCGAACCAGTATTCGTGGCCCGGCCATCCATGGCGGTCGACGTGTCCCGACACGCGCCTGTCCTTCATAGGGGCGATCTCAGCCGACTTTGTCTTCGAGAACGTCCACGAAGGGTCGAAGAGAAGCGACGCCGGCTTGTCCTTCGGAAACGTGAAACGGAAGAGCGACACGTGCCGCGTACACGTCGACTTAGCCCTTTTGGACTTTTCATTGTACGGACGATGTCACACGCCCTCACTTATTGGCTCAACGATGCTCTGTGGCGAGACATGAAGCGCCCGGGCAAGGCGAAACACGGTATCGAAAGCGGCTTTGCCGAGCGCCTTCACGCGCTGTTCGTAGTGCTGCAGCATTCTAATCGAGACGTTCGCCGCCACAGAAAGCTCCTCCTGCGTCATTCCGCGCATTTCACGTGCGGCCTTCAGGCGCGACTCCGGATGCGCGGCGCGGTAGAGTCCGTCAAGATGCTCGCAAAACCGGCTAATGTCCATTTCATGATAGGGGGCGTAACTGGCAATCACCTCGCGAATCGGCGCGAACGAATCAATCTCGGCAAATGAAAGCGCAGTCCGCCACTGATAGTGCGCGAGCGCCCACCCAGCCCAATATTCGCGCGAAAGGTCAGTAACCTCGCGCGGCGGGACGGGGCTGTATTCGACTTCGGCCGCATCCAAAACAGCGCATGCAAGTTCGTAGCCGGTCATGCCGGCGAGAAGGCGCGATTCTCCCATACCAAAACGGTCGGCAAATCCGGTCGAGAGGAAATAGCGCCAAAAGGCATCGGCCTCCATGCCGAACAGGTTCACGGCGGAGTCGAGCATCCATCCCAGAACACGTGCGGAATGGACAAGGTAGGATTCGTCATAGGCGCGGATCACCGGGCACGATCCTTTCCTGAATTATCTGTTGGATGGAGAGGTCTTCAAGACGGTAGGGCGTCTTGCGCATGTCGAAGTAGTCACGCCGCGCCGAGGTGTCTCTGCTCTCCTTCGCGTCAAGCCAATCCTCCCGGACGGCCTCCTTTGCCGAGATGAACTTGAGCCGCGAGAACGCGCGGCGGCTTTTGACGACTATCTGCTCCCCAAGTTTTCCAAGGCGCATTGCCGCCGTAAGCTGCGGATATGAAATCGCACCTGAGATGAAATCCTGTGCAAAGGAGAAATAGCTGTCGTCCGCCCTGTATCCGCGGATAACATCGTACGCTTCGACATCGACATGGAAGTTCTCCGTCAAGTACTGTTTTGCAAGCGTCGACAGTCCATACCTCGTGTCGAACGTACGGTGTTCAAGGAGAACGGCCAGCCAATGCAGAATCGTATAACCTGTACCGTTGAGATCTAAGGTCGAGAGCCCGTCATCCCTGAATTCATAGCAGTTGGCATAGCCGTCGTGCTTCTCCGAAACAGCCCATTCACAGGCGAGCGACTCTGATTCCGTACAATAAAACCCCCTGCCATAGTCGTTGGCGGCGCGTCCACCGCCAAAAACCGGCTTTTCAATAATATATTGCGATCCATGATAGAGAACCATGATCTGACACCTCCATGTTTCGACAATATTATACACCCAGAGGTGTAGTTGTGTCAATAGTCCTTGTCTTCGGCGGGATTGCCCTTTCTGAGATCCATGAGCTTCTTCACGTATTCGTTTGCCTTGCCATTGTAGCCCGATTCTCGCGCAAGTTCCTTTCCGTCACCGTCAAGGACAATGGTCGTCGGGAAGCCTTCGACGTCATACTTCTCCACGATCTTCGGATTGGCGGCCTTCGCGTGTTCCGAAAGGCGGCTCTTGTTTTCCGGCGTGTCGATATAAACAAGCACATAGTCGTTCGCGACTCCCGAGCGGAACTCGTACCGCGAAAGCACCTTGGACTCCAGCTTATTCTTCATCCACACGTCTTCCGGCTCATCGGTGGTCTCCGAAATGAAAACGAGTTCCACGTCATGCTTTGGCTTGGCCGCCGTGTTCGCCGTTTGCCCGGCCTGAGGCTCTGCGGCAGTGCAGACGAGCGCGCTCGCCAGAGCTGCAATTGATGCAATCGCTTTCTGTGTCATTTTCCTGTTCCTTTCCCTCCGTTGAGACGGGCAGAAGATGCGAAGATGCCTTGTATTAAAGAGTATATCACTTCGCCACGGCGGAGTGCAACGACAAATCCTTATAATATCCAACACCACATTTATAAAATCCAACAGTCACAGAAAACGCTGCAACACAATGGGAACTATCCGTTTTAGACCGCTCGCACTAGGCGAAACTACGGGCGAGAAGCTATGTTGCGCTACCACTTGAACAGGTCGTCCAGCGTCACTTCGCTTTGGACAAGCCATGAATTCTCGTTTCGTTTTACGCCATACGTTGTCACAAACGTCACGTGAACGGACTTACGCGTTCCGGCTTCGTCCTTGAAAAGCTGAGTCCTGTCGCGAAGTCGCTTTGCGTATGCATCACCAATCGAGAATTTGCCGCTTGAGAACTTCATTTCGCAAATATTGACGACTCCGTCCGACCGATCAATGAGCATGTCTATCTGCCCACCTCCCGTCTTCCTGGCACTTCGCCACGAAGACACTTCGGACGCGACACCAGATATGCCAAGCGACGCCTTTATTGCCTCCTGATGCCACATGCAGACTCTTTCAAATGCAATCCCCTCCCATGCGCTGCGCATTGGCGTATCAACATTCGAAAGCCAGAACCCTCGCCTTGCAGATGACTTGCCGGCCATGAACTGAAGGTGAAATATCGTGAAGTTGTCCATCAGCTGATAGACAGTTCCGCGTTTCCTGCGGCCCATCGGAGCATAGAGCCGGAGAAATCCGCTCTCTTCAAGTTCCTCAAGTATCAGCGTCAACTTGCCGGTTGCCTGAATCCCGGTCTTCTCCGAGATTTCCTCTCGCGTAAGACCCTCCCTGCGGTCATAAAGGGCGGTTATGACTTTGAGATGTTTTTCAGGGCGGCGGAAAACGGAGGCATAAAGACGCCGAAACTCGCCGGCAAGCTCGCCGGAGGCCGTAAAACACAGTCGGTCAATGTTCTGCGCCATGGACAGAGACTTGTCCAAAAGACTCCAGTAGTACGGCGAACCACCGAAAACCATGTAGCCCTCGGCTATTTCATACCGCGACAAGGCGCAACCACGATCTTTCATGTATTCCTCGCACTGCCGCAACGTAAACGGCTCAAGGCATACGACTCTGTTCGCACGGTTGAACAGCCCGCCTTTGTTCCTGAGGACAGTGCGTATCATCCAGCTCGTCGCGCTGCCGCATACAACTAGAACTATGTCCTTGCGGGCAGAGCACCAACCATTCCAAAAGTGCTCAAGCGCCCTGACAAACCGTGAACGAGGCGTATCCATCCACGGCAGTTCGTCGATAAATATGACCTTGCGGTCGTCATTACTTGACTTCAATAGTTTCTTCAAAAGCGAAAACGCCTCTACCCAGTTCTTTGGACACCCTACGTCCGAAAGCCCTTGTTCAGAGAGGGAATCGCGAAAGGCTTCAAGCTGCTCATGCATTGATGCGCCTTCAATGCCAGTATGGGCAAAGGTAAATGTGTAGTCGAACGTTTCGCGTATAAGATACGTCTTGCCTACACGCCGTCTTCCATAAACAACTATGAATTGAGAGCGATCCATGTCTGCGGCATCCTTAAGAATTCGCATCTCCTCCGTTCTTCCAATCATATAAACCTCCTTTTCATCCTTAAATTCGACTATATCGTATCAAAATATGGTGATATAGTCAATACTGATATTATAACTGGACTTTATCTACCACAAACGGCAACATAAAGTCCATTTTAATCAGAGGCGACTCATTTGCCTTTCTTGTCGGACTTTTCCTTCATGGCCCTCTCTTCTCCGCCTCCGCGATGAGTCTCTTGAAGTTGGGCTTGCGGGCGTCCGGGTGCTTCTCGGGTGCTTCTCGGGTATCTGTGCAGCCTTGCTGACCCTTACTCTTCTAACAGTCGCATTGCCAGCATTTCATGTTGTCAATCACGGCATCATTGACTCTCGCCATTATGTGTGCTATAATTCGCACCGATTTTAGCACCAAAAGGAGTATAACATGCCCGTCACCATACCAGCACAGGAAATCAAGCGCCGGGGAATGAGTGTAATGAACGAGAAGCTCGCCTCTGGTCCCGTGTGGGTCATATCCAACAATACGCCGAAGTATGTCGTATTGTTCGCAGACGATTTTCGTCGCATGCGACATGAGGCGTTTGTTGCCGAGACACTCCAATCCAAGGCGGAATACAGAGCCGGGCTTGGCAAACGAACAACGGCAAAAGAACTTATGGCAAAAGTCATGAACAGTCTTGATGATGAGGACTAGGCTATGCCCTATTCACTCGTTGAGCTTCCAAGTTTCACAAGAGCGCTCAAGCGCTTCATGCGCAAGCATCCAGACCTTGTCGACACCGTGGAAGAAACGCTTGAACAACTTCAGATCGACCCTTTCGAGCCATCCTTGCGACTACACAACCTTTCAGGGACGTTGCAGGGAATGCAAGCCGTCAGCGTAACCTACGCCTACCGCATAGTCCTTTGCGTCGAAATCATTGACAGGGAGGTCATCCTCCACAATATCGGCTCGCACGACGAAGTCTACGGCTGACGCAGGCAAATTAAAGAAATGACAGCGTCAAAACCGAGAACCCTGTTTCCGCAGAAGCCGAAGACGGTCATATTCATATCGGATGGCATCGTCTCGTCCATGAGCACCGAGCTGATCGCCGGAATCGCCCAATATGCGCAGGAACGGCGTAACTTCATCATCCGCGCCCTCCGTCCCGAAATGTTCGGAGAAGACGTCAGCGCCATCGCAAACTGCGACGGCATCATCCTCAACACGACGCAGACAAAGATATTCGCAATGGCAAAGGCGACGGGACGCCCGATCGTCGACACAGCCTGCGAGCTCGACGATCCGTATGTCGTCGGGGTTGATCTTGACACCGCCAGGACCGGCGTGATGGCCGCCGACTGGTTTATGCGGCGGGGATTCAAGAACTTCGCCTTCTGCGGCACACGCGAAATGCACAGCAGCGACGTCGTCGAGGAGGCGTTCACGGCAACGCTGGCGAAGGCTGGATTCACATGCAATTCCTTCAAAGGAGACGTGTTCCCCAAGGCTGGAGGCAGTACCAACATCAACAAGCTCCAGAAGAAGATAAAAGCATGGGTTGCCACGCTCCCGCCCAGCACGGCCGTCCTGTGCAAACACGACTTCAGGGCAAACCTGCTCCTGCAGATCTGCGTGGCGGCAGGCCGATCCGTCCCGGACGACATCGCCATCATGGGGCGGCTCAACGACGTAACGCTCTGCTCGTCCGTGCCCGTGACCATCACCAGCATCGACGCGAACATACGCGGACAGGGCTATGCCGCGATGCGTATCATGGCTGAGATACTGAAGCACCCCGTCGCGCAGAAGCGCCGCCCGGTATTCCGCGTGAGACCGGGCGAGATCATCGAGCGCGAATCGACCGCCGTCTATCCCATCGAACCCAAATGGCTCGCCGACATACTGCCCATGCTGGACGCGAATCCCGACCGGGCATTCTCCACTCCCGAGCTCGCCGCCGCCGCGAACGTGTCGCAGACGACGCTCCAGACGGCGTTCCACAAGGCCTTCGGGATGAGCGCCAGCAAATACATGCTTTCCGTCAGGATGCGCGAGGCAAAGCGCCTCCTTGCCGCAGGAGCGCTCAACATGAAGGAGATCGCCACACGCACGGGCTTCGCGAACCAAAGCTACTTCTGCCAGTCCTACCGCGCGTTCTACGGCCACCCCCCAAGCATCGACCGCTTATCCCGCACATAGACATTAGCGCGCGGCGAACGCTACTCCATTCTTGCATAGCCGCGACCGTGAGTGTGTAGTCCATGGTTGGGCCCACGCCCGATGCATGGCAGGCGTAGTCGCCGATACCTATTTCGTCGATGCCGGAGACATTGCCACCCCACCTGTTCCAGGCAATAAGAACCTGTGCGTTGTTCCAGTAAGTGTCATCGCCCTTCTGCGAGAAGATACGATGCACCTGGAAGCATCCATAGCCGCTGCCGCTGTCATTAAGCGAGTCGTTCCAGCCAAATTTGTTGCCGCCAATCATATCGCGCGGCAAACCAGCAATCTGTCCATCTTTATTTGAGTAGTTTGCGCTCGTCGCCTCGACGACACCCTTGTAGCCGGTTGCGGACGCCGGGATGTTCTTGATTCCGCTGTCGTTGGAATAGACGTGCAGGTTCGTTACGACCTGATGGAACTTGCCGCCGTTCCACGGCCAGTCGACCTGGTCGAGCGTCTTGCCGTTTGCGTCGAAATCAACCCAGACGTAGCGTCGGCGGTTAGTTCCGGCTCGGACGAGCTCCATATAATAGCCCGCCTTGACGATGGACCTGTCGAGCGCCATCAGCGTATTGACGGTTAGGACAAGCTGCTTGTTCTTTCCGTCGGGAGCCGCGTCCTGCGAAAGGACGCAAGAGGCAGCTGCACTTGTTGCGACGGACGACGTATCGAACAGCCCTGCGGGAATCGACGCTGTGCCATTGTAAGTCATCAGCACGACGCGACCGCACGTCATTCCTGCAAAGCCGGACGAAAGCGCAATCTTTGCCCCTGCCTCAAATGTCGGCGTCGCCGAAACCTTGACCGGCGTCGCAATCGGGTCGAAGACAAGCTTCGCATCCGCCGGGATCGAAAGCGACGAGAGTTTCACTCCGCCCACGCCCGTCAGCACCGTCTCGCCGCTTACCTCCAGCGATGTGATGCCCAAGTTCCCGACTTCAACTTCAGCGGAATATGCAAATGTGGAAGTATGCCAATATGCAAATATGCAAACAGCCAATGCTACGAGAAAGTTGGAGTGACGAGCTGGAGTTGGAGCCTTCATCTTGCCCTGTCCTAGTTTGCCTTGGACCGGTTTGAATCTGCCGCGCCGTCAGGCTTTGGGCCGCGCCTGTCAGAATAAGTGCGTAATCGAGTCTCCGATGAAGACGACCTTCGCACCGCCGTTCTTCACGATGGCCATTTTTTCGGCGTGGCGTTTCATCTGCCACGAATCCAAACTGCCGCCCCACGGGTCAGGCGTCGTGGAGCGCAAGCCCGTTTCGCCCTGCACCACCGTGACCTTGCTCTTCGCGGCCGGCGCATCGAACTTGACGACGCGGCTTTCGCCCGGCATGAGCGAGATGTAGTTCTCGGACCAATGGACCGGGAGGACGCGCTCGCCGTTCTCGTCCACGAGCTGGAGTCGAATGAGAAGGAGCGGTGCCTTCGTTTCGTTCACAACCGTCGCCTCGCCGGTGACACCCTGCTTCGCGGCGGACACCTTGACGTTCTCGATTTTCGCCATGCCCTTGAGGAGCGGGGCGAGCGCCTTGTAGTCGCGCTCCTTCTTCACGTTGATCCAGGTGAAGTTCTCGGAGCCCCCGATCATCGCGCGGATGAGAAGGACGCCGTTTTCCGGCGTAAGCTCGGGGAGCTGGAAGAGCTCGGACTTCGAGTCCGCGTCAAGCGAGACGTCGGCTGTCTTCACGAGCAGCTCCTTACCCGTCGTGTCGTAGAACGCGACCTTGGCCGTGGTCTTGAGCGGCTTCGCTGTCGCGTTAATCGCCCAGAACTTCATCGTGCTCTGATCGAGGATTACGTTCTCGGACTGGTTGCCAACCTTCGAGCCGTAGTATCCGCCGTTGACGTCGTGCCAGTAGTCGTAGGTCTGCCAC
>Ga0310696_10009198_pt1 | contig 11454 bp, 7 predicted proteins | sample AusTroGonzalo_MG_4_FD_203885 | JGI IMG/M metagenome (GOLD analysis project Ga0310696, IMG submission 203885) | Bovine rumen microbial communities from tropical cattle in Woodstock, Queensland, Australia - Gonzalo_02 (v2) (version 2) | ecosystem: Host-associated > Mammals > Digestive system >...
GGTCTTGGCGTCGGCGATGAGGCGGAAGAAGCCCTCAATTTCGCCCATGGCCAGGGCTTTGCCCAGCGCGCCGATGGGGAACTGGGCGATGGTCACTTCATGTCCCAATTCTATGGCCTTGGGTTCGGAGAGGCCGACGGAAGCAATCTCGGGAACGGTGAAGATGCAGCTTGGCACCACGCGGTAGTCGATGGTCTCGTCTTTGCCCGCGCAGTTCTCCGCGGCCACGATGCCCTGGGCCGTGGCCACGTGGGCCAAAAGGATCTTGCCGGTGATGTCGCCGATGGCGTAGATGTTGGGGACTTTCGTCTGCATCTTTTCGTTGACTGCGATGAAGCCGCGCTCGGTCTCGATGCCCACGGTCTCCAAGCCGATGTCCGCGGTGTTCATGCTGCGGCCGATGGCCACCAGCATCTTTTCCGCCTCAATGGTCTTTTCGCCGACCTTGCCCGTCACGCCGCTTTCCGTCACGGCGATGTCGGAGATGCCAATGCCCAGCATGACCTCGATCTTGCGCTTCTTGAAGGCCCGGAGAATGTGCTTGGAGATCTCGGGATCTTCCAGCGGCAGGAGGCGGTCCAGCATTTCCACGATGGTGACTTTCGCGCCGCATTCCGCCAGGATGCCGGCGAACTCGCAGCCCACCACGCCGCCGCCGATGATTATGACGGAGGAGGGGAGGGAAGTCTGCGAGAGGAACGTCTTGCTCTCCACGATCTTTTCGTCGTCGAAGGGAATGAAGCGGGGACGGGCGGATTCGCTGCCGGTGGCGATGATGCAGTTTTTGAACTCAACTTCCTCGGGACCGTTTTCCGTTTCGATCACCGCGGTGTTCGGGGAGGTGAGGCGCGCCTTGCCCATGACGGTGGCGACGCCGTGGGCTTTCAATAGCTGCGCGATGCCGCCGGTGAGTTTTTTGACCACGCCGTCCTTCCTTTCGATGGCTTTGGCGTAGTCGATGACCGCGCCTTCCGGAGCGTTCACGCCGAAAGCGGCGGCGTACTTGACGGTGTGGAAAGCTTCCGCGGAAGCGACCAAGGCTTTGGTGGGGATGCAGCCCCAGTTGAGGCAGGTCCCGCCCACGGCGGTCCTTTCGGCTATGACAACATTAAGTCCGCGCTGAGCGGCCCTGATGGCGGCCGGGTACCCGCCGGGTCCGGCGCCCATTACGAAAACATCGCAGGAGTATGACATGATCTTTATTGTTTGTATGGTTAAAAAAGCTCGGAGAAAAGGTCGGTCTGGGACGCTTCCTTTTCCTCGTTTTCGTTTTCCGATCCGGATCTGTCTTCCGGCTTTTCCTTGGCCAGGCGGGCCTTCCGCGCCTTCAGCTCCTCTTCCTTGTCAGGCTCGTCGAAAAGGGAGAACTGCCTGGGCTCCTCCGTTCGCGGAGGCTCGAAGCCGCACATTTCCGCCAGCTCCTTCCAGGAGATCACGGGAGTGCCCAGTTCCAGGGCCTTGTCGATCTTGGAGCTCTTGGCGGAGACGTCCTCGGTGATGAGATAGCTGGTGGCCTTGGAAACTGATTCGCTGATGGAGCCGCCGTACTTCAAAATGATGGAGGAGGCTTCCAGCCTGCTGACTCCGGGGATGGCCCCGGTGATGACGAAGCTTTTTCCCTCCAAAACTTTCGGGACTTCCTCCTCCTCCACGTAGCGCATGGCGACGCCCGCCTCGGCCAGTTTCCTGACGGCTTCCCGGTTGCGCTCGCTTCTGAAGAAGGCCACGATGCCATCGGCGCTGGTCCCGCCGATGCCCTCCACTTCCTGAAGCTCCTCCGCCGAGGCGTTCATAAGCTCCTCCATGCTTTGGAAGCGCCTGGCCAGCGCCCTGGCGGTGGTGCTGCCGATGCCGGGGATGCCCAGGGCGAAGAGCAGCCTGTCGAAGGGCCTTTTTTTGCTTTCCTCCAGGGCGTAGTCAAGGTTGGCCGCGCTCTTGTCGGCGAAGTTTCCGAAGGCCAGCCACGCCTCCCTTTTTATGGAGTACAGGTCGCCGTAGTCTTTCACGATGCCCTTGTCCACCAGCTCGTCGATGACGGCGGGACCCAAGCCCGTGATGTCCATGGCGCCCCGGGAGGCGAAGTGGGTCAGCACTCTCTTCAGCACGGCCGGGCAGAAAACGTTGGAGCAGACCACCGCGGCCATTTCGGGATCCCTGTGGACGGGGCTGCCGCAGACGGGACATTTTTCCGGGACGGCGATCCTGGTCTCCGAACCGTCGCGCCGATCCTTCAGAACGCCCGTGATGTCTGGGATGATCTCGCCGGCCTTCTCCACCAGCACGGTGTCGCCCACGCGGATGTCCAGCCTTTCCACTTCGTCGAAATTGTGCAGCGTGGCGCGGGAGACGTTGGTGCCGGCCAGGCGCACGGTCTCCAGGTTGGCCACGGGAGTGATGGCGCCCGTCCTGCCCACCTGCAATGAAACTGAGAGCAGCTTCGTCTCGGCGCATTCCGCCGGGAACTTGTAGGCGATGGCCCAGCGGGGGGACTTGGCGGTGGCGCCCAGCTTTTCCCGCAGGGCGAAGCTGTTGACTTTAATGACGATCCCGTCCGTGGCGAAGGGGAGAGAGAAGCGCTTCTCCTTCCATTCCTCACAGAAGGCCACGGCGTCCTCGATAGAGCGGCAAAGTTTGCAGGGGTTGGCCGCGGGCAGCCCGAGTTTCCGGAGGGCGGCCATCAGCTCCAGGTCGTCGAAGGCGGGAAAATTCGCGGCGGCGTAGGCCGTGAAGGAAAGTTTCCTTCGGGCGGTGACCGCGGGGTCGCGCTGCTTCAGGCTGCCGGCCGCGGCGTTGCGGGCGTTGGCGAAAAGCGCTTCACCCGCCTCGGCGCGCTCGTTGTTCAGCCTTTCGAGCTCCTTCAGGGGAAGGAGCACTTCCCCGCGGATGTGGAAGGTTCCCGCGGGCGCGTTCTCCAAAACGAGGGGGATGCTTCTGATGGTCTTGAGATTGGCGGTGATATCGTCGCCCTTCTCGCCGTCGCCCCTGGTGGCGCCCAGGACGAACCGCCCGTTTTCGTAAGTGAGGGAGACGGCCAGACCGTCGTATTTCAGTTCCGCGGAATAAAAGACGGGCAGACCCAGCTCCCTTTTCATCCGGGCGTCGAACTCCCGCATGTCGGCGTAGGAATAAGTGTTGCCGATGGAGAGCATGGGGGCGGCGTGGCGCACGGTCCTAAACTCGCCGGCCAGCTCGTTGCCCACGCGGTGGGTGGGGGAGTCCTCGGAGTCGAACTGGGGATATTTTTTCTCCAGTTCCTCCAGTTCCGCCATCAGGCGGTCGTACATCTGGTCGCTTATTTCCGGCGCGTTCTCGACGTAGTAGAGCCTTTCGTGGCGGCGCAGCTGGGAGCGCAGGGATTCGACGCGCTCCCGGGCCTTTTCGGGGGAATTAATGTTGGGATCATTCGCCATCGTGAACTTTGATGGTGTCGCCGGCTTTCAATTCCTTGTTTTCGTTGAGCTCCAGGAGCTTCTCGCTGGAAGTGCTGAACTTTTTCGCCAGGCTGTAATAGGTGTCGCCGGGCTGCACGGTGTAGGAGCCGCCTTCGCCTTTCTTCTCGGCTTCGCCGCCCTTCGTTTCCGCCGGCGCTTCCTTGGCCGGGGCTTTCAGTTTCAAGACCGTGCCTTCCCTGATGTTGCTGTCGGAAAGCCCGTTCCATTCCTGGAGGTCCGAAACTTTCAGTTTGAAATTCCTGGCGATGGTCCAGAGGCTGTCGCCTTTCTTCACGGTGTAGGTGTCGGGGACTTCGCCCTGGGTGCCCAGCACGGCCTCGTCGACTTTCTGGGCCAGCTCCTTCGCTTTGTCGGAGGCTTTCTTGGCAGCCTGCTCAGCCGCTTCCTTGGCGGCCTTCTCGGCTTCCGCCCGTTTTTTGGCGGCTTCCTCGGCGGCGGCCTTGGCGGCCTTCTCGGCTTCCGCCTTCTGCCTGGCGGCCTCTTCCTCCGCTTTCTTCAGGTCTTCCTTGGCTTTGTCCGCGACGGCCTCGGCGTTGTCTTTGACGGCCTGGGCGGCCTTCTCCGCCTCGCCCTTCACGGCCGCCTGGGTCTCGGCGGCTTTCTGCTCAAGCTTTTCCTTCGCCTCTTCCGCGGCCTTGGCAAGCTCGCCGGCCGCCTTGTTTTCAGCGCCCGTCAGCGAGGTGCCGCTGGCGGTGAGAAGCTCCTGGGAGTTCTCTTTGTTTTCCGGGGTCTTTTCAGGCTCGTCTATGATGGTGATGGAGCCGGGGTCGGAAAGGGCGTTCTGAGCGACCTTGTTTTCGGGGGTTCCTTCCTTCTGTTTGTCCGCGGCCTTTTCCGTTTTGGCGGTCTCCGCGGGCTGGGGCGTCTTCACGCCATCGTCCGCCTTGGGCAGCGGTTTGATGACGCCGGAGGGGAAGATCTTCTCCAAGACCGGGAACCTGTCCCTGAGCTGGTCGCGGAAGGCGAAGCCCAGGACCAGCAGCACGCAGATCAGGCAGGAGAGATAGAACCAGATGTTTTTGGAAGACTCCTCCCGGACCACCGGGGGAATGTCGTCCACGTGGGTTATGGCGCGCAGGAATTCCTGGTAGGATTCGTAGCGTTCCTCCAGGGAATAGGAGAGTGATTTCAGGATCAGGGCTTCCCAGCCCGGGGCCACGTCCGCGCGCAGGGCGGAGAAGGAGGCCACCTGGCCGTGGGGCGGCGCGCCGGTGAGCATCAGGTGGGCGATGGCGCCCATGGCGAAAATGTCGCTCTGCTCGGTGGCGAAGCCCTGGATCTCCTCCTGGGAAACGTAGGCGTCGTCGGGATCGTTGGGAGTCCTGACGGCGGGCAGGCCGACGTCCGTAAGTTTCAGAAGCGGGCGTCCGGAAAGGCTGCCGCTGCTTTCCGTGATCATGATGCCGTGGGGGTTGATGCCGCCGTAGGGGAGGTTGGCCGCGCTGTGGGCGTAGCTCAGGGCGTCCGTGAGCTGGGTCAGAAGATCCGCCACCACGTCCTCCTCGAGCAGCCCGGGAGTCTTGTTCAGGTATTCCTCCAGGTTAAGGCAGTCGGAATCGTTGCAGCCTCCCACCGCCTTGTAGGCGGCGTATTCCTGGATGGTGTAGAAAAAGCCTCCGCCCAGGGAGCCGCTGCCGAGCTGGGCCACGATGGAGGGGTGGTTGAGACGCTCCCTTTCCCTGGCGATGGATTTGGCCGCCTCGGCGTAGCGCCCGGGGGCGTAGATCTTAACGGCCGCCAGATCTTTTGTCTTGATGTTTTCCGCGATGAACACGCCGCCGGCTCTGCCCTGGCCGAGAAGAATATTCAGCCGGTACTCGCCGCAGATGGTGTTCAGCCATTCACTTGCTTCGAATTTTGTCATGGTGCCTGCTATTTTTTTTAATATCTTTTGAATTATACTATTATCAGTCCCGTTTGCCAAGGGAAGAGTAACGCCGGGCGGAATGGGCGGAAAATCATTAACCCGTTGAAATCGGGGGGGTGCTTTGATAAAATACTCGTCTGGCTAATGAAAATAAATCAAATAATTATCCAAGGAGATAAAAAAATGAACGCCTACGTGCAAAGCGTCATCGAAAAAGTCAAGGCGAAATATCCGCATCAGCCGGAATTCTGCCAGACCGTGGAGGAGGTCCTGACCTCCCTTGATCCTGTCATCGCCAGCGATCCCGCCTACGAGCAGGCCGACATCCTGGGCAGGATGGTGGAGCCCGAAAGAATGTTCACCTTCCGCGTCGTCTGGACGGACGACAACGGCAAGGTGCACACCAACACTGGCTACCGCTGCCAGTTCAACGGCGCCATCGGCCCCTACAAGGGCGGACTGCGCTTCCATCCCTCCGTGTATCCCGGCATCATCCGCTTCCTGGGCTTCGAGCAGACCTTCAAGAACGCCCTGACCGGCCAGCCCATCGGCGGCGCCAAGGGCGGCTCCGACTTCGACCCCAAGGGCAAGAGCGACGCGGAAGTCATGCGTTTCTGCCAGAGCTTCATGACGGCTTTGTACCGCTATATCGGTCCGGACGTTGACGTCCCGGCCGGCGACATCGGCGTGGGCGGCCGCGAGATCGGCTTCCTTTACGGCCAGTACCGCCGCCTGAAAGGCGTCTTCGAGAACGGCGTCCTGACGGGCAAGGGCCTGACCTACGGCGGCTCCCTGATCCGTCCGGAAGCGACCGGCTACGGCGCCATCTATTACCTTAACGAAGTCCTGAAGCACGAGAACGACTCCATCAAGGGCAAGACCATCGTGGCGTCCGGCTACGGCAACGTCACCTGGGGCATCTGCAAGAAGGCCGCCGAACTGGGCGCCAAGGTCATCACCATCTCCGGCTCCCAGGGCTACGTCCTGGACGAAGCGGGCGTCAACACGGAAGAGAAGATCGACTTCCTTCTGAAGATGCGTGCCGCCAACGACAAGAACGTCAAAGCCTACGCCGACAAGTTCGGCGCCAAGTTCTTCCCGAAAGAGAAACCCTGGGGCGTCAAGGGCGACATCGTCATGCCCGCCGCCACCCAGAACGAAGTGGACGTTCCGGAAGCCAAGCAGATCGTGGCCAACGGCACCAAGTACTACATCGAAGTCTCCAACATGCCGACCACCAACGAGGCCCTCAATTACCTGAGAGCCGAGAAGGGCATCATCGTCGCTCCCTCCAAGGCCGCCAACGCCGGCGGCGTGGGCGTCTCCGCCCTGGAAATGTCCCAGAACAGCGAGCGCCTCAACTGGACCGCCGAGGAAGTGGACGAGAAGCTGGCCGTCATGATGAAGAACATCCATGACGCTTCCGCGGAAGCCGCGAAAGAGTACGGGCTGGGCTACGACCTGGTGGCCGGCGCCAACATCGCCGGTTTCAAGAAGGTCGCCACCGCCATGCTGGAGCAGGGCCTCTTCTAAGAAAAGAAAAGCCGGGCGCGTTTTTCCCGCCGGCCCTGCGGGGCCGGCGGGGGAGCGCTCTTGATTTTTGAAAATGCTTGTGATATCATTGTCAGCACCATTTGAAAATTTTCACGAATAACTAATTTTAAAACCAAGTTCATCTATGCCTTCACATCAGCATCGCGTCAAGAGCCTCAAGCAGGCCGCCGTACGTCAGGAACGCAACACGCAGGTCAAGTCCCGCGTGAAGACCATGTCCAAGAAAGTCTCTCCCGAGAGTCAGGATCTCGAGAAAGATCTGCGCAACGCCATCTCCACGGTAGCCAAGGCTTCCCAGCTGGGCGTCATTCATCGCAAGGCCGCCAGCCGTCGCATCTCCCGTTTAGCCAAACGCGCCAACAAGATCCAGGCCGAGAAAGCCTGAACCTTATAGATCATTCCGTCCTTTGGCCACACGATGTTTCCTGCTTGCGCAGGTGAATATCGTGTGGTTTTTTCTTTCTCCGAAAACAATTAACAATATACTTTAGAGAGGTCCACCATGAACGACAAAGACAACCCCCTTCTGAACCCCAAGTTCGACATCACCTGCCTGGGCGGCGGGTACAAACATCTCTCCAACAAGGAATACAGCCTGGCCACCATCTGCACCCAGGGCGGCTGGCAGCCCGTGAACGGCGGTCCCAGGGCGCTGCCTATTTTCCAGAGCACCACCTGGCGCTACGCCACCAGCGAGGAGATGGGCAAGCTCTTCGACCTGGAAGCCGCCGGCTACTTCTACACCAGGCTGCAGAACCCCACGGACGACGTGGTGGCCTGCAAGATCGCCGACCTTGAGGGCGGCATCGGCGGCGTTCTGACCGCTTCCGGCCAGGCCGCCAGCTTCTTCTCCATCTTCAATATCGCTTCCGCCGGCGACCATGTCATCTCTTCCGCTTCCATCTACGGCGGCACCCTGAATCTCTTCGTGGTGACCATGAAGAAGCTGGGCATCGAGGTGGAACTGGTGGACCAGGATCTGTCCGAGGAAGAACTTGACAAATATTTCCGTCCCAACACCAAGGCGGTTTTCGGCGAAACTTTGACGAACCCCAACGTGAAAGTCCTGGACATCGAGAAGTTCGCCCGCGTCGCCCACAAGCACGGCGTGCCCCTCATTGTGGACAACACCTTCCCGACGCCCATCAACTGCCGTCCCTTCGAATTCGGCTGCGACATCGTCATCCACTCCACCACCAAGTACCTTGACGGTCACGCCAGCGTGACCGGCGGCGTCATCGTCGACAGCGGCAACTTCGACTGGGAGCAGCACGCCGACAAGTTCCCGGGCCTCACCACCCCGGACGAGAGCTACCACGGCCTCACCTACACCAAGGCTTTCGGCAAGAAGGCTTATCTCGTGAAACTGGTGGCCCAGCTCATGAGGGACATCGGCGCCCAGCAGGGCCCCATGAACGCTTTCCTGCTGAACCACGGCCTCGAGACGCTGCACCTCAGAATGCCCAGGCATTCCGAAAACGGCCAGAAGGTCGCGGAGTTCCTGGAATCCAGGCCGGAAGTGGAATGGATCAACTATCCCGGTCTTAAGAGCAGCCCGGACTACGAGCTGGCCAAGAAGTACCTGCCCAACGGCTGCAGCGGCGTAATAGCCTTCCGCGTGAAGGGCGGCCGCAAGGAAGCCGCGGAATTCATCGACCGCTTCAAATTCATCGGCGTGGAGACCCACGTGGCCGAGAACAGGACGATCGTCCTGCATCCCGCCAGCCATACGCACCGCCAGCTGACGGACGAGCAGCTGGAAGCCGCCGGCATCCCGGTGGGCCTCATCAGGCTCTCCGTGGGCCTCGAGGACGCCAGCGACATCATTGCCGATCTCAAGCAGGCCTTCGAGAACAAATGATCCGGAAACGCTCCGGAAACGAAAAAAGGCGCGCCGTGAGGCGCGCCTTTTTTTTGTCAACGGAGAGCGGCTTACTTTTCTATCAGCACGCCCTTCCTGATGAAGGTGGGCTTGTCGTAGTTGATGCCGGCGATGTAGGTGGGCGCCGTGTCCTTGAAACGGCCTTCCTCCACCGCCAGGAAGCCTATCTCATACTGCTTCATAGGACCGGCTTCCGTCTGCTCCACCACGGAGCTGGGAATCTCTTTCTGGCTGTTGATGCCCGTGGCGAACAGGATGACCTTGGCGCCTTCCTGGTCGTTGTCCACGTAAAGGCCGTTGTAGACTTCCGTCTGGCGGCTGATCTCGTTCTGGAGCACCAGGCGGGCGTCCTTGATCTGCTTGAAGGAGACGTTGGGGGAGGTGAGGGTTATGAGAGCCACCCTTTGGGCGTCCTTCAGGGTCAGGCTGCCGCTCTTGGTGGAGCGGGCCAGGTTGATGGCCAGGGAGAGACCCTGCTCGCCCTTGGCTTCGCCGATCCCGATCATAGCGTCGCCGGAGGTGGAGGCGACTTTGATGAGCTCGCTGAAGTCCAGGTTCTCGTAGCCCGCGCGGTTGACCACGATGTTGATCATCTCGATAAGGCAGATGACGTTGTTGTCCGTGGCCCGCAAAACTTCCAGGAAGGGCACGTCCTCGTTTTCCACGCCCTCGCCGTTGGTCACGGGCATGACCACCGGGACCTCTTCCTTGATGCTCTTGAGGGCGTCCTGGGCCGCCTCCTGCTTCCTGACGTCGTCGTAGTAGAAGGGGAGGGTGACGGAGGCCATGACCACGGCGCCGCCTTCCGAGGCGGCCAGGTGGGCTATGACGCCGGTGGAGCCGGAGCCCGTGCCGCCGCTGAGACCGGCGCAGAGGATCACGATGTCGGCGCCTTTCAGCATCTCGCGCAGCTTGTCGGCGCTTTCCTGGGCGGCCTGGGCCCCCAGCATGCGGTCCTTGGCGGTGCCTATGCCGGTGGAGCCTATCTCCACTTTGTTCCTGACGGTTTGGTTCTTCAGGCTGATGAAGTCGGTGTCCACGCCGTAAAACTCAAAGTTTTCGTTCAGCTTGCCGGCGTATTTTTCCTCGATGCTGGAGACCGTGTTGCAGCCGCAGCCGCCGACGCCGATTATCTTGACTAGGGGGGAGTTGTTTTTCATAGGAGGCTGAATAGATTGAACAAACCCTTGGATTTGCGTTTTTGTGAATAAGTCTCTTCCTGGGCGATGAAACTGAGCATGCCCAGCACCGTGGAGGCGCCGTGGTCGGTCTGGAACTTGTTACCGTAATGCGGGGAGAAGATCCGGACTTCCTTTTTGTCATTCGCTTCCGCCGGCTCGGAGGGGATGATGGGGCAGGGCGTCTTGATCTCCAGGGAGGAGAATTCCCGGCGGACGTAGTTGATGAAGGAGGCGCGGGCGGCGTTGCCGGTCAGGAAGACGCCGCTCTGGATCTGGGTGAGTATGCCCTTTTCCTTTATCATGTCCGAGATGAACTTCACCGTCTCCTCGACGCGGTTCTGGATGATGGTCTCAACCGAGCGGGTCTTGTAATATTTGCCGCCCACTCTGATCTCGTGCTCTTCCTTGATGAAATTCTGCTTGACTTCCTCGGCCAGGTTGAAGGGGATGCCCAAGCCCAGGGCCAGGTCGTTGGTGACGTGGTCGCCGCCCACGGAGAAGGAGCCCGTCTCGTGGACGATCCCGTCTTTCCAGAAGGTGAAGCTGGTGCTTCCCGCGCCCGCGTTGATGAGCAGGGCGCCTTTCTGGCGCTGCTCCGCCGTCAGGACGGACCAGCCGTCCGCCACGGCGCCGAAACAGTAGCACTCCACCGTCTGGCCGCTGGCGTTCAGCGCGCCGGCGATCTTGTCCAGCTCGTTTTTCTCCTCCAGGATCCCCAGGGCCCGGGCACTGATCTTTTCGCCCTGGCTGCCGACGACGTCGTCGAGGCTTTTCTTTCTGATCCCGTCGATGAAGTAGTCCGTGATGTAGACGTGCACCGGGCTCTGGTCCTTGTGGGTGAAGCGGGTCTCGAACTTCTCGTCGATCTCCGAGAGAAGCTTTTCCGTCACCAGCTCGTTTTTGGAGTTGTTGTCCACCGTGATGGTCTCGACGCCGCTGGTGACGCCGGATCCGCCCACGCTGACTATGACGCCCTTGATGGTGTGCTCCAGGCGGCTCTTCACGTCGTTTTCCGCGGCCAGGACGGCCTTCTTGAGGGCTTCGGCCGCCTTGCCCTGGTCTTCGATCCTGCTTTTCACGATCCCCTGGGAGGAAGCCGTGCCGTAGCCTATGACTTCAAGCGTCCCGTCTTCCGAGAGCCGTCCGACGGCCGCCCTGATGGTCTGGGTGCCCAGGTCGATTGCCGAGAGTATTTTGTCTTTTGCCATGCTATTAGATGTGTTTGCAGACCACCGCCACGTCCTCGTAGCGGGCGTCGATTTTAACCGCGTTCCGTCCGGTCTCGTGAAGCGATCTGATCACTTCGAAGACCTTGGCGACGGCGTCGCTGGAATATTCCTTTTCCAACAGGATCTCGTCGATGGAGGCCGTCTTGAAGATGATGGCGTCCTCGTCCCTGACGTCCACCGTTTTGATCGTCAGGAAATTCTTTTCCGAACCGTGCTTCAGGACCTTGACGTAGCTCAGGGCGGCCAGAATCTTCTCGTCCACGCAGCGGCGGTCTTTGCACTTCAGGGC
>Ga0310696_10009199_pt1 | contig 11453 bp, 5 predicted proteins | sample AusTroGonzalo_MG_4_FD_203885 | JGI IMG/M metagenome (GOLD analysis project Ga0310696, IMG submission 203885) | Bovine rumen microbial communities from tropical cattle in Woodstock, Queensland, Australia - Gonzalo_02 (v2) (version 2) | ecosystem: Host-associated > Mammals > Digestive system >...
TTGGCGACGGCTCCGTCATGCGACTCACCATCGCCCGCTACTACACCCCCTCGGGCCGATGCATACAGAAACCCTACACCAGTGGCTCGGACAAGGACTACGACGATGATATCCTCACACGCTACCAGCACGGGGAGTTCTTCTCCCAAGACAGCATCAAGCATACCGGCCCGGAGTATCATACCGGCAACGGACGTACCGTATACGGCGGCGGTGGCATCACGCCCGACATCTTCGTGCCCGAGGACACCACCGACTATACCTCTTATTATAAGGAAGCCTCCTTGACAGGCTTGCTCCTGCAGTTCGGCTATGAGTACACCGACCAGCACCGTTCCGAGATGAGCGAGTATAGGGACATGGAATCGCTGGTGAAATACCTGAAGAAACAGCACCTTGTCGACCAGTTTGCCAACTTCGCCGAAAAGCGTGGTCTGAAGCGTCGTAACCTGATGATTCAGCGCAGCTTCCATCTCCTCGATGAGTATGTCACCAGCCGTGTCGTCTATGGCATGCTTGATGAGGCCGCACTCATAGAGTTCCTCAACCAGGACGACAATGCCATCCGTGAGGCCCTACGTGTCTTTGCCGACGGCGAGGCCTTCCCAAAAGCGCCAGAGAAAGAAACTATTTCAAAGGGTTCGTAACGAAGAGCTCGTAACAACTGAATGGCAGAATCATTACGCTCATCGGTCCTCACCGTAGGGGGAATTTTGTTGTCTCTCGTCGTGCACACCGCTAGGGCACAAAACGATGGAGACATACAGCGTGAGGACACCCTTCAGGAAGTGACAGTCACCTCCCGGTCGGCACAAAAACGCATGGCCGAGGTGCAGATAGGCGTGGAGAAGGTGGAGATAGCCACGCTGGCAAAGATGCCCGCACTCTTCGGCGAGAAAGACATCATCAAGAGCCTGCAGCTGCTGCCAGGCGTGAAAAGCGAGAACGAGGCGTCGGGCGGCTATGAGGTGCGAGGCGGCACGGCATCGCAGAACCTCATCCTGCTTGATGGTGCTACGGTTTATAATGCCGGACACTTGATGGGACTCTTCTCAACGTTCAACGACGACGCGCTGACAGGCGGCTCGCTCTACAAAGGGCTGGTGCCTGCACAGTTGGGTGGCGGCACATCGTCGGTGTTCGACATCGACACCCGCCCGGGCGACCTTCATGCCTACCATTTCGGAGGTACCGTGGGACTGCTTTCGGCCAAGGTCGTTGCCGAAGGCCCCCTCGGCAAAGACCGTTCCTCATTCCTTTTTGCCGGGCGGCGCTCCTATCTCGACCTATTTCTGAAGGCTACCAAGGACTACAAGGACAACACCATGCATTTCTATGATGTCAACCTCAGGCTGAATTTCCGTTTCTCCGGGCGCGACCGTCTGTCATTATCGGTGTTCCGAGGACGCGACAACATGGGAATAGAAGACCTGATGAACATGGAATGGGGCAACACTACGGCCACCGCCGACTGGCTCCACACCTTCAGTGACAGTCACTACGCCAACACGCAGCTTGTCTACAGCGACTTCATGAGCGATGTGGGCATAGACATGCTCAACATCTACTATACCATGAAGGGCTACATCCGCCACGCCACCCTGCGTCACAACCAGAGCATGACGCTAGGCAGACACAGACTGAACACCGGATTGGAGTCGACATACTTACAGCTGCAGTCGGCTGAGTGGGACATCAACCTGCTTCACCAGCGTGAGAAGCGCAATGCCTGGACATCGGCGCTGTGGGTTAACGACGACTGGCACATCGGCCCACGCCTCGACATCTCCGCCGGTGTGCGCCTCCACCTGTTCTCGGTGCTTGGCGGGAAACCATATTACCAACTTGACAATGCCGGGGACATCCTTGAGACACTGCATCCCGAGGGCATCGTGAAGACCTACGCCGACGTGGAACCCCGTCTGAGCATGAAGTGGAACATCAACCGAAGAAACAGCCTGAAGCTAGGCTACAGCCGCACATCGCAGGACATTCACGCCATACGCGGCAGCTCCATGTCGATGCCTTTCGACCGCTACACCATGAGTAGTAACATTGTGTTGCCGGAGCGGGCCGACCAGGTAGCACTGGGATGGGTGGGCATCACGCCTCGTGGTGACTACGACTTCTCGGCTGAGACATACTACAAGCATATCAATAACGTCTACGACTATCGCGACGGCAAGTCGTTCCACTCCGAGATTGAGATAGAACGCCTGTTGCTTGGCGGCAAGGGCCGTGCCTACGGGCTGGAGCTCTGCGCCCGCAAGAACACAGGGCGGCTGACGGGATGGCTCAGCTATACACTGGCTTGGTCGGAGAACAAGATTGAGGGCATCAACCAGGGACGCTGGTACACTGCTTCCAACGACCGCCGTCATGACATCGCCCTCGTCGCTCTCTACCGCCTTTCCCCAGCATGGGAACTGGCCGCCACATGGCGCTACAACACTGGACAGGCGCTGACGGCACCAAGCGCGAAATACGAGGTGGATGGCACCACATATTATTACTACGCCGAACGCAACGGATACCGTGCACCGGCCTACCACCGATTGGACCTGAGCGCCACGTGGACACGCCAGGTGGGACGCTTCAGGCACATCTGGGCTTTCGGCATCTACAACGCCTACTGCCGATATAACCCCTTTGTCATCCGCTTCAAGAACGACATCGAATCGCCTACCGGCTCCGTGGCTGAGCAGACATCACTCTTCGGCATCATCCCCTCCGTATCGTTCACCATCAAATACTGACAATATTTACGATTTACTAATTTTCGATTTACGATTTGAATGACAACGAAAGGAATATATCCTTGTTTGTTTCTCATTGCCTTGACAGCGTGCACCAAGGAGATTGACTTCGACTACCACGACGTGGAGCCGGTCTTGATGATTGAAGGCCGTGTGACGAACGAGGGCAGCGAGGTGACCATCACTCGCACACGCAACATGGAGAATTCGATAAAGAACCCGTGTCTGACGGGTGCCGAGGTAGTCATTTCTGCCGATGGCGTTGAGGAGCGGCTACCCTTCGACCCATACACTAACTGTTACCGCTCCGCTTTATGCGGAACGGTTGGAAAGACCTATCATCTCGACGTCAAGTTCGAGGGATGTCACTATGAGGCCACATCCACTATGCCTGCCCCCGCGCCGGTAAAGTCGGCAGAGTTCATCTGGCAACCCGTCATGAAAGAGCGGCTCCTAGCCTACGAGGTATGGGCCGTTGACCCTGAGCCCGATGTGCGCAACTACTACTGGTATCGCATGGATCGCCGCACGGCCACCACCCGCGAAGACATTTCCGCCTATCTGTCGGCCACCACCGATGCCTACCGCTGGAACGTGTTCGATGACCGTGGCTGTCCGCCAGGACTCATCTACCGTGACGTGATGTGCATGAGCGAGCGTGCGGCCGAAGAAAACGAGAAGGAGAACTGGAAGAGCATCCTTTACGAGGGCGACACCATCACCTTCACCCTGATGACCATCGACCGCCCCACCTACGATTTCTTCCGTTCCCTGCGCTCAGGCCAGAGTGGTGGCGGTGCCAACCCGACAAGCAACATCACCGGCGACAACTGCCTCGGCTATTTCACTGCCACAAGCATCACCCATGCCGATACCCTCCGTTTCAGTTACAGCAATATAAGGCAGAATTGAAATAAGGACGTCTCCCGGATTCATAAATTGGGGGCGACGACCTCTCGAAAAGAGGTGAACACTACTGATGAGTGCTCACCTCTTATTTGATTATATGCGATTTGAAGGATTACATTCTTCCTGGGCCTCCGAAGCCGCCGCCTCCACCGAAGCCACCGCCTCCACCGAAGCCGCCGCCTCCACGGCCACCGCCGAAGCCACCGCCACCACGGTTGCCACCACGACCGCCGCCTCCGCCGAAGCCGCCCATCATGCCACGACGGGCCTCACGGGTGCCAAAGAGATTCAGGCGATAGCTGACGCGCAGCATAGCATAGCTGGTGATAGAGTTGTACTCGGTGTCGCTACGCATCATGGAGTTGACGGTGCGAGTGAAGTTTGACTGCTGGTGCAGAAGGTCGTAGAACTCCAGACGAACGGAGAGGGGCTTACCCTTGAGGAACGACTGGGAAATCTGTGCGTTCCATATCAGCTCGTCGGTATTGGCGGCAGAGTCGCTGAATCCGCGACGGCTGGTCATGCCGAGGTTGGTGGTGAGCTGCATGCCCCATGGAGTGTTGTAGGTGGTGTTGAAGCCGTAATTGAAGTTCCAAGTGTTCATCTTCGAGTTGGGCTGCAGGGCGTTGCTGCTATGGTTGTAGTTCACGCTTCCGTTCAGCTCTATCTCGAACGACTCGTTACGGTAGCTGAAGCCCAGACGCTCTCGCACGGTTGTTGACTTTGTGGTGGACTTGCTGACGTTTCCGTCGCGCAGCAGGTCGATGTAGCCCACGTCATGGCTGTAGTTGAGACCCGTCTCGGTGTTGAAGTTGAAGTAGCCGAGGGAGTCGATGGCCACGTTGTACATGATGCTACCGCCAGCGTTCCACTGTCCGTTGATGTTCTCCGGGCGTGAGTACATTCCGCCAGTCGCGGGGTCGTACTTCGTCATCTGTGCGATGCTGTTGCTCGTGGTCGAGAAGTTGGCGTTGGCATTGATGAACTGCGAGTGGTTCTCAATGAAGTTGTTGAAGCGGAACTGGAAGCGTTGTGTGAACGAAGGCTTCAGTCCGGGGTTACCCTCTCGCACGTTCAGCGGGTCGGTGTTATCGACAATCTTGAGCAAGTTATCCATCGAGGGCTGGCTGCTGCTTCCACGATACTCGAAGCGCAGCTGGCCGCGCTCGCCGAGGCGGTAGCGCAAGTTGGCCGTAGGGCTCCAGTTAAGGACGGTGCGGATGGTGTCGATGTCACTTCCCAGGTAGTTCTGGTGGAATTTCGAGCGCTGGGGCACCAACTGCACGCCAAAGTTGAAGTCGTACTTCGGGCGGATGAAGCGCAGCATCACTTCTGCGGTATGTGTATAGTTACGGTAGTTAGAGAACCGGCTGAGGTCGTCATCAAGGAAGTCGGTGTAGTTGTGCGGGGTCAGGCGGTCGAACACTGTTCCCCACTCACGGTATTCTGGCCACATGCCGGCCATGTCGTAGCGATAGCTGTCGTTCCAGAAGTCGTAGGTCTTGCGGTCGCTCTTCGTGTAGCTGTACTGGAACTGGTAACTGAATTGCAGGAAGGTAGACTTGGCGATAGGCTCGCTGTAGGTTGCCTGCAGACTGTAGTCGTAGTTCTTCTGCGGGGTGAGGTTGTATCGGTTGGTCTGGTAGGTGCTGTCGCCGGTGAGCAGCTGGTAGAGGTTCACGAGGCTGTTGGAGAACTGCTGCGACGTGCCCTTGCTGTAGTTGGCCGTGGCACGCACGGTGATGTTACGCCCAGTGTTGCTCAGCTTTCGGTTGATTTGCAGCGTGGTGCCCAGTCGCTTCGAGTCGCTGTAGTTCATTCCGCCGTTCAGTCGGTCGTTCACCACGAGTGAGGAGTCAACGCCCAGCATACGTGTCACCATGTCGCTGATGCTGTTCGTCCATGAGCTGTAGTTGTAGGGGTCGTCGCTGAAGGTGCCCGACTCCGACATGGAGCGTCCGTCGTTGGTGTTGTAGCTCCACGTGGGGCGCATGTTGATGTTCCACATTGTGTCGGGGGTCCACTCGATACGTCCCTGTGCGCTCCAGCTGTTCGAGCGCGAGTAGTTCTGGTTCATCGACTCCGAGAACGAGCCCACCTTGCTGACGAAGTTCTCCGTGGAGGAGTGCGACCAAGTGTCGCCGTCGCGGTGGTTCCATCTTACTGAGCCGTCGAGCAGCAGACGGTCTGTCTTCTCGTAGTTCAGGTTCACTGAGGCCATCTTTGACGACTGCAGGCCGCTGCGGCCACCACCGCCGAAACGTCCGCCGAAGCCGCCGCCTCCGAAGCCCATATCATTCACGTTGTTGGCGTTGAGCATGGTGAAGACACGCAGGCCGTCCTTCATCACGGCTCCCATGCCACGGCCGGTATAGCGGTCTTTCGTGCCCACGCCGGCGTCAATGTTGGCAAACATGCCTCGGTTCATGCCAGCCCTCAGGCCGAAGTCGAGCACGGTGGTCTCGTTACCGTCATCGATACCGGTGATGCGGCTCAGGTCGCTCTTTTCGTCGTAGGTTCTGATGCGTTCCACAATGCTTGTCGGCAGGTTCTTCATGGCCGTCTGCGTGTCGCCGGTCATGAACTCCTTGCCGTCCACTTTGATTTTCCTTACCTGCTTGCCGTTGATGGTGATACTGCCGTCGTCGCCCACCTGTGCGCCGGGCAGACGCTTCACCAGTTCCTCGACGACCGAGCCTTCAGGAGTCTTGAACGCGTCTGCATTATAGATGACGGTGTCGCCCTTGGAGTATACGCGGGCCATGTTCTTCACCACCTCGGTGCCTTTCAGCATGATTGCATCGGTCTCGATGGTGAGAGTGCCCAGCTGCACGGGCTTGCCGCTGACGTTGATGCTGCGGTAGAGGGTCTTGTAGCCCACGTAGGTGACGCGTACCAGGAAGTTACCGTCCTGCGGGGCGGTCATCTGGAAATCACCGTTGACGTTGGTCACGGCATTGGTCACAATCGAGGTGCTGTCGGTTTTGAGAAGGGCTATAGTGGCCTGAATGACGCCCTCTTGTTCGTCTTTGTCAATAACGTGGCCACTGATGGTGCGCTGGGCCAGCGCTCCGCTAAATGATAAATGAGAAATGATAAATAGGAGCAACACCCTGCCTAGGATGTGTCGTCCGGGGATTGTGAATCCCCTAAAGCACAGTCTGCTATTCGTTGTAGAATTCATCATATTATTGAAGTTTTATTAGTTTTCCGCTTCGTTTTGTGGTACACACAGTCCTTTGACGCACAATCATGGGAAAGGTTTAATCACGGAGCAGAAATCCTCACATTTCGTTTGAGCACACTATAGGCGTCGTATAATCCCAACTCTCCTGCCTTGCTGAGGTCGGCACTTGCTTTCTCCTTCTCACCGCCTTTGTTAAGGTGGCAGATGCCGCGATTGAAATAGGCCTCCGCAAGATTAGGCTCATATTGAAGAGCGGTAGTGAAGTCGTCGATGGCCTGTTGCAAGTTCTCCCGGCGGGCTTGTATGCACCCTCTATTATAATAAAGGTACGCGTTATGCGGACGTAGCTCCAGGGCGTGGTTCAAATCGGCGAGTACGCTGGCCGTTACCAGTTCGGTGTTGGCACCTTCACTGGCCTGGAATAGGCTGATGTGTGCCTGGCAGACAGCCCGCTGCCACAGGGCGAGCACTGACATGGAGTCTATCTGAAGGTAGGTGGAGAGGTCGTCGATGGCCTGCTGGTTGTCTCGTATCACGGAGTATGCCACGGCTCGCAACAGCAGGTTACGGGTGGCATGGTCAGTGTCGTGGGAGTTGTTAATGGCTGTGGTGAGCGAGTCGATATAGAGGAAATAGCGCGATGACATCTCGTCAGACAAGGTAGGATGGCCACAAACCACATAGAGAGGCCGCCCCCCCTGGCTCTGGTTCAGGGCGTCGACATCGCGGTCGAAGGCAATGTTGGCACGCACCTCGTTGTGGGGCTTCTCCATGGAGAGGGTGAACATGGGCTGCAGTTCTAGCTCCACCTTGCGGTTCTGCACACGGCCTCGGTAGTCGTTCTTGTATTCGCGTTCAGGATCCTGCTGGTCTTCTACCACTAGCTGGTTATACTTCTCCAGGTCCTCGTCGCTGCGCTTGCGCATCTTGTCGGGGTCGAGGCGCGGCTGCGTGCCATAGAGGTGCTTGTAGAGACGTGCCTTGTAGACGGTGAACTCGTCCTGCTCGGCCTTCTTCGTCATGCCCAGACGACGGTAGCAGGCGGCACGGAACTCCAGTCCCGTCCAGAAGTTGGGAAACTCGTCGATGACCTTCGAATAGTCTCGGATGGCAGCGTGCAGGTCGCCCGTCTTGTCGAGCAGCACGGCACGGTTGAAGAGCGCGAGCATATTGTCGGGCTCCAGACGCAACACGAAGTCGAAGTCGGTAATGGCACGGTTGTCGTCGCCCACCTGGGCACGCAGCAGTCCACGGTTGTAGTGACCGAGGAAGTTGTTCGGCTCTAGGTCGAGGGCCATGTCATAGTCGGCCATCGCTCCCCGCAGGTTGTTCTGGTGGAAACGGGCAAGTGCGCGGTTGATGTAGTAACCGCCGCGCTTTGGCAGCAGGTGGATGGCGTGGTTCAGCTGTTCCTCGGCTTCCGGCCACTGCTCCTGTGAGAGGCTAATGATGCTGCGTGCCGCCCATGTCTGCCCGTCGTAGGGGTCGATGTCGAGAGTCTTCTGCAGCGACTCGATGGCCTTCACGGTGTCCTCCTGCTGCAGGTAGACGTCGGCACGCATGGCCCAGACACTGGCATACTGGCTCCAGCGGGCCTGTATGGTGTCCAACTCGGCCAAGGCTGCCTCATACTCCTTGTTCTGGATGTGGCAGAGCACGCGGTTGTGCCACAGGCCACGGTTCTCAGGGTCGTAGCGCAGGGCACGGCTGTAGTCGCCGATGGCCTCGGTGTATTTCTTCTGTTGTATGCGCGTGAGTCCCCGCAGCTCGTAGATGTTCACCACGTAGGGATTCCTTTGCAGAGCCTCCGAACAGTCGCGCTCCGCACCGGCATAGTCCTCCAGGTAGTACTTGGCAACACCACGGAAGAACCACGGCTCATAAAGATAAGGCTTTGCCTGGATGGCTTGGTTGAAATACTGCATCGACAACACATAGTCCTCATAGAAAAGCGCCGACCGGCCTATCATCACCAGCCTGTCGGTGTTGTACTGTGCCAGGCAGCGCACCGCCGACACCAGGAGTATCATCGCCAGTATCTTCTTCACATTCGCCGCGAAGTTGTTTTCTACTTGACCCTCAGATGTGTGCTGCCTTCTGGCAAATAGGCCGGAAGGGTGACATTGGGCATGGCAATCTTGCTGGTGAAGTTGGCAATCTCCTCGTCTTTAGGGAGGATATAGTCGCCAATAATCTTGTAGTGATTAGTGGGACACGTCTTACCCTTCTTCAGGTCTGCTCTGTTGGTGTCGTATGCCAATTGGCCAACCTCTACGCTCGACTTGATGAGCTTGTTGATGGGAGCGTTCATGTTGAACTGCAAGATGGCGGGAACATCTATGTCGCACGCTGAATGTACTGTCGGGATAGACTCCTGGAACACCCAGTCATAGAGAAAGGCTGGCCGGGTGCTGGTGATGTTGTATTGGTATTCGATGATGCTGCCCGGCTGTACATCGGGCACGACCACGTGCAATACCGCATAGTTGTCGTCAACACGTTCCCTGACGAAAGCATCGGTGTCGACATTCCTTTTCTCCACCTTTCCCTTCTCGTTCTTGGTGAAAACCTTAATCTTCAAGTCCTTCAGCTCATCGTTGTTGACAATCTTATAATTATCGCCATTATAGTATGTGATGTCAATATTAGCGTGGCCGGCACCTTCGGGCTTCAGAATCTTGGTGCGGAGCCTGACCTCGTATTTCACCAGGATATTGCTGTCATCAATCTGGTTCTTACCATAATCCATCAGATTGTCAGTACTGAGGTCTGAATCTGACTGATTGTTGTTGAACAGCTGGTCAGAAAGCTGATACGTCACTTTCATCGTCTTACACAGGATGATGGCATCGGCATTGATGGCATCGCCCCAGCCGTTGAAGTCCCATTCCAGGTTCGACGGCTTACCGAATTTCTCATTAGGCAACTGTGCATACGCCATACTTCCGCATGCAAAGAATGTTGCAAGCAATAATACTTTCGCAATAGAAGATTTCATAATCAATTAAGGGATTAAAGGGATAAAGGAGTTATTTTCCAGCCATGATGCTGATGATATTCGAGATGTCGGCGACATCGACTGTTCCGTCGCCGTTCACATCGGCGCGAGCCACAGTAGTTCCTGTCACATCTCCAGCCATAACTGAGACGACGGCAGAAACGTCGGCCACGTCTACCACTCCATCGCCGTTCACGTCGCCGATGAGCAGTTCTGCAGACTTAGCGTAGCTCGATGTGATGTTTGCCTTGGCAATGGTGGGGACGTTCATCGTGAAGATGTCGTCGCAACCGTCGGGATAGCGTCCGGCGGTCTCGTCGCCCTTCATGGGGCCGTAGACGAAGTGGTCGGTCCATGACTCATCGGCAGCGGTGAGCATGAGCTCGTCACCCTCGGCAGCAAGCTTGAAGGAGGCGTGGAGCTGTGCCAGCGGCTCGCGCTGGTCGCACCAGATGATGAGGTAGCCATGAGGCGGGATGACAGTTCCCCCTTGGCTCTGCCATCCGAGGGGTGTGTATCCCCACAGGTCTTCCGGCGTGAAAAGGGGAGCCTCGATTTGGTATTTGTGGGGCTTTTCAGGGTTGTCGGTGAGGTACATTCCTTCCACATCGATGGGTTCGTCGGTGGTGTTGTAGAGTTCCACCCAGTCGCTACGCTTGAAGTATTCGTTAACGTAGATGTCGTTGGAAGCGCTGACCTCGTTGATTCGTACTGGTGCCCCAGTTTCTGTTACGGGCGAGAAGACGGCGGTGAGGCTGACGTCGGTGCCTGCGGGCAGACTAAATGTGGAATTGGTGGAGACGATGTCGGAACCCTTCTTCCATCCTACGAATGTATAGCCGCAGGGGGCCTTGGCCTCAAGTTTTACGGGAGAGAAGAGATAACCGTCGAACAATGACCATTTACCATTGTCCTTTGATGCGGTACCTGTGGGCACGGCGATGCCGTTGATAAAGAGGGCTGACCCCTCGGTGTCGGAATAGAGTTTGACTTTTTTCCTGACAGAGGTGCTGAGCTCCATCTGCGAGAACTGCTTCATATAGTTCGTCATCTTGTTGGCGCGGTCCTCCAGCTTTTCCCTGATAGTGTTGGCGGCACGGTCGGGGTCGTGACCATCGTTAATGCCCTGCTGCCTCATCAGCTGGGTCATGGGCTTCACGTTGGCCAGCAGTTCATCGACAATCTCCCCGGCACGCGTAGGCTCAAAGACGCTACCACCCACGATGCAGAAGGTGTCGATAAACTTACGGCGATATTCGTCGTGGGTCAGCAGGTTCAGGAAGAACTGCACGAATTCCTCGTTTAATTTGCCGCTGTTACGGAATTTGTAGAAGAAGGTAAATGGATTGTCGTCATCGTCGTTTATTTCCCTGAGGTCGAAGGCATAATCGAGGTCGAAGCTGACAAAACGGTATCGACCGTCGTGCTGGCTACGGTAGGCCTTGAGGTTGTTATCGGGCCAGTCGGTGTTGTCGAGGTACATCGTGCAGGCCATGTAGTTGGTAAACTCGTCGACGTCGAGCAGTGTCTTCAGTTCGTCGTAAGCCCCTTCTTCGTTGATGTTTTCGCCCAGCTCGAAGATGCGCTGGAGCACCTCGTCGGT
>Ga0310696_10009200_pt1 | contig 11453 bp, 10 predicted proteins | sample AusTroGonzalo_MG_4_FD_203885 | JGI IMG/M metagenome (GOLD analysis project Ga0310696, IMG submission 203885) | Bovine rumen microbial communities from tropical cattle in Woodstock, Queensland, Australia - Gonzalo_02 (v2) (version 2) | ecosystem: Host-associated > Mammals > Digestive system >...
CGCCCAGCACATCGCTTATCATCGGCTTCGGCGAAACCGGCCAGGAAGGCCTCCGCTACCTGTACGAATTCGGTTCATTCGTGGGCAAAGACCTGGAGCCCGTGCAGAATACTTATAAGGTGTATGACCCCAACATCAATTCCATTAAGGGAGATTTCCTAACCCGCACGCCGGCGCTTAGGTATGGAGCCAATATCGAATGGTCGTCGTCAACTATGGGCACGTCGCAGTTCTGGCTTGAATACGCCATGATGCTGCCTTCGCTAAGCTATGCCATCATAGCCGTGGGCAAAAGCGTCAAGAACGTGGAAATGGCCGTCCAGCTGCTTCAGGAGGCCGCCCGCTACGGAAAAGACCTTTCCAAACTGTGCATTCTTGTTTGCGCACATGAGGCCGATGAAAATATGCTGGCCCTGATAGATTTCTACAACCGGAGCTACTGCCCGGAAGGAGTTTCGGTAATCCATCCCTTCGGCCTGCCCGGCACTATATGGAATCTGGATGTTACCAGCGGAAAGAGTCTCAAGAAAAAGGCCCTTGAATGCGCCCCCAGCCTACAGACGGGCGATCCCAAGGAGTTCTGGCGCCAAAGGAGCGAAAGCATACGCAACCGCGGCGGAAACGAGCTTCTGAACCGCCAGGAACTTCACCGTAAACAGTTCGGCGACATTAGCCGCAGCCTGTTCACGCACACCCTCATCCAGCTGTGCCCCGCCGCCACACGTGAGATTGCAGCCGACATTCCGGACTCTATGGAAGAAGGCAAAAAACTGCATTATGATGGCGATAAAGCCAATTATTCCATTCTGGAATATCTTGCAGCAAGCGAGCACCTGCACTGGATGCACGCCCTGGAGGCCGCCGGCTACATAGACGGCGCCGGCAAGCAGGACGAGCTTAACAAGAGAATCCTGAACCTGGTCCCCTACCAGCTAATTCCCACCGAGCAAGCCCGTCACCTGTGCTGGCTTGCAGTAAAAGCAGCGCTACTTTCTAAACTGGATTAATTATGGCCGAAAGCAATTTCATAGATTACGTCCGTATCTTCTGTGCCAGCGGGCACGGAGGAGCCGGCAGTGCACACCTTCACAGGGCCAAATATGTGCCCAAAGGCGGCCCGGACGGCGGCGACGGCGGCCGCGGCGGTCATATCATACTTAAGGTAAATCCGCAGCTGTGGACTCTTATCCATCTGCGCTACCGCAAGGTAGTGCGGGCCGAAAACGGCGGCAACGGCGCCGAAGCCCTCAAAAGAGGTAAAAACGGGGCCGACATAGTACTGGAAGTACCTCAGGGCGTGGTAGTTAAAGACGCCGAGACGGAAGAAGTGATCACCGAGCTGGTGGAACCCGGCCAGGAATACATCCTTTGCCCGGGCGGCCGCGGCGGCTGGGGCAACGACCACTTCAAAAGCGCCACCAACCAGACTCCCCGCTACGCCCAGCCCGGCGAAGAAGGCGTGGAAGGCTGGTTCATACTGGAACTGAAAGTCCTTGCCGATGTTGGCCTGGTAGGCTTCCCCAACGCCGGAAAAAGCACCCTCCTTGCCGCCATCACATCGGCCAAACCAAAGATAGCCAATTACGCATTCACAACGCTGGAGCCCAATCTGGGCATCGTAAGATACTACGACGACCGTTCATTCGTGATGGCCGATATCCCCGGCATCATCGAAGGCGCGCACGAAGGAAAAGGTATCGGCATGCGTTTCCTGCGTCATATAGAGCGCAATTCCGTGCTTCTTTTCATGGTGGCGGCCGACGAAAAGGATGTGTCAAAATGCTACAAAGTGCTTCTGAACGAGCTTCAGGAATACAATCCGGAACTTCTGGTAAAAGACCGCGTGCTGGCCGTTACAAAAACGGACCTGATAGACGAAAAACAGCGTGCAAAGATAGAGAAAAAACTGCCGCCGGACATTCCGTACGTATTTATTTCCTCTGTTGCCGGAACCGGCCTTAACGAGCTTAAGGAAGAGCTCTGGAAAGCCCTTACAAAATGAATTTAGATTCCATCATACAGCTGGACCATCAGGCTACGCTGTGGCTCAACAACCTGGCTACGCCGGCAACAGACCCGTTCTGGCTTATGTTGTCGGACAACAAGTTCTGGTTTCCGGCCTACGGCATAGTGATGGCCTTCATGATATGGAAACTTGGCTGGAAAAAGGGGCTTGCGGTAATACTTTCGCTCATTCTATGCGTGGTGGTTATAGACCAGTCGTCCAACGTGGTAAAAGCCGGCTTTGAGCGCCTGCGTCCATGCTACAATTCATGGATGCTGGAGAATGGCATAAGGCTTCCCTACGGCGTTACAGGCCATCTTTTTGGCTTTTTCTCGGCCCATGCAAGCAATACCTTCGGCTTTGCTGCAAGCTCTTACCTCGGATTCAAACTTAACGACAGCGAGCATAGCTACAAGGCATACGGCTGGGGCGTATTTATCTGGGCCGTACTGGTATCGGCCAGCCGTGTAGTCCTTGGCGCCCACTTCCTGGGCGACGTCCTGGTTGGCGCACTCTACGGCCTGGCAATCGGCACCGCCATTGCCTACTTAACCAATTTTGTGATTATTAAAGCGAAATTATAACCTTCTCCATATGCGTACTATGCGAGCCCTTGAGCAGCACCGTACAGCCTTTGAGAGGGTGTCCTTTCAGATAATCGGCCAACTCTTCGGAGGTGGCGAAGGTCTTGATGCCTGTGCCTTCTGCGGCCTTTGCGAACTCTTCGCCAACAAGATAGGCTTCGATGTCCTTAAGGCGGGCTACAACCTTCTTGTGCTCCAGGGCGGAGTCGGCGCCAAGCTCTCTCATATCGCCAAGCATAGCCACCTTGCGGCCTTCTACCAGCGCCAGGTTGTCCAGGGCCACTGCCATGGAAGACGGATTGGCATTGTATGCATCAACAATGAGAGTATTGTTCTCTGTTTTAGTGAGCTGAGAACGGTTATTTGAAGGCACGTATGAGGCTATTGCGGCCATGGCGTCCTTTTGCTCTACGCCAAAGAACCAGCCAATCTTGAGCGCCGCAAGTATGTTTGCAGTGTTGTATGAACCCACAAGATTTGTTTCCAGCAAAGCGTCAGGGAACTGTATCCTGAGGAAAGGATGCTCCGGCGATGAAGGCAGTACCTTGGCACCGTCAATACCGTAGCCAATACAGCTCATTCCCCTCTCCCACAGCATTTCCTGCAGCACTGGATCGTCTCCGTTGGCGAAGGCTATGCCATCATGCTCCTTAAGGTAATCGTACAGCAGGCCTTTAGCGTGTTTAACGCCCTCGTAACTGCCAAAACCCAGCAGATGGGCCTTTCCAACGTTGGTAATAAGGCCGTGAGTGGGCTGGGCAACAGCCAGAAGCGGCCTAAGGTCCTCCGGATGGCTGGCACCCATTTCAATTATGGCAATCTCGGTATCGGCACCTATCTTAAGGACAGAAAGCGGCACGCCAATGTCGTTGTTCAAATTGCCTTCCGTAGCGCTAACGCGGTATTTGGCCGCCAGGACGGTACGGATTAGCTCCTTGGTGGTAGTTTTTCCGTTGGTTCCGGTAAGGCCGATTACGGGTATGGAGAGCTGGCCGCGATGGTACGCAGCCAGTTCCTGCAGGGCTTTGAGGGTATCTGGAACTTTTACCAGACGGGGGTCATCGGCCTGGACGGTGTCATTAACCACAGCACAGCAGGCGCCTTGTTCCAACGCTTTAAGGGCAAAGGTATTGCCGTCGAAATTCTCTCCTTTGAGGGCCACAAAAAGCTGGCCTTCCTTAATGGTACGGGTGTCCGTATTTACGCCGGACGATGCCAGGAATACCTGGTATAAATCTTTGATATTCATTTCTTTCCTGTGCTGCCGAAACCACCGGCTCCGCGTTCTGTTTCATCAAGGGTTTCCACCTGCTCCCACTCCACCTGTTCGTGGCGGGCAATTACCATCTGGGCAATGCGCTCTCCGGGGACAATCTCGAAGTCCTTGTCCGACAGGTTTACCAGAATAACGCACACCTCTCCCCTGTAATCGGCGTCTATTGTGCCGGGGGTGTTAAGCACCGTGATTCCGTGCTTTAGGGCAAGACCGCTGCGGGGACGCACCTGGGCTTCGTATCCCTTTGGAAGGGCCATGAAAAGGCCGGTGGGGACAAGGGTGCGCTGCAGAGGCTTAAGAAGAACCGGAGCATCCAGGTTGGCCTTGAGATCAACTCCGGCGCTTTGCTCCGTAGCGTATGCCGGGCAGGGGTACGGAGAATGGTTTACTATCTTGACTTTCATTTATTTGGGAGCTTTTATATACAGAATTGCCGCAATTACCGCATACAGGTAATTGGGAAGCCATATAGCTATATGTGCAGGAAGGGTGTCCGTTACCACGAACATCTCGCTGAACTGCATGAACAGGATGTAGGAGAAGCCCAGGGCCGTACCGGCGGCTATGTTGCCGCCCATGCCTCCGCGCTTTTTCTTGGTACTTAGGGCTACGCCGATAACCGTAAGGATAAGTACAGAGAACGGCAGCGCAAAGCGGTTGTGCTTTTCTATCTGCGCCTGGTTCACCGATGCATCGCCACGCTTGATCTGCGTCTGAATAAGCTGTTCCAGCTCCCTCTGGTTAAGTTCCTGGATGGTGAAGCGGTTTATGAAGAAGTCGTCCCTTGTAAGGCTTATAACCGTATCCAGCTGCCTTCCGGAACGCACTCTGTCCCCCATTCCTTCGTCGTAGTCCCTTATGAACCAGTTACGCAGGTGCCATACGCCGGTGAGGGTGTCGTAGCGGGCGCTCTCGGCCGTAATTTTTGAATTTAACGTACCGCCGGAAAGGTCTTCCAGGGTGAAATTATAGGCGGTATTATTGTATGCGCTAAAGCTTTCCAGATAAACAAAATGGTCGTCTTCCAGTTTGTAGTGCATGTCGTGGCCCTGCTTTACCTGCATCTTCATGTAGCGGTTGTACTTCATCTCAAAAGCCACCCTGGTTGCATTGGCGTGAGGAATGACCCACATTCCAAGCCAGGCCGACAAAACCGCAATAAAGATGGCCGATGCCATATATGGCACCATAAGCCGATGGTAACTGATACCGCTGGAAAGCATTGCCACAACCTCCGAATCCTGGGTCATCTTTGTAGAGAAGATGATTACCGTAAGGAAGACGAACATGGGCACGTACCGGTTTATGAAAAACGGTACGAAGTTTATGTAGTAGTCAAAGACTATTTCCTTGAGGGAAACCTCGTGCTGGACAAAGTCGTCAATCTTCTCACTTATATCGAAGATGACGATGATAACAGCAAGGAACAGGATGGCCATGAAAAAGGTCACCAGGAACTTGCGTATTATGTAAGCGTCCAGCTTTTTGATTCCCATCATAGGCGCTGCATGAGTTTTGGTACAGTGGCGTTTTTCCAGGCCAGGAAATCTCCGGCCAGGATGTGCTCACGCGCCGCGCGGACCAAGTCCAAATAAAATGCCAGATTGTGCTCTGTTGCCACCATTGCGGCAAACATTTCCTTGGCTAAGAAAAGATGATGGATGTAGGCCTTTGTATAATAGATGTCCACGAACGATGCACCGGTGGGATCCAGGGGCGAGAAATCGTCTGTCCACTTGGCGTTTCGCATGTTCATTATGCCGTTCCAGGTGAACAGCATGCCGTTTCGGCCGTTGCGGGTGGGCATCACGCAGTCGAACATGTCTATTCCGCGGGCTATGCCTTCCAGTATGTTTGCGGGAGTTCCCACGCCCATAAGGTAACGGGGCTTGTCCTTGGGAAGAAGCGGACAGGTTATCTCCAGCATCTCGTACATCTTTTCCGTGGGCTCCCCTACTGCCAGACCGCCAACGGCATAACCGCCGCGGTTGTCGTTATCCAGTTTGAGGGCATGGTCAACGGCCCTTTTCCTGAGCTCCGGATATACGCATCCCTGGATTATAGGGAACATTACCTGCCGATAGCCATATAGCGGCTCCGTCTCGTCGAAATGCTTTGCAAAACGTTCCAGCCAGCCTTGGGTTAACTTGAGCGACTTGGCGGCGTAGCGTTCGTCGGCATCACCTGGGCAGCATTCGTCCAGGGCCATTATTATATCGGCCCCTATTATACGCTGGGTGTCCACGTTATTCTCCGGCGTGAAGATGTGCTTGCTGCCGTCTATGTGGGACGAGAATTTGCAGCCTTCTTCCGTAAGCTTGCGGATGGGGGCCAGGGAGAACACCTGGAAGCCACCGCTGTCCGTGAGGATGGGACCGTCCCAATGCTCGAATTTATGCAAGCCGCCGGCCTTGAAAAGGGTGTCCAGGCCTGGACGGAGATACAGATGATAAGTGTTGCCAAGAATGATCTGAGCTTTTATATCGGCCTGTAAATCACGATGATATACGCCTTTGACCGAGCCCACAGTGCCAACCGGCATGAATATGGGGGTTTGAATTTCCCCATGGTCCGTAGACAGTACGCCCGCCCTTGCTGAAGATGCGGAATCGGTGGCTTTTATATCAAATTTGGACATCCTTTGTTTTTTGTCCCACAAAGTTAGCATTTTTATCAGATTTTTACTTAATTTTGTAAGGATATACCACAAGCTAACTTGTAAACAAAACCAATATGAAGAACAAATCCTTGACTATCCGTCTGATTATCATGAATTTCCTGCAGTATGCAGCATGGGGTTCATGGTTAATCTCACTGGGCGCGTACCTTAGCGTAAAACTTGGCTTCTCCCCCATCGAAGTTGCCAGTTTCTACGCTCTCCAGGGCATAGCTTCCCTGTTCATGCCCGCCCTCATGGGCATAGTGGCCGATAAGTACATCCCCGCCCAGAAAACCCTGGGACTGTGCCACTTCCTTTGTGCATCGTTCCTTATTGCAGCGTCTTTCCAAACCACCTATTCGGGCATTTATCCCCTTATGCTTGGCGCGGTATGCTTCTACATGCCCACCATTTCGCTGTCCAACACGGTGGCTTTCAACGCCCTTAACAATGCCGGCATGGATACCGTCAAGGACTTCCCGCCCATCCGCGTGTTCGGAACAATCGGCTTCATTGCCGCCATGTGGGCTGTGGACCTCACCGGTTTCAATATCACAAACAAGCAGATGTGGCTGTCGGCCGGCATCAGCATAATCCTGGGCCTGTATTCCTTCACCCTGCCTGCAGTTGCAACCAACAAAGGCAAGGGCGGCAGCTGGGTGGAAAAACTTGGCCTCAAGGCCTTTAGCCTGTTCAAGGAAAAGAAAATGGCCATCTTCTTCATCTTCTCGGCCCTTCTTGGTATGGCCCTGCAGGTTACCAACACCTTTGCCGACGGTTATATCAAAGGCTTCGGAGATCCTTCCTCTTCGCTGTACGATCCCAAGTATGTTGGCACCTTCGGCGTAGATCACTCCACAATGCTCATTTCCTTAAGCCAGATTTCGGAAACCCTGTGTATCCTCCTTATCCCCTTCTTCCTCAAGAAGCTGGGTATCAAGAAGGTTATGCTCATTTCCATGATTGCATGGGTGTTCCGCTTTGGCCTGCTTGGAACCGGTAACCCGGGCCCCGGCGTATGGATGTTCGTACTTTCCATGATCGTCTACGGCATGGCCTTCGATTTCTTCAACATCTCCGGCGCCCTGTTTGTGGAACAGTCAACCGACAAATCCATAAGCGCCAGCGCCCAGGGTGTGTTCATGCTCATGACAAACGGTCTTGGTGCCTTTGTGGGCTCCTATGTTGCCGGTTATGTGGTGAACTCCTTCGGCTGGCCCACCTCATGGTTCATCTTCGCATCATACGCCCTTGTGGTTGCATTTGCATTTGCTATCCTGTTCAAGGATCCGCAGAAAGAACAAAAGAAGGCTCAGGCAGCCGCTTAGGCTCCGGCTTCTTCCAGGGATTCACAAAGTCCGCGCCCGTTTCCATAGGGGTGCGGACTATTTTTTTTATGCGCGTGGGCGTAAGCTCGTAGCTTATGTCAAAGCACGCGTACCTGTCGTGTACCCCGGACTTACGGTGTGAGGTGCCGTAATTAACGTTGAATCCCAGATTCATAAGGATAAGGATGTCCAGGTGCTTGACACCAAGATCCACCAGTTTCTCCAGTATCTCATAATTCCTTTCCAGAATACGGAATATACGCACCTGCACCTTGTCGCGCGGGGACGAGTTCTTCCTGTTGTGCCAGCGGTTCTTGCACACCGTGCTGCAGAACTTTTTGTCGGGCCTTCCTTCGGGTATGGGCTCACCGCAAAACATGCAGTTGCATTGGGTCCTGTACTGTTTTAATGCATAAGTCATAGCGCAAACGTTTTGGGCAAAGGTGCAAACGGAAAAGCTGAAATCCAAGCATCGTAAAAAACATTTCCAAAAAAAATCACGTTTCGCTGGAACAACAAAAAACACAATTCGTAAAAAAGATTCTTACGATGCGCTGTTTTTTTTACGATTCGCATTAAGAAACAGCAAAAAATCGTAAAAAACGTGAAAATATGCACTCCGGAGGCCCTTTTCCAGAAAATATTCGGTGGGCGCACTCTTACTTTGCAACCGGACCGGAGCGGGACAGCGCGCACCGCCAGGCCGGTCCACGGTACAATTCCAAAAATAAAAATAGCGATGGAATTTCAGAACAGAATAATGTTACGCGGCGTGGTTGGACGCGCCGACGTAAGCACTTTCGGCTCAAACCAGGTGTGCAACTTTTCCGTCATTACCGAATACAGTTCGGTTGACAGGGAGGGCAACTCAATTATAGAGCCAACCTGGTTCAATGTCTCCGTCTGGGGCGGACGCGAAGGCGTGCCCAGCCTATACGACATTATCAAAGGAGTATGGATAGAAGTGACCGGCCGCATAAGGGCACGTAAATACACAGCCCAGAACGGCGAGGAACGCACAACTACGGAAGTTATTGCCCGAACAGTAAAAGTACTGCCGCGCGAAGAAGACAAAATGCAAGCGGAAAATTATTATTAGAGATGAAACCTGTCGGGAAAATACTTTTGGCTGCCGTGCTTGCCATTATGGCCCTGCCAGCCCATGCACAGCGCTTCACCATTGGAACCAATGGCGTGGAGTGGCTTACCCTGGGAACAATTAATGCCGATGCCTCCGTGGCGGTGTCGAAGAACTTCTCACTGCACGTGGGAGCGGCACTGAATCCCTGGACATACTTTAAAGGCACTCCTGAGAAGCAGTTTCAAGTGAGGAAGCTGTCGGCATGGGGCGGATTCAGATGGTGGCCCTGGCACGTTTACTCCGGATGGTGGACAGCAGTGGATGTGCGTTACATGGTGTACAATGCCGGTGGTATTGTCAAGCGGGATACGGAAGAGGGAGACGCCTACGGCGCAGGATTGTGGGGCGGATATTCCGTAATGCTGTCGGAGCACTGGAATCTGGATCTGGGAATTGGAGCCTGGGGAGGTTGGAAAAAGTATATCCGGTATTCCTGCCCCTCATGCGGAGTTATGCTGGAGCAGGGCGCAAAAGTGTTTGTGGTTCCCGATGCACGTGTTGCCATCCAACTGATATTTTAGTGTAAGGCATTGATGGAAAAAGGAAACAATATCACAAGGATGGTATCCGTGGCAATGGCAGCCGCGCTCCTTCTTTCTTGCGGGCCGATGAAAAAACTCGAGGCCATACGCCGGCAGGAGCTGGCCGCGACCCTCGCATTGTCCCGTAACGAAATCCAGGAGGAGCGCAGTGTCATTGCGGTAGCAAAAAGGGACACCCTCACCGTGAAGGACGAGAAAGGCAACGAGGTGCTTATAATGAAGGCCGTAAAGGACCAGACCACCGGAGAAATGGTGGCAACCGATGTCATTGACGCCGCCATTATCACCGCCCGTTTCAGGAACGTAGCCGAGCGCAATGGCCGTATCGACCTCCGTTTCGAGATAATCGTCCCTCCCGGAATGCAGGACACCCGCTGGCAGCTGCGCTTTTATCCCGACATGTTCATCATGGAAGATTCGCTGCGCCTTGAACCCGTTCTTATCACCGGGCAGCAATATCGGCAAAACCAGCTGAAGGGCTACGAGCAGTACAACCGCTTCCTGAGGACCATCATAACGGACAGCACGCGTTTCATCGACCTCAGGAACCTGGAGATATTCATTAAAAGGAATATCCCGCGCCTATACGCCCTCAAGACCGACAGCACATTCGTGTCCGACGAGGTGTTCCGTTCATACTTCGGCGTTTCCGAGGAAGCAGCCATAGAGCACTATACCAACCAGCTGGGGAAAAACCTCAACGAAAAGCGTAAGGGCCGAATGGATGCAATGTTCGCAAAGTATGTGAAAGCGCCAATAGTGACCGAAGGAATCAGGCTTGACACTGTTATTCACTCTTCCGGCGGTGAGATAGTTTATCACTACACTCAGTCAATTATGACCAGGCCACGCCTGAGGAAAGTGGACATAGTCCTGTCCGGAGAAATCTATGAGGCCGACATGCGCCTGTACTCCATGACTCCGTCACAGCCACTAACCTTTTATATAAGTTCGCTCTCATCACTTGTGGATGGCAAAGAGCGCTACCTTACAAAGATTGTGGAGCGCCGGGCTGCGGCAAACACCGCCTGTTACGTGGATTTCAAAACCGGCAGGGCCGATGTTGATCCGGCCATGGGCAACAACCGCGACGAGCTTTCGCGGATACGTGAGAACATAGTGCAGCTGCTAACCAACGAGACTTTCGAGCTGGATTCCATAATCATCGGCGCATCGGCCTCCCCGGAGGGAAGCATGGCTTCAAACGATGCCCTCTCAAGGAAAAGGGCCGCTTCGGTGGCAACGTACTTTGAAACCTTCATCCGTCATTACCGGGATTCGGTGCAGCGTGAGCTGGACATGGAGGCGCGACGCAGTTTCACCCTCACGGTTGGCGACGACGGAAGCGAAAAAGTAGGCCGTACAAAGGCACAGAAGGCCGTTTTTCCCGACATACGCTTTATATCCAGATCGGCCGGGGAAAACTGGAGCATGCTGTCCTTCCTGGTGGACGAGGATTCCACCCTTACAAAGGCCGATAAGAACCGGTATATCAGGCATCTGGACATTGCCGACCTCGATTCCAGAGAATCGGCCCTGAGAGGCGAGAGTTTCTATAACCACCTTAGGGAATCGCTTTACCCCAGGCTGCGCACCGTTCGTTTTGACTTTTACCTGCACAGGCGCGGAATGGTGAAAGACTCGGTGCATACCACCGAACTTGACACCGTTTACATGAAGGGAGTAAGCGCCCTTAGGGACAGGGACTACCGGACAGCCCTCACCTACCTTCGTGACTACAAGGACTTCAATACGGCTATCGCCTATGTATCATTGGATTACAATGCATCGGCCATGGCAATACTGAAGGACCTTAAGAGATCGGCCCCTGTCAATTACATGCTGGCCATACTTTACGCCAGGCGGGGCGACGACCAGGATGCCGTCCAGTGCTATCTGGATGCGTGCAGGGAAGACC
>Ga0310696_10009201_pt1 | contig 11452 bp, 10 predicted proteins | sample AusTroGonzalo_MG_4_FD_203885 | JGI IMG/M metagenome (GOLD analysis project Ga0310696, IMG submission 203885) | Bovine rumen microbial communities from tropical cattle in Woodstock, Queensland, Australia - Gonzalo_02 (v2) (version 2) | ecosystem: Host-associated > Mammals > Digestive system >...
TTTAAGATCCAATACCCATTACCTTCCTTGTCTGCTCTACTGAGCGGATAAATATGTCTACATCGTCCATGTCGTTATAGATCGCAAAGCTTGCACGGAGACAGGATCCTATTCCGAGTCTTTCCATCAACGGCTCAGCACAATGGTGACCGGCACGTACGCACACACCAAAAGAATCCATTATCGTTGCTGCATCATGCGGATGAACGCCTCTGATATTGAACGAAATAAGGCTCCTGGCTTTGTCTGAACACGAAGGATAGATATCGATCCCTCCAAGAGAATTAAGCCCCTCCAAAGCCTTCTTACAAAGCACTGTCTCATGCTCACGGATCTTATCAAAACCAATTGCTTCCACATATCTTATTGCTTCAACAAGACCAGCTTCATCACCCAGATTGCATGTTCCGGCCTCAAACTTTCTTGGCGGTTTAGCATATGTCGTGCCGCTCTCATGAACGTGGGAAATCATGTCTCCGCCGCTTAAGAACGGAGGCATAGCATCCAGCAATTCATATTTACCGTAAAGAACGCCTATGCCCATAGGCGCATAGATCTTATGTCCGGAGAATGCCGCAAAATCAGCATCTATGTCCCTGACATCGACCTTCATGTGAGCAACACTCTGGGCGCAGTCTATAACAGCTATTCCGCCGTTCTGATGGACTAACCTTGTTGCTAGCTTTACGGGATTTTCGATTCCAAGCACGTTCGAAACATGGGCCATAGCCAGAATCTTTGTGGATTTTCCAATTTTAGAAACCAGTTCTTCTTCGGTATATTCACCCTGTTCATTTGGATAGAGATAAACTACTTTTGCACCGGTTACTTCTGCTACGCGCTGCCACGGAACCAGATTGCTGTGATGTTCCGATACGGCAACGGCTATCTCATCGTCTGTTTTAAGATTTGTAAGACCGTAACTGTAAGCTACCAAATTCAGCGCTTCTGTTGCGTTGCGGGTGAAGATTATCTCTTCATCCCGCTCGGCATTCAGAAAAGTTGCAATTACGTGTCTTGCATTCTCATGTACATCAGTCGCTCTCATTGCGAGCTCATAAACGCCCCTGTGAGGGTTTGCATTATCAACTGTGTAATATCTCTTAACGGCAGCCAGCACCACATCCGGCTTCTGCGTTGTCGCAGCGTTATCGAGATATACCAGACGCATATCGTTTTCGGGCTTGCTTAGTATCTTAAAGTCTTTCTTATAATACTGAGAGAGCATCGAGTCTTTCTCCCATTGATTTCATAACTCTGTTTTTAATATCTTCGTTAGCGATCATGTCGACTACAGGCGAAAACCTGGATTCGATGATGAGGCGCTTTGCATCTTTCAAAGGCACACCTCTTGACTGGAGATAGAAGAGCATATCATCATCAAGTCTTGTCGTAGTTGCCGCATGCATTCCCTCTACCCACTCTTCTCCGCAGAGGATGAGAGGTGTCGTAAGATTTGTTACTTCATCGGAAAGCATGACGGTATCCTCTCCTTCGTGTCCGATCGCATGAACGCATCCGCGCTTAAAATCGACAGTCTCCCTTAAGGTCTTATAAGCACGGCCGGACAAAAGGCCGATCGCCTTGATCTCAGAGAACGTCTCTCTGCCATAGAAGTTTGTACTGTCATTCATATCAAGCATTTCATCGTTATCGGCAAGATAAGCTGTCGTTACATTGCAGCGGCTGTTATCACCTGTCAGTTCGGAACGGATGCCGTAAAGCGCACGATGGCTTCCGATAGCTATCCTGACGACTTCTATATCTGCGTTCTCTTCAGCCTTTACCGCAACGCCGCTTCTTACATCAGATCTGATACCTGACAGGTTAAGAAGATAGAGTCTTACTTTAGCGTCCTTATGTGCATAGACCTGAGTAAGGATATCGAGCTGCTCTTCATTCTCAGATGCAATGATCTGGACGAGCTCAGCTTCAGCTCCTTCAAACACTTCAAGACATTCTCTTACAACGCCTTCCTTATATTCTGATACGAAGCTGTTATCCCCACTTTTTGCAGCCACGCTCTTGCACTTGATCACTGAGGCGTTAGCCTTAACATCGTTGTCGAAGTCAGCACCCGCTCCGCTTACCATGTCATCGAAAACATGACTTACGGAATAGTTTCTTAACTTCTCGGATTTATTTACATCTCTCTCGAAAATCTCCGGTGCGTAGTTGACCTTCAGGTGGTTCCATGTAGGCATCGGAATAGTATTTACTCTGTAACTCATAACATTACCCCTGTCAGCCTATGCTGCCTTTCATCTCAAGATTGATAAGATTGTTCATCTCAACCGCATATTCGACCGGAAGCTCTTTCGCTATCGGCTCGGCAAAGCCTCCTACTATAAGAGCCTTGGCATCGTCTTCAGATAAGCCCCTGCTCATAAGGTAGAAGATCGAATCTTCACTGATCCTTCCGATCTTTGCTTCATGACCGATATCCACCTTGCTATTCCTGATATCTGATACAGGAATAGTGTCTGATCTGGACTGGTCGTCGAGCATCAAAGACTCACAGGTTACTGCTGACTTGCTGTTCTCAGCTTCACGGGTGATCTTGACTTCGGATCTGAAGTTCGACTTGCCGCCGTCTCTGGAGATCGACTTGGTAGTTATATGAGAGCTTGTATTCCTTCCCATATGGATTACCTTTGCGCCTGTATCAAGCTCCTGGCCTTCACCTGCAAAAGTAATGCCCGTATATTCCATTCTGGAATTATCGCCTTTGAGGATACTCATCGGATAGAGATAAGATGTGTGCGAACCGAATGAACCTGATACCCATTCGATTATTCCACCCTCTTCAACAAGTGCTCGCTTGGAATTCAGGTTATACATATTCTTGGACCAGTTCTCGATAGTTGAATATCTGACACGCGAATTCTTTCCGATATAGATCTCAACGCAGCCTGCATGGAGGTTAGCGATGTTGTACTTAGGAGCTGAACACCCTTCGATGAAGTGCAGATATGCATCATCTTCAACGATAATGAGCGTGTGCTCGAACTGTCCTGCACCCGGAGCATTGAGTCTGAAATAAGACTGCAAAGGGATCTCTACAGATACACCCTTCGGAACATATACGAATGATCCGCCTGACCATACCGCACCGTGAAGTGCAGCAAACTTATGGTCTGTGGGAGGTATCAGCTTCATGAAGTGTGATCTTACGACATCAGCCATATCACCCTTTAAAGCGCTCTCAATGTCAGTATAGATAACGCCCTGTGCTTCAACTTCTTTTCGCACATTATGGTATACGATCTCAGAATCGTACTGGGCACCTACACCTGCCAGCGACTTGCGCTCAGATTGAGGAATACCAAGCTTTTCGAATGTATTCTTGATGTCTTCCGGAACATCTTCCCACTTAGCACTCATCTCGCCCTTAGGGCGCACATAAGTAACGATATTATCCATATCAAGTCCGTCGATCGGCGGTCCCCAGGCAGGGATTTCAAGTGAGTTATAAGTCTTCAGTGCTTCAAGCCTGAATTCAGCCATCCACTCGGGATCTTCCTTTTCAAGGGAGATCTGTCTTACAACTTTTTCTGTAAGACCTGAATTGACTATCATGGCAGGATCAAGTTTGTCCTTAAAATCGTAAAGGGTGCGGTCAATCGCATCGACTCTGGTTTTCTCTTCAACTTCAAACATGATCACACCTCTTCCGTTACTGAGGCATAACCGAATTCATTGATCCTGTCGATAAGGCTTCTGTCTCCTGTTCTTAAGATCTTGCACTTGCCGATTACGTGAACCTTATCCACATCAAGTCCGTCAAGAATGCTCGCATTATGAGTAATGATGACAAGAGAATTTTCCTTGTTATGGAAGTGTCTGATTCCCTGCGTTACGGTCTTTACAGCATCGACATCAAGTCCTGAATCTGTCTCATCAAGGAATGCGAGCTTAGGCTGAAGCATAAGAAGCTGCAAGATCTCTGCCTTCTTCTTTTCGCCGCCGGAAAAACCGACGTTGAGATATCTGTCAGCATATGCGTGATCCATACCGAGAGCATCCATCTTCTCTTCCATTTCTCTTCTGAAAGCTACGATCTTTTCCTTTGTTCCTCTGATCGAACCTCTTGCAGTTCTTAAGAAGTTCTCCATCGTTACGCCGGGAATCTCCAGAGGATTCTGGAATGACATGAAGATTCCTTTTTTTGCTCTCTCATCAGGTGAAGCATCAGTAATGTCTTCGCCCTCGAAAAGGATCTGGCCGCCTTGAATCTCGTAGGACGGATCCCCCATAACGGCTGAAACGAGAGTTGATTTTCCTACACCGTTCTGTCCCATGAGGACATGGATCTCGCCGGGATTGATCTTGAGATCAACACCATTCAGGATCGTCTTGTCCTCTACTGCAACCTTGAGATTTTTTATTTCTAATAGTTCCATTTTGGTTCCCCTTTCCAAATATTAGTTAGTCCTGACTAACGCGCAAGTGAATTATATACCAATTTGGTAGGTTTATGGCGGAACCAGGAGGATTATTACTTAAAAATCGTTGAAATTTAGGCTTATTTCTGCATTTTATGCACGAATGAAAATCATTTGGCTGTAAGTATAACAGCACAAAAAACAGTAATATTACGGCGTATTTCAGTGTAATAAAAAGGAAATCGCCTTTTCAGACGATTTCCCACATAACACCCATGTTCTTAAATCCGCCCTCCGGCATACAGCCGGGACAGGTCTTCCCTTCTTTTCCCTTCGAGCCGCTTCCGCAGCTTCCACAGCTGCCGCACGCATTAAATGTTACCCTTCTGATAACACCTGTACGCTCAAGGAAATCGATATCACGTTCGACCTGCTCCACTGATTTATGGAGTTCTGCGGCGATCATGCCGATCGATCTTGATCTGCCGTCTTTAAGAAGCTCTATCAGTTCCTGCATATCATCACCAGATAAGAAGTCCGATATGATATGCGATAGCAGCAAGTACAAGCGCTACGGCCGTATAGTATGTTGCGATGATCGCTGTCCACTTAACAGAGTGTGTTTCCTGGTAAGTAGCACCAAGAGCTACGATACAAGGCATATTGAATGTAATCGCAAAAATGAATGCCAGAGCTTCGGGCTTGGTTACATTTGCGAGAAGGAGTTCATTAAGATTATCTGCTGCCGTACCTGTTGCCATGCCTCCGACAGAGAGTGAACCTGCACCGTTGTAAATGGTACTGAGAACACCAAGTGATCCTTCCTTACCGAGCGAAGATGCAATGAATGCTACGAATGTCTGCCACTTCATACCGAAGAAGACCGTAACAGGTTCAATTGCCTGACCGAACTTGAAAAGGATCGAGTCGCTGGCAACGCCTGAAGAAGTATATGAGAGAAGCCAGAATACAAGAGCAACAATAAATACAACCTTAAACGATCTGAAGAAAGACTCTTTTGTTCTGCCGAATACATATCTGAAAAGTGCTCCCCACTTCGGTTTGTGGTAAGGAGGAAGCTCCATGATCATACCGCATCTTTCAGAAGGCTTAACAAGTGAACGTCCGAAGAGCTTTGCAGTAAGCCACATATGGATGATCATAACGATAAGGATCGCAGCAATGATAACCGGTGTCCATGCTCCGAAGAAAAGTGTTGAGAGCATAGGGATTACTGCCCATGCCGCACCGCAGGGGATCGCCCATGCCAGAGCAATAGTAAGGACTTTCTGTCCCCAGTTATCGATAACTCTTGTGCCTGCAGCTCCGCCCATTGTGCAGCCGAAGCTTACAAGGAACGGCATAACAGACTTACCCTGAAGTCCGAGTTTTGCCATGGAATTATCGAAAACATATGAAATTCTCGCCATGATTCCGACCTCTTCAAGAAGTCCGAATACAAGTGATACGCCGAATACAAAGCCAAGCATCTGCACGATAAAGGCAAAGCATCTGATCAAAACGTCGCAAAGCAGTGCTGCTACAAAGCCCGGACAACCGGCACTTAAAAGAGCGTTATTAAGAGGATCCGGAATCGCTCCGATAAGTTGGCCAATTCCCATGAAAGGCAATGCAGGAATAAATGAGACCAAAAGTCCCAGAAAGATCGTGAGAACAACTACAGGCTTACCCCAGATCTTATGTGTGATCAGCCTGTCGAATTTTCCAAGTTCCTTTACTTTGTTCTGCTTAACAACAGAACCGGAAATGATATCGTCGATCCAGGAGAACTTGCATTCACCTGTCTTAAGGACACCCTTGTCGATCTTGGACAATTCACTTTCGAGCGAAGCTTTTTGTGATTCGCTTAACATATCCTTTAACTTAGCTGTTACAGGGGCATCACCTTCTACTGCTTTTGTTGAAAGCCACATAGCAGATCTGCCGCCGTCATTAACATCACCGATGATATTTCTGACTTCTTTATACTCAGGGATCTCAAGAAGCTTATTCTCGAGTTCTGTTGTTTTAAGACATGTCTTGTTTCCGAGTGCTTTTTCGAGAGCTTCATAGAAAGCATCGTATTTCTTTACTTCTGTTGCTGAGAATAAAACTACCGGAATGCCAAGTCTTTCTGACATCTCAGCTGTCTTTATCGTCTTGCCCTGATCCTTTGCGACATCGCTCATGTTAAGGATAAGGAAGCACGGAACATCAATGCCTGCATAGTCAGCAAGCATATAAAGGCTTCTCTCGAGCTGTGAGCTGTCTGCAAGAATACAAACAACATCTGCTTTACCTGAAGCAATATAATCTCTTGTGATGATCTCTTCGTCAGAGTTTGCGGATAAGGAATATGTACCGGGAAGGTCTGCAACGACATACTTCTTGTCTTTCCAGGTAAATGAACCTTCCTTCTTCTCTACTGTCTTACCGGGCCAGTTTCCTACATGCTGTCTTAATCCTGTAAGTCCGTTGAAAAGCGTGGATTTACCGGAGTTAGGCTGTCCCAATAATGCTATAACTGTTTCATTCTTATCAGTCATGATCCTTATGCCTCCTCTACCTCAATGTTGCCGCTCTCCTTACGGTTAAGCGCAATCATTGTGTCTCTTGAATAAACGATAATAGGTCTGTTCTTATCATTCTTAATGATCCTGACCTTGCACCCGGGTGTAATACCGATGGAAGTTATTCTTCCGACATAGCGCGCATCTCCGCCAATGGAGCTGATGACGCCTTCTTCTCCCTGTGCCATCTCAAACAGTTTTTTCATAGTCCCTCCTGCTATTTACATAGTCTTTATAGACACTTAAAGGTTCGTCTGACGCATCCTGAGCAGAGTATAACCTGCATCAGAAATGATCTTTTTTATCTGCGTCTCGCCTAATGAAGTTTTGCTTCTTAAAGTCACTTTCTTCTGACCTATGTCTGCCTTGGCCCACAACCCGGTCACGCTGTTAAAACCGTTCTCGACCCTTCTTGCGCAATTGGCACAGTGCATACCGTCAACATCAAGTTCATATACAAATGGATAATGGCTCTTATTGGTGTCCTTAGTCCTTATCTTCTTAGGTGCGGCTTCATGTTCACCGCAACATGATGAGCCGTGACGGATGCGCTTTATTACGCCCCACACAGCGAAAACCAAGACTAAGGCCAGAATGATATAAATGATTACCTTGTCCAAGAAGACACCTCGTGCATCCAAACGCTTAGAAACCATATAAACACTGTGATTCAGGCAATTGGAAGAAAGTTAGTTTTATCTAATTCGCAAGCGATTATACATTAACTAACTTATATTAGCAAGAACTAACTTTGTATAATTATCCGCAGATAAAACGGCGTACAAGATCATGAATCTGTCTTAAGGATCTTATAGAAGACTATTCCCGCTACGAGCATGATCAGCCCAACTACAAGAGTTGTGACCGTAATGTACGAAGATTCATTGGCATGCGGGTAATAGAGACCCGCCATTATCGGGAATATGCTTAAGATCATCAGTATTATTCCGATCATACGGCTGGCATTCTTACTCATACTTTTCCCCTTCCGGCTGACCATTCATATCTTCCTGCAGCTGGACCATATTGAAATACAGTCCACCCTTTTCCATCAGTTCCTCATGTGTGCCCTGCTCTGCGATCTTTCCGTGCTCTAAAGCAATTATCTTATCCGCATCTCTGATAGTATTAAGCCTGTGTGCGATAACAAGAACTGTCTTATTCCTGCAAAGCTCATACATCGCTTCACGGATATACTGTTCGTTATCGGCGTCAACACTTGCCGTCGCTTCGTCAAGAATAATGATTGGAGAATCCTTTAGAATGCATCGTGCAATTGAGATACGCTGAGCTTCACCACCCGACAGATTTGTTCCACCTTCACCTATTATCGTGTCGAATCCATATGGAAGTTCCATTATGAAGTCGTAGCAACGGGCTTTTCTGGCTGCTTCAACAACATCCTCATATGTGGCATTCTCCTTGCCCATCGCAATATTATTGAATACCGTGTCTTCGAAAAGATAAACCTTCTGGAAGACCATACTGATATGGTTCATCAAAGTCTCCAGGGACATATCTTTTATATTCAATCCGCGGACCATTATCTCGCCCGAATCAACATCCCAGAATCTTGCAAGAAGATTGGCGATCGTAGTCTTTCCGCCGCCGGATTCACCGACTAACGCGACAAGCTGGCTCTTATCAGCCGTGAATGAGATATCGTGCAGTATCTCTTCCTTCTCATAGGAGAAAGATACATTCTTAAATTCGATCTCATGCTCATAATCAAAGCCGGGCACCTTATCGCCCTTATCTTCCAAAGGAACCTGTGCGAAAACCTCTTCAATCCTGTTTAAAGCGATATCCATGATCGTAAGCCTTGCACCGAGCTGGAACAGTTGTCTGAACGGAGTAAAGACATTAAGGAGCATGAGCAGGACGCCGATAAAACCGGCTGTATCAAGCTGCCCGGTCTGCCCAAGCCAGATCATTACAGCAAGAAGCAGTGCCGTTCCCAATGCATAAACAACCTCAAGTGTTCTTTCCCAGGGTGAGAACTGATGCTCGAATCTGAGATTGGCTTCTCTGCTCTTTGCAAAACTGCTTCGCAGAAGATCAGAGCTCTCGCCCGTAAGACCGAAACTCTTTGCTACAGCCATTCCTTCAGCATATTCGATAACAGATCCCGTAAGTGATTCGACGCTTTCCTGCCTGTCTCTAGAATTTCTCATCAGCATTTTATTCATCGGAACTGAGATAAGCATTACGATCCCTGCAGTAATACCTGTTACAGCACCAAGCAACGGGTGTAATAAGAACAAGAATAATGTGATTACGAGCTGTGCGAAGAATCCGCTTATGACTTCAGCTATTATGCTCATGCTGTTCTCTTCGACAAATACCATATCTTCAGACAAGATAGCACTGATCTTACCTATGTTTCCCGCCGTAAAATAACCCATTGGGAGTTTTCTTAAATGCTTAGCAAACTCTATTCTCTTCTCAGCAAAAACCTTATAACCTGAAGAAGACTGCAGTCTGTCGGATATATTCTGGAAAACAGCTGTCAATGCAAAACAAAGTAAAAGTATGCCTGCCATAATGACGCAATGGATTACATCAACATGGCCTTCGAGCATTTCCCTGATTACATATATCGCGGCTATTATCGGAGCATTCTGCATAAATGATTTTAAGAATGCAAATTTATAGGATAACCTTATGTTTTTTGCGTTCTTCCTGTCGCAGAATTTGAGGATCCTGTGCACCATTCTTAACATTGTGCAGACCTCCTCTTCAATACCCAGCGGTTGCTAGTCTCTGTTGCTTTCCAGAGTTTCTTATACTGTTCACAGGAATCGATCAGCTCGCTATGCTTTCCTGAAGCAGCAATACGTCCCTTATCAAGAACGATTATCTTGTCAGCCTTTGCAATGGAACTGAGTTTATGAGCAATAACAAGCACAGTCTTATCCCTGGTGATGGCTTCGATCGCGTCATTCATCTTTTTCTCATTCTCAGGATCGATAAATGCGGTTGCTTCATCAAGAACGATCACAGGAGCGTCCTTAAGAAGGACACGGGCAAAAGCTATACGCTGTTTCTGACCACCTGAGAGCTTGTTTCCTGCTGTTCCGGCCATAGTATCGTAACCATGCTCGAGATTATGGATGAACTCCTCACACCCTGCTTTTCTGGCAGCCTGTTTAACCTCTTCATCAGTAGCCTCAGGCTTTCCGATACGGATGTTCTCCATGATGCTCTTGTTGAAAAGGAATATCTCCTGGGATACATAAGCAACTTCATTTCCGAGTGTTCCCAGATCCATGCTGTTGATATTCTGGCCGCCGATACTGATGGTTCCGGAATCGGTGTCATAGTAATGCGCGATCAGCCTTGCGATCGTACTCTTGCCGCTTCCCGATTCACCTACAAGAGCAGTCATCTCGCCTTCTTTAGCAACGAAAGAGATGCCCTTGATAGCTTCATCCCCCTTATATGCGAACCTTACATTCTTAAATTCAATACTGTGATCTGTTCCTGAGAATGGTTCATTGCCACACTTAAGCGGAGGACGGTCAAGCGCTTTTTCCACCGACTGGATCTTATAGTTAACTCTCGGCAATGTTCCGATCAAAGCAAGTGTATGAACAAGCATCGGGCCTAATGCAAAGCTTAAGCACAATGCCAGGATATATCTGTTTATTGTAAGGAATCCCATCGACACCATGAATGCGCCAAGAGGCAGTGAATACAAAGTTATATTTGCATAGATACTTCCGTATAAAGCCATCCAGGGCCAGCAGACTTCGTACCACGCAAGGCCGAAATCCCTGTATTTATGGACGGTATCTTCGAATCTCTTTTCCGATTCAGCGCTTTTATTGAATACTCTTACGACTTCCATGCCTGACACGTATTCGATGATCGAATTATTAAGTCTTTTCGAAGAAGCGAAATATACGCCCATGCGGTCCATTCCGACATCGTACATCTGCATCGACGCGCCATAACCGAATACGAGCATGATTATTGAGAACAAAGCCATCTGCCAGTCAACAGCCAAAAGGACGATAAGTATCGCAAGACCGACAAAGACATTTGAAGCACCTTCCGGAATTACATGGGCAAGCATTACTTCCACTGATTCAATATCTTCGGTAAAGAGCTTTTTTACAGAACCTATGCCCATATCCCTGATATAGCCCAAAGGCTGTTTATCGAGCTTATCCTGCAGATTGATCCTGATATTCTCGAGCGTATGATATGCAGCTCTGTGGCTCAACTGAAGACCGACAGTATAAGTAAATGCATAGAGCAAGCCAAACAGCAACACCGATCCGATCGCCAGTAGAGAGTTTTCCAAAGTAACGGCTTCATGACTTAAGAATCTGTTCAGGATATCGTATATTCCCCAGTACTGGGCGGCATTGCACAAGGCGCCGATGATCATCAGAGCCATGGCTACAAATATGTATTTCTTCCATTTTCCGGCATATTTAAGAACTCTGCCAAACATACCGTACTTTTTACGTTTTCTGGAAGTGTTGTCAT
>Ga0310696_10009203_pt1 | contig 11451 bp, 7 predicted proteins | sample AusTroGonzalo_MG_4_FD_203885 | JGI IMG/M metagenome (GOLD analysis project Ga0310696, IMG submission 203885) | Bovine rumen microbial communities from tropical cattle in Woodstock, Queensland, Australia - Gonzalo_02 (v2) (version 2) | ecosystem: Host-associated > Mammals > Digestive system >...
CTCTGTGGCTCAAGGCTATGGAAGCCGCTCACGAGATTTATCTCGGCAAATGCCCGACCGAATTCACCTACAACGGTGTGAAATACACCCCGCAATCCTTCTACAACTCCCTGGGTCTCAATCCTGACGACTATGTCTCCATCACTTCCTACACGCATCATCCTTTCTACGAGAAGTTCGTGTTGGAAATCCAAGACAACTGGCGCTGGAGTCAGTGTTGGAATGTCCCGTTGGATGAGTTCATGCAGATTTTCGACTATGCTATCGACAATGGCTATACCATCGCCTGGGGTTCCGACGTTTCCGAGCCGGGTTTCCGCAGCAACATCAAGAACGGTTTCTGCGTGCTTCCTGACCTTGAGGCCAAGGCTCAGGTGGGCAGCGACATGGCACACTGGACAGGCCTTACCACCACAGAGCGCAACAAAGAGTCTCAGACCAAGCCCACCCCGCAACGTTGGGTCACCCAGGAAGAGCGCCAGATCGCTTACGACAACTGGGAGACTACCGACGACCATGGTATGCTGATCTATGGCAAAGCCACCGACCAAATGGGCAACGAATACTACATGGTGAAGAATTCTTGGGGCAAGTACGGCAAATATGACGGCATGTTCTACGCTTCCAAGGCATTTGTCCGCTACAAAACCATGAACATCGTTGTTCACAAGGACGGTATCCCGAAAGACATCAAGAAGAAATTGGGCATCAAATAATTCTGGTTTTTCTTGATAACCATTGTAAGGGCGAATGTTTATTCGCCCTTACGTTTTTTAAATGATGACCGTTCCAAAAAAAGTGTATTTTTGCCGCTGCAAAGTGGTGAAGGATTTTCGTGCGTAAAATCCTGAGAGGGAAACAGGTGTGAGTCCTGTACAGTACCCGCTGCTGTAAGTTTCAAGAAAGGAAACTGCGAAATGCCACTGTCGGAAGACGGGAAGGTGCGGTTTCGGAAACAAGTCAGAAAACCTGCCACGTTGCGTTGTTATCGCTTCGGGAGGTAGGCGGATGCAAAAGAGACCTTTTTCGCGCTCTTCGTTCCAATGTATTGACCGAAGCATTTTGTCGAACCCTAAATGCCGAGGATTATGCGTTTATGGAACTTGCTGAAAAATAACTTGTTATGGCTGCTTCTACTGCCGTTGTTCGTAGTGTCTTGTGATAAGCCGAAACCGGAACCGGAGCCGGAACCGCAGCCTGATACATACGCAAACGGGATTTATGTGCTGAATGAAGGGCTTTTCCAGATGAACAACGCTACTTTGTCGTACTATGACTTCACCACGGGATCCTTCACGGAGGACATCTTTTTGGATGTCAACCACCGGGGGCTGGGCGATGTGGGAAACGACTTGCAACGTTACGGCTCGAAGCTCTATTGTGTGGTCAACAATTCCAACATTGTGGAGGTGATGGATTTCAACACGGCAAAGTCGGTCAAGACCATCAACTTGAGTGGTAAGCAGCCTCGACGTCTCGCCTTTTTGGATGGCAAGGCGTATATTTCCTGCTTTGACGGCGATGTGGTGCGTGTCGATACGGCCATCCTGGAAGTTGAGGCCACCGTGCATACAGGCCGCAATCCTGACGGTATCTGCGTTTGCAACGGGAAACTCTACGTTTGCAACTCCGGCGGTCTCGACAACCCGAACTACGGAAACACGGTCTCCGTTATCGACCCCGTGTCGTTCACCGTCACGAAGGACATCACCGTGGTCATCAACCCCACACGTGTCAAAACCTACAACGACCGTTATGTCTATGTGGTCTCCAACGGCAACTACGGCAATGTTCCCTACTCTTTCCAAAAGATTGATTGTCAGAGTGATGAGGTAGTGAAGACCTACGATCTCGAAGTCTATAATTTCGATATTTACCAGAATTTGGCGTATGTGTACTCGTACAATTTCTCCACTATGACCTCTTGGATCAAGGTACTGGATTTGGAGACGGACGAGGTGGTGAAGGAACAGTTCATCAGCGATGGCACGCAGCTGCAGACGCCTTACAACATTATGGTGAACCCCTTGAACGGTGATGTCTATATCACCGATGCGGGCGACTACAAGGCCAACGGCGATGTCTATTGTTTCGACAAAAACGGCAAGAAGAAATTCTCCTTCGAGGCGGGTTTGTGTCCGGCATCGATGGTGTTTGACAATTAAAATGCACAATGCATAATGAAGAATGAAGAATGGATCGAAGGACTATTCCCCTTCTTTTAGAAGGGGTGCCCGAAGGGCGGGGTAGTAATAAAAACAGCTTCCTTAAGCAGTTCCGGAGGGACAAGTGCTCGAAGAGCTCAATAACCCCACATAAGCGACGAAGGAGCGCAATGTGGGGTTGGGAAGAGCACCTGGAGGAACAAGACGTACGAAGTGCTAATAACCCCACATAAGCGACGAAGGAGTGCAATGTGGGGATTGACAAAGACAAACAAATCAAATTAAATATCAATATGAAGAAACTTTTACTCTTTTTCGGTTTAATCTGCATGATTAACCTGACATTTGCCCAGGAGATGATGACGATTCACCAGAACGGGCACGAAGTCCAAGTAAGTACAACACGTTCTGTTGGTAACTTTCCTGCTGAGAACATTGAGTTTTGGACGGGAACTGGAAGCAACAGCGCTGTGGTGATTATCGGATGGGATGACAATCCTTCCGGACAAGATTTCGCGCTGGCTTGGGGCGTGCGTTGGAATGGCAGTGCTTCGGCCGTGAATATGCTTGATACCATCGCCACATACGACAGTCGCGTGGCATACGCCATCAGTTCTGGTTTCGTGACAAGTATAGGTTATAACGACGGAACGCATGTGTCTGGATCCACGGCAAGCTACTGGTGTTATTCGGTTAATGGAAGTTATGCTGATGCTTACTCTATCCAGCCTATGGCTAACGGAGACGTAATGGAGATCAGCAGCTCATGCATGTTCTCCTTGAACAGTGCAACTGCCGCTTCCGACCCGAACGCACCTACCGATCCTGTTGATGCCGCCCTTCCTTTTAACGAAATCCTTTATTGGGTAGGTTCTGGTACAGACAGCGCCGAGTTCATCGTCAACTTCGCGCAACCCGACACCGCTTTCGCCTGGGGTTTCTTGTTCAACGGTACCACTACGGCACAAGCCATGGTAGATGCCATCGCGGCTGCCGACCCGCGTTTCTGGACGGAAGGTTCTCCTTCTGGCAGTGGCGACATTCACTTTGTGCTTTCCAATGGCGACACGCTGGGTCTCTCTCCTGTTGATCCGAATATGGGCTACAACTTCTGGTGGACCAACCTCAACGGTGTCAGCACAGCTGCTGGTGCAGGTGCCACTATGCATAATGGCGATGTTTTCAAGTATGGCGACATAAATTCCGCCATCGGTTGGGATTTCCAATACGGTTATTATTTGGAAGAGGCTTGGGTCAAGACGCCTACGGCTGTAGCACCTCCTACTGCTCCCACTCCTGAGGAGGCCACTATCGACTTCAGCGAAATCCTCTTCTGGGTGGGTGAAGGCTCGAACGAGGCCGTCATGGCTGTGAACTGGGCTGACACCGCGTTGGCTTGGGGTTACCGCTGGAACGGCGACGCTACTGTGGCCGACATGATGGCGCATATCGCCGCTGCCGACCCGCGTTTCAGCTTCACGGGTACCGGTTTTCTCAACGACATCAACTACATTGACACGGCCGCCGGCATGACCACCCCGTTAGGCATCACCCCTGGCAACTGGTGGAGCAGCACGAACAATGGCTTCATGGACATGGGTATGACTCAAACGCTTGCCAATGGCGATTTCGAGAAATGGGCTGATCCCGCTGCCGGTATCATTGTGGACAGCACCTACGATGCCACATACCAATATTGGTGGTACACTTACGTCTATCCGATGACCATCACGCCTGTCACCGTTCCCGACACGACAGGTGGTTCCGGTCCTGACACTATTCCTGATCACGGTCCTTTCTGCGGTGCTGTGGGTACGGATGGTTGTAACGCCATTGCTGTTAACGACAACCAATTTGTGGCTTGGGCTACCAGCTTGGTCGTCACTCGCGGTCCGCAAATCATCACCAATCCGACGGGCCCGTTGGCATCTTACGGTGAAGAGGCTAACGCTATCGGACCGGCTACGGAAAACAACACCACGGATGTGGTCAGCCTCGGCGACGGTGGTTCCGCATTGATTACTTTCGATCGTCCTATCCGCAACGGTGAAGGCCCCGACTTTGCTGTGTTTGAAAACTCTTTCGACGACAGCTTCTTGGAGTTGGCTTTCGTAGAGGTAAGTTCTGACGGTGAGCACTTTGTGCGCTTCCCGGCCACTTCCCTTACCTCGACGGATGAACAGGTGGGCAGCTATGGCGCCGTGGATCCGACTATGATCAACAATTTGGCTGGTAAGTTCCGCATCGGTTACGGCACACCGTTTGATCTTGAAGAGCTGGCTGGCAGTGAAAATCTTAACCTCGATAGCATTGTCTATGTGCGCGTTATCGATGTGATTGGTACCATTGACCCGCAATATGCCTCTTACGATGCTTTCGGACACATTGTCAATGATCCGTGGCCCACGAATTTTGCCTCTTCCGGTTTCGATTTGACCGGTGTTGGTGTTATCCACCAGAAGCCCGTCGGCATCGAGACCCACGAGATGCCGCAGGTCTTCGCCTATCCGAACCCCTGCACCGGCACGTTGTACATCATCAACGAGAATGCCGAGCGCGTCGAACTCTACAACCTGAACGGCAAGTTGCTGCAGGTGGTCGATAACGGCGACACGCACGTCACCTTGAACATGCAATCTTATCCCGCAGGTCTTTATCTGCTGAAGGTCGGCAACGGCGTTCAAAAGATCCTGAATAAGTAACCCTTTTATATTAATGAGCGGCCGGCAGGAGCCGCCGCATCCTTGCGGCGGAAAGAATTTTAACGCAGCTGTGAAGCTGCGGCTCCTGTCCGGCTGAAATGGAACGGCCTCGCGATTGCGGGGCCGTTTTGCGCTGTGTCGGATAGCAGTTAGTAGTTAGTAGTTAGTAGTTAGCAGTTAGTAGTTGGCGGGGTTCGTTCTGTTTCAGAATGTTTTTGTTTTTTTGCAGCGGCAAAAACTAATGATGCTAAGGCGTTAATTTGTTTAACATGAAAAATATGTATCTTTGCCGCGTGATTAGAATGGACAACGACATTCCTGTTTACATTCCACAAGACGGGACTCATGGTAACAAACGGACCATTAATCTGCTGCATGCAAAGAAAACGATGAGGACATTTCTACGACAAAAGTTTACTTTGATTGCAAAGCTGGTGGAAAAACTTTCACCCTCAGTAGAGACTTCTTTGTTGAACGAAGACCTGTTGAATACACATCGTGATTTTGTGTTCTTTGCGGAGAAGAACCGCGCCGGTGCTTATTCCGAATACACACGTGCGGATGAATACGGGCTTCACAAGAATTTGTCATTATACAAGTCCTATCGGAACGGCCGGTTAGGCGCAGTTCCCCAATTAGGTTCACCTTTGTTATACTTGGAAGACGATGAAGAAAATTAAGGATTCGATACCATCACGCTGACTTGCGGCAAATTGACCACGGGTGTCACCCTGCGATCGTTAGGCGGACTGCTGATGCTGCGCAACTGCTCCAGCCCCGAGACCTACTTCCAGACAGCTTTCCGGGTGCAGAGTCCGTGGACCGCCACCGACGAGGAAGATCCCACGAAACGGACCATCCTCAAGCCCACCTGCTATGTCTTCGATTTCGCGCCCAACCGTGCCCTGCGCGAGGTGGTGACTTACGCCAACCAGTTGGATGTGGATAGCAACCGCCATGCTTCCGACACCCGCATTGGGTTGATGGACAGCACGCAGTGCAATTAACATTTATAATCAGTTTGTTTTATTTCCTTTATACACATTGCCGTCCTCAAGGATGCGCGGACGGGTTGAGTCGAAATCCGGATTGAGAAAACTTCTGGTTTTGTCGAAACAAGGGGTGGTGATGCAGCTGAGGTCTATGATGGTGTGAAAAAGGTCGTCGATCATATAAGGTGTGTGCAACCGACTCCCGACAGGATAATTATGTGCATCAAGGTATTCCTTTTGCGAAAGCGACAGCCACAGGACAAACGGAATCTCCACATTGGCGCGGGGTATTCTGTCCGAGTAGTTGTGACCGCAATAGTCGCCTTCGTCGTAAACATTCTCGCCGTGGTCGGAGAAATAGAGGGCCGAAACCCGCACCTCCGGATGCGACAGGCTGTAGGCTTTCAATATAGAGAAAACACTATCGACAACAAAATCGTTGTAATACACCGCGTTATCGTAGCTGTTGATGACCCGGGTGCGTTTGTCGCCTTTTTCCTCAAAAAGGGCGAAGTCGTTGGGATACCGTTTGTTGTATTGGGTGTGGCAACCTAAAAGATGAAGGAAAACAACCTTGTGCTTTGCTGAATCGGAAATGGCGGATTGGAGAGGAACGAAAAGCTGCTGGTCGTACGACACCGTCTGGGTGCTCTCCATTGATGAACTGGAGGTGACGTTGACGAAGGTTTTCACGTCCGCATTTTGGACCAAGTTGGTCACGCCGTTCTCCCAAAGCCCGATAGGCGCCTGATTTGAAATCCAGTACGACCGGTACGGAGTCGAATGCAACACATCGAAAATGTGGATGCAGCTATCAAGCGGGAGATGATGCTCCATATTGTTCTCTGTCAGGAAGTTCATCACTGAATACAAGGTGTTGGAATTGGCGCTCACCACATTGTCGAACACCAAGATGTCCTGTCTCGCCTTCAGACGGGGTGTGGTTTCGCGTCCATACCCGTACAGGGAAGTATGGTTGCGGTTACACGACTCGCCAACGACTATCACGACAAGCGTGGGGTCCTCGGTCGTGAGTCCTGCATCAAGGAGGCGTAAGGGGTGTTTTTTCATCTTGCGGTATTCGCCTGACTCTTTGGCAAATGAAACTATTGCGCGTTCCACGTCGGGCACCGCAAGTCGCAGGAAACTGTTGTGGACAATGTTGTCGGTGAAGAATATGGCAACAGTAAGCCACAAAGCCGACCACACGATGATTTCGCCTTTCGACCGGAACGTGAGTTGCGGAATACGCTTTAACACAATGATAAACAAAGCGATATAAGGGATAAACAGCCATAGCAAAGGCGTCATTTTGATGGCCATGAATTCCGACGCTTCGTTGAAGTTGGTGTTCAGAAACACAAAGATGGACGAGGCGTTCAGCGGGCATTTCAGCACAATCCAGTGAAAAAGGTTGGCGAATCCGTCCGCGAACAGCAGGCTCGCGGCGGTTATGTATAGCCATTTCTTTTGTGTAAGGACGTATGGAATCAGCAGCACTACCATCCACATCAGCAGTAAAAGCACGCTCCTGAAATTAAAAACATCGTAGTTGAGAAACATCCCGACGGTGGGAGTGAAGAGCGCCAAAGCAATAAGCCAAAGAAGATTCAGGGCATTCTTTATTTTCAGGCCATTATTCATCGTTTGTTTATCATTCAATAAGATACAGAAATGCTGAAGAACAAGAATCAATGCGCTTCCAACCAGTTCTTTCCCGAACTGATGTTCACATCCAACGGCACCGAGAGCTGCATCGCGCCCGACATGTGCTCGCGCACGAGGGTTGAGAGGGCTTCCAACTCGTCGGGACAGGTGTCGAAGATGAGCTCGTCGTGGACTTGCAGAATCATCTTGCTGCGCATATTCCGCTCGTTCATAGCCTGATAGATGCGGACCATGGCGATCTTGATGAGGTCGGCAGCGGTGCCTTGGATGGGCGCATTGATGGCGTTTCGTTCGGCGGCGGCCCGCAAAACCCCATTCTTGGCATTGATGTCACGGATGTTGCGGCGGCGACCCATTAGCGTTTCCACATACTCGTGCTCGCGAGCGAAATCCAACGTATCGTTCAGATAATCCGATATTTTGGGGAAACTGCGGAAGTAGTCGGTGATGAGCTGTTTGGCTTCGGACTGCGGAATCTGTAACCGATCGGCGAGTCCGAAGGCGGAGATGCCGTACAGAATCCCGAAGTTGACGGTCTTGGCGGCGCGGCGCATATCGGCGGTAACCTCCTCTTTGTCAACGCCGTAGATGTGAGCGGCCATTGTCGCGTGGATGTCCTCGTTGTTGCGGAAGGTCTCGATCATGCGCTCGTCCTGGCAGACGTGCGCCACGATACGCAGCTCGATTTGGGAGTAGTCGGCGGCGAGCAGCACGTTGCCGTCGGAGGGCACGAACGCCTTGCGGATGTCGCGGCCGCGTTCGGTACGCACGGGGATGTTCTGCAGGTTCGGGTTGAGGGAGCTGAGCCGACCCGTGGCCGTAATCGTCTGGGTGAACGTGGAATGGATGCGCCCCGTCTTCGGGTTAATCAGCTGCGGCAGCGCGTCGATGTAGGTGGATTTCAGCTTCGACAGCTTGCGCCACTCCAAAATCAGCGGTACTATCGGGTGCTTGTAGGCCATCTTCTTGAGCACCTCCTCGCCGGTCTGGTACTGTTTGCTCTTGGTCAGCCGGGCGTTCTTCACGAGGTTCATCTTTTCGAAGAGAATCTCCCCTAACTGCTTGGGCGACCCGATGTTGAAGGTTTCGCCCGCGTATTCGTAAATCTGCTGCTCAATGGCGGCGATTTCGGCGTTCATCGTCTCGGAGTTCTGCTGCAGCGTGTCCACATCCACCTTCACGCCGGTGTATTCCATATCGGCCAGCACGGGCACGAGCGGCATCTCCATCTGCGTGAACAAATCCGACAATTTATTCTCTTTCAGTTCTTTATCCAATATCGGATAGAGCTTTTGCAGCAACAACAGCTGTTCGTTTTCGGGCGCGGGCGAGGGTTTGCCGACTTCAGCCAATTCGCAGTCGAAGTAGCTGAGGGCGAGGTCGCTGAGCTGGTGCTTGCGCTCGGGCTGCAGCAAATAGTGGGCAATCTGCACGTCCCAGAAGGTGCACTTCGGTTCCACGCGGAATGACTTCAGGAACTTGTAGGTGTTCTTGCAGTCATGCATGACTACCGTGCGGGGTTCCCCGAAAATCAGTTTTATAAACTCCTGATAATGACGGTGTTCGCTCTCCACCCAATGATAGTAGGTTTTCGTTTCGTCCGTGGCAAATGCAAATCCGGCTATCCGTTCCTGTTGAAAAATCCATGTAAAGAAGATAGTCTCCTTCTTCTTGATGGTTATGTCTTTAATAGATTGAACCTCAATGGTTTGAGGAAACTCGAAGACGGTTTTGGGCGCTTCGGCTTCCATTGGGGTTTGCGCTTCGCTTTCTTCTATCGGACTGAAAAGGTCGGGCGCGGCCTGCGGTTGAGGTACTTGTAACGACAAATCGGTGAAGATGCGTTTCGTCAGGGCCTTGAATTCCAGTTCGTCGAAAATGGCTTTGAGTTTTGCGGGGTCGGGACCGTTGTAGGTCATCTGGTCGAAGTCGTACTCCATCGGGATGTCTATCATAATGGTAGCCAGCTCTTTGGAGAGGAACGCCTGTTCCTTGTGCTCGTTCATCAGGGCACGGGTTTTGTCGTTGTCCTTGTCGAAGTTGCGGGCGTACATCTCCTCAATGCTGCCGTAGTTGGCGAGCAGTTTCTGGGCGCGCACCTGTCCGATGCCGGGCACGCCAGGAATGTTGTCGGAGGTGTCGCCCCAGAGACCGAGCATATCAATCAGCTGCTCAGGCCGTTCGATCTTGTACTTCTCGCAGATTTCCGCCACGCCAAGGATTTCCGCCGGCTGTCCGAACTTGCCGGGTTTGTACATCTTGATATGGTCGGAAACGAGTTGGCCGTAGTCCTTGTCGGAGGTGAGCATCAGCACCTCAAAACCTTCAATCTCAGCATGTTTCGCCAGTGAACCGACCAAATCATCCGCCTCGTAGCCGTCGATGCCAATCATGCGGATTTGGAAAGCGTCGAGGATGCGTTTGATGTAGGGGATAGACTGCACGATATCGTCGGGAGTCGCCTCGCGGTTCTCCTTGTAGTGCTCATACTCCACATGCCGGAACGTGGGCGCGCCCGTGTCGAACGCCACGGCCACGTGCGTCGGTTTCTCGTTCTTGAGCACCTCGTACAGCGAGTTGGTGAAGCCCAACATCGCGGAGGTGTTCAGTCCTTTGGTGGTGAATCGCGGACTTTTGATCATCGCGTAATACGCTCTGAAAATCAAGCCCATGGCATCTATCAGGAGGAGTTTTTTCGTCATTGCCTTTGTTTTAAATACGGAAGGCAAAGATACGATTTTTAAGGCAACAGGCAACAGGCAAAAGTAGAGACGTTGCGCGCAACGTCTCTACAGGTCGGACGCGAATCGTTGTAGAGACGCAATATTTTGCGTCTCTACGGCAACAGGGCTTCCACCCTTTGCGGTCATCATTATTATTCCTGGCACTCAAAGACACAATACCTTCGAATACCATATTCCGGCAAATCTTGAACAAGGGTATCCTGCAGACTCCAATAGGAACACTCCACGGCGGATTCTCTTACGTATGAAGCAGAAGAATCCTCAATAGTAATAACCGTAAAACTCTCAAACAATGCCGTGTCGATAACGTCAAAATAATAATTATTATGGCAATAGCACGTGCGAATTTTCCCGCATCCCGCCGCCATCAGCGCCATCACTACCAATATTGCCAATTTTGTTTTTTTCATTGTCCTATTCATTATTCTTCATTCTACATTCTTCATTATGCATTAAAAAGCGTATCCGATGCCTCCCGACACAATCCCCTTGATGCCGAATCCGGTTTCAAACGTGCCGAAGAGCCGTTCGCCGCCAGCGCGGATGCCGAAGGCGGTAAGCTGGAAGGTGGGGAAGGTAGAGAGTTTCCACCATTCACCGTCATATATTTCCCATGAGGGGTTCTCACGACCTACGAATAAGGTGGCGCCTGCGGCCACGGCGGAGTAGAGTGTCACGTGCGGACGGTTGAAGTAGGAGAAACGCAGTTCCGGCATTAGCGTTATGCAATGCATCCACCTCGTATTATATATCCTATAGGTGTAGTCGGTATGGTCTCTGTAATAGGCGTAGTTCACCATCGCGCCTGCCCAAAGCCATTTCGTGAGGCGATAGTGGTAATTGAGCGAAAAGAACGGGGTGGCACGGAATGCGTGGATGGCAGTGGTGGGCGGGATGACACCGTCATGAAGCAAGTCAGAATAGTGCCTGTTTTCCATACGACCCACTATTTCACGGATGCCAAACGGGTCACTGATCTCGAAGCGGATTTCGTGGCGGTGGTGCATCCCGGCTTCCGTGCTCCAATGCGGTTGCGCCTGCTTTATTTTCCGCTGCTTGTCGAAACTCTGGATATAAGCGATTTGGAAATAGAGGTGGTTGTTACGGTGGGAGGATTTGATATATCCTCCGGTGGGAGGAATAACCGATGTGCCTTCCATCGATTCTGTTCCTTGCATAA
>Ga0310696_10009205_pt1 | contig 11450 bp, 17 predicted proteins | sample AusTroGonzalo_MG_4_FD_203885 | JGI IMG/M metagenome (GOLD analysis project Ga0310696, IMG submission 203885) | Bovine rumen microbial communities from tropical cattle in Woodstock, Queensland, Australia - Gonzalo_02 (v2) (version 2) | ecosystem: Host-associated > Mammals > Digestive system >...
CAACCATCTTCATCACTACCTGTTCTAAAGAATGCTTTTGCTACTTTAAACAAATCGTAAGCCGAATCTGAGTAGAAATTAACGTAGGTAAACTCACCTGAATCTACGAGGAAGTTTCCTTCGATAGTACCTTGTACTGAAAGAACTGTTCCATCTTCGTTGTCACCCATTAAAACTATACCAGATTTTCTACCAACATTGTACCTGTAAAGGTCAATTAAAGGTTCAGGTAATTCTGAGTAAGTTGTTGGAGCAAAAGGTTCATCTTCAAAAGCATCTATCTGCCATTGAATTGAACAATCCTGCCAAATCTGTAAGTAAAGTTTGTTTGTCTTAAATCCGTAAAAGAATTTGTTTAAGGTAAAGTCTGTTCTTTTACTCCACTGAATTAAAGGAGTTCCTCTTGTGTTTGAGTAAATTACGGTAAACAACTCACCTTGATCATCTTTTGCAACTATCTTTGCTGTTTGAACACCTTTTGTGTCAATACATATATATCCAGGCTGATCCTCGCTAACGTCTGTAATTTGAATACGTCTTGTATCATCTTTGAAATATCTATTACGATTCCAAAGATCTTCCGTTTCCAAAGTATTAATTACAGCATCATCAATTTCAGCTTCATCTATAGCAGCTGCATCTAATACGGATTCTGTAGCTTTTAGTAAAGGTGTTTCAACCTCTGTAGCATCAACTTTTGCTACGTTGTACGTACCAATATTAGCTGTAGTAATATTAGCTGTTCCGATAGTAGCTGTAGTTGCAGTTAAATCTGGAATTGTAGCTTCATCAGCAGCTAAAACATCTACCGAAATATTTTCTGACTGTAATTGATCTATAGATCCTACTTCTGCATCTAAATCAGGTGTATTAATATGCTCTGCACTCAATACGTTTGAAACATTCGCATTAGCTGTATCTATAGCCGGAGATGTCACTGAGTTTGCTGTAATATCTCTAGCTGTGACATCCTGTAAAGACGTATCTCTAGTTACTGTCAAATCAGTAGTAGTAACACTATCAAAAGAAGGGTTACCTCTACCAACAGTAGGAACGTCTAATTCATCTTCTATCTGCTCAATTTCACTTTGTAAAGCAACTACGGAAGCTTGTAAACGAATCAATTCATCTTTTAGTTCTTCCGCAGTTTTCTTTGTTAAAGCGTACTCCTGAGTCTCTTTTGGCTTAAGTGAACGCATCTCTATTTTCCTCTTTAAAGTATTAGTTTAACCTCTTCTACCTAAAAAGTATTCTTCATCTGAGAGTCTTTCTTGTTTTAGATTACCTTCAATATCTCTGTAATACCTTACTTTAAATTTTCCAGGAACATCTATTTCCATTACAGCATCTGAATTAGAGTCTGTAAATATTTTGAAAAGTTCAGAAGCAGCTTCGAAATTCTCATCTTTCGCCCAGCCTTTTAATAGTTTCTGCTTTAAAATATCTTCTCTTCTTTCTTTCAAAAACTGTCTAAAAAGACCAATTAATTCCTTAGTCATATTGTCATTAACTCCATTAGATTGTCATCAAGTCTACATTTTCAATATTGTTCAAAACTGTATTTGGAAAGAAATCACCCTCTAAAGGTAAAGGAAGGATTTTACTTGTCTCTGTACCATCTTTCATTTTAAGTTTAACAGGTGCAACAGGAGCAAAGATCGGATATTTGTCTGTATATACTCCTATAGTATGTCCTTTAAATTCCTCTACACTTAAACCAACAGCTCTTAAAGTTTTACCAACAAAATCCTCTTCATCAACAAAAGGGAAAACAGCTTTTCTAAAAAGCCGTACGTATTTTACGTCAGACCATTTTTTGTTACTAACCATTAAAAGAGATGAAACTAAACTTCCGTAGGGGGTACACTCGTAACTAAATCTCTCATCCTTAATTCTACTTTTTTTCTTTTCCTGCATTTACTTACTCCTTCTTAATCTACCTGGAACAAAACCATCAGGACACTCTAAGCGTCTTACACAAACTTTTCCGTTGTTGAACCACTTTTTTCCTTTCACTATTTCTGATATTCTTTGTTTAGTTTCCTCGCTATGCTTGATACCTGTATGGCATTCTGACATTTTTCTTAAATATTCAGGATCCTTGCAACGCTCTCTGCATCTAGCTCCTATCCTTGCTTTTGTAGTATCAGAAAGTCTTTTTCCTTTTCTATGCAAGCTGTTGTGATCCCTGTAGGTAAGAAATATCAACTCCTCTGGTGGCCTGTGCCAATACATACCCAAAGCTTCTAGCTCTTCCTGAGTTAAATCTACTAATCTTCTTTCTCCATCGGATGTATGTGTCTCTAATCTATGATGACAGACCCATCTTTCAGGTGAATTTACAGCTTCTTCGTAATTCTCTATTAATTCTAACTGTTTGCAAAAACGTCTTCTAAGTAAAGTATTTTCACCTATCATATTCCGTACCTCCTGTGTAGATTAATTGCTTTTTTACTGTTCATTCTCAAATCTGCTCCTTAAAACTAGAAAATTGTTTTTCTTTTTGCAATCTAAAATTGTCAATTCTTTTACTTCACTTAAATCAAAAGACTCTAAAATTCTAACTTTAGATTCACCTTCATCCAAAGCTTTCTTAATTGCTTCTTTTAATTCCTTAATCCAATCAAGTCTTTCTTCTTTTTGTTCTTTCTCTAGTTCTCTATCCAACTCTTCGTAAGTACCATTCCAACCAGCCTCTGTCAATTCTTCATATGAAAGATTAGCGTCTTCGAATTGTCTTTTTGGATTTCTTAAAGTAAAGTAAGTACTCAAGAAACAGAAATTACACAGGTTTTCAACTTTGTAATTCGAGTCTTTTTCCAAGTGATTCATTAAACGTTTGTAGCATTTTGTAGTTGCTTCAAATACTAAATCTTCAAAATCATTTCTCTTTGGAAAACCGGTCAAAAGCTTTTTGAGAATATTTTCACAGCAAGCACAGATGAGAACATACATTTCTTTTTCATTTTTAAAGGCTAGAGCTGTTTGAAACTTTGCCTCTAATTCTTCAATATTTTTCTTCATATTTTACCTCTTTTCTAATTAGTACAGCCAAAAAAAGAGGCCGGAATACATCCAGCCAAATTCTTAAAGGGAGGTTCTATGACGATATTTAATATAGTTAATTGTTTTTTCTTTAATCTTCAAATGGGTTAACATCCTCTTCAAAAGGATTTACATCATCAAATACCGGTTCGATGTAAAAACTGTCACCTATGGAATTTCCATCTTTACCGAGGTAGAAATTACCATTTCTCGTGTAAAAGACGTAACCATCTACTTTGTAATCATACCCTTCAACTATGTAGACGTTGTTCACAAAGTAAGAAATTGTACCTTCAAAAGGGTTAAATTGTGCCTGAATTTTCATATTCCCAATTCTGTAAACTAACAAATCTTCAACCTCTTTTTCAGTAACTGTATCTTCGTAACCACGTTGATACCTAAAACCGTTTGCTACAGCTGTAAAACCAACTACTGTTAAAATTAATGCTACTAAAATCTTTCTCATATTACCTAATCTCCTATGTATGTTAATATAGGTATTAATTAGTGGAAAATTACTAAAAGAGTTAAAGATTTTCAATTAAAGATTTCATATACGTATTTTGATATGTGTAATTTGAAATCATATTGTTGACGTAAGTTAAATCCGAGGAAAGTGTTTCAAGCATTTTCCTCATTGAAAGGTAACTACTTGCATTTTGAGCTCTTTGAGTAGCAAAATCTCTGTGCATAGAAAGTACCGTATCGTTAATAGCTTGTTTGTCAACTTTTCCAAATTTGTAACTATTCATGTCTAATGTATCCTTGACTGTAGTTTCTCTTTGCAAACCGGGTAAAGAACATCAAACTCTTCCCGAAGTTTGTTTAATTTTTCAACACCATCCTTAATCTGGTCTTCAAATTGCAGAGTAAGATTTTTCATTGCCTCTATTTGTTCTGTATCTACGTTTACATCCGGTAAATTGTGTAAAGCTGCATTTAAGGAAGCAGTATTTAAATCATTTACTAAAATCATTAGTCACCTCCGGTAGCGAAATCACCCCAGTCACCCCAATCATCATTACCATTTGAAGTATCAGGATCATTCTTTTGAGCCTCTTCTCTAGCTGCTTCTGCTGCATCGAGAGCTTTACCTGTATTTTCTTCACCAACATGATTTGCTTGCTCCTGGACAGTTTTTAAATCTTCCATAGCCTCCTGGAACTGTTCTGTCTTTTCATCGATTACAGCCTGAGTAGCTGTAGCTGCGGCATCTGCAATGTCTGAAGGAGAGCCTCCTGACCAAGGCATAGTTTGTCCATCTTCCGTAGTAAAAGTCGTCGTACCATCGGGATGTTGAGTTACAGTACCTACAGTACCATCACTAGCCGTAACGCCTGAGATAGATATAGTTCCGTTACCATCGTTTGTTACAGTCTGAGTTTCGCCTGTCACTGGGTTCGTATACGTAGACGTACCTGCAGCTGTACCTTCGGCTAAGTCTCTAGCGTCCACGGCAGCATCCTGATTAGATATTGCATCTTTTAGGTCGTCAGAAATACCCTTAGCACGGTCTACGCCTTCCAGGACTTCATTCATGATCTCTGCCTTCTCTAGTGCTTCATCTGCCGTAGCTTCCATATACTCCTGGTAAAGATCTTCAAAAGACTTTTTCTCCTCATTTTGAATCTCATTCTCTGCATTTGCTCTCTCAGATTCAGCAGTTTCAGCTGCTTCGTATACAACGTTTGCAGCATCTAAATCCTGTTGAGCTAAAGTTAAAGCTAAAGTCTGAATCTCGTTAGTTTTTGAGTAAAAGTCACTATCGTTTGAGTTGTTTAAAAAGTAATCATCTGAATTTCGGAAAGCGTTGTAAGCTAAATTGTACTGTCTAGAGTAATTCCTGACAATACTCCATTTGTTTTGTGCAATACTATGTAAAGTAACGTTAATTCTTTTTAAATGTGTTTCATCCAATTTACCATGGTAACTTAAGTATTTCATATTTAATATTAGTCGACAAAAAGAAAGGTCCTGAAAAGGACCTTAATCAAAACTCTTCAAATGCCTTCTCTGCTATTTTGCGTAACTTGGTTCTACGAACTCTACTTCATCATATCCAGAATTTGCGGCAAGTAAATCTTTTACAAATTCTGCTTTCGGCTTAAAGATGATGTCTTTCTCTACAACTACGAGTTTCTTCATCTCCGCGTCAACCTTGTCCAACTCTTTTTTAACTTCCTTAGCTTTTTGAGAAAGCCTTCGGTATTCAGCGTCCTTAACTTCAAACTCTTCCGAAAGAGGATTTTCCTCTAATATCTTACTACAAGCTTCACTAGCCTCTATAGCTGCTTTACCTAATTCGGACCACTCTTTTCTTAAAGAATCACGTCGTGCTCTTAATTCATCGTAACCATCTAAATGGAAATTTTTAGTTGAGTAGCAAACTACAAACTCTTTACCATTTTCATCTGTTACGACTCGGAAACCAGCTTTCATTGTTTTAGCTGAAAGACTTAAAATTGCTACTGTAATTAAAACTGTAATCGTTACTATTTTTCTCATTCTCATTGACATATCTTAATCTCCTTTACGATATTTAATATAGTTAGTAACCTTAGAAAATTTACACTAAAGTGTGTGTAAACCTGTATTCGTATATACAATATATTTTAAACTCCAAAAGTTTAACACACCACATCAATTTAGAAATTACTTTCTAAGGATATATTTAAGTATTCTTTCTTCTGCTCTATTGATTTCTCCTTCTTGCGTATATACTCTGTTAATATCTGCTCTACGAAAGGAAACTCTGGAGTAGACTCATCTACATTCTTAAGAAACTTCTTTACTCTGTAAAGATCAATCTTGAATTGATTTAACCAATATCTTGCGTTGTAAACACTTCCTTTAGTCTTCATATTAGAACTCCCAATCAAATTCAGCTGAAACTAACTTTAACTCTCTCCTTACTTTCTTTAAGAAATCTTCTGCATCTTTCCTCGAGTTAAAGGCTCCTTTAACCTTTCTAGTTGCAAGAACCTCTACAGCTTCATTTGAACTAGTAACTACATCAACCTCTGAAAGTAAAAAACCGTCACGATACAATACTGTAATCTTTCTCATATTCTTAATCTCCTATGTATGTAATATAGTTAGTAATTAGTAGAAAATTACAAATTAATTTAGAGAAATTTTACTTCCATTCCTCTTCTACGGTAATTGTTTCGTAAGGTGATTCCTCATATTCATCAGAAGGTCCATCAGCAGGATCTATCGGTTGAGCATTAGCTGCTTCGTAATTACCCCATTCATCTAACCATTGAATATTCGTATATCTCAAAGCATGCAAGGCATTTGGGTGGAAAGTCAAATCATCTATTTTGAAAGTAATATTTCCATCATCATTTCTTTCCCAAACGGTTCTATCACACTCTTCTTTTAATATACCCATACTAGGTATCTTCAACCTACCTGTTCTCATTTCGGTAGCTAATTGTTCCATAGTAACTTCAACATTTGGTTTGTATGCTTTAATTACAGGAAGACCAGCTCTCTGTAAAGTTAAAATTGTAGCAGGTTGGTTCGTATCTGCAACTATCGTGATATAGTGATCAGGATCTTTTACGTTAAAACCTCTTAAATATGTAATTGCATCTAAATACGCTTTTTGAACAGCTCTCTCTTGTTCATCGGAATCGGCTTTTCCAAAATCGGTTTGAGCTATTACGTAAGCTCTTTTTGTATAGTAATCTACAGCTGTAGTAACTATAGCGTTGTGATCTACGAAACCCCAGTCAACACCAATCCAAACTTTAGTTGGTCTAAAATCAGAAGGAATACTATCGTAAGTTTTGTAGTCTCTAAAAATCAAAGCATCTGTATCATATACGAATTTACCGTAATATTCTCGTTGAATGAAAGCAGAGTCTTTTGTTACACCAGCTTTTTTACAAGCTATCTCTATTTCAGTTTCTACATCATTCTCAAGGAAAGGGTTTTTACTCATATCCCAGTGGTATTTAGAGTAGACATTGTCTTTCATATTCCACAACTTTTCACAGTAAGTGTTTGGTATACGAGGAGGAGTACCAATCAGTAATTGTTTAGAACCCTTTACGTCAACCATTGCAGCACCTAAAATTGAGTTTAGTAAATATTCCAAACATGGTTGAGATTGAACTTCATCAACTACACAGAAAGTATACTTAAAACCTTGGTATTTGTCTGCTTCACCAGCTTTACTATTTCCTCGGAAAGTAATTGTTGAACCGTTGTTGAATTCAATTACAGCTCCACCTGGATCTGCATGCAGTTTGTATTCTACAGTTTCGCCATTCGTAAATTCTTCTCTTCCTTTTAATTGTGAATATCCTAAAGAAGAAAGTAGTTCAGATACCATTGCATATCCAATTCCTTTTGCTTGATCAGATCTTACACCTACATATAGACCTCTATGATTTGGTATTAAAGCATCAGCAACTAAAAGACGAGATGCTAAAGTTGATTTACCAACACGTCTAGAACAAATAGCAAAAAGGTAACGGTTTTCATCTTCGTAAATTTCCTTTTGTTCTTTGTACAGAGACCTTAATATTCTATACCTTTCATATTCGTAGTCTATAGTTTTAATTGATGCAACAGATGTATCCAAGTTCTTAAAAAGTTGATCATTCAAAAAACCAGAAGCAATCATTTGACTACATCTTCCATCCGGGTTTTGAAGTGCATCTCTAAAAAAGTTTTCCAAATACTTTTTGTAAAAAGGAGTACCTTCTCCATCAGCAGGTGAAAGTAAAATCTCTCTTGTATAGTCTCTGAGCAAAGGTGTAGTTTCTTTTCTCAAGTTGTTGTTTAGTTTTTTCGTAACTTCGGCCTTTTTTCTCGACTCTTTACTTAAACTCTTTTTTTGAGCGTCTTTCATATGATCTATTTTAGATTGAGGAACAAAAGGTTCCTTTACTGATATTTTGTTTTCGTAACTTTCTGGCATTAGAAATCATCTCCTTCTTCCAATTGCATTTGTATTTTTTGTTTAATTCTAAGTAGTTTTTGTTTTAATTCTGTTTGCTGAATTAACCAATCGTATATATCCCATTCCCAAGGACAAAAGTTGTGTTTAACATCTTTAGTGTCTCCTCTTTTAAGGTCTAGGTAGTAGGTAGCTCTTACTCTATTTACAGTTTCTTCGAAAGTTTCATTTCTACACTTCTTTTTCCTACGCATTTTTCTTTCCTCATAGATATTAGTTTGAAATTAAAAGTAGATGCAGAAATGTCTAACTAATATTTTTAAAACAAAGTCAAACGGAGGAAAATTTAAATGGCATTGACAGATATTGACAACAGCTATCTCGCGATGTTGAAGGAATATTGGCTCGAGGAAGGTGTACAGAACCTCGTTGCACGTAACTCACGTGTTTTGCCAAAATTCGATGTATTGAGAGTAGTAGGAAAAGAGCAGTGTATCGCTGTTTCAAGTGAATTCGGTGGAGCAATTTCAGGTGACTATACAAAAGCACTTGCAAATGTAGCTCAGCAGGGTGAGGTTCAGGCTTTCCATTACACACCAGGAAAGTTGTTCTCATTGTACAAAGTAAGTCCAGATGAGTACGCAGTATCTAAAAACTATGATGGTGCAACTATGAAGATCGAGGGTGTAAAACACGCTAAATCAGTTGACCGTGTAAGAAAAGTTCTTTCAGGTACAGGTCTTTACGGACGTGGATACGGTGAGTTGTGTGTAATTAACGACACGACAGCACTTTCAACATCAGCTGATACGACTTACACAATTCCATTCAACGCATATATGCAGATTTCAAATGGTATGTCACTCGCATTCAAAGCAACAGTTGATGGTGCAGAAGCAGCTACTATGACAGTAACTTCAAAGGTTGCTTACTCAGGTGGTGCTACAGCTCAGATCACAGTACGTGGTGATGCTGCATATACCCCAGCTGCTACAGATATTCTTGCATTTGCTGGTGCTACTGTTTTGCAGAATGGTAACCAGGTACCAAGATTCCCAGTAGGTCTTGCAGGTGCATTCCCAACAGTTGCTAACCGTACAGGTGCTACTTGGACAACTTTCATTGGCAACTCATACTACGGAGTAAATCGTTCAAAAGACGTAAATGGTCTTTGTGGTGCTTACGTAAACGACAAAGCAAACAACGTTGCTAAAAAGGTAACATTGAAAAAGGCTTTGAGAATTGCAGATGCAATGGGATCAAAAGCAAACTTGATTGTTTTGAATGATATTGACTGGGAAGAGCTTTCAACAGAGATTGAAGCACAGAACTTGTATTACAGCAATGTAAAAGATGGACGTGGTAAGCGTGATGCTGGTATCGGTCTTTCAAACATTGATGTAAACTTCTACACATCATTGGTAGAAAGAGTAGTTCCAGATCCATTCTGTCCAAAGGGAACATTCTATGTTCTTGATACAGACACAATTAAGTTCCTTTCATTCTACAACACAGAGTTCGTAAAGAATGACAAGTCAGCTGCTGAAGAGCCAGGAAAGGTAATGAACCTTAACGAGACAGAGGGTGCTGAAAAGAATTCAGTAGATGATCCATTCCAGGCATTGATTGACGACTACCTCTCAAGCGAACCTGCACACGATATGGATGGTGTTGCAACGGTAATTTCTATGAGAATTAGAGGTACATTCGCTGCTTTGAATCCATCTGTAAATGTTGTCGGACATTTCTACGCTACAGCAGGAGACAATGATATTGGAGATGCTCTCTAATTTGAGTTGATCCATTAAAAAAGGGACCTAAAACGGTCCCTTTTCTTTTACCCTCTTTTTCTTGGTAATCCGCCAACTACAAATCCTTCAGGACATTCGAAGCAGTAAGCTTCTACAAATTTTCCTATCATTTTACACTCCTATCATTTTAATATTTCAAATATAGGATTAAATCCTCTTTTTTACACCTTCTTAAAATATTCAATTTCTTCTTGTAACGTTTCTACAGGTTTACAGTATATAGTTTTAGTACCTAATCGGCCTTCTTTTACCTCTCTAGCGAAATATCCTACAGACATACCAATGAAAGGCGTTGGATCAAATTTACATCTAACTATTTTCTTTACTATACATCTATCCAAATTAATCCAGGCTGTTTTTGTTTCATATTTTACACTACGATCTTTTGTAATTTTGCCATCAATTAAGATAGATTGGTCTACATCCATTTCACATTCTACTATAGGAATATCCTCTTTTAGAAATTCGGAAATACCAAAAAGTTGAGCTCCTTCGTTTCTTTCATTTGGATGTTTTACTTCAAACACAACATATCTAAAAAGATCGTCATCACACCTGATTTTAAAATACGAATCTACATCTCCCATGATGAAGTTGCCCTCTGTAAATATCTTGTAACCGAATATTGCTTTTCTTAAATCAAAAACCATTTTAGTTTCTCCTTACTAATACATTTAGTGGAGAAAGACAAAAAAAATGAGCTATATTTTACTATAGCTCATCTAATCTTTTTTAATTGTTTCAAGTGAACGAAAAGATTACTATCATTGCGAATACGAAAATACTAAGTAACGATACATTCATTTTAATCTCTCCTCATAGATCTCTTAAGCCATTGCTCGAAATCTTCTAAACTTCCTGAGAAGTAAAGTATATCTCCAGAAAGTAAGTGTAAAGCCCAACTATTTCTATCTGTATCGTAACCTACGTAAGCTATTGAATTCGGTAATACGTAAGCACAATCTCCTTCACTTGTCTCCGTCTGTAAAATCTCTGCTTTCATCCTTCTTCTCCTTTTTAGACTCTTTCTTCTCTTCTTTCTTTACTTTGCTAATATTAATCGTAAACAACCTAATCGGGTTAAAGAACAAGATTAAGAACGTTAAGAACCAATGATCAGTAATGAAACCTGCGATTGCAGTAAGTAAAGTTTCCATATTAAATCTCCTTGTTCTTAATTAGTGAAATTGAATTAGAATGTATGAGTATCATACCAATCGAATATCTTGTCTTCCCCTTCTGATGAAATCAACTTTGTAGGACGAGTATCTCTACCCATGACTTTCTCTTCATAGTCTTCACCTTTAATTAATCCGACATCGTTTACGACATCATAGAAACCGATTCTATGTCTAAAGATTTCAAATTTAGGCTTTAGCTCTGCCTTTACTGTACTCCAAGGTCTCCAATCCTTAACCTTGTCATACTCCAAGGCATGTGTCAACTGATTGTTCTCAAGTTGAAGTTGTTGATTCCTCTGCTGCTCAAGTTGAAGAGCTTCAAACTGTTGAGCTTTCTGCATCAATACATTACATAGTTGCTGAGTAGCTTCTACAGATTGAGTAGCTGCAATTGTTAAGGCTCCTAATTCCAAAGCGCTTTGGGATTGCTCTTTCACTACACCTGTCTGAGCACCTTGATTAACCTGATTCTTCATTAGCTGTACCTGAATACGTTTAAGT
>Ga0310696_10009206_pt1 | contig 11450 bp, 9 predicted proteins | sample AusTroGonzalo_MG_4_FD_203885 | JGI IMG/M metagenome (GOLD analysis project Ga0310696, IMG submission 203885) | Bovine rumen microbial communities from tropical cattle in Woodstock, Queensland, Australia - Gonzalo_02 (v2) (version 2) | ecosystem: Host-associated > Mammals > Digestive system >...
TCTTCTGCAGTTTCTCGGGCAGCACCAAGGCGATGTCGGTGCTTTCCTGGGCGCTGAAGCGCTGGGCGACGGCGGTGATGATTTCCTTGAGGTAGGCCTCGGAGGACAGGGCATCCTTGACGGGCTCTGTAGATTTGGCCACGATGAGGTTCTCGATGCTGGCGCGGGTGGCCTGCATGGCCTGCGTGGCGGCCATCTTGACGTCTCCTTCTACTTTCACCTTGTGGTCGGCCGCATCTTTCTGGGCCTTCTCAAGAATGGCCTGGGCCTCTTCCTGTGCTTTCTTTACAATCTGGGCAGCCTCTTCCTGAGCCTTGGCCACGATGGCTGCGCCTTCTTCTTTTCCTTTCGAAAGACCCTCTTCATACAGTTTCTGGGTCAGTTCCTGGAGTTTGTCCATATAGAATGATGATTTGTTTTACGAATTCTTACAAATATAGTAAAATTAAATCAATTTACCTACCGATAGAAGCCGCTGCAATGGAGGCAACCGTGCTGCGCAGACGGCTGGTGGCGCCGGCGTCCAGCGGATGCACTCTGTGGGCCAGCACGATGACGGCGGTATTGGTGTCGGGATCCAGCAGGAAAGAAGTTCCTGTGTAGCCGGTGTGGCCGCGGGTATTCTGCACCTCGAAGATGCAGCCGCTGGTGTAAGGACCCGTATAATAGGTGTCGAAGCCCAGGGCGCGGGCTACCTGGTAGTCGTCGGTGCTGGGCACCTCGAACATCTTGCGCACGGTCTGCGGGCCCAGGATGCGGTGTCCGTTATACTCGCCGCCGTTCAGCAGGGCGGCGCAAATCACCGCCATGTCCTCGATGTCGGAGAATACGCCCGCATTGCCGGAATTGCCGGCGTTGGCCAGCCGGGCAGTGGGGTCGTGCACCTGCGCCTTGAGCACGGTACTGTCTTCCATCATCTCGGTAGGGGCGCACAGTTCGGCCAGTTCGGGCTTCCAGGCGGGACGCATATTCTCGTCCAGCGGGAAGTAGGTGGTATGCTTCAGGCCCAGGACGTCGAAGACGTTCTTCTGGGCATAGTCGCAAAGGCGCTCGCCCGTTACCTGCTCCAGAATGTTCTGGAGGGTAATGAAGTTGAGGCAGCTATACAGCTGCTGGGTGCCGGGGCGGAAGTTGCGCTTGATGCGCGTGGAAATGTACATCATCAGGGAGTCGGGGCTGTTGTAGCCGAACTCGTCTATGTATTCCGGTACGTTGGGCAGATAGGCTGCCAGACCCGAGGAGTGGGACAGGAGGTTCTGCACCGTAATCTCCACTTTCTCGCCGGTCTCGGGGTCTTCCCAGGGCTGGAAATCGGGGAAGTAGTAGCTCACGTTGTCTACCAGGCGAACTTTGCCCTGCTCTACCAGCTGCATGAAGGAAAGGGTAGTACCCACGCACTTGGATACCGAGGCCAGGTCGAACATGGTCTCTAGCGTCATGGTGTCCTTTTCAGGATACACCGCCTTGTAGCCGAAGGCCTTTTCGTACACCAGGCATCCGTTGCGGACGATGCCCACTACGGCGCCGGGGATGTCGCCTGCGGTGATGGAAGCGTTCACGGCGCTGTCGATGAGCGCCAGATGTTTAGAACTCATGCCCTGTCTTTCGGGCGAACTGCGACGGATGCCGCTTTTGGGGGCGCAGGCCACCAGCACTACGGCGGCGGCAACTGCAAGGAAAAGTTTTTTAGAATACATAGGTTGTGCCCATTCCCACCGTAAAGTCACTCAGCTGCGGGTCAAAGCCCTTGCCGAAGTCTACGGAGAGGATGAAATTGGTGTTCATCTGAAGTTTGGCTCCCATGCCGGCGCTGGCCATGATGGGATGAGTTATTTGGGTTCCCTGCTGCTGGATCCGGTACGTCTTGGTAATGGATGTCAGGTCCAGGAAGGGATTGAATACAATGTCGAAATGCTGCTTGAAGAGGTCGAAGCTGAAGGGCGTGAAGCGCAGCTCGATATTGGCCCAGGCGTAGCCCGCCGCGGCAATGCGGTTGTAGCGGAAGCCTCTCACGGTGTAACGGCTGCCCATTCCGGAGTACTCTTCGTACACGTAAAAGGGCGTGGCAATCTCGTTGATGTTGTAGAACGGAATTTCTCCGGCGATGGTATGCTGAAGCCCCAGGTGGTAGGCAAAGACCAGGCGCTTGGGGAAGACGGTTACGTAATGCCGCCACTGCAGGACGAGTTGGGCATAATTGTATTTCCAGCGGCTTAAATCGGCATTTCCCACCAGGTAGCATTCGGCAAAGATGCCTTTGCGGGGCGAGAGCTCGATGTCCCGCGTGTCGTAGGCCAGCCCCACCTTGAGTTCCAGCGAACTGCCTCCGTTGGCTTCGTCGGCGTGGATGAGGTCCCGCTGGATGTAGTCCAGGTACAGGCTCTTGCCCGAATCGTAGTTCCTGAGGTTGAAGTCGGAGATCATTACGTACCTGTAGACCGCACCGGCCAGCCATTGCAGGGACGGAGCCATCTGTCCCTGGACAGTCGCAGCGGCGCGCACGAAGCGCCGGCGGTTGGTGTACCAGGCCGTCCGGGTATCCTTGTTCAGTTCCAGTGCCGGGTCAAAGAAGGACGCGGTGCCGTTGTAGCCGTAGAAATTGTTGGCCTGGGCGTCCCGGTAAGTGGCCGAAGCACTGACCCGCATGCCGGGGATGAGGGCTACGGACTCGAAATAGCCGTGCAGGAACCAACTGCCTTTGGTGGCAAAGGCGCCGGAGAAGCCGGCGTGATGCAGAAAGTTGGGGTAGACGCTGCCGTCTCCGTAATAGAAGAAGTCGCAGAACGCGCCCAGATTAAGCCCGATATCGGTGTTGTAACTGATATTGGGCATGGGCGTAAACTTCCAGCCCGTCTTTGGCTGCTCCTGTGCCTGTGCGCAGAAGAAAGCGAGAGCCGACAGACAGGTTAGAAGTCCTTTTCTCATATTTTATCCCAGGAATCCCAACAGGATACCGGCTGCCACAGCAGAACCGATAACGCCGGCTACGTTGGGAGCCATGGCGTGGGTGAGCAGGTGGTTGGACGGATCGCATTCCAGACCCACACCCTCGGACACGCGGGCGGCGTCGGGAACGGCGGAAACGCCGGCGTTGCCGATGAGCGGGTTAATCTTGCGGCCTTCGGGCAGGAACAGATTCATAAACTTGACGAAGCTCACGCCGAAGGTGGTAGCGATCACGAAGGAAGCCAGACCCAGGCCGAAAATGAGCACGCTCTTGCCGGTGAGGAAGACATCGGCCTGGGTGGAAGCACCCACGGTGAGGCCGATGAGGGTGGTAACCACGTCGATGAGCGGACCACCGGCGGTGGCGGCCAGACGCTTGGTTACACCGCTCTCCTTGAGCAAGTTACCGAAGAAGAGCATGCCCAGCAGGGGCAGACCGGACGGTACGATGAACGCGGTGCAGATAAAGCCCACGATGGGGAAGATGATCTTCTCGCGCTGGCTTACCGTACGCGGCTTGTTCATGCGGATGAGGCGCTCCTTCTTGGTGGTGAGGAGCAGCATGATGGGCTTCTGGATCACCGGTACCAGCGCCATGTAGGAATAGGCCGATACCGCGATGGCACCCATGAGTTCCGGCGCCAGCTTGGAACTTAGGAAGATGGCGGTAGGACCGTCGGCGCCGCCAATGATGCCGATGGCACCGGCCTCGTTGGGGGCAAAGCCCAGCGCCAGGGCCAGCAGGTAGGCGCCGAAGATGCCCAGCTGCGCGGCTGCGCCGATGAGGATGAGGCGGGGCTGCGAGATAAGGGCGCTGAAGTCGGTCATGGCACCGATGCCCAGGAAGATGAGCGGCGGATACCAGCCGTTGCGTACGCCGTGGTACAGGATGTTCAGCACAGAACCCTCTTCATACAGGCCGATCTTGAGGCCAAGACCGGTGGCAGGGTCGGTGAACAGGGGAATGTTGCCGATGATAATGCCAAAGCCGATGGGCACCAGCAGCAACGGCTCCCACTTCTTCACGATACCCAGCGTGATGAAGATGAGGCCAATCGCAATCATGGCCACGTGCTGCCAGGTGCAGTTGGCGAATCCGGTGAACTGCCAGAACTGCTGCAGGCTGTCTAAAACGGTTTCCATTAGCCGATGGTTACAATGTCTGCGCCTTCCAGGACGGAATCACCTTTATTTACGTGAATGCCGGTAACGGTACCGTCTGCCTCGGCCAGGATGTCGTTCTCCATCTTCATGGCCTCGATGACGGCGACCTTCTGACCGCGCTTGACGGCCTGGCCTTCCTTCACATCCACGGAGATGATGATGCCCGGCAGGGGGCTCTTGATGGTAGCACCTGCACCGGCGGCCTTGGGGGCAGCAGGGGCTGCGGCAGGAGCATCGGCCTTTTTATTTGCGACGGCCGACGTCGTCCCAGCCGCAGCAGCGGGAGCAGCGGGAGCGTTCTCCAGCTCTACCTGATAATCGGCCCCGTTTACATTCACCGTGAGCATCTTGCCATCGGCTTCGCCAATGGCCACTGCATACTCTTTTCCGTTGATTTTGAACTTATATTCTTTCATAGTTATCTGGGTAATTTTCTAAAATTCAATGACTTGTTATTCCAGGCGGATTCTTTCCGTACAATGGTGATGATGCCGGGCTCCACATCGTGTACCGAATCGTTGAAGTACAGGTGCACGGCCGTGGCGATGGCGGCGTAAACGTCACCTCCGTTCTCCATATCCAGGGCCAGGGCGATGACGGCGGCTACCTCGGCATCCGGCGTGCCCTTGACGGCCTTCTTGGGCTTGGGGGTACGCTTGAACTTGCCGGAGAAGATGCCGCCGGAGAAACTGTACACGAAATACAGCACGATGAGGGCGGCGAACACCACGCTCACGCTGATGAGGGTGAGCGTCCAGCCGTGGGGGTCGATGGAAGCCATCCTGTCCCCGCCGGCGGTGAGCAATAGGCTATAAAGGAAGGTTGTCATGTTTCTTGGCGGGGATTTCCTGACGCTTGCCGGCTAACTGCTCCAGGGCGCGGATTACGCGGAAGCGGGTGTTGCGCGGTTCAATGACGTCGTCGATATAACCCTTCTGGGCAGCCTGGTACGGGTTGGAGAAGAGCTCTTTGTATTCTTCTTCGGTAATGTCCTTGAGAATGCCCACGGCACCCTTGGCACCCATGACGGCAATCTCGGCGCTGGGCCAGGCGTAGTTGATGTCGCCTCTCAGCTGCTTGCAGCTCATCACGATGTGGGCGCCGCCGTAACCCTTGCGCAGGGTAACGGTGACCTTGGGCACGGTGGCCTCTCCATAGGCATACAGGAGCTTGGCACCGTTGGTGATGATGGCGCCGTATTCCTGCTGCGTGCCGGGCAGGAAGCCGGGCACGTCCACCAGAGTTACCAGCGGAATGTTGAAGGCGTCGCAGAAGCGCACGAAGCGGGCGGCCTTGCGGCTGGCGTTGATGTCCAGCACTCCGGCCAGCACAGCCGGCTGGTTGGCTACGATGCCCACGCTGCGGCCGTTCATGCGGGCGAAGCCCACGATGATGTTCTTGGCGAACTCCTTATGTACTTCGAAGAACTTGCCGTTGTCCACGATGCTGCCAATGACCTGGTACATATCGTAGGCCTTGTTGGGATTGTCGGGGACAATGCTGTTCAGGGCATCCTCGATGCGGTTCACGGGATCGGTGCTCTCCGTGAGGGGCGCGCTTTCCAGATTGTTTTGGGGCAGGTAGCTCAAGAGCTCCCGGATACCGGCCAGGGCATCTTCCTCGGTTGCGGCGGCAAAGTGTGCCACACCGCTCTTGGAAGCGTGTACCGAGGCACCGCCCAGCTGCTCCTGGTCCACTTCCTCTCCGGTAACGCTCTTCACCACGGCAGGGCCGGTGAGGAACATATAGGAGGTATTCTTGACCATGAAGGTAAAGTCCGTGAGGGCCGGGGAATAGACGGCACCGCCGGCGCAGGGACCCATGATGCAGCTGATCTGGGGAACCACACCGCTGCTCAGGATATTGCGCTCGAAGATTTCACCATAGCCGGCCAGGGCGTCGATGCCCTCCTGGATGCGGGCGCCGCCGCTGTCGTTGAGGCCGATGCAGGGAGCGCCGTTCTGCCGGGCCATATCCATGACCTTGCAGATCTTTTCTCCCATGGTCTTGGACAGGGAGCCGCCGCTCACGGTGAAATCCTGGGCGAAGACATAGACCAGGCGGCCGTCGATGGTGCCGCAGCCGGTGACTACGCCGTCTCCGTCGGGATGTGATTTTTCCATGCCGAAGTTGGTGCAGCGGTGCTGCACGAACATGTCGAATTCTTCAAAACTGCCGGGGTCCAGCAGGAGGGCCAGGCGCTCGCGGGCCGTTTTCTTGCCCTTGGCGTGCTGTGCCTCGATGCGTTTTTCGCCGCCGCCCAGCCGGGCCTTTTCGCGGCGTTCCACCAGCTTCTGGATTTGATCCGTTTGGATGCTCATATTATCTAAAAAGTTTATCTACGTCTTTCACAGCATCCGGGAGGGCGAAGACCGCCACCCGGTCGTAAGGTTCTATACGGGTATGTCCCACGGCGATGAAGGTGTCTCCGCCGCGGATGATGCCGCCGATGATGGCATCGGCCGGGAAATCGATTTCCTTGAGGATGCCCTTGGTGATCTTGGAACCGGGGGCGGCGGTATACTCCAGGACTTCGGCGTCGGTTCCGCTCATGTAGCGCACCGAACGTACTTTGTCGGAGAGGGTGAATTTGAAGATGCGGCTGGCGGTGATGAGTTTCTTGTTCACCACGCTGTCTACACCCATTTCCTCGGCCAGGCGCATGTATTCCAGATTCTCTACCTGGGCGATGACGCGGGGCACGCCCAGCTTCTTGGCCACCACGCAGGAGAGAATGTTGGTTTCGTCATTGCCGGTAACGGCCAGCACGGCGTGATAGCTGCGGATGTCTTCTTCCTGGAGGAAGTCGGTGTCGCGGACGTCTCCGTTGGCCACACTCACAACATCCGGCAGAATCTCGGACAGCTTGCGGCAGTGCTGGGGGTTGATATCGATGATCTTGATGTCGTCAATCTTCTGGGCCGCCAGGCGGGTAGCCACCATCTGGCCGATTTCGCTGCCGCCCAGGATCATCACACGGCGCACCTCTACCTTGTCCTTGCCCAGGAATTTGGACAGGGCCGGCAGGCCGTCCCGCAGGGTAATCACATAGAGGTAGTCGTAGGCCTTGAAGGTAGTGTCGAAGGTAGGGATGATGGTTTTACCGCCCCGGGAGATGGCCACAATGCGGAATTCGGCCTCGGGGTGGGTGTCCTTCACGGAATGGGCGAACTGTTTCACGTCCATGTCCAGCAGGGGAGAGTCGTCGTCCAGTTTGAAGACGGCCAGCTGCAGTTTGCCGCGGGCGAAGTCCATGGAATCGGTGGCGGCGCTATGGCGCAGCATATCCAGGATTTCGTCGCTGGCTCCTTTCTCGGGGAAGAACATCATGTCCAGGCCCATGTCCTTGAACAGGAGTTTGTTCTCGGGGGCCAGGTAGGCTTCGTCGTCTATGCGGGCGATTACCCGCTTGGTTCCCAATTTCTTGGCCAGCAGGGCGCTCACGATGTTCACGCTCTGGTTCAGAAGGGGATTTACAGCAATGAAAAGGTCGGCCTTGGCGCAGCCAGCCTCCGTGAGCAGGTCAATCTTGGACGGAGGGCCCAGGATGGTGGCTACGTCGGCTGTAGACATCAGGATTCTGATGCGCTCGGGGTCGTTGTCGATGACGGTGATTTCGCTGCCCTCGGCCGATAGCATCTTGGCCAAGTGCGAACCAACCTGTCCCGCGCCTTCAATGATAATTTTCATACCTTTAGCTACAAGTATGCAAATATACTACTTTTTTCCGAACAGTCCCTTCGGGACTATCCATCCTTTGTAAATTCCCTCGGGGGAGTAGGGGTTCACCGGGATTTCGCTGGGCTTGCGCAGCTTCCGGTACTCCATGTGTGCCTGCACCACGGCCTTGAAGAAGTCCCGCCGTCCTTTAAGCAGGTACACCAGGGCCGACATCCCGTCCAGACACATCCGTTCGAAGATCCGTACCCGTGCCTTGAAATGGCTTCCCAGCGTGGCCGGAAGGTTGTTTTCCAGGAGGAGGAGGTTGTTGCGGAAGTTCAGGCGCAGCTTGAAGGGCGATTCGTTGGGCAGGGTGCCGCCACCGATGTGATAGACATGGGACTGGGGCACCACGGTCACTTTCCAGCCGCGGAGCTGCATGCGCCAGCACAGGTCGATTTCCTCCATGTGGGCGAAGAAGCGGTTGTCCAGGCCTCCCAGTTCCTTCCACAGGCCGGCGCGCACCATGAGGCAGGCGCCACTCACCCAGAGGACATTTGCCGCCTGGTCGTATTGCCCGTGGTCGGTCTCTATCTTTTGCATAATACGGCCGCGGCAGAAGGGATAGCCGAAGCGGTCGATGAGGCCGCCTGCAGCACCGGCATACTCGAAGGTGTCCCGCTGGTTGTAGGAAAGGAGTTTGGGCCCGCAGGCTCCGCAGCCGGGATGGCTGTCCATCCATTCTACCAGAGGCTTGAGCCAGTCGCGGGGAACCTCGATGTCGGAATTGATGAGCACGTAGTAATCGGCCTCAATCTGCGCCAGGGCGCGGTTGTAGCCGCCCGTGAAGCCGTAATTCTGGTCCAGCCGGATGAGCCGGACGTCGGGGAATACGCTCTTCATCAGGTTCACGGAATCATCCTGTGATGCGTTGTCGGCCACAATTACCTGCGCGTCCAGGCCCTGGCACGAAGCAAGGAGCCCGGGCAGGAACTGGCTCAGGTAATCCCTTGTGTTGTAATTCAGTATGACTACTGCGGTCTTCATGCACTAAAGTCGATGTCGGCAAACGCGATGGTGGGGACCAGCTTGGCCAGGCAGGGACGGGCGTCGTCGGCTGCGGCCACCAGTTTGTTCCACAGGTCCAGGAAGTTGCCGGTGATGAGCATCTCGCGAACGGGGTGCACTTTTTTGCCGCCCTTCACCAGGAAACCTTCGATGCCGTAGGAGAAGTTGCCGGTGGCGGGGTTGGAGTTGCCGCCGTTGAAGCCTGTGACCAGGATGCCGTCCTGCACTTTCTGCAGCACGTCTTCCTGGGTCTTGCAATCACCCACGGGCATCACTTTTACGCGGGTGACGTCCTCGACGGTGGGCTCCATCCCCATCTTGTTGGAGATGTAAGTGTTCAGGAAGTAGGTCTTGACCACGCCCTTTTCGATGATGGGCATCTCCTTGGTGGCTACACCTTCGCTGTCGAAGAGGCGGCAGCCGGTGTCTCCTTTCGTGCGGGGTGCATCCACGATGGTGAGTTCCTCCGGGAAAAGCTTTTGATCCAGGCTGTCAACCAGGAAAGAATTCTTCTGCTGCAGGGCGAAGCCGCCCAGGGCATTGAGCACCGGTGTAAGGAGTTTGCTGGCGCATTCGCTGTCTACGATCAGGGTGTATTTGCCGCTGGGAATGCTCTGGGGGCCGATCTGCTCCTGGGCGCGCTGGTAAGCCTTTTCGGCGCAGCCTTCCAGCTGAAGGTCCTTCAAGCGGGAAGTGGCATCCCACCAGTAACTGGAGAGGTGGTTGCCTTCTTCATCTTCTACCGTGGATTCGTAGCCAATCTCGAAGGCCGTCTCGCTGTGACGCGCATACAAGCCCTGGGAGTCGATGGTAAGGCTGTCGAAGACGTTGTCGGTGAATTCGCCTTCCTCGGCAATGAGGCCGGGCTTGGGCCAGGCGATGGATTTGAGGGCCAGCTCGCGGCGGCGCTCGGCGGTGAGCTCACTGTGGCTTTCATCGAAAAGGTCCAGCTCCTTGCCGTTGGCGGCGCCTTTCTCCAGGCGCTCGGGGGCGGGGAGGGTGCGGCAGGCATCGGCCTCCAGCATACGCACGGTGGCAATGGCCTCGCGGATGAATTCCTCCAGGCCTTCCTGCTCCAGTCGGTTGCTGGAGAAGGTGCCGAATTTGCCGTCCACGAACAGCTGCAACTGCAGGCTGCGGTCCAGCGCGTGGGCGGTCTTGTCAACTTCTCCGTTGAGCAGCCCAATCAGGTTGAGCACGCTTTTGGACAGGGTAATGCGCACCTGCTGGGCGCCGTGTTCCTGCGCAAAGGCCAGGCAGTGCTGCGCCAATGCTATTTCTTCTTTTGTCAACAAGGAAGTGCTCATCTATTCTCCTCCTACCGTTAATTTGCTGATGAGAACCGTGGGGATGCCGCAGGACACGGGCACGGACTGTTCCTTGCCGCAGGTCCAGGCACCGGGGTCGATGGCCAGGTCGTCGGCCACGCCCTGCATGTCGGCCAGGGCCTGGGGGCCGTTTCCGATGATGTTGATATCCTTGACAGGCATCGTAAGACGGCCATTCTCAATGAGATAGCCGGATTTCACGTAGAAGGTGAAATCGCCTTCGCCAATCTGGACTTGTCCGTTGGAGAATTCGTCTACGTAGATGCCTTTCTTGACGCCCGCAATGAGGTCTTCGGCCTTGGCGTTGCCGCTTTCCATATAGGTGGCGCGCATGCGGGGCAGGGGGGCGTAGCGGAAGCTTTCGCGGCGTCCGTTGCCGGTGGGGCGTACGCCGTAATGGGCAGCCGATATGCGGTCGTGCAGGTATGAAGTGAGGACGCCGTCCTCTACCATATAGGTCTTCTGGCCGGGGATGCCTTCGTCGTCGAAGTTGAGCGCGCCGCGGTTGCCCGCCAGGGTGCCGTCGTCGATGATCTGGATGCCCTTGGGGCAGATCTGCTTGCCCATTTTGTCGGCAAAGATGGAGGTGCCCTTGCGGTTGAAATCGGCCTCGAAGGCATGGCCCATGGCCTCGTGCAGGAGGATGCCGCTGGCACCCGCGCCCATCACTACGGGCATCTGGCCTCCCTTCGGCCGTTTGGCGGCGAAGCGGTCGTCTACGCCTTTTACCACGTCATCGGCCATCTCGTTCACCAGGGCCTCCGACAGCATCTCGGCTCCGCAGCGGAAACTGCGGGAAGTGCTCTTGGTTTCCATCTGGTTACCTTGCTGGAAAACTACTGATACAGAGACGCTTCCTACGGGGCGGGTGTCCCATTTGAGTTCCTTGGAACTGTTGTACATGAGGATGTCGCTAACCTGAAAAGCCAGGTTCACCATCACTTTGATGGCCCGGTTGTCACGGCTGCGGACCCCGGCTTCCAGCTTTTGCAGGAAGGGGAGGAACTCGCTCATGGGCACGCCCCTCCAGGGCTGCGCCATGGGGTAGCGGTCCGCTGCGGGGTTGGGTTCTCCGCGGCTGGGATTGCGCGTGCCGTAGGGGCTCACATCCACCGGGGCCGATGCAATCTGGGCCGCGGCGCGGGCGCAGGATAGCATATCGGCCGGGGCCGTGCTCTCGGAATAGGCATAGCCGGTCTTTTCGCCGGAAAGCACGCGGACGCCTACGCCGAAATCGACGTGGTTGCCGCCCGAAGTGACGGCGCCGTCCCGCAGCAGGAGGCT
>Ga0310696_10009208_pt1 | contig 11448 bp, 18 predicted proteins | sample AusTroGonzalo_MG_4_FD_203885 | JGI IMG/M metagenome (GOLD analysis project Ga0310696, IMG submission 203885) | Bovine rumen microbial communities from tropical cattle in Woodstock, Queensland, Australia - Gonzalo_02 (v2) (version 2) | ecosystem: Host-associated > Mammals > Digestive system >...
ACAAAAGCGGTTATCCGATCTCCGTATTTGCGTGGGCCTGCAAGCGGCTGGGCATCGAGATGCCGCGTGCGCTGAAGGATGCCAATGATCGCAAGAATGAGAAGGCAAGGCAGGAGTACCAGGCAAAGCAGGCGAAGAAAGCTGCCGCTGAGGAGGAAGAAGTTAAGCCGCAGCAGAACGACAGCCTGTATTACATCAAGATCCTGGAGGCACTGAACAGTCAGAATGAGCTGCTGCTACAGCTGATCGACACGGTGATCCCGAAGTACGTGCAGGATATGAAGGACAACAACAATGCCAATGCCGACATGCTGCACAATGCGCTGAAGGAGATCGGGGATGCCTGCGAGGGTGTGAAGATCAACACCAGGAAGCGGGGGCTGTGACATGAAGATCTTCACGGACCGGGGATTCCAGCAACTGCTGGACGAACAGGACACGGCGATCTGGCACCGGGACAAGCGGATCCGGGAGCTGGAGGAGAGTGTGGAAGCGCTGAAGCTCCTGCTGCAGGACAGTGACGGGAAACAGGAGGCATTGATGCAGGACAACCGGAGCCTGATCGCGAACAGGGACTATCTTGAAGAAATGGCCAGGGCCGCGAAGAGAGATCTGCTGGCCAGGGACAAAGAGATCCGGGAGCTGAAGCTCCGGCTGGGGAGCATCGAATCCAGATGGGGAACGGAGGCTGCGATATGACAGAAGACGATCTGATTATCCAGACATTGCGGCGGGACAGGGCAAGCCTGCAGAAGATCATAGACCTGCTGCACCAGGAGATCAGGAGCCGGGACAAAGAGATCGAGAAGTACAAGAACCAGGTGGCCGTCCAGCACGGGGAGATCGTGAAGCTGCGGCGCCAGGTAGAGATGCTGATGGAGGAACAATAAATGGCAAGACAGAGAGTGTTATCAAAGATCCTGCACAAGCGGGAGATGATTAGGCAGAACCAGTACCGCAGGAGAGTGAGCTTCTTCCTGCAGCGGGGATTCTCTTACAAGCTGGCGGAGAAGCTGGCAAGGGAGGTGCAGTCATGATCATCATGGGACGGAAACGATTCCGGGAAAAGGTGGACGAAGAGATCTGCAAAAGAGCTTTCGCGGAGAACGTGGAGCGCAGGCTCTATGCGCTGGAGGAAAGAGTACGGGAGCTGGAGTGGAAGGTGAAGGACCTGGAGGCAGGGCGATCTGTTCCGGTTCCTGGGACACCGGTGCCGAAGCCTCCTGAGTGGGCGGTAACGACGTGCAAAGGAGGCTGCAATGTCGGTTCTGATTAGAGGCATGGACCTCCCGGAACGTTGTGAGGATTGCGGCCTCATCTATGAGACTGAAGGATATTGTGTATGCCCCTTCACAAAGGCAGGGGTTATCAGCAAACACAGGCCGTCCTACTGTCCTCTTATACCAGTAGACGATGTTGCTCCAGGTGGTACGGGAAAGTGGACGCGAGCGAGCAAAAACCTCATGGCCTGTTCTGCTTGTGGGAATTGTGTGGTATATGACCGTATTAGCTCATTATTTTACTGCCCCAACTGCGGGGCGAGGATGGAGGTAGACAATGGCTGAGTATATTGAGCGTGAAAAAGCAATCGAAGATGTGCAAGCATGGGCAACGAACTTGAACAATCCCAAAATGCTTGTGCGAGAAGATGCTATTTGCATTCTGCAAAACATCCCCGCCGCCGATGTTGCTCCTGTGCGGCGGGGACGGTGGATAAAAAAAGTTGAAATTGACGGCGGGGTGAAGCGGGAATACTTTGTGTGTTCCCAATGTGAGCAAACAAGGATGTTGACCTTTCACAACTTCTGCCCCAACTGCGGGGCGAAGATGGAGGAAAGCTGATGGGAGTTTATATCAAGGGCATGGAGATGCCGTCCGGTTGTATTTCGTGTGATTTCTGCAATCCATTTGTTGAAAAGCCGTATTGCAGACGACTGATGAAGCGAGTACCAAAGGTAACACGGCTTGATAATTGTCCTCTCGTCCCCGTCCCACCGCATGGTGATTTGATAGACCGGGATAAGTTGGAAAAAGATATTGATAAATATATCGGCGGCGAAGAATCCCGTTCAAGATTCCATCATTGGGTACAAGTACAACGTACAGTTATCCCCGAGAGCAAGGAGACACATACATGATTCCTGTTTCAGACTTGCTCAAATGGGCAGACGAACACGCGATAGGTCGCTCCCCGTCATATCCGAGAGGATGGGTAAGCGCAAAAGACATTCTCGTTCTTGCGCGGATGGTAGAAGCAAAAGACCCTATGAATTTCTATTATTCGGTGCGAAGCAATTTGCCAACGGGTGGTGAAAGAAATGGGTGATTTCATTTGTCCTTATACCTGTTCATATCGAACGAACAGCGGGTTTTGCGGATATACAGGTGGGTATGACGCTTGCCAGTACCGCAAGATTGTGCCAAATCGAACAAACGAGCGCCGCATAGTCTATCGTGATGTGGTGTATGGCGCAATCGAACGGGCGCGGATATTGTCGTTAGTTGGCGAGATTCCGCCAGACCGATACAGAAGCGGCTTTCACGATGGGCTGAAACGCGCACTTGAGATTCTTGGCGGCTTGCAAGATGTTGGGGAGGGCGAGACATGAGTGAAGCAGTAAGAGAAATGACCTATGACGAGCAGATTGCCAATTTCATCATGCACATCTTGGCAATCGAAACGCCGTTCAGCGTAAAGCGTGATTTGATAGGTCAACTGTTGAGCTTGACCTATCGGCATGAGCGCGACATCAAGGATGCGCTCTATACGCCAACGCAGTCATGCACTTTCAAAGCAGAGGAGGGCGAGTGATGAGCAGGGCGGAATACCTCCGGCGGGAGATCGAGATCGCCATGCGGAATGCCCGCGGCGCGGATCACGCCGGCGATTACCAGGCGGCATCCTACTGGGAGAGCAGGGCGCAGGAACTGTACAGGGAACTGACGGAGGTGGAAGATGGGAAGGCCGAAGGTTGAACTGCATGCAGGTGATCGTTACAATCGCTGGACCGTGCTGGAGTTCGCAGGCTTTATTGATCTTGGCGACGGCAGGAAGGACAAGCTGTGGAAGTGCCGGTGCGACTGCGGAACGGAAGGGATCGTCCGGCAGAATGCGCTGCGCCAGGGGAACAGCAGGAGCTGCGGATGCCTGATGAAAGACAGGCAGAAGGCACGCCGGGAGAAGGAGCGGCTGGCGAAAGCAAAGACGAATGCAGACAGGGTCCGGTGCATGACGGATGAGGAGCTGGCCGAAAAGTTCAACGAGCTGGAAACAAGCGGCCGGGCATACGGACCGCGGGGCAAAGAGCACTGGCTAAGCTGGCTGAAAGCTGACTGCTGAAATGATGATACGGGGGGAGTGATCATGTCGAGGAAGTATGCATGGGAGGCAGCGCTGATCCAGTGCCCGTTCTACCTGGCATCCGTAGGGCAGAAGGCGATCCTGTGCGAGGGACACGGTGAGGGGATGAAGACACAAACACAGTTCAAGACGGGCAGCCAGAAGGAATTCTACCTGTCGTGCTACTGCAACAGCAACTATGAAGATTGTCCGGTATACCAAAACGCGATGACGAAATACAATCCCTGATCAGGAGGACCGCGGAAAAAATCCGCGGCTCTTCTGCATTTTCTTCAAAAAGGGCTATAGAGAAATCGAAAACGTGCTTGCTACAATGGACTGAACGGAGGTGCGCCATGCCTGACTGGGAAGAATTACGACAAGAATATATTACCGGAGACATCGGGCTGCGCACGCTGGCCGCCAAGTATGACGTGAGTTTTTACACGCTGAAGGATCATGCCAAGCGGGAAGCCTGGGGTGACGGGCGGAGAGAATACAGGAAAGCAATGGGGCTGCCAGTGGATACCCCACACCCCACCCCACACCACACCCCACAGCAGCGGCAGTGTGGGGTGCAGAAGAAGGAGGATCTGCCGGCGTATATGCCGTCGGAGGAAGCACGGAACCGGGTACAGCGGATGTTCGAGGCAAGCGATGCCATCTTGGACCGCGTGCTGCTGATGGCGGACCGATGCAAGAGCGCGTATGAACTGCGGGCTGCGGCGGCTGCGCTGCGGGATATCAAGGAGATCCAGATGATTCGCACCGCCCTGGATGAGGAGGAGCAGATCGCACGGATTCGGAAGCTGAAGTCTGATATCCGGCAGCAGGAACAGACCACGCAGGCGGAGCCGGTGGAGATCGTGTTCGTTGGCAGGACGAAGGAGGCGGCGCAATGAGGCTGGAGATCGAGGAGCCAAGCGCCAAGCAGTCTCTGTTCCTGAATGAGAAGGAACACAAGTACGTGGCCTACGGTGGATCCAGAGGCAGCGGGAAGAGCTGGTCCGTGCGGGTGAAGGCGATCCTGCTGTGCTATGAGTATCCGGGCATCACGATTATGATTATCCGCAAGACCTACCCGGAGCTGCAGGAGAACCACATCCGGCCGCTGTGCGAGATGCTGCACTGCTATGACGAGGACAAGCGGAAACGATTTGCCGGATACAATGATGGGAAGAAACAGATCACCTTCCCGAACGGCAGCCGGATCCTGTTCCGCTATTGTGAGAAGGACAAGGACGCGCAGAGATTCCAGGGCACGGAGGTGGATGTGCTGTTCGTGGACGAGGCGACGCAGCAGACCGAGGAGCGGATGGACAAGCTCAAGGCCTGCGTGCGTGGTGTCAACGGATTCCCGAAGCGGATCTATTATACCTGCAACCCCGGCGGCGAAGGACATGGCTGGATGAAGCGCCTGTTTGTAGACAGGAAGTACAAGGCCGAGGAACGTGCCGAGGACTACGTGTTCATCCAGGCATTTGTCCAGGACAACACGGCGCTGATGGAATCGGATCCGGATTATATCCGGAAGCTGGAAGCATTGCCGCCGAAGCTGCGCGCGGCCTGGCTGTACGGGCAGTGGGATGTATACGAGGGACAGTTCTTCGAGGACTTCCGCACGGATCCGGACATGGCTGCAGCACAGGAGCACGGATGCATGCTGGACCGTGAGGAGCTGAGACGGCAGCACCGATGGTGCCACGTGATCGAACCGTTCGATATCGGAGGCGGCGAGTGCAGAGGATGGAACCTGCTGCGATCCTATGACTTCGGATATGGGAAGCCGTTCTCCTGCGCATGGTGGGCGGTGGACTATGACGGCACGCTGTACCGGATCATGGAGCTGTACGGCTGTACGGATACGCCGAACGAAGGGATCCGGTGGACGCCGGACATGCAGTTCAAGGAGATCGCCCGCATCGAGAGGGAGCACCCCTGGCTGAAGGGAAGGCACATCGACGGCGTGGCGGATCCCGCCATCTGGGACACGAGCCGCGGCGAGAGCATCGCGGAGACCGGCATGCGCTACGGTGTGTACTTCACGCCGGGAGACAACAACCGGATCCCTGGCTGGATGCAGTGCCACTACCGCCTGCAGTTCGATGAGAACGGATACAGCAGGATGTATGTGTTCGACAACTGCAGGGCGTTCATCCGGACGGTACCGCTGATGATGTACAGCACGAGGGCGCCGGAAGATCTGGACACAAACTTGGAGGACCACGTGTCCGACGAGTGGAGATATATGTGTATGTCAAGGCCGGTGAAACCTTTGGTGCCGGTCAAGCAGGAGCGGAAGATCATGATCGATCCGCTGAATCAGCTGAGTAAATTCAGGAGGTAAGAATGGACGAGAACATGCTGCAGCAGAGGGGACTGCCGCCGGTGGCGTGGGGGCAGGGCGGACCGATGTCGATTCCTGCGATGTCGGTTCCTGCGGAGCCTGCCGTACCGGAGATCCAGGCGATGGATCAGACCGTGATCTCAAAGCCTGTGAACGAGGACACGATCCGCGAGATGACCACGGTCCTGCGGAAGTACAAGGCAGGCAAGGCAAGCGTGGAGCGCAGAGCCATCAACGCTGAGAGCTGGTGGAAGCTGCGCAACCAGGTGGAGCGCGAGAAGGAAACGCAGGGGCTGAGTGGATTCAATGCCAAGTCGGGCTGGCTGCACAATGCCATCGTGGCCAAGCATGCCGACATGATGGAGGCCTACCCGGAGCCGAACATCCTGCCGAGGGAGCAGGGCGATGTGCAGGAAGCGCGCATGCTCTCGAAGATCCTGCCCGTGATCCTGGAGCAGAACCACTACGACGACGTGTACAGCGACAACCTGTGGGCAAAGCTGAAGACCGGCACTGGCATCGTCAAGGTGTACTGGGACGGCGACAAGCTCAACGGCCTGGGGGATATCGCCATCGACAACGTGGATCTGCTGAACCTGTTCTGGGAGCCGGGGAAGAAGGACATCCAGAAGAGCAAGTACTTTTTCCACACCACGCTGGAGGACAACGACACGCTGGAGGAGATCTATCCGGAGCTGAAGGACAAGCTGAAGGGCAATGCCTTTGTGCCGGCGAAGTTCCTGTACGATGACAACGTCAGCACGGAGAACAAGAGCACGGTGATCGACTGCTACTACAAGAAGCGGGAGGGCGGCAGGACCGTGCTGCACTATGTGAAGTTCGTCGGGGAGAACATCCTGTACTCCAGCGAGAATGAAGGGAAGCCGCTGTATGATCACGGACTGTATCCGTTCGTGTTCGATTCTCTGTATCCGATAGAGGGAAGCCCGTGCGGCTATGGCTTCATCGACCTGTGCGCCAACGGGCAGGAGCAGATCGACATCATGCAGACGGCCTTCCTCAAGAACACGATGGCCGGGGCGATCCCCCGCTACTTCCAGCGCTCGGACGGCAGCGTGAACGAGGACGAGTTCCTGAACCTGGACAACCCGATCATCCACGTGACCGGGACCATGGGCGAGGATTCCCTGCGACCGGTGCAGTACACTCCCCTGTCCGGCAACTATATCAACATGCGGCAGTACACCATCGACGAGATGCGGCAGACCAGCGGCAACACGGAGACGTCGAACGGCAACACGCCGAGCGGTGTGACTGCAGCCTCCGCCATCGCAGCGCTGCAGGAAGCGGCGGGCAAGGGCAGCAGGGATGCGACGCGCACCAGCTACCGCGCCTATGCAAAGGTGGTGAACCTGTGCATCGAACTGGTGCGGCAGTTCTGGGATCTGCCCAGGCAGTTCCGGATCACCGGTGAGATGGGCGTGGATCAGTTCGTGTCCTACTCCAACGCGGGGATCGCGATGCAGCCGACGGGCGTGGTGGGCGGGCAGGAGACTTACCGCCTGCCCGTGTTCGATATCAAGGTGGATCCGGCCAAGCGCACCGCATACAGCAGGGTGACGCAGAACGAGCTGGCGCTGCAGTTTTATAACAACGGATTCTTTGCGCCGCAGCAGACAGACCAGGCGCTGGCTGCGCTGCAGATGATGGACTTCGACGACCGTGACCGGGTGGCGCAGATGATCTCCCGCAACGGCACGATGTACCAGAAGCTGGCGATGTTCCAGCAGCTGGCCCTGGCGCTGACGCAGAAGTACGAGCCGGAGCGGACCGAGGAACTGGTGGCCGCGATCACCGGACAGCAGCCGGTGGCGCATCCCGCCGGGAACCGGCAGGCGGATGAATCGAACGCGAGGGCACAGAAGGCCATGGGCGAGGACACGCGGGTGACCAAGGCCAGGGCGCAGAGCAGGCAGGCAAGCCAGGTGGAAGGATGACCAGGATCTTTTACGATGAGGCGAACTTCTGCCTCCAGATGACAGGGCATTCCATGTATGCACAGAGGGGCGAGGATCTGGTGTGCGCGGCGCTGAGCGTGCTGATGTTCACGCTGGAGGAAGCCGTGGGCGATCATAAGGAAGTCCTGCTGCCGACCATCAGCCACATGGACGGCGGGATCCGGATCCAGTGCAGCCCGAAGGACAAGCACAAGCGGACCTGCCGCACGATATTCCGGACGATCTATACGGGATGCGAGCTGATGGCCGGCCGCTTCCCTGAGTATGTACAGACAAGCAGAGAACAGGAGGGAATGTAAATGGCCTTGCTTGCGAGTGAAGAAACCAGACAGCCTGTGCAGACCACGCAGGCACCGGAGCAGGCGGCACAGCCTGCTCAGCAGACTCAGGCACAACAGGCACAGCAGACGCCGAAGGTCGAGACCGCGCCGGCGCCGAAGACCACGACCGCACCGAAGGTGCAAAGCTCCAGCTACGACAAGGCCATGAAGACGCTGCAGGCGGCGCAGAACCAGACGCCGACCTTCAGCTCCGACTATGACCAGACGATCTCGGACCTGTATCAGCAGATCTCCAACAGGCAGCCGTTCCAGTATGACGCGGCCAGCGATCCCCTGTATCAGCAGTACCGTGAGCAGTACATGCAGGGCGGGCAGCAGGCCATGCGCGATACCATGGGCCAGGCTGCCGCATTGACCGGCGGCTACGGCTCCAGCTACGGGCAGGCAGTTGGCCAGCAGCAGTACGACGCGTATCTGCAGCGGCTGAACGACGTGCTGCCGGATCTGTACAAGACGGCATACGACCAGTACAACGCCGAGGGTGACCGGCTCACGCAGCGGATGCAGCTGGCAGGGCAGCTCCGGGAGAACGAGTACGGACAGTTCCGGGACGCCGTGGCGGACAAGCAGTATGCCGATGCCTTTGCGATCCAGGAGGCGGAGAGCCGTGCACAGTACGGCGACTTCAGCGGCTACGAAGCGATCTACGGCGCCGACGCCGTCAAGCCCATGAAGTACAGCTGGGCCGCGCAGAATCCGCAGCTCGCGTACCAGATGGGGAATATCACAAAGGACCAGTACGACAACCTCACGCACGGCTACCCGATCGACGAAGGCCTGGACGAAAACGGAGTGCGGACAGGCGCGGCCCCGTGGGCCGGCAGCGGCGGAGGCGGCGGAGGCGATCCGTGGGCTTACGGCGGCTCTGGTTGGAATGGAGGCAACTATTATCTGGAGAATGGTATCCAGCATGACTATTACAATCCTGGTGGGGATTACCTTCCGAGAGGCTCTTTTTAAGAGGTGAAATAAATGGCTGATGATCTGCAAAAAGTATTTGATGCAAGCTCCAGCGGATCTGGGAATAGTTCTTCATCGAGTGGTGGCGGACAGGTTACATGGGAACAGGTCGCCCAGGCACACAGGCACGGTGGAGACACGCATGCATTAGCGCAGCAGTATAAAGCTCAGCAAGGGGGAACAGTCGCCTCTTCCAGCACAAGTGGGATCAAATCTGTAACTGGAAATCAGGCGGTCAATCCTCCGAAGAAGAATACGCTCGCTTCCACACTGGATACCTTTGGCAAAAGAGTCGGGAACCGGTTGGCGGCAGGCCTGGCGCTGGTTGCGGGGAACCGCGGCGTCTATGAACAGGCGCTGCGGAACGACGCGTACTACGGATTCCACAGCCAGTCCGACGCACAGAAGGCATACCAGCGCGGGCTGGCCCGGTTCGGTTCCCTGGAGAACTGGAGCAGCGCGGCGAACAACAGCAGGGACAGCGCGGCGAAACGTGTGCAGGAACTGCGGGACGCGCTGAGCAGAGCACAAACTGCCCGCGATGAATGGAACAATTCCGGATCCGCGTTCGGAGCGCTGGCACCGGAGGACGATCTGGACACCCTGCAGTGGCAGCTGGATGCCGCGGAACGGAACTACCAGCGCTGGAACGACGAGGCGAGCTGGTCCTCCTATCTGATGGGACAGGAGGATGTGAAGGCGACGGCCGACAGGCTCGGCGGCTACTGGCAGGCGTGGAAGAACTACGACCTGTCCGTCGGGGAACTGGAGAAGCAGGAGCAGGCGATCCTCGACCAGCTGGATACGCTGGGCGGCGAGCAGCTGAGACAGCGGCAGCTGGATCCGAACTGGCAGGACAACGGGCAGGAGGAGATCCTTAAGCAGCAGCTGGCCGAAGTACGGAAGCAGAAGAAAGCATCCGAGGACAAGCGGGAAATCGCCCTGGGGCAGATCGGCGAAGACAAGAATGCCAACGACACCTACACTGCCGGCGTGATGAAAGTAGCTGCGGATGACAAGGCATGGCGGGAGCAGACGGACCAGCAGATGGCGCAGTTCCATGCGGACATGGATGCGATGAATCCGGACGTGTTCAATGACATGACCGGGAACATCCATGATCAGGTAACGACGCCAAGCAGAGCGAACGTCCGGCCGACTTCCCAGTGGACAGCGGACGAGGAGAAACGCTTCTATATCCTTGCAGGCACCGGGAATCAGGAGGCGGCAGACCAGTATGCCCTGGAGCTGAACCGGAAGTATCAGGACAAGACCGTCGCAGAGAAGACGGCGTGGCATCGTAAATCCGGGGCCGCAGCGGACCTCGGCCTCGTGGGCAAGGGCATCATGGATGTGACGGGCCTGGGGTACATGGTGGCGTCTGCTCCGTCAAGAGCGATGCGCTGGGCGAACAACCTGCAGGAAGCTCTGTCGAATGACGGGAACTTTGTCGGCAGCAGCGAGCCGACCTTTGCCGACTATGCGGACGCGTTTGTAGGCGGCAGATCCGAGCAGCTGAACAAGGACTATGGGGAGATCATCGGCGGCAAGGGCTGGGGCGATCTCTACCAGCTGACCGGCAGCATGGCGCAGAGCATGGTGTACGGTAACCTTGTCGGCGAGGCGGGAACCCTGCTGCTGTTCTTCGGGCAGGCTGCCGACTCCAGCTTTACCGACGCCATCGACCGCGGCGCAAGCGCCAAGCAGGCGGCGATGTTCTCCGTGCTGTCCGGCCTTGCCGAAGTGGCAGGCGAGAAGTTCAGTCTGGAGAATCTGCTGGATGATTCCGCCATGGCGATGCGCAGCATGTGGAAGAACATTCTGATCCAGGGCGGCGTGGAAGGCAGCGAGGAAGCGTTCACCGATGTGCTGAACCAGTTCGGTGATCTGATTTCCGCCCGTGCCGCAGGCGGCAAGACGGAGATGGAGCAGAAGATCGCGGAGCGCATGGCCAACGGCGAAAGCTATGACGATGCCAAGCGCGCCGTGTGGAAAGAGTTTGTCGAAAGTGTGGCGTGGGATGCCATCGGCGGCGCGATCTCCGGTGCAGGATCCGGGGCGATGCAGACGGGGATCAATTCGCTGCGATCCTATGATTCGGATATCTACGGGGCCGATGCAAAGCAGCTGGCACAGGAAGCAAAGGCCGCAGCTCAGCAGCAGGGAGACCGGAAGCTGGAGCGGAAGGCACAGCGTGCGGAGACGCGGCTGGAGAAAGGAAAGAATATCAGCATCAATGCCGCGGGTGAGCTTGTCCGCGGCACGAACCGTGCTGCCATGGTGGACGCTGTGGAGCAGCAGGTCAACAAGCGCGGCAAGGATATCGACAGCAAGACGGCAAGATCCCTGGCCAATGCCATCGTGTCCCAGGTGCGCGGCGACAGCATGAGCGACAACCAGCGGAAGCTGATCCGGAACAATCAGGAGCTGGCCAGCAAGATCCGCAGTGAACTGGAGAGCGATGAGCCTCCGTTCTGGGCG
>Ga0310696_10009209_pt1 | contig 11448 bp, 9 predicted proteins | sample AusTroGonzalo_MG_4_FD_203885 | JGI IMG/M metagenome (GOLD analysis project Ga0310696, IMG submission 203885) | Bovine rumen microbial communities from tropical cattle in Woodstock, Queensland, Australia - Gonzalo_02 (v2) (version 2) | ecosystem: Host-associated > Mammals > Digestive system >...
TATATATTTTAGTGTATAATAAATCCTATCATCGCGGGGTAGAGCAGTCCGGTAGCTCGTCAGGCTCATAACCTGAAGGTCGTTGGTTCAAATCCATCCCCCGCAACCAAAGTTTCAAAACTTGCCCACAGGGGCAAGTTTTTATTTGTTTTCCAATACCTACAAAAAGTTCGAAAGTTGATATTAAAAAAGTGGCGTTTTTTCGCTACTTTTGAACCAATTAATACAAATTTATTTATTTTCTTTTGTTTTACGAATAAACAAATAATATGTTATCCAACCAATACAAAACACCAATAAAACCCATAAAATAACCGTTGTAACAATGTGTGTAATTGTATCTAAATCAGCAGCATGTGATGCTGTGAGTTCCATAATATGTTTATGTGATTTTAAATTATCCTGAGCTCTTTCATTACCAAAAAACGCCATTATTCTATCATAAACAGATGTTAGATTCATAAAAAACATCTGTATTGATTCCCAAACTATTGTAAAAAAATCAGAAGTAAAATTTTCTTCATACATGAAAAATCCTCTTTAATTATTAAATTTTTACACCGATATATTCTAAATGTTTATATGCATTTTCTAACAATATCTTTTTAATATCTTTATCTTCAGGTATTTGTTTTATTATACTAATAATCTGTTTATATATAGCTATTTCTAATTTTTTAGAATTTAAAACCGTATTCTTATTATTTTCTAAAAAATATTTGTCATTCACAACATTTTCTATATTTTGTTTCAACTGTTTTATATAAACCAAATCTTCATCGTTATATATTTTATTATATAACGAATAATTGAAAAATGAATTTATAATTGTCTTATGCAAATCTTTGTTTTCTTTCTCTTTAGACAACAACCATACAACAAAATAATAACCAACAGTAATCCCTAATAATAAAACAAGCAAACCATTTAAACCAACCACAACAGAAACAAAAACTCCTACTATTAACCAAACACCTAATTTATCAATGCTTTTTTTTGTTTTTTCATCCATATATATTTTCCTTTATAGTAAAAAGATAAACAATCTTATGATTTTTTTCAATATTATTGTTAATACTAAACCTAATTTGTCTTTAAAAAGTTGTATTTCATAACCAATAGCTATTAAATCCATATAGTTATCGGCTCGGGAACTGCACACACTGCACAACCAAGATTCACAAAACCGTCCATAAGGGCGGTTTTTTGTTAGAAAGCCAATACATACAAAAAGTTCGAAAGTTATCCTTTTGAAAAAGGCTATTTTCCTACTGCTTTTGAACTTTTTGGTGTGTTAACCCATACTCTATGTTCTCCATGACCATTTACAAAAGTATCTGTTAATTTTTCACCACCATATAAATTCATCAAACCTATTATTCCACGATATGAAGCAGAGTTTTTTTCATCACACGTCATTAAAACACGTTTTAATCCTAATTTACTTGCTTCTTCCAAACACAGTTTTACACCTATAAAACTCGAATACTTTCCACGATATTTTGGTGATATATTTGCTGCAATGTGTCCACCTTGTTCTTCTAATTTTGGTGTTAAATAATGTCTTATAACAAAAGTCCCAACAAATTCTTTATCATCAATCAGCCAAAACGTAGTCCCAGGAACATAACCATCTGGTAAGTTTTTACCTTTAGAATAATCATCCATTTGTTTAAAACATTCTTCCAATTTATTTTCTGCTATAGCCTTTATTAAAGGTTTAATCGCGACATCTTTAAATTGATTTTCATCCTGTTCGTAATCATTAACAGCCTTTAAAAAAGAATTTAGATATTTTTTTGATGGTTTTACAAGTTTTAACATTTTTACTCCTGTCTATCATCGTGAATATTATAACATAAATTTTGCAAGTCTTCACTTATTTCTAATAATTCGGCTCGGGAACTGCACACACTGCACAACCAGAATTTCAAAACTTGCCCGCCGGGGCAAGTTTTTATTTGTTTTCCAATACCTACAAAAAGTTCGAAAGTTGATATAAAAAAAGTGGCAATTTTTCGCCACTTTTGAATTTATTAACAATATTTATTTACACCCAACAAATGCCCAGTTGTCACCACCTTCGATTGGTTGAGCAATCATTGTACGAATTGTGAAATCTTCTTTACAGACACCAGGTTCATTAAAGGATACTTCTGTATAAACATGATCTGTATCAGTATATAATTCTGTTAAATTCAGATTACCACCGGCTCTGAATTTGCCATTTGGTTGTTGTTGTTTAACTTGTTGTACCCATTCTTGATCTGCGGGACATTTATAAACTAAATGAAATTTGGTTGTTTCAATTCTTTCACAGCCCATAAATATAGAATCATATTTACTATAATCTCCGCTACATGCTGTTAATGCAATAATAGGTAAAATCAGAAATAATTTTTTCATTTTTTTCTCCTTTTTCACTTTTGTTAGTATATTTTATAATTTGTGTGTTATCAATATTTTTTATGCACGGGCCAAACCGCCGAACATAGATAAATCAGATTCATCTGTGTCGCCATTTTTAACCAGATCTTTGTCGATGCCCAGATGTTGTTTTGATTTTAATTCACGAATGCGTGCTTCGATTTCTTCTTTGGCTTTGGCTAGTTTTTTAATTTGAGTTAATGCTGGTATTTTACCTGTCCATTCCACTGTTATTTTGCTGGGGGTTTTGACGATACCTTCGCCCAAAGTTTTGAACCAGCCAGGGCGCAAAACACGCAATTTATTCAATATGCCTTTGACACGAATTGTTTTCATAACATCTTGGTCTATTGTGCCGGAATCCATAACCGCAACAATAATGTCCTGTAGGTCTTGTTCAGTCAAAGATTTACTTTCTTGGATAACTTTGCCGTTTTCGTCTTTGATTTCTTTTTGATATTCTATGATATCGGAAAGTGCGATAATTCCGCGCTGAACACCGTCTATGTATGATGTTTCCAAGTTCAAAAACTTTCCAACTGAATCCATACGTTGAACGCGGCTGTTTAAAATATCAGAAATGTTTTTGCCTGAACGTGCACCACGAATTAATTCATAGAACAAATGTCCCAACATAATTTTATCAATCTTTTTAGGATCTTTGTCCATTTGGGCGCCTGTGTCAAATATACCTATACAGAAATCACGGAAAGATTTATTGTAAAAATTCTGTTGGCCTTGGTGTCTGTCTGTATCCCAAGCGACACCTGATAATAATAAAGCTAATTCCAGGGCTACATATGCTTTGGCCATATCGTGTTTTTCTTCTTCGTCGAATTCATCAGATGTTAAAGATTTCCCAGGTGCCATTTCCATAATTTTGTAAGCATTGTTTTGTTGTTCGTCACAACCATATGTAATCCAACGTGCAACATCAGGTGAATAATCACCAGATTTTGTATGGACTTTTAATGCTTCATACGTTTTGACGGCTTTTTCATATTTTTTGTGATCTTGTTCAATGTCAATTTCGCTGGCACAAGATTGTTTTGCCTGGGCAACTATATTTTTTAATGGTTCAAATTTTTTATCACGTGCAGCCATTTCATCAATAGTGCCAGAAATCACCCCAAGTCCGCTATTTATCAAATCTCGTGTATTTGGTCGCATAAGTGCTATGACACAATCTTTGTTTTCGTATTTGATTTGAATTGTGATATATATAGACCCGCCCCCCAGAACTTTGCCAACATAGGAAATTTTTTTCATTTCTGATTCAGGTAAAGAATTTTTCATGATTTCAAAAATTTCATCGCGTGTTGGAATGTTCGCACGTTCACGCAGAGTGGCTAATTCTTTTCTTATATCTGAATCCAATGTTGGTAAATATGATAATAATTGTCCGAATTTAACAAATGCTCCGCCTTTGGTTTGAAAGAACATTTTAAGTCCACGACCAACCTGTTCGCCATTTGATATTTGAGAATTATTTTCGTTTTGACCGGCTGATAAAAGCGCAGATAAAATTAGATTGCGTTCATAATCTGGTAATTTTTTATATAAACAATCAAGGACCAGAACAGCATCTTTGTAATATTTAGAATCAGGTTTAAAATATGTGTTTGTGACCAGGGCGAGTTTTTTATCGTCGTTGGTGCTGTATGAATTTAATAATCTTTTCATAACAACTGCGCGTACAACCAATGGGGCACCCCAGAAGTTTTCATGAATAATAGTTAATGTTTGTTTGTTTATTATTTCTGAAAATCCTTCACGTCTTTTATCATCATCACATTCATCTATTAATTGTTTAATTGATTCATCGGTCAATTTTTTATTCAAAAACTTTATTGTTGCTAATGCGCGATTTGGTGTTTTTGCTAACATATTGAAAACTGCTTCGGCACCACGACCATAATAATCTAAATCATTGACTTTTTCACCGTTTACACGGAATTTAGCACCATCACCGAATATTTTAGCAGCACGTTCTTGGGCTATAACTTTATTAGATATTGAATTTAATAATTGTTCAGCAATCATGCTTGAAAACAATCTTTTTTGATTGTCTTTTGATACACTGGTTATAAAATCGACCAAATTTTTGACTTGTTTTAAATATTCATCCGAACCATTATCACGTCCTAGGTTTTCAGCCCAATATTGTGCATAATATTCAATCATTTTTTCGCGTTCATCTGCGAATTCAAAATCAGAACCGTATTCTAATTTACCGTATTCAGTAACCCCATGACGTGTTAATATTTTTTCAATTATATTACGCGCAGCAAATTCTTTGTTTTTGTTATTTAATACTTCGTTAACAATTATTTTTATGAACAAATTTTTATTAGCGTGTTTTTCAGAGAATAATTTCCGTGTGTCCATAAATTCATAAATTTTGAATTTATCTATTAAACCAAAAGATTTGAATTCTTGCACAGTTATAGCATCTGCAAAAATTTCACGGATAACATTTATAGTGTTTTCATTGGTTCGGTGTTCAAAATATTTTAATAAATTTAATGGGTGGCATTTATGACCAGATTTAAAATACTGTGCCCACAAAACCAGCATGATTTGTGAAACGTTTTGTTGGGGGGCACGTGCACGTATTTCAATATCACGCGCAATTTCATCACCAATACCACCATCGCCACCGGCGCGCCATGCATTATTTCGTGCTATAAAACGCAAATTAGCATTATCAACATGTTCTTCTTGGGGTAAAGAATCAAGATAAGACAACGCTTGAATTAATTCCATTTCTGTTTGAGGCAGTCGTGTTAAACCAACTGTTTTCATCATATTAACAATAGATTCAGAGTCTGAATTTTTCATCAATTCAGATTCAATAAAATCTTTAATATAATCTTCAAAACCCAAAGTGACAAATTGGTTTTTTACAGCATGTTTTTTTATTTCATCGTTAAAGGCACGATCTGATTCGACAATTTTTTCGCGTGCTTGTTTACGTTGTTGAACTAAATCTTGTATTTGGTCTGAATCTAAACCAATATTGTATTCCATCATATTTATATCATATTGTGTAAAATCTTTCGGTGTGTGATTAAACAAAAATGTATAATAAATACGCTTAGCCCATTCTTGATATGCAGGTTCTTTTGTGTTTGTTAAATCGTCAGCTATTTTTAATATTCCCTTTAATGTCAGTCTATTAAATTTAGAATATATGCTGGGGGTCAACAAAGAAGATACTGCTTCGGTTGCTATGACAGAATTTACACCGCGTTGTAATTTCGGGTAAAGTGATGTTTCTGGTGAACCTTTGATAAAATAATCATAAATTTTTGATTGTCTTATTTTATCATACATTTCGAAATATTCAGAACATTCGTCATCAAATATAGGTTGATGTGAATTTAAATATGTATGAAGTATATTTTCTATGAATTCGGTGCTTTGCGTTGTAAAATTTACTTTTATACTTTTCAAGAAATCTAAAACATTTATTTCACCATCAATATAGCGGGCAAAATTTTCAAACAAATTGATTTTATTTTGTATACGATCAAGATTTGCTTGTTTTTGTTTTTCAAATTGTTCATAAAGAGCTTTGTTTCTGTCGCGTTCGTTTAATTGTCGCGCTTTTTCGCCAAATGCAATAACAATGCCGTTTTTATCAAGATAATAATCTCTTTCGTTATAATCGGATATGCGCGAATAACCATAACTGTACCAAGAATTTGCTGGCAGACACACCAAATTATATATTTCGTTTATTTCGGGTCTGTTATATGATTTTAATTTATGCCATGGCAACATTTTGCCAATGTTTTTTTCGCCAAATGGTTTGAACGAAGGGTATGTTAAATCATCAAGATATTTCCAATAATTTAATGTCCAACGCAAATCAGATATTTTTTTAGCGTAAATGACGGCCTTTTCTTCATCGTCATAATATTTAATTAAATTTTCTATGTTTTCATATTGTTCCAGAAATGGTCCAAAACCTTTCAGGTGAAAATGGCGCAGTGTAGATTCAAAACTTTCCTGATAAATTTTTGAATTAGATCCAGTAAAAAATGGAAAATTCTGTCTGTTTATAGCTATGTGTAAAAACATATTTTGTAAAATCTTGGTTTCTTCTTCTGATTTAGAAGTAAAATCAAATTCATGTAATTTGTTTTGTAAATCCGTAAATCTAACACCCAAAGAAACAGGATATTCGTCCAAAACCAAAGATAAAAATAATTTCAAAACGTCAATGCGTTTTAAAGCTTTTAAATCTTTTGTACCAAATTTTTGTTTTAATTGTTTGTCCAAAAATGTGTCATAACCGTCCGCAGCATAGATTTTTTTAACTTCGTTTTGAAATTGCTGCCATTTTGTGTCTGGGGCATCGTGTGTAATATCTGCGAAATAACCACGTTGGTTAGCAATGTATGCTAGTTTGTCTTCGGTAGATATTACTCGTTGATTACTGGATCCGTGGACATCAAAAGTAACATTGTTGTTGACAATTCGTCCAAATATTTCCTGTTGCATAACAGTGACATATTGTGGATTCCATCCACCGCGTATCATTAAATCCACGCTGTCTATATCTGCGAAGCGTTCCTGGATAATAGTGTTTTTTCCACCGATAAATTCAGACCATATATAATGTCCGGTTTCGTGTGCGATAACTGCAGCTAAAATTTCTTCGCGTGATGCTTTTTCTATTAAACCGCGTGTTACAGCTATAATATTCTTTTTGCCGACAGTATCTGATTTTTGTATAAAGAATGCATTTGGTTCGTTTTTGTCCACCACAGTAAAATAAAAATCGTCCAGATTTATATCTGTGCCTTGGAATAATCGTCCAACGATTTCGCGCAATTTTTCGCTAATAATTTTATGCATACGACTGTCAGGTTCAAAAAAACGTAATGATTCAAATTGTTCTTCATTCAAAATAAGAGCAGACACTGTTAAAATCCTTCTTTTCGTCTTTATATTTATACCAAAAAAGCAAAAAAATATAAACATTATTTTTTTAAGGGCAGGGGTGGGGTAGTTTTTGTTTTATATTGATTTTTTTGTCGTTTTATGGTATAATATCCATACGCGCGACGGGGGTGCCGTCGTTTTTTTATGCCGCCAATTTGGCGGTTTTTTATATAAAGGAGTTTTAATGTCTAGACAAATACAAATTCGCCGCGGCAGTGCGGCTGAAAATGATGCCTTTACAGGTGCAATTGGCGAAGTGACTATGGACACAACAAATAAAACTTTGCGTGTTCATGATGGCGCTACGGCAGGTGGCACAAAATTGGCAAAACAAAGCGAAATACCAGATTTAGCATCAGCAGATTATGTGGTGGAAAGTCAGTTACCCACAGCCAATAATAATTATACCTGGTATCGTAAATATAAATCTGGCTGGGTAGAAATGGGTGGACAGATAACAGTTTCTTCTTCTAGTGGCGAAACAGTATCTTTGCCAATTGAAATGGCGGACGCATATTACCAGGTATATACTCATATATTAGATGATACACAATCAGGCTATGTGTTCGAAGTTCAAATCAGACAACGCACTGTATCAAGTTTTCACGCACGTGAAATAGCTTCGTACAATGATTCTCAATGGGTTAGTGGTTATGTGTTTGAATGGTTTGCGATGGGTGTAGCTGCTTAAATTATTTTACCAAAGCATAGAATGCACGTTTGTGACTGGTATGCGGCAACAGCATTTTTACAAATTTATGTAAAAACTTTGGTGTTAAATGCGCTAATACTGCGATATATTTCGGATAGAAAAATTGTTCGCGATAAATATTTCCTGTATATGTTGTTGTCGCAATACCGTTAAAATGTTTTTTGTATTCTAAATTACCACCCAACAAATATAATTTCTTTTTCCCACGCGCAATCAAATCAGATATTAAATAGTAATACAAAATCATACCTGGTGAATATTTGGCATATTTTTGGTTATACGAAAAGTTTTCAAAGAATACATTTTCACCGGTTTCACAGATAAAACCAATTGCCAGAACTTCCGTTTCTGTTTCCATAACATACACACCTGTCACACAGAATTTTTTCAAATATTCACGCGGTGTTAAACCATAATTGGTTCCGTGTGTTTGATTTTTCCATTTAAAATAAAGATTTACAATTTCATCAGAGCAATCATCAACATTCATATATTTTATTGTGTATTCATCAATATTTTCACGAATTTTTTTTGGATACCATTTTGTGTTATATCGTACACGATGAGATAACGTAGAATTAAATTCTTCAATTGTTTTTGGCAAATCAACATGCCAATGAACCGCAGGTTCCAGATTTTTTACAGTTGTATATGTGTGTAAAACCCAAATTTGTTTTGCGTGCGGATAGAATTCAAATAAATATTTTGCAAATTCATTAAAAATATCTGAATTTAATTCACGCAAATACATTGATACAGTTATTGTTCCACCATCACAATGTGATGCAACACAGTATTCGTTGCCGATTTTAAATAAATCCCAATCATCATCATAACGCAAATCAAAGCGATTCCAACAAACATTTGGTAAAATGTTTTCTTGTAAAATTTTGTCTTTATTGTTTGTTATCTGGGTTATATTTAACATTTTTTAATTCCTTGATGAACAGTTTTACATCATCCATAGGCATTTTCGCCAAAATTTCATCAGGCAAATTCCACCACTCTGATTTTAACAACTGTTTGATTATTTGTGGTGAAAAACGATATTTTATTGTTTTGGCCGGCACGCCACCAACAATCGCATAGGGTGGAACATCGTGTGTGACAACAGCCCCGGCCGCGACAATTGCGCCATTTCCAATTTTTTTACATGAATTAAGAATAATGGCATTTGTACCAATCCATACATCGTTTTCAATAATTGCACCATTTGAATGCCCGTGTGTGTCAGAATATATGTGTCCAGGGACTCTTGGTGAAGTGGATACTGTGTACACATTGTGTTCGGCAGGATGAATCATAACCCCAGAAGCAATACTGCAATATTTGCCAATTCGTGTTCCTTTGATTACGTGTTTAGCAAAACAATATGAATGTTCATCAATTGTATATTGAATTGGTTTTTGTTTTTTATGTCTGTGAAACAATCTCATTGTTTTCCCTTAAATTTAGTTTCTAATTTTTAATAAAATTTTTTCAATGTATCTTTTTTGACCCATACACTGTCAGCTTGCGAGTAATATTTTTTGTAATATACCATTTCAAAGCCGTTAGATTCTAATAATTCTTTTATTTTTGAAAAATTTTCTTTTTGACCATCGTATGCTAAATTATCACAAATTTCACTTTCTGTGTGTATAACCTTGATATCTTTTATTCTTGATCCAAATCCTTGTAATACTTCATAGTTCACACCTTCGGCATCTAATTTTAAGAAATCAACAGATTGAATATGATGTTCGTTCATAAAATTATCCATTCTGATACTATGTATGTTATATGGTTTTGTTTCAAAATTATCAACCCCAGAAACTTTTAATGATTTTTTTGTTAGATGTAATAAAGAAGAAACACCAGAATTTGTACATTCAATAGGATACATATTAAAAACCATATCTTTTTCTTCGTTGAATACGGCATTATTAAAAATATTAAACTTTGGATGTATTTTTTTTGTAGCAGCAAATATTTCAGGGTGCGCTTCGAAACACCAAACATTTTCTGGTTTAACCCCAAATTGTATTGAAAGAAAATCAGAATCTTGACAGAAGTTTGCACCGATTTCCATAATTGTTTGAACGTCTATATTTGTATATGTTTTTATCCAATCAACAAACGGTAACAAATCGTTACATGAATGAACAGGGTTATACCCTTTGTATTTATCCCAAAAAGATATTTTTTTTATTCTGAACATTTTGTGTTTCCTTTGTGTTTATTAAAATTTTATTTTTATTCCAAATATATACATACGATGACCGTTTTTATAACGATTGATTGAAAAAAGTTTTTTTATAAAACTTGTTCTTTTTTGTTTTGCGTTATATTTTGGACCATCGGCTAATAATTTTTCACGTTTTTCAATGTTTGTAATTTTCTGGTTCGCCAAAGCATTTTTGTACCATTCAATACCATCGGCGCGGTATTGTGCAATTTTTGTGTTTATTTTATTCCAATCTGGGTTTTGTGTATCTGTTATTTCCAGATCTTGGAACAAAGATTCAAATCTTGAATTTCCACGGTGTTCATTACCCAATGTAATAAAAGGTCTGTTAAACAATATCGCAAAACACGTGCCGTGAAAACTGTCTGTGACAACTAAATCTGCATTTTTTATGTACGATAAATATTCTTCAACCGAAACATTTTCATGTGCAATATTGCGATCGAATTTAACATCTGTTTTATCCAGAACATATCCCACAACTTTACATTCAGGTGTTTTTACAGAATCTGCCAATTTATGAAATATATCTGGGTTTACTAAAAATACAGGATCTAGTAAATGTTTCGCATTTTTTACAAATTGCATACCATCATTTTCACGAACAGATATTGCATCGAAACAATCAAAATAATCGTTTGCCACTGGTAAATTAAATGAATTTCTGCCAAAGCTGGCGGATATAGCAATACGTTGTTTATTTGTTGGTGCAAATCCTAGTAAATAATAAAAATATGTATTGCTGATGTAATCATCACGAAATACTTGGTCGGAACCAACAATAAAACCACGGCGCGCTTTCTTTGAAACTGTTTGGAAATTCCAAATGTTTCTACATAAATTTGTACGATTAAGATATTTGCGTGCAAAGACATCTGTAAAACTGTCGTTGAATTTTTCAGGTGTTATATGTGGATAACGATAATCAATATGCGCAGATGTATATCCCAGTTCTTTTAATAATTCTTGGTTTGCGTATGCTGTCAACACAGCGCCATAATTTAACGATGTCCAAAAATTCAGGCATAAATAATCGTATTGTTTGCTGTCCAATGCATCAATATTTTCGCGTAAACTTTGTTTGTCCAGGTTGGCGAAAAATTCGTCACGCAAAGGATTTTCTGCTGTG
>Ga0310696_10009212_pt1 | contig 11445 bp, 11 predicted proteins | sample AusTroGonzalo_MG_4_FD_203885 | JGI IMG/M metagenome (GOLD analysis project Ga0310696, IMG submission 203885) | Bovine rumen microbial communities from tropical cattle in Woodstock, Queensland, Australia - Gonzalo_02 (v2) (version 2) | ecosystem: Host-associated > Mammals > Digestive system >...
AGCAGTGCTTACTGGAATCATATTTGGGGTAAAAAATCTAATATTATAAAAATATGTAATATAAAATTTCATTATAAAATATATTTATCTAAAATACCTTTGTCTGCTTGTGGGATTATTGTTCTAAGAAGCTCGTGTTTTTCATTAGAATAAACAAGTGTAAGAGTATAAGCAAATTTATTTTTAGGCTCAACTCTTACAGAAAATACCTCAACCAAGTCAGTTAGAATTTTATTGTTAATATCAATTCGTGATTGATATTTATTTGTACCATCGTTATTAATGCCATTTTCAGTCATCCAATCTATATTATGATTTAAAATTTCCCTAATGGCAGCTTCTGGTGTAGCTAGTTCTAAAACTGGCTTAACGTCTACTTTTGCATTAAAATCTACGAATTTAGGAAATCCGAGGTCATCATAAATAAATCTAACAGTTCTAACAGGAAGATTAATAGGACTACCGACATCAATATAATCATTCATTAAATCCGAACGTTTTGTTCTATCATCAACCTTTGCGGCACGAATCCTAAACTGTCCCTTATCTTGATCATAATAAAGAACAAGGTCTGCATTATAATATGTTACTGTTTGGTTTAATCCATAAGCGGTATTTTTAATATCAATATTCCAAACTGCATTTTGGTCGTATTTATTTTTAGAAGACCTTAAAATATCTACAGAAGATTTTGTTGCATCTTTTGGACTATCATCAGCAGTCAGCCTATCATGTGGTGCTGGGTAATCATTTAGTACATAGGTACCGCTAAGGCGTCTAGTTAATGAAATCAAACCATCTTTTGCGGCGTTATCTAACATATTATTAATAATGTCTTGTCCGCCTGGGCTATTAATATAGTCAATTGCAGTTAGTTCTGTCAAAGCAGCATTTACATTAAGTTGAAGTTGATTTCCCCAACCTTTTGTATTGTTCCATTTTTTAGCTAAAATCGTGCTTATTCTGCGAGCTTCTACCCAATCTGTAATGTTTTTTGCAATATCAGCAAACATTAAACTGTCATATGTAACATTATCTTCCATAATCTGCTTCTACCTCATTTGCTTTTATAGGTTTTGACCAAAGTTGCTTTGAAATAGCATATCCGTTAGTTCCACCAACGCCCTCTATAATATGATACGGCTCATTATATACTTTTTCGAAGCCATTTGCTTTTAAATCTGGAAAAAATGCAGTAGTTTCAGGATCGATTGCATCTACAAATGTAACATCAACTAAATCATAATAAGGAATAAATGCTGCATATACCCCAGCACCTCCACAAATATATACATCATATTGAGATGCGAGAATATTAATAAATCTTACCAATTGATTAAAATCACTAAACGTAATTGCTCCATCTAAGCAATCCATACTTTCAGCTTTATCCCAAAGAACAATATTAACTCTGTTCTTTAGAGGTCTTTTTGGAAGAGACATATAGGTATTATAACCAAATACACAAATCTTTCCCGTTGTTTCTTCTCTAAAATGTTTCATATCGGCCGGAATATCGAAAAGCAAGCCGTTTTGCTTGCCGATTCCCCAGTCTTTTGCTACACAAACAATTCCTTTAATCATTATTCTTCCTCTTCTAATAATTTGCGCATTTTCATAACGGCTTTTTTACATTTGTCACAAACAAATGGACCTTCGTAGAAAATGCTAATAGGATGTTCTTCGCCACAAATAATGCATTTAGTTCCATATAATCCTTTTGTTTCTGGCATTTGATCCCAAGGTTTCCAGTCTGGTTTTTCTTTATCATAAATAACATGAGCTTCGTGACAGAAAATAAATCCAGATTTGCCACAATGACTGCAGGTATATTTATATTGTGGAGGCATTGAAGTATAAACTTCTGGAGCAAGCTCCGCAAGTTCACCACAATGAGGGCATTTAATGTATTGTTTTGGTTGAACCCAATGAATAGTATTAACTGCTGATTTATCTAAGAAATCTGAGTGCGTAGTTCCGGTAAATTTGCTTGGGATTGGCGCACTTTTTACATCAAATTGTTCACCATTTATACCAATAGTGTATTCTTTTCCATCATTCATTATTCTGCTACCTCTTTTAAATATTTTTCTAATGCAATTCTAATAAGAGCATTTATTGTCATATCCTGATTTTCTGCTTGTTTTCTTAGTTTTTCATTTAATTCTTTTGATAGGTCTAAGCTTATTCTAATATGATCTTTCTTCATCTATAATCCTCTGTCTAATTGTCTCTAATAAATATTTTAACTTTTTGGGCGAATTACATAAATAATTTTTATGCTCTTTGAAGCCAAAAGCTAGTTTATATTCTTCTTGTGAAAATAAATTTTTATATTGATTATATAGCTTTCTCAATTCTTGTCTAAGTTCATTTACTTTATTTCTAGCTTTTTTATTATATGAGGCGCGTAATTTTTTATACTCTAAATTATCTTTATTTTTATAATAAGTTTTAAGAGATTTATCTCTCATTTTTTGAGCATAATCTTCATTAGCTATCATTTTAAGATAAGCAGTGTGTTGAACTATCTTATGTGCTTCTGCTGATTCTTCTCTAGTTTTATATTTAATATTTGTGGCTCCACCAATTGCATAATTATAACCTTTGTCTGGATTTTGCAAGTCATATTTTTTAATTAATTCTTGCTCAAGTTTATTGGCTTCATCTTGTGTTAAATGCTCATATAATATCTCATGCCTGAAATTATTTCAGCCATATTTTTTAATTGCTGCATAAAAATGTGCATTATGTTTATAGCCAAGCCCATAGTTTCAACGTATTCTAGTCTTCTGACAAGTTTGACCAATATAAGCTTTTCCATTAATTAAATTTGTATGCTTATAAATTAAATATTCACGAGTAATCATTATCTGTTGCCTCTATTTAATTTAGCAAATAAAAGCGTGAAAAAGTAGTATTTTTTATTAAACTGCAACATCAAATTTTGTAGATAATTTTGTAGACTTGTAGCCAACCAATTCAAAGTCTTCAGGCTTAAAAGCATAAAAATCTTTTATTTCTGGATTAATTTTTAAAACTGGTGACTCGTATTCTGGATTGGCTAAAATTTCATCAATATATTGCATATGTCTATCATATACGTGTAAATTATTAGTTAAATGAACCATTTCACCCACTTGTAAGCCTGATACTTGTGCCAACATGTGCTGTAAAACCGCTTCACCGATCTCATCCCAACCACCTGCAGCAGCGGCAGCTAAGCAGTCACCACTTCTTTGAATAACAGTCATATTTAATTTTCCATCAGAAACATCGAATAAATAGGTCATGACACAAGGTGGAAGTTTTGTAGCAATAACATTATGTGGGTCAAATAATTGAAGCATCATACGTCTGTCCATTGGATTATTTTTTAATTGATATAGTAAATAATCAACTTGATCAAATTCACCTTCTGGATACTTAATTTTCTCTCTTAATGGATAAGCATATGTTTTACCTAAATCACCATTTTCATCTGCCCAAGCATCCCAAATATGTAAGCCCAAATCATTAATATTTGTAGATTTTTTTTGAAAAATCCAAAGTAATTCTTTAACTGCACCCTTAAATCCTTGGCTACGTAAAGTTAAAATTGGAAACTCTTTTGATAAGTCATAACGAGTAATATATGCAAAAGTTTTAACTGTGTGGGCTGGAGCATTATCAACTGCCCACTTTGCTCTTACTTTATAATCTTTATCATTAAAACCAGACTCTCTAATAGTTTTCATCTGGTCTCTAAAATATTTATCAGCTAATGCCATTATTTCTTTTCCTCCTTAACTGCTTTCTTTGTTTTTGGTTTGATTGTTTTTTTGATTTTATCTACGTCTTTTTTCAAGTCATCTAACTCAGCTACCAAGTTTCTATCATTGACATAAATATCATTTGCGGAAATTTTTACGCAGCTTGTGATATTTCCTAAAGTAATTGAACTAATTGCGACATCTTTATCGACAGGCTTGCATTCAGACAAAACTTTATTCAATAGTTCGGATGTTTCGTTTAACTTTGTTTGTAATGAATTATAAACAAGCTCTTCCTTATATTCGTCTTCAATAACTTTTTTCTTACTATACAAGAAATCACCAGTCAAAGTCTTTTTGCAATTAAAGAAAAATCCAGGAACATCCAATTCATAGGAAATTTGACCATTCGCAAGATTTTTGGTAGCAGCAGTTATCTTTGCAGCTTGGATTCTGCCCATATAAGGACCTGTTTGCTCATAAAAATAAACAAGTTGACCTATTTTAAATGTTTTCATCGATTATTTTTTCTCCTCAAACATATCGTCATCTTCTAATAAAGCTCTAAGAAGCAAAAGATAATTCATATTGTCTTGAATCTTTTCAATCCAAAGGGCTTTAGGATATTTCTTTTCACTTGCAACCATATCTGCTAGGCTCTTAACGTGTTTATACATAAACATATAAAGAGTTCTTTCAGGCGTAAGTTTGGTTAATTCATTGCCTTCTTTAAAAAAAGAAAGTCTGTCTTCATCAAGGTTATATTCACCTTGCTTCTTAATCAAAGTCTTACGACAAGCATCAATCATTTCTTCTACAATCTTATTAAATTCATCAGTTTTCATTCAGATTCCTCCAACGTTACTACTATATTATACAATAAAAAGTTCTGCCATTTTCAAGCTTTTACCTAACAAAACCTATTATACTATACAGCTATCGCGGGCGTATTTTTCTATAAAATTTTACTTACATGCGCGCACGCATTCAAGCTTAAAGCTATATATAATAACTATATAAAGCTATATAATAAAGCATAAATAAAAAGAATACCTATATAATAGGTATTCTATGTTTTTTGATGTTTTTTTATTAGTTTACGCTCTCTAATTCGCGAATTTCAAGCCTTCAAGCATGTCTTTGGGCTTTAATTGGTGCAAATTCTTCTTCGGTTAATTCACCTTCGGTGAATTTGATTGCTTCGTAATCAGTATCTGCTAATAATTTTTTAAGCTCTCTGATACGATCATCTCTGTGTAGAGATTCTTCGACTTCTTCAGCTTTTTCATCATCTCTTATAAATTGGCCTTCAATAATTTTATCAATACCGATTCTAATTGATTCTGGGTTCTCAATATCAATAATTGGAAGAGACTCATTTAAAGGGATTGCAGTTCAACCAGTAACTCTGTTTTCAGCATTAATGTAATAGTTAATTCTCATATTAAATCTCCTTAGTTAACTCCAACAATCTCTGTACCAATCCAAGCATCTCCGGAATCACCATATGGCCAGTCTGTTCACCAATATAGATATCCATTAGAAGCTTTTTTTATTAGAATACGATAAGACCAGTTGCCATAGTCGACCCCAGATGAAATATCAAAAATTGCCGTCTCACCACCGTGGTCGTTACCGCCATTTTCATCAAGTGTATTAAGATCTAGGGAAACTGTTGTTTTATTTGGTGCGGCAGTTCCAAGTTTATATCCAGTAATAACTAATAAACGATATTTTTCTAAAGCAACTCCGCGCCATTGAAGAGCATTAGCAGGACCCCATGCTCCAGACTCGCCTTTGCCATTACAAGCACCTCTAAATAGAACATTAGTAGTTGTAAAATCATGTTTAATTGTAATTATGCCATAATCTGTGTTATCTTCTCAGCCTAAATACATAAAACCAACAGATAAATAGTGCATATGACCAAAATTATTGTCTTCTACGCTGGCGATTCTAATATATTCTATGGTATGGCCTGAATTATATGTAGTATTAAACTTATAGTCTTCGCCATCGACTCTTACATTTAAGCCGGCACGCATAGCCTTATAAAGGTCAGACGTATTAGGAATATGGTCGCCAGAAGCAATTGCTGAGTTAATTATTACGCTATCTTTTAACGCTTTTTCAAGCACGGCAGACGTAACTGCTTGCAACTCTGGCTCACTTGCAGAAATAATATCATCTAAAGATGCGGCAATACTTGTAATTACTCCTGTGGCTGTCGAATATTCAAAATCTGTAATAACATAAGTTCCAATATTAGCGCCAGCCGTCTCTAAAATTAATAGTTTAATATAAATCTTATCTGGAGTACCTTTAACTGCTTTTGGAACTGAGTAGAAATAGATTAAATTATTTGTAGTATCTTTATAATTTTTAACAAATAAATCTTGACCACGTTGAATGAAGCAGATACTCGCTTCCGCTTTTAGCGTTTCTTCTGGCGTTAATGAGACGCCATCAAAAGCAGTTGAAATATATTCGGCGTTAACTGTGTTGTAAACGGTGCCATCAATACTTAAGCTTGATAGTGCTGGACTATTTTCGTCAATTGGTGCATTAGGAATGATTTCTGGAATAGTCGGATAATCTGGCAATTTTATTATCGCATCGCCTTCAATAGTAACTTCGTTTCCTTCTTCATCTTCATATGTATCAACAGGTGTTTCTGGAGAATAGATATGTCCATTTACTTCAATATGAATTTCTCTTCCATCAGCACCTGGATCACCTTTATCACCAGTAGCTTGGATGCCAGTGTCTTCGCCATTAATAAACCAATGGTTTGTTTCAGCGTCAATAGTTGGCGTTGCGCCATCTGTACCGTCAACACCATCTAAGCCATTTGTAACCGTAAATTCAGTAGCTTGCTCATCGCCATAGACAATCGTATAAATATCAACGTTTTCTTCTTCTCCGGTTTTAGAAATTGACGTAATTCCTCAGCCTCTTGGGCCATCTTGTCCAGGTTTGCCACGAGCAGGTGTTTCTGTATCTTCACCATTAATAAACCAGTTACCGTTTTCTCCAATAGTTAAAACAGAGGATTCACCAGGGTCGCCTTGAGGGCCTTGTTCACCAGTTTCACCCTTTTCGCCCTGAGGACCTTGTTCGCCTCTAATGCCTTGTTCACCTTTTTTACCGTTTTTAACTATAAATTGTGTTGTTCTGCCATCAGAGAAATTAATAGTATATGTATCCTCTATACCGGCCTCGCCTGTTTTTTCTATGCTTACAATAGAAATACCTTGTGGGCCAGTTTCGCCTTTCTCGCCTGGTTCACCCTTTTCACCTTGAGGTCCCTGATCACCTTTAGAGCCTTTAGGACCAACTGGACCGGCTGGACCAATCTCGCCTGGAATACCTTGTGGTCCAGTTTCACCTTGGTCTCCTTGTAAGCCATGAGGACCTTGTTCACCCTTTAAGCTAGCAAGTCATTCTTCCTCGGTTCCATCAAAACCGTGAATCTTGGCGATTTCATATGCAGATAGACCAGGCTCACCAACCTCAATGATATTTCCTTCGCCAAGCAATGACTTTCCGTTAATGGTTTTAATATTAACACCATCAACTAGTTTATCTTGCTTTGTTTCTGGCAATTCAGCGATTTCTCCTTTAACGCTGATTGTTCTTGTTTCATTATCGATATTAATTCCTGTGCCTGCAACATAATCTACAGAATCTTTATCTAAATAAACGGTTTCTGTAGACTTATTAAACTTGATGCCGTATCCGAAAGTTAGGTTGTTTTGTTTTGTTTCCTCTAGCATTGAAAGAGCTTCATAAATACTTGACATATCACAAGATATGGTTTCGCCGGTCTCAAATTCAATAATAAGGGTTCTTGTTGTTTTATTTAGATAAACATTTTCAATTGCGCCTTGTGCTCCACTTACGCCTATTGTTTGTGGCTCGCCAATAACACCGCCATTAGTATTATATAAAGTAAAAGTAATTAAGTCACCAGATTGCTGTACGCCCATACTAGCAGCGACAGTAGTTTCTAATTGAATACGTAATGATTCATCTCTTAGATTGTTGCCAAATGAATCAGAAGCGTAAGATGAATTTCCAAATTTGCTCTCCATGTATTGTCCTCCTAGTAAATATTAGCGCATCTAATAATAAGCTTTGCGTCATTTTCCGTAATAACTAAACTAATTAATAATTCATATAAATCATCTTCTTGACTTATTACCAAAGTACCAAATGAATTTTCAGGATTATTCTTAATCATATTTAGTCTATATTCAGTATCAGCTAATTTAATTTTAACCTTTACTAAGTCAAATTCAAAGAAATTATTTTCGATATTAAAATCTTTTCGTGATAATACTATTACATGATGTCGTAATAAATTAAGAAATTCAATATTGGATAATTCAAAGAACATCATATAAGAGCAATCTTCGATTGTTAAATTCTTTAAATCTTCGCCAGACTCAGAGTCTTCTCGCATAGCAAGAGGAGCAACAACTCTTAATTTATGTGGGTCATCATATAAAATACTTCCGTCTTTCAATACAAGTCTTATTTGACAAAAAGTATCCATTAAAGACTTACTAAATAGAGACGTCATTTCCGGTAATAACTCGGCTGTAATAAGACTTCCAACAATATTTTCTTTTACCATATCTGGTCTAATTGGAAGTCGCATAATTTCAGATAGTTTTTGTCTATAAATAATCTCGCCACTTGTGACAACAGTACTATAATTAAAAGGTAAAGTAAAAATATGTCTACTTGTGCCACCAATAATTATACTATCTGTATCGTCACCAGCTAAAAATTTATTTATATTATTTGAGTTTATAGTTGAAGTAAATCCAGTTAATTTGCTCATTTTTAAGCTACTCCGTTCAGTTAAAATTACTTAATCAATTAATTTAGCAAATTATTCCAATATAACTACTAAATAATGCCTTTAATTTATGACAAAATAAAAAGCGCTAGAGAAAATTAGCGCTTTTAATAGATATTTTTTTTATAAATTAGCTGTCAAAGATATTATCGGTATTTAACGCACTATCAATAGTTAGATTAAAGATATTGCTATTAAGTCATTTTCCGCCAGCTTTTGGATTAATGGTTGTTGATTCTCCCGTATCTTTATCATAATAATAGCATCTTGCTAGGGCGCTTCCCCTACGATGTTTTACTATACATCTTCTAAATGTTACATTGACATTATTTCCTGTATAATTAATAGTTTCTTGAACGTGAATTACCGCGTCATAACTACTATTGCTTATAAAAGTACAACCATCGAATAAAATATTTTGATCTGTTTTATTATTAGCTTGTTGCTCGTGGAATAAGAATGCTGCACCGCCGTCACATTCAAAAGTACAATTTAAGAATGACTCATGTTGCCCATTTCTTAATCCTGTTCCAACACAAGGATACCAAGTATTAACAAATCTACAGTTATTAAACTGAACATTCTTATCAATAGACGTATCATAGTCCATGTGCACACAATATGCCGGTTGTACGCCATCTATGTGTTCACCAGTTCCAATAATTGTAATATTTTCAACATATCCTTTAGCAATTTCTAATGGTGGGTATGAATAATAAACAGTACTATGCGTTAAAATACAGCTATCACGGTCAGTGCCAATAATTCTTACATATTTAGTAGAAGAGTGAGTATCTTTTGTATCTCCATATACTTTAACAGATTCATCATATACACCAGGATGAACTATAATAGTATCACCATCATTTGCTGCGTCTACCGCTGCTTGAATTGTCGTATAATGTCTATTTGCTCCAACATGAAGTTCTTTATTATGATATACTAAAGCGTCGCCTGCATAACAAGTAACACCATAATAATTAGCAACACCCGTAGTTAGAGGAATCTCACCTGATGGATATAGACATACCTTAACAACCTTAGTGGAAGGGCTTCCAAAAATAGCCGCGGTATCACGAATTCCATAATATAAACTTATATATGGAGCTGGCGATCCGTCTTCATAGGTAGCAGTAGAATTTCCATTTTCGTCTAATAGATATAAGTGTGCATACATTATTTCAGTATGTCCAATAACTTCATCGATATGCAATGTAACTTTTGTAGTTTCCTTAAAAGTAACATTAAAATCGTAATCTTTACGCACCCAAGAAGTTCCAGCAAGCGTTATGTTTTCATTTAACATAAAAGCATTTGAGTCAGTAATACTCTTAAGTTGTTGTTTTATGTTTTCAATATCTGCAGTTCTGCCAACTCTATAAACAGTATCGGCTGTTTTAAGTGTTAATAGATCTTTTGTATTTGATTGATACGTTACATTTGTTGCGCTAATAAATTTATTTGTTGAGTTAGTATCATCTACTACTGCCGTAGATAGTTTATTATTGTTATTAATAGTAGCTTGTTTAGCATCTAAAGCAGCCATAAGGTCTTCTTGGTCTGATAAGTCACCAACAATACAGCCCCAAGTATCACTACCGCCAGTACCAGAGATATTAATATTTCCAGAACCTAAAATAGAACGGTTATTAATTGTTTTAATATTTATTCCGGATACTAGGCTATCTTGTTTTTTATCTAAATCAAAAATAGTTGCTATTTTGGACTCACCGATAATTGGTGTATCAGGACCTACAACGAAATTATCGCTTCCGCAATTAATATAAAATACATTATTGATTAAATCGTATAAACCAGCGACATTATCAATTTTTCTATAACATGGAATAAAATCTCTAATAATTGCGGTATTTTCGCTTATTTTAAATCTATAAATTTTGCCCTTTAATGCTAAGTTAGCATTAGAATAGTTATTAGAAACACATGCTACAAAAATTGGCAATTCATATTGTGCAATAGCATTTCTGTCCGCTAAGGTCATATCATAGACGCCTTCTTGTATTGCATGTCCATTATTAAGATAATTATAGCTTACTTTATACTTAACACCAGTAGTACATGACACATCTGGTATTGCTTGTGTTCAATAATTATTTGCATACCAAAGTCGTCTATTCTCATCAGCTTCACCTACGATAAATCCAAATTTATCTCCACCGCCGGTTTGAACAGAACTAAGTCCTGGATTTGCAGTCATTTCCGTTATTTCAAATTCTGCTGAATATCCAGTTGTTAGAGTTGGTATTACGCCAGTCTTAATATAGCTATTACCGATATTTTCTAAATAGTCTACTTGTTGATAGGCTTCTGGCAAAATTACAGTATTTAAGTTTATACCAGGTCTTACATTAAAAAGCTTTTCCCCATTAATTGTTTGATTTTCTGTTATATTAACATAACCAGATAAATCATAATAAGTATTTCCGTCTTTAATATTTACAAGTCTGGCAGTTTGACTATTATTAGTTGTTTCAGCATTAAATTCTAAAGAGCTTTGTTTATTATTTCAAACAGTTTTTTCACTCTCTGTAACAAATTTATTAGTGGTATTTTCAGCTGAAATATCATCTGCCGTTAAATCAATATTTGCAACAGCATTATTAACAATACTTGTACCATTTAACTGAATATCAGTTATAGGAACCTTTGCTGTTTCTAACTTATACAATAAAGCTGCGGTTCTATATACATTATTTCCTTTACTAAATGTATCTGTACCAGCATTTGCATAAAATATGTTATGAATCTTATCAAATAATCCAATTTCGTTGTCAATTATTCTATAACAAGGCACAAAATCTCTAA
>Ga0310696_10009213_pt1 | contig 11444 bp, 14 predicted proteins | sample AusTroGonzalo_MG_4_FD_203885 | JGI IMG/M metagenome (GOLD analysis project Ga0310696, IMG submission 203885) | Bovine rumen microbial communities from tropical cattle in Woodstock, Queensland, Australia - Gonzalo_02 (v2) (version 2) | ecosystem: Host-associated > Mammals > Digestive system >...
TGCAACGCAATCCTCGGCCAACTTGGCTGGGGCGCTGGTCGCCAATGGCGGCGTCGCCGAAGGCGCGGGGGCGCGAGCCGTGGCGCTCGATGGCCTTGCCGGGGGTGCGGGGGCGCGAGTCGTGGCGCCCAATGGCCTTGCCGGGGGTGCGGGGGCGCGAGCCCCCGTCCGTTCCACTCCCCTGGCGACGGCCATTTCAACCGCGTCGGCGACACGATGGGCGACAAAGAGCGGGCTAATTGACTTGTCGCAGTCGTAGTTGACGATGAGCAGAAAATGAAGGTGGTCTGGCATGATCACATAGTCGCTAACTGTTACCGCGGGCCAAACGCGATGCACAGCCCTCAGCCCGGCTCGCGCCAGCTCGCCTATCGCTGAAAGCTCCGGTCGGCTACCCTCCGAGACAAGGCGCGAGAAAACAGCCTTCCGCTCTGCGCTCGCGAGCGTCACAAAGAAAAACTGCAATCCGCCTTTTGCGTAGTCAAGTCTCATGGGTCATATTATACCACCTTCAGCCAAACTTCGCCTATCACCTGCCCCATGTTGCTTACAGCAAACACAGTTACAGCAAACACGGTTGCGATATTGTAGCCCGTCGTTCAACCATCGAACGAGAATAACTGCACTTTACTGCCCCTTCTCAGCACCCCGCCGACAACCACCACCCCCTGTTTCCCAAGTAAATCCGCAATTTCAAACATTGTCGGCTATACAACGCAAAATGCAACAGATACGTATAACATTGCTGGCTTTTGCTTTGCCAATATAGGCCTTGATGGCAAGGCTACACTAGCAAACCTTTCCGCAACTGGATGGAACTGGGAAAATGACGGCCTTAGGGTTCTTGATCCCGCGACATGCAAGAGCGCCAAGACTCTCATGTGGCTCACCAAAGCCGAAGCTACAGAATTCGAGGTGGGAGACAAGGCTGGTTGGTACGATGCAGACTCTGTCGCTTATATGGGCGCGGAGGAATTTGACATGGGCTCTGGATTTATGACTTCGCTAGATTCGGAAGGAGTCCAATTCCAGTATTCTGGGCAAGTTTACACAAATGCATTCTCCATCTCATGTGCCGGTAAAGTTTATGTCGTGGTGCCGAACGCCCTTCCAAGGGCAATAACAATGTCTGAAGTAACCGCAACGGGTTGGAATTGGGAGAATGACGGACTTCGGATCCTTGACCATGCAACATGTAAAAGTTCTAAGACGCTTATGTGGCTTACCAAAGCAGAAGCAGAAGAATTTGAGGTCGGTGATAAGGCTGGTTGGTATGATGCGGATTCAGTAGAATATATGGGAGCCCTTTCGGTTGCCTCTGGTGACGGATTTATGACTTCACTAGTAAGCCCGTCAATTGTTATCAATATGCCTTCGTTGACTGTTGCGGAATAATTTTGTGTGGAGCATAGTGTTTCACGCTTAATAAAGGAAATAACAAATGAAAAAACTAATAATAGCCATAGCACTTGTCGCTGTTGCTGCATATGCACAAGCGGCTTCGGTAAAATGGTCGGCCACGTCGGTAAAGGATATTAATGGCGACGCCGCCAAGAATGTATCTGGGTGGTCTGTTGTTTGTACAATTTATGCAGACTCCGAGATGAATAACGTGGTGGGTTCATCGTCCGCAACTGCATCAAACGCAATGAGCAAGTTCGCAAATTCAATTGATGGTACAGCAACGGATACCACATATTGGGCCCAACTCGTTATGACAGATGCGTCTGGTAACACGATTACTTCTGAGCTTGCATCGTTTACTACGGATGGGTCTGCGGAATATGGAGAACTCAACTTCTCTACAGGTGCGAAGTTCGCGTCGACTGGAGCGAAAATTAACTATACATCTGGTTGGGTTGCCGCACCGGAGCCCACGAGCGGGCTTCTGTTGCTCCTTGGCGTTGCAGGTCTTGCCCTCAAGCGCAAGCGCGCGTAAGAAGGCCTGAAACACAAAGACAAATGAGCCGTTCTTATAACAAGGACGGTTTCATTTTTTCTGCACATTTCTGCAAGTATACTGTTCCTTTGCGCGGCACTTACGCCGCGCAAATTCGTTATATTTGAAGTTAAACTACTGTCGGCTATACGGGCCAAGATGCTTCTGGAAAGAAATATAATATCGCGGGCTTCTGTTTTGCCGATGTGGGGCTTAACGGGAGTGCTAAGTTCTCGAATCTTGTAGCAAATGGGTGGAATTATGAGAATGATGAACTTCGCGTTCTCAATGCGGCCAATTGCTACAGCGCGGCGAAGTATATGTACTTGACAAAGGAAGAGGCAGTTGAGATTTTCGAAGACGCTGACGCCCTTGCTGGTTGGTATGATGCTGATGAGGCATCATATGTTGGTGATCAGACATTTGATTTGGGGTCAGGGTTTTTAACTAGCATTGCATCATCGGCGGTCACTTTCACATACGCTGGCCAAGTGTTTGATCAGGCGTTTTCAATTTCTTGCGCTGGGATGAAGTATGCAATCATCCCCAATGCGCTTCCGAGATCTGTTAAGATGTCTGAGATTAGTGCCACTGGCTGGAACTACGAGAATGATGAACTTCGTGTTCTTAATCCTACGAACTGTCAAAGCGCTAAAAAGCTTATGTACTTGACAAAGGAAGAGGCTGTTGAGATTTTCGAAGATGCTGACGCCCTTGCTGGTTGGTATGATGCCGACGAGGCAAATTATGAGGGTGACTTTGAGGTATCTTCTGGAGATGGTTTCATGACCAGCCTGGCAAGCCCGTCGATCATCATCAATATGCCTAAGGCGATTAAGTAATTTTGATGTACGGCATGGTGTCGTACGCAAAACTAATGAGTAAAAAGGAGATAAAATGAAAAAGCTAATTATTGCCGCATGCACTATTGCATTGGCAATGGTTTCGCAGGCGGCTGCAGTGTCTTGGTCTGCCACGAACATCAAGGACATTGATGGGAATACGGCAAAGAACAAGAGCGGTTGGCAAATCGTCTGCACTATCTATGATTCGACTGGCGCGAATGTAATTGCAAGCGACACTGCCACAACAACCAGCTCTATCGGAAAGGCCACTGGCACTATTGATGGAACTGCGACTGGTACGTCTTATATGGCGCAGCTCGTCGTTACTGATGACAAAGGCAACACCATCTCGTCAGAGAAGGCTTCGTTCACCACTGATGGTGCAGCGGAGTATGGTCCGATTAACTTCTCGACAGGCGCAGGTTTTGCCACAACCGGTGCAAAGATCAATTACACTTCAGGCTGGGTTGCAGCTCCGGAGCCCACGAGCGGGCTTCTACTGCTCCTTGGCGTTGCCGGACTTGCCCTCAAGCGCAAGCGCGCGTAAGAAGGCCTGAAACACAAAGACAAATGAGCCGTCCTCATAACGAGGACGGTTTCCATTTTTCTGCACATTTCTGCAAGTCAACTGTCCCTTTGCGCGGCACTTACGCCGCGCAAATTCGGTTTAGTCGGAGTTAAACTACTGTCGGCTATACAACGCAGGATGTCTCTGGCGAAGGTAGTGTCTATAATGTTGCTGGATTCTGCTTTGCCAATGTAGGGCTGACTGGCCAAGCCAAGTTCTCAGACCTCACAGCGTCGGGGTGGGACTGGGAAAGCGATGAACTCCGCATTCTCAATCCTGCCAACTGCGCCAACAGCAGGGTCCTTATGTGGCTTACTAAGGCTGAAGCCCAGGAATTTGAAGTTGGCGATAAAGCTGGCTGGTATGACTCAACATCTGTTGAATATGCTGGAGATATGACATTTGATTTGGGATCTGGATTTATGACAAGGTTTAGCTCAACAGGCATTAAGTTTCAATATGCAGGGCAAGTATTTGATCAGGCTTTCACGATTCCGTGCGCTAATAAAGTCTATGTTATGATTCCCAATGCGCTACCACGTACAATCACTGCCTCTGAAATTTCTGCTACCGGGTGGGACTGGGAAAGCGATGAACTCCGCATTCTCAATCCTGCCAACTGCGCCAACAGCAAGGTCCTTATGTGGCTCACGAAGTCTGAAGCGCAGGAATTTGAGGTTGGAGACAAAGCTGGCTGGTATGACTCAACATCTGTTGAATACGCGGGAGACCTCACTATTCTTCCTGGTGATGGGTTTATGACTCGTTTGAGCAGCGATAATGTCAGCATTAACATGCCGGCTGTGACACCGGCGGAATAAATTTAGTGTAGTGCAAGGTGTGCTGCGCTGAAAACTAAAGGAGAACATAATGAAAAAACTAATATTGGCTATTGCCATTGCCGTTACAGCGGCAATTGCTCAGGCTGCATCAGTCTCATGGTCTGCGACTTCCGTCAAAGACATAAATGGCGCGTCGGCGAAGAATATTACTGAAGCCGATGGGTGGACGGTGGTTTGTACCATCTTCGCTTCAGATGGTTCGACGGTTGTTGGTTCCTCTACCGCAAAGACTTCGAATGCCATGAGTAAGTTCAACGGCACGATTGATGGAACCGCGAACAATACTTCGTATTATGCGCAATTAGTAATTACAGATGGATCTGGCAATACAATTACCTCAGAGAAGGCCGCTTTCACGACAGATACTGCTGCCGTTTATGGTGAAATCAACTTCTCCAATGGCTCGATGTTTGCCACATCAGGTGCAAAGATCAATTACGCCTCTGGCTGGGTTGCTGCTCCAGAGCCCACGAGCGGGCTTCTGCTGCTCCTGGGCGTTGCCGGACTCGCCCTCAAGCGCAAGCGTGCGTAACTTTGACCAACAAACAAAGCAAACGAAAGCCGCCCTCGCAAGAGGACGGCTTTCGTTCACATAGGCTCAAACCCCCTTAGGCGTGTTTCCGCTTAAGTGCTAGGCCTGCAAGTCCCATCAACAGCAAGAGCCCACTAGTCGGCTCTGGGGCTGCAACCCAGCCGCTTGAATAGTTGATCTTTGCAGTGGCGGTCGCAAAGTTATTTCCTGTTGTAAAGTTAATGTCGCCATAAGTGGCAGAACTGTCAGTTGTGAAGGCAGCCTTTTCGGATGTAATGGTATTTCCTGCCGCATCCGTAATGACTAGCTGCGCATAGTATGCAGTACCAGTCGCAGTCCCGTCAATTGTTCCGCTGAATTTGCTCATCGCTGCAGTTGTGTCCGTATTTGAACCAACCACAGTGGTGCCGTCTGCGGCATAGATTGTGCAAACAGCTGTCCAGCCATCTCCAACGGCTTTGCTACCAATTGCTGTTCCGTTTATGTCCTTAATGTTAGTAGCTGACCACGATACAGCAGCTGCATTAGCAACCACAGCCGAGGTAATAGCCACAAGAACTACTGCCAGTTTTTTCATGTTTGTTTCCTTTGTTTATTGCACGGCACACTATGCACCGCACTATAAATATTGTTTAATCAGCGACAGTTGTCGCGGGCATGTTAATTGTGACACTACTACTACCAAGGCTAGTCATCACGCCATCACCAGGTTCTATTGTGACTGCACCTTCATAAGTGAATTCGTCAGCATCATACCAGCCAGCAAGCGTACCAACACCACCGCCCTCTGCTTCATCTTTGGTCAGCCAAACATACACTTTGTCATTAGCGCATGTTGCCCTATTAAGTTTACGAATCTGATCATTTTCATAGTTCCATCCTGTAGCCGTTATCTCTGACAGCGAAATCTGACGCGGAAGCGCGTTGGGAATAAGAACATATTTCTTGCCAGTGCAAGGAATTGAGAATGCCTGATCGTATACTTGTCCAGAGTACGTAAAGCTCACGCTGCTGGATCCAAGGCTGGTCAGAAAGGCAGATCCGAGATCAAATGTAGTGTTCCCCTCGTATGTAAACTCATCGGCATCGTACCAACCTGCAACAGTCCCAACGCCGCCGCCAGACGCTTCATCTGCTGTCAAGTACACCAAAACCTTGCTGTTAGCGCAAGTTGATGGATTCAGTACGCGTATTTGATCGTTCTCATAGTTCCATCCATTTGCCGAGAAGTCAGAAAGCTTTGCCTGTCCGTCAAGGCCAACATTAGCAAAGCAGAATCCAGCAATGTTGTATTTGCTATTTGCGCCAGAGACATCCTGCGTTGTATAGCCGACAATATTCGCAGATTCAACTGCGAGGGCTGCGCCGCAAGCTGCGGCAGCCGCAATAGCAATAATTTTTTTCATGTTTGTTTTCCTTATTTGATTCCTGGAAATAAGGCCCCGAATAACCGCATTGAGCACATCTCAACGTCAGCACCGAAGACACCTCTCCCAAGTTTCGACAATATGATACCATATTATCATCTCACCCGCAAGGGGGAAAATTTAGAAATCTTTAAAAAATTCCTGGGGCACCTCTACAGTCTTCAGGCCCAAATCGCGCAATTCCCCATTAATCAGTTCCCATTGGCGCAACGCCTCATCTGCGTTTACCCCTTTTGTCGTAAGAAACGCTCTCTTTATCTGCTCCAAATCCCTAATCCGGCTATCATATATCTTCGTCTCAGCACGCTGCCTTTCATATAGGCGCTCCAAATATCCACTAAGCGACCCACCTGCATCCAGATATGACCGCAGTTCACGTTTCATCCAGTTAACCATCCGCTTCATCTTCGCAACTTCGGGTATGTCGGACGCCAATATCTCCACATCGTTGTCACAGGCAAGCCGCAGGATTTCTGGATTTGCAATCCGAGCTTCAGACAAGACACGAGCAGCACCTGGCTGGGCAAACTTCGCAAGGACCACATCCCCTTCATTGGTCAGGCACTCACGCCACGACTCCGACTCAAACTTCTGAAGGACAAAGGGGTCGCCATATATCTGGCCTCGGCGCTCGATCCTGTCACCGACATCATCAATTGCAGATATCCGTTCGTGCAAGGATACAACATAAACGGCCAGCATTGCCAATACTGCGCTCAACATCGCAATGGCAATCCAGCGCTTCCCCTTGCCGAAAAGCTTATTAAAAAATCCAGGCGATTCCTTCACCATACTAGGGCGAATACCGCGCGCACGCAAAGCAGAGAAAACGCCTTCCCTGTCTGAGGCGCACATTTCGCCTGTGTGCACCTCATTGTCGCTGGAACGATACTGATAGACGAACCTCACTTGCCCTTCTTCGGATCGAACTCTATCTTAATGCCCTTCTCTGCATCCTTGGCGCGCTGAGCCTTGACTTCATCATAGATGCGCTGTTGCCACTTATTCTTCGGCGGAGGGGCGATTCCGCGCTCACAAGCATGCTTGTACATAATCCTGCCGAACCGCTTGATGCCAAGTTTAGCTGCAGGCCGTTCGATATCGAACACAACATCCAGAGTGAACATGTCCACAAGCAGGGCATCTAAGTCCTTTATAGAGGGAGCGGCATCAAGGACGCCCGGACGCTCAGAGGAAAACACGCCAAAACAAAAAGCAAATGCGCGTGATATTTCCTTGGCTACGCGTTCCTGCAATTTTTGATCATCAGCGTCTACGGTCAAAGCGTGCACATTAACAACTGCAGCATGCAGTTCTGGGAGTACTATAACACGAGGAAGCCCAGAAAACTCTCCAACCACCACAGAAGCGTTACCTTTTGCCGCCTTTACACAGGGCTCCATGTCGGTGAACGCCACTGCCTGTTCCGGCTTTGAATAATTCACACGAAACCATGTGACATCTTCCAGGCGCTCGGCACACTTGCGAACAAACTCGGCAGAGACTTTACCCTGCATATCAATGATAGCGACACTTCCCTCGCCTGTTGTCTTGTTAGGAATCATACCTCCGACAGCTCGCATCATTCTTTCTTTAGGAGGCAACTGAGCCCACTCCTCATCCGAGACGCCAGGCACAGGAGAGTGTTTCACCGGCGCACCAGCTTCGTCCGCAGACATAGCAATGAGCGCCAACACCGACACGCAGAAGAACAAGACTATACGATTCATTTTCTATACCTCTATTGAGTTCTGAACTTAGCTTGGAAAACACGGTTACTCAACCAAAAGCCCCTTTCGCTCAAGGCCTTTCTTAATAATCAATTCTTTAGTAATCATAGGCTTCGCACCAAGCTCCTCTAGCTTCTTGTTACATGCCCGTTCATACTCCACAACCTCCTCATCTGGCACACCCTCGCTGCGCATTCTCGCACGCTCTTCGATCATAACATCCTTCAGCCCCGCAACACGTCTGCGCTCCTTCAGCGCGTCATTTATAATAGACCTAAGGTCTCCGCCGTTCTTAAGCTCCGACCGCAACTCCTTTAGTGTTTCCACCATTGCTTCCTTGTGCGCAACCCTATCTTCGTCATCATCTTTATCAATCTCTATCTTTTCCAGCAATGCCGCCTGGAAATCACGCATAAATCGATCGTCAATCTCGACTCCTATGAGCGGATCGCCCATTTCGCAATACTGAATAGCGTCAATAACATTCAGTGAATGCCGCTCAAAATACGGTGGAGGCAGATTCTTAAGGCCTGGATGCATTAGTTTGGAGAGGTGCTTCTTTCCTGTGTTAGGATCAGTAACAACAATCCATTCATTCGTGTCACGTCCTGCGAGCAACCGCTCATCCTCTGTCAACTCTCTCAACTCTCCGACAGATTCTTTTTCTTCAATTTTGACAGGGATGTAATCAGTGCGCTTTCCCTCGCTTGAGCCCTGCACCAATTTCGTTTTATTAACCTTCTTGTCGTTGTCGGTTTTCTGCGGTAAAGTCGCATGCGACATAAACCACAATGTGGCAAGCGCACCAGCAACAACAACAATACCAGCTATAACCCCGCGAATGAGCAATTGAGACGAGTTGGCCGACGCGCCCTTTGCGGCACCCCTTCGACCACTTTTCTTGCCAATTCTACCAGGCTGAATATTTATGGCCGAGATTTTCTTTTCCGCAAGAAGCTTAAACAACGCAGACTTATCGGCGGCCTCAAACTCGGCCTCCGTCATCGTGCCATCTGGCTTGCGATACTTAACTACAAACCACTGCATAGTCCTTCTACCAATCTTTCGGCTGAAATTATACCACAATTTCTGACTCTGCGCATCTGCATTTGTTTCAAAACCGCGTCAACCCCGACTTTCCCCCGCGCGCCCCTTCACGCCCCTGCGCGCCCTTTCGCCATCCGTGGAGGTATAATGTGCTTATCACCACCAGTAACGGAAATCCTTGATCGAAAGAGAAAGGAACGCCGAGTCATCTTCCGAAAACTTCTCACCATATGTGACCGTGAACACGCCGTTGGATGTCGTGTAGCTGGATGTATCCAGCGGAAACTTGTCCGGGTTCCAGTAGATGTCGTAGCCGTATTCCTCGGCGTGTGCGTATGGCGTTCCAAAGTCCAAGTAATGCTTGATGCCAAACATGAATCGCAAGTCATTGTTATGCAGTCAGCAACAAACCGCTGCATAGTCAATTAACAATTATCTGAATGGCATTATACCACAAATTCCACACTCATGCATGACCGAGAAATTTTTTCTCGTCCACCCCAATCTCCCGCCCCGCGCGCCCTTCCCCACCCCCGCGCGCTGCTAGGCATTGTCTTGCGCGTAGCGCCAACATGGCCGTGTAGCCGCCTCCGCCATCCACCTTCGCTAAAGCTACGGCGGCCAAGTGGCTGCGGCGGCCAAGGAGGTGGAGTGTGGGAGGTTTAGAGGGTGCTACAACGATTCAAGGAAACGGACAATCCGCTCCGTGGCTTTGACAGGGTCCGTCTGTAGCCAGTTCGCCTTTGCGCTCGCCAGGCGTCGCATGAACTGCCGCGAGGTAAACACATCACGCAACACAACCACGATTTCGCCAACATTCGTCGGCGCGACTCGGCGATTGGAGAATATCAGAGAATCAAGGCAGGCGCGCAACTTCGCCACATCAACGTTGTCGCAGAGGTAGCAGAGATCAAAGACATCCTTGGGGCGGCGCGAGAGCCTGCGATGGCGTAGCAGGCTAAGCAATTTCTCCGTGAATATCTGTTCGTTGGGGTTGGCGAACAGATCAGCGGATTCCGTGCCGTCCGAAAGCAAGAACGAGTAGTCGATTTGTTCAATATCGCTGTGGGTATGCACACCGATGTCAAGCTTCATTCGAATCGGGTCGGGGATGCTTCCGTCCGTGACGTCGAGATAGAGGCGCTTCCCTCTGTAGTCCTCATGCAGAAGCTCCCCTATCGTGCCGAATATCGATATACGAACTTTCGGCAAACAATTTAGCCTCCTTACGAATCGGACAATCGAGAGATCGGATATCGACCTGTGCACAAAGGCAATATCCATGTCCATCGTGGTACGGCGGATGTCATTTGTGACATGGCTCATCACAACCCAGCCTTTTACGGTGCTTGATTTCTTGAACCCGCTGACGTCCATTGCGAGAAGAACAGCGTCATGCGCGACCTTTGCCTGTGCAGCGGCTTGTCCATAGCCCCGCGCCACGAGCGATTCTATTTGCTCCGCAAACGGTTTCATCAGAACACCTCCTCGTAAAGTATGCGCTCAATCATGTCTCTCTTTGGAAATAGCGGCAGGTAGGTGCCTATCTTCTCTTCTGAAAGTGAGCCGACCTTGGAGCGAAACGAAAGTATGACTTCCTTGTATAGGTCCGACGGCAATTTGCTCTTCATGCGCGCGGTGTCGATGAGAAGTCGCTCAAGATCGTATGTCCTCACCTTGTCGCCACAGTATTCAATCTCCGTCATCCCTATGGCATGTATGGCAACCGGCACATAATGTTGCCGGATGCGCGAATCGTTGATTGCCGTCGCATTTGACGGCGTTGCGATGTGATATGCATCTGGGATCACGTCTGTGAGGTCATGGTAGAAGTATGCGCTCTCGAAAGCGAGGATTCCCTTGGGGTATTTGAACTGGATGGTTCCAAGCTCCGATACCCTGCCGCCGTCAGAATATACGCCGACCTCAATTTTCCGCAGACGCCCATCGGCGATTGCCTTGTCTATCTGATAAGGCGAACCGAAGCGACTGCGGCAATCTTTGTAACTAAGATACATTTGACCGAACCAAGGTGTTTGTCCGTCTTTTACCTTGAAACGGTTAAATGATAGCATAATCCGCTTCCTGCCGCAAGGGGCAATTGCTGGATAAATGACCTTTGGAGATTTTTACGGACATTGGCGGGGGCTCAAACGCTTCAGCAAATACTTTTTGATGATGAGCTTGAGCGCACGAAACTGAAAACTCTTTCGGGAAATTGGAAATGTTTCCTCGTCCACCCCAATCTCCCGCCCCGCGCGCCCTTGCCCACCCCTGCGCGCGGCTAGGCAGGATTTGCCGGTCCTATTGAAACTCGTGCATCACACCCTCGCTTTTAGTCGCAGGATTTCGGCAGAGTCCAGCTTCGTGAATGCGAAACACTTCCAACCAAGATCTTTCAACGACGCTCCAACAAGATATAAGGTTTTGTCATCGATTACAAGAAACCTGTCATGGAAGTTCTTGCTGACGGTGATTGTCAGCCCGCCATGCTGCGCGTTGAACTTGGCGGTG
>Ga0310696_10009214_pt1 | contig 11441 bp, 14 predicted proteins | sample AusTroGonzalo_MG_4_FD_203885 | JGI IMG/M metagenome (GOLD analysis project Ga0310696, IMG submission 203885) | Bovine rumen microbial communities from tropical cattle in Woodstock, Queensland, Australia - Gonzalo_02 (v2) (version 2) | ecosystem: Host-associated > Mammals > Digestive system >...
ACGCTGCACGGCGTGCCTCGCGGTTCACCTGGTTCACGGCCGGGTCTGTCCACACCGGCGTCGTCTTCTTCTGTGCGTAAGTAGCCATCGAGGCCACGCACATCAGAACTAAGAATAGTTTTTTCATCGTTATTTTAATTGTTTATTCGTAATCGTCAATCACGCTGTTCATGAAGTCCATCATCGGCTTGCCAGCCTTGAAGATGCGCGCCATCTCCTTGAGCCACTCGTCGCCCTCAAAGAAATCATCGGGCACACCGTGCCAGGCACAATAGTCCTTCATGCGCAGGTACTCCACATACTCCCAGTCGCGCGGGAAGCCCGAAGGACAAGTCTTCAGCCGTTCCAGTCCGAAGCCCGACGAGCCATAGGCCGTCTCATCGCCCACAAAAGGATTGGGCTGCGACTTCGCACTGAGGAAGTAGCGCTTGAAGTCGCGGCCACCCACACAGCGCAGCCACTCGTCGATGTTAGCCATCAGCTCATTGCGGCAGGCCGTCAGGATGTTCGTCGGCAGCCAGTAGTTGCCCACCGCCAGCATGCAGTTGCCCGGCTCCAGGTGGATGTAGTAACCGCCACGCAGCGCTTTCTTGCCGTGGGCATTGATGTAAGCTCCCAGATGACGCTTGTAGGGCGACTTGTCGGGCGAGAAGCGCGTATCGCGGTTGAAGCGGTACATCGTCTCCTTCACGTCCACGCCGCCTATTTCTGCGTCGAAGTCGGCAATGCGGCCTATGGCCTTGCTGATGCCGTCGGCAAAGTCGGCACGCACGGCGTCGTACTCAGCCTTATGCGCCTGATACCACTCGCGGTTGTTGTTAGCCGCAATATCGCGCAAGTACTGTATAATTCGTTTTGAATCCATTCGTTGTTTCAGGTAATATTACGCTGCAAAGGTACGAATAAGCGAGCGAAAATGCAAATTTATTTGCAATTTTCCGAGCGGGAGTACCTTCGAGACAAAGTCTCAAAGATAGTGCAAATCGAGCGAAATGCCAAAGGAAAGCTTGTTTTTCTTTGCATTTGCTTTACCTCGCTACGCGAACAGCGACCGTTGGTTCCGAGATGCAGCCTACCTTCGAGACGAAGTCTCAGAGGTAGTGCAAATCGAATGAAATACCAAATTTATTTGAGTATTTTCGAAACCGACGTTGTTCATGCTTCGTCTTAATTGCACCGTATTGAGTGGTAGTTGCGTTTTTTGCAACAACTGAATTTGCATCAAGTTCTCCCTCCCCAAACACATTCTTGAAATGCAGTCTCATTCTTAGAACCATCCCCATGAATTACTTACATTAAAAATCTGCCAATATTGGCATTTTTTTAACGTAGAAACGAAAAATAGCAACTATCATAATAGAGTTGACAGCAAATCTGTCCCCCGCGATTTATTCTCTTTTACGTTTCAAGTATCTTTGATATGATTCAATGATCTTTTCTGACAAGCCATCTGGATCGAATACAATGAAATCCGTGCCAAAGGCTTTTGCCAAGCGATTGACATCCTCTTCATTCTGCTCATAGATCCAGATGTTCCGAATCCACAATCCAATGCTAAAATGAAATTCTATTGCATCTTTTGCCTGCATTATGGCCTTCTTGTCTTCTTCACTCAGCATCTCGTCTAACCGAGCAAAGGCTTCTTGTTTTGTTTGAGGTATCTTTGTTTCCATAATCGTTTACGTTTGTTATATAAAAAGATTATTTACAATCCTTCTTTTCTTCAATAATTTTATTTATTTCCTCTCGATTATTTACTAATCTGCCTTCTGAATAGACAAATGCTAGTTCATCTGTTGAATTTGAGAAATAAAGAATCATGTCAATAACAAGACCCTTCTCGAAAACTTCTTTATTCTCCTTTTTTACTGATATTTGAAAATGTCCTAAATCTAACATCTCGTCAGGATAGATTGACTCTTGAGCAGGAGAACTCAACTTAAGTCTGTCTTTATCCATAATTGTAAATGAATGTTTCTCCTCCAAGGCTTGATAAGAAACATTGCAGATGCCAGGATTGTTAATATAGAAATTTAATTTGTAAGATTCACACACTTGATGTCCGTAATTACCAATACTTGCTGATAAAGAATAAAGAATCTCAGTCTCAGTTTCTTTAACTGGGCAAAATGTTATACCTATTATTTCAAGTTTGGGAGTAGACTCTCTATAAAAAGTATCACGAACCTCATATTCTTCCATAGGAACTGATTCAAAATTGAATCTTCTATAATACTGGTGTTTGCCAACACACATATGAGGAGCGTTTGAACTGCGAGGAATCTTTACTACGTAGACAGATTTTTTTAATTCTCCTCCAATTCTTATTGGAAATATTTCGACTCCATCAATTCTCCTCTGAATACCATTATTGATAATGCGTTCAATCCATTCTTTTGTATAAATATTACCATCAATGTATGAGATTTCACTTGCTACGTGATTCTTTTCAAGGATGCCATATATAATAACCCCTCCATCAGAATTTGCAAAAGCAGACACATCTTTAGCTATTTCTGTTCTTTTCACATCATTTTTCTCTAATGCTCCTGATGCTTTAAAATCCAAATGGATGGACTCCTCTGCTTGGGTTTCAATTAATTCACGTAAATAATCTTCCGTGTATTTTATTGTCTTATTTTTCATCATAATCTATCATTCTACGTATTTACTCTAGTTTGGATATTCCATGCCACATACTCCACCTTGGAATAGTCATATCTATCCCCATGCACCGCTTGGGCTTTTGCTATGAATTCTTCTGTGTCGATTAATTCTGGCGGTTCTGGCATACCGTCGATAGTTATCTCAAATCCATAATGGACTTCAGTATATCTTTCTTTAGGTAAAACGACATATTCATATTTTAAAGTATTGTTTTCTATTGATGGCAATACATTTCTTTGGGATATTTGCTTTAGCACATCATCCCATGATTTCCCATCTTTACCTAATAGGTTTACACCATTGCCAAAGAAAATAGTTGTTTCCATTATTGATCATTTTTATTTGGAAAAAAACTCATCAAGCCAACCATTTATGCGAGATTTTGAATAAGCCCCAGGACTCCCTTTTTTAAAATGACTCCGTTTCGTGTATTTTCGGGCTTCTTCTTTACACAAATCATAAGTCCAAACAAATGTAAGTTTCTGGAACCATATATAACTTTCTATCCATCCGTTTTTACGAGCTAGTTCATATGCTCTAACTGCGTTTCGAGCAAACGCTGTTATACTATCATATTTCTTAGCTTCTTCATAACACGTATGCTCATTCCAATAGTTGTGCCTTTGCTTTTCTTTAAACCAAGTATAGTCAGCTAACCAACCGTTTTTCAGTGCATTCGAATATCCACCTCGACAATTATTTTGGAAACTACTTCTTGTCGAATATTTTTTTGCCTCTTCGTAACAATGGTCGTAATTATTCCAATAACCGAACGGTCTGGTTTGACGTGATTTCAGCCATGTATAATCATCTATCCAACCTTTTCCTATTGCTTTCCTATATGCACCAACACTGCCTTTTTGAAATTCGCCACGAGTTTTGTATTTTTTTGCTTCCTCGAAACATGAATCTTTATCCCATTTTGGTTTCCAAAGAACATCAAACCATGTATAATCTTTAATCCATCCATTTCTACATGCAGCTGCATATGCACTTCCGTTTGCTTCCTCGAATTCATGGGAGGAACTATATTTTATTGCTTCGTTATAGCATGCTTTCCTATTCCATTTTCCGTGACTAATCGCACCAAGGGACCCCTTTCCTATTCCTGTTGCTAATCTATTAAGCATTGTATAACCTTGCTCCTCATACCATTCCCTCCAATAATCTTCTCTATCCAATCCTTCTTCTAATGTTAAGCCTGATTCCAATATTGTCATTGGCGGGACGGGGACATGTAGTTTCGAGGCATAACGTGCAACATTATCACTGACCATATTGAATATATGTTCTTTGTCGCGTTTCTTCTGCCTTCTGATTAATGTTCTTCCAACGTAGGCAGTTTTCGTTTCCTCGAAAACATACACATATACGCTATCTATTTTATCTTTTATGATATCGATTCTCTTATCAAGTAACCAAGTGAAGTCATCTAACCACCCACGTTTTGCTGCGGCTGCATGAGCAGCGGGACTTCCTTGCAAAAATTCTTTTTTAGAGTGATATTTTCGTGCCTCAGTCTCGCATTTTTCTTTCGTCCAGAATCCATTAGGTTGTTTCGAAATATCTAACCATGTAAATTCTGAAAGCCAACCATATTTGACTGCAGCTGCATATGCATTCTTACTATTGAGATAAAAATCTTTCTTCGTCGTGTATTGTCTTGCCTCTTTCTCACACAACTCTCTTGTCCACTTAAATGGCGTTTCAAACCATGTGTAATCCTTAATCCATCCTTTTTGGGCTGCAAACTGTTTTGCTCCGTTAGCGTTTTCTACAAAATCTTTTAATGACTTATACTTTTGTGCTTCTTCATAGCAACGATCATATGTCCAATATCCCACAGGAACCTGTTTCCTAGCAGGAGCAAACCAAGTATAATCATCTAGCCATCCATGTTTACGCGCAGAACTATAACCATAGGGACAGCTCTTTTTAAAATCGGATCTAGTATAATACTTTTTTGCTTCTTCGTAACATTTCTCTCGTGTCCATAGCATTAATTTCTCTGTATTCCTTTCCGTTGAACATTTGGCACATCCATGACCTCTTAGATGCATAGAGGGGACTTGCATAAACTCTCCATGTTTCCTACAGACTATACAAACTTTAGTCTTATTTCCGGCATACTCCACCTTGGAATAGTCGTATCTATCTCCATGCACCGCTTTGGCCTTTGCTATGAATTCTTCTGTCGTCAGTTTTGTCATAACATCTATAAGAAAGCTATGAATATGATGTAATCACGGGGTCAGTTCTACTAATCACGCGAAAGCTGGGGTTAGTCAGTATGTAAACATAGCCAGGTTCTTTGTTCATTTTCTTAATTTTTGGTCGAGTTCAACAATTCTTTGATGTCAACATCGAGGATGTCGGCAATCTTTGTAAGAGTAGGTAAGTCTGGCTGTGATGTATTGGTACACCATTTGGATACGGTGGCAGGGTCTTTGCCTATTTGCTCTGCCAGCCATTTACCTGTTCTTTTCTTCTCAACAAGAACAACTTTGATTCTGTTAATATCTTCAATCATTGGATAAATATATTGATGTTTGACGCAAAGATATGAAATATTCAACAAATATCCAAGCCATTGGAGAATAAACAGCATTTATTTATTGTTTTTTAGGAAAAAAGATGGTGTAATGACTCATTTTATAGCTTAATGAGTATTCTTGCTATCTGATGTTGCTCTTCTTTGATGTCGTACAGAAACTCTTGTATCATTTGCCGAGTCATGAGGTAAAAAGTACAACTTGCTATTCATTTCTTTTTTCGTAGCAAAGAAAAAGCTCACAGACTGTCCATCAGATACACGATGGCACAGCAGATGGCAGCTACGGGGAAAAGGCCCATTCGCCGCCAAGCAGCGATGATGCCGACAATCAGGGCTACGATGCCTGACAGGGGTGACATAGTAGTCTCGATGATGCTGGGGAACGTCATTACGGCCAGCGTGACGTAAGGTACGTAATAGAGGAAACTGCGCACGAAACGGTTGCTGATCTGCCCTTTGATGAACAGCATCGGCAACACACGAATCAGGTTTGTGGTGACGATGGCCAACAGGATGCAGAGGATAATGCTATGCTTGTCCATGACCTTCCTCCACTTTAATAGGTTTCAACCAAGCGGCAACAGCCGAAATCACAATGGTAAGCACGATGGTTCGTGTACCACCGCTCCAACTGCTGACCACAGGAGCCATACTACAGACTCCGCTCAACACGAAACTGGCAATGACGGCATAGAGAACATGGCGGTCATCGCGAGCTGGTGGCATAATGATAGCGAGGAACATGCCGTAAAGTGCCACACTCAGGGCTGCGACTATGTTTGCGGGCAACAGACTGCCAGCAACAATGCCTGCTGCACAGCCCGAGGCCCAGAACAAAGTGGAGATAAGTGCGGCAGAATAGGTATAGGCTGGAGGACAATAACCTCGACGGGCAACGGATATACCGAATACCTCGTCGGTGACACAGCAAGCCATCAGCACTCTATGTACCCACGACGTGCCAGGCTTAATCTTCTGAGAGAGCGCCGCACTCATCAGCATATAGCGTAGATTTGCCACCAAACACATGGCTACAATCTCGACGTAAGCGGCTTGGGCAGCAACAAGTGTATAGACACCATACTCGCCAGCAGAAGCACGGGTAAAGAAGCCGCTAACGAATCCGATGACAGCCGTCAGTCCCGCTTGTTTGGCAATGATGCCCAGTGAGAACGCCACAGCAAAATATCCCAAAGCAATGGGTATGCCGTCACGAAAACCTTGAATGATGTTACTCCGTCGCATGCCTGCAAAAAGAACTATCCCCTTGCTTTCAAGAATACTATACAATTCTTGAATTCATGGCAAGGATATGCCAACTGCCATCGTCACGACGGTCTATATAGCCCTTCTTGCGGAATCCCTCAATCTGCTTTTGCACAGCAGAACGGTTTACTGACAGGTATTCTGCCATGTCAGAAAAGGTTGCGAAAGGCTTTTCATTAAGGAATGTAAGCAAACGACCGCCATTTTCGCTCCTGAAGTTGATCCGCTGGCCGTCGTACCACCAAGTGTCTTTATCGGCGTTCTTTACGATGTCTATCTCACATTGCATTTCCTCACACACAGTTTGGCGGAAAAAAGCGAGGAACGAAGTAATCTTTCCAATAGCGGCATGGGCACCGTCGGAAGGAACTTTTCCAATCTTCTGGTCTGAACGGTGCAAAGCCTCCAAGTATTCAGCCTTCTTGCGGTTGCGGATGACAATCATGGGCCATTCATGACGAGCCATGATGTAATTCACCATCAGACGGGCAATACGTCCGTTGCCGTCTTCAAAGGGATGGATGCGGATATAACGATAATGGAACAAAGCTGCCAACTCTACGGGTGTCAGTTCCCCTTCTTTCTCAGCAGCGTTATACCAATCCACAAGGTCGCTCATCAGTGAAGGTGTCTCTTCGGGCGAAGCATATTCAAAACGGTCACCATAACGGGTAATAACGCTGTTGGGACGTGTCTTGTACTGTCCTGCATGGACGGTGTAGCTCGTCTGCCCACCTCCCGGAAGATCACGATATACGGTGTAGTCTTCGCGCAGGAGTACCTTGTGCAGTTGGCGAATAAAGTTCTGTGTCAGCGGCATACTTTTGTCACGCACAGCTTCTTTTACCATCTCTACACCTACCTGACTGGCTTTCATATCGACAAAATCCTTCAAGTCTCCTTCACCGCTTACCTTGCCAAACATCAAAAGTAACTCCGTCTGCCCATAGGTCAGCGTATTACCTTCGATGTGGTTGCTGTTGTAATTGTACTCTGTCGTGAATTTGTTACGCAACAGCTCTACGTGCGCTTCCGAAAGTGGGAAGAGCGACTTCCAGTTATCATATATTTCTTCTATCTTCATAATCGTACCACCATTTTATGTGGGTTATATACCACCTTATAAACGTATTATTTTCATTTTTATTGTGCATACCACCTTTTTAAGTGGGTTGCGTACCACCTTTATTGATGTCGGCTACAAAGGTAAGGCAATCATGGGGACGGTTCTGCTGATCACTTTTTTGCTTCTCACATCCACAGGACGTGAACTCTTGTCAATCTTCACCCAATCCTCGCGAAAACTGGGGTTGGTCAGTATGTAAACATAGCCAGGTTCTTTGTTACTCATATTGTTTCAAATGTTTATGTCAATATAGTAATCCTACCATCCAGAGGGGTAACTTCTTGCCAACGGGGAACTCCATTGAATCAGCAAGGATGTATGAGTTGGGGATGTCTGCTATCTGGTCGAAAGTCTTGTCTTGCCCACCAACTTCTATGGTGATTTTGCCGTCTATCAAAAAGTCACCTTGCGTTTTGCCGTATTCCACAGTGTGACTTACTGACAACTGATTGACTGCAAAGCACTCTCTTTGTGTGCCGACATTTTGGTTTGACCCCAGCGCACAGAGCATATTAGGATTATGCAGATATATCTTGTCGGGTTTCTGCATCTTGGTCACCGACTTATTATCTGCATAGAGCAGATGTAGCAGTTCGGCTCTCTGCATGCTCGACAGATAGCCTAGAACCGTTGTCTTGTTTAGTTCCAGATACGATGAGAGCTTTGCGATGCTTACATCGTAAGGCAGGTTGTTGGCTAAGAAGAGCAGCATAGCTTTGAGCTTGCGGGTATAGGCAGGATCAACGCCGCAGAATTGGGGCATTTCCTGATCGACGATGAAACTCACCACATTCTCTATTCGGCTATAGTATTCTTGTTCCTCACCATCATAAAAGGGATAGTAGCCCACGCGAAGATATTCTTCAAACAAGGGCTGGGGATGGCACACCATGCAAACCTCCTCGCAAATATCATCAGCACTCTCCAATATCTCATCCAACGTATGCACAGGCAGTTCTATACCCTTATAGAATCGGAGATATTCGCGGAATGAAAGCCCCGCCATATCATAGCTGAGCACCCTGCGCGAAAGGTCGGCATCCGCATTCAGAATCTGCAGGAGCGATGACCCTGTGAAAGTTATCTTCACGTCGGGCCACAAGTCGATTATCTCTTTGAGCTCCTTGCTCCACGTGGGATATTTATGCACTTCATCAAGGAAGAGGTGCTTACCGCCCATCAGACGGAAGCGCTCTGCAACTTCCAAGAGCGTGTGGTTAGTAAAATACATGCTATCCATCGAGCAGTAGAGTGCCTCGCCAGCATTTACACCATACTTTTGCTTAATATATTGACGTACAAGTGTTGTCTTTCCCACGCCGCGTGACCCTCGTATAGATACGAGTTGTTTCTCCCAGTTTACGGACTTCATCATCTCGCGGACAATCTTTGTGTTTGTCTGCGATATCAATATATGATGTTTCTTAAAAAGAGTCTCCATAATGACAATTTTATATCTTTATGGCTGCAAATATATGAAAACTTATCGTAATAACCAAATTTTTGGCAAAAAAGGTTATTGCAATAAGCGATTTCTATAGAAAAAAGGTTATTGTAATAAGCGTTTTTTATAGAAAAAAGGTTGTTGCAATAAGCGATTTCTATAGGAAAAGGGTTGTTGAAGAGTGTAACAGATACAGATGGTAACACTTGTTTTTATAAATTTCTCACGCGTACCGTGTACGCGCGGTACGCGTGAGAAGTCTTGGAAATCATCTGTTACATCTGTATCTGTATCACCTGACAGATGTAGTTGGTGCAAAGGTAAGAAAAATATTTGAATTATTTGGAAAATTGAAAGAAAAAAAGTAATTTTGCAGTGAAAAAATTATGAAGAAGAGTGAACGATATGAGGCGGTGCTCCGCTACTTCCGCAGCGAGGCGGGCGACGTGACGACGGAGCTGGACTTCGGCTCCACATTCCAGCTGCTGGTGGCGGTGGTGCTCAGCGCCCAGTGTACGGACAAGCGCATCAATCAGGTGACGCCGGCGTTGTTCCGGCGCTTCCCCGACGCCCGTGCGATGGCGGCTGCCGACGAAGCGGAAGTGTTTGAGTATATCCGCAGCGTGAGCTATCCCAACGCCAAGGCCAACCACCTGGTGGCGCTGGCGCGGCAGTTGGTGGAGCGTCACGACGGCGAGGTGCCCAGCGACATGAACGCGCTGCTGGATCTGCCGGGCGTAGGCCGCAAGACAGCCAACGTCATTCAGGCCGTCGCCTTCGGACGCGCCACAATGGCCGTCGACACCCACGTCTTCCGCGTCAGCCACCGTCTGGGGCTTGTGTCAAAGACCGACAACACGCCGTTGAAGGTGGAGCAGCAGCTGATAAAGCACATTCCCGAGGCCGACATTCCCAACGCCCACCACTGGCTGCTGCTGCACGGCCGTTACGTCTGCACATCAAGAAAGCCGCACTGTGAAAAATGCGGCTTGAAGGACGTCTGTCCGAAGGTGTTTTGAAGACTCAACGAGTTTCAGAAAATACTCCATGACTTTTGAAAAATACTCCATGAGTATTTCGCAAAACTCATGGAGTATTTTTCAAAAATCGTGCACTATTATTTCAGCATCTTTTTTCCGTCAATAATAACGATGGTCTTGCGGGCTGAAGAGCCGTTCGCAGACGAGCCAAACGACGACGTCGAGCGGAGGGGACGGCCCTGAAGATCGTAGTATTTACTATTTGACAATTTACTATTTGACAATTTATTGACGCCTGTAGATTCTGTGATTTCAACAAAGTAGACGATGCTCGACGGGGCCAGACGGTAGTCGGTCTCTGCACCGCTGATGGTGATATAGGCCTTGCCAACGCCGACGATGGTGAGTTCGCCAGTCTCAGCATTCACCTTCACCACCTCTTCGTTGCTCGAGCGCCAAGTCAGTTTGCCGTCGTAGTCCTGCGAGCGCAGCACGGTGGGAGCAGTCAGGGTGCCTCCCTCCTCGCCGGTGATGGTGGTCTCGCCATCTATCCGAATCCACGAGGGGTGCTTGGTCCACGAGGCGACGTTCAGCGTCACAGGCAGATTGTTGTCCTTCGAGTTGCCGTCAATCCACGGGAAAGGCCACTTGGTGTCGTACTCATAGCCCGTGCCCGTTGCGCCAACAAGCGAGGCCACCGAGGGACCGTCGTTGTAGATGACGAAGTAGCGGATGTTGTCGACAAAGATTTCCTTCGGCTCCATCGCCTGGCCCTTCACCTTCAGGTTCTTCACACGGCTGACGTCCAGACGCTCATGGACACGCAGTCCGACCTCCGTGGGCGAAATCTTCACGGCCTGGACGACGGGCTGCTGGTTGTCGAGCTTCAGCCAACTCTCTTCTATGTTCTCGGGCTTCACAGCATCCTTCAGGTCGAGCCACATCAGCTTATTATTGAACGCCTGTACGCGTCCGAGTTTGGGGCAGTTGTCGGCAATGAGCACCTGCAGCTGGTTGTCCTCGGTGTTGATGGTCCCCAGCAGCGGATTGTCCTTCAGGCAGAGCGTTCCCAGCACGTTGTCGTTGCAGGTGATATCATTGAACTCGGCACAGTCCTCGATGGTGGTGGTGGTAATGTCGTTATACAGCATCATCAGCGAGCGGACGATGGGCAAGTGCTTCATCGTCAGCGTCGTGATGGTGGTGTAGCGGATGTCGATGTTCTCCAGACCGTCGCAGTTCGTCAGGTTCACGGTATTCAGCACCTGCTTCTCGTCCTCCACACCCGTAATACCAATGGAACTGAGGACAGGATTTGCACTGAAGTTGAGGTCGGTGACACCTGAGTTAATCATAAAGAACTGACGGAGTTTAGGCAGCTGGCTCACGTCGAGGGCTGTCAGA
>Ga0310696_10009215_pt1 | contig 11441 bp, 10 predicted proteins | sample AusTroGonzalo_MG_4_FD_203885 | JGI IMG/M metagenome (GOLD analysis project Ga0310696, IMG submission 203885) | Bovine rumen microbial communities from tropical cattle in Woodstock, Queensland, Australia - Gonzalo_02 (v2) (version 2) | ecosystem: Host-associated > Mammals > Digestive system >...
GGCCCACACCCCCAGGGCCGTATTGCCGCCCAGGCGCGGCGGGCGCACCGTGGGCTGCCACTTCCCCGCCGTGGGACGATTGGCGGAAAAGCCCCAGATGAGCCACAGCCGGCTGAAGCCGTCCAGGCCCCGGAGCGCCTCCCGGACGCGATAGGCTTCCGTAAAGACGATGCGGCCCTGCACCGAAGGGGCAAGCCCTCCCTGCCGCGGGATGCCGAACTTGGAGCCGAAGGAGCCTTTGTAAAAAGCCACCGGCTGCAGCGGGAGCGTGGACTCTTCCATATCAGGACAGGTATTTACCGTGGCAGAGCCGGTAGCGGAGGCCGCTGCCGCAGGGGCAGGGATCGTCCGGCGCCACATGGGGGATGGCAAAACCCGGCGGCAATTGCCCGGAGAGCATCTGGAGGCCGAAGCCTTCCGTCACCGTGGGTTCCGGCATGGTCCATTGCGGGTATTCGTCCTCCCCTTCCGGATGCTGGGGCGTGCCTTCCGGCTGCTCTTCCAATTCCTTCCAGGCCTCCCGGTCGCACATGCATTCCCCTTTTTCATAGGCAGAGAAGCCGTTCAAACACCATTTGGGGACGGCGTCCGCATAGTCCGACACAATCTCACAGCAGGCTTCCCAGCTGGCCCGGTTCAATTGCTGGGCCTGCGGACTGTACAGCAGGGGCTCGTACAGGGCGGGATTGGGGCTGTGGGTATATTGGGCCTCCATCCAGGTATCGTGCTCCGCCTTCACCAGGTCGAAGCCCGTATAGCCCAGGCGGCGATAGAGCTGTTCCAGCGCCATCCCTTCGCGCGTGAGGAGCCCCACCGTGAAATAGGGAGCCCCGGCGCCGGCCTGATAGGCTTCTTCGTCCGTCAGGGCGTCTTCGTACTGCTCTTGATGAAGCGAACGGCGGAGTTCGAAGATCTCCTCCGGGTTCTCCACGCAGGGGGAACAGAGGTAGTCGCCCCACGCGTCCACAAAGCGGCAGATCTTCATCAGCGGCGAGGCGTGCAGCAGCCGGATCAGTTCCCGGACATCGCTCCCGGGTTTCCTGCGTTCGAACCAGTCCAGCACGCGGTCCTGGAACAGATCCGTGGGCAGGATGCCATAGAGGTTCAGATAGCCCAGGCCGATGCGTTCCAGCTCGTACTGGCCGCTTTTCTCGCCGCTCCGGATCACCTTCTCGATATCCGGGGCCACGATTTCATAGACCTCCCGGCTGATCCACACCTTGTGGAAATGCTCGTCGGAGTCGTCGTACTCCACGATGCCGCTCACCTCCAGGACAGAAGGATACACGGCATAATCCAGGTACTGGATCCTTTCCGGCCCGGCATGCACCAAATCCCGCAGGAGGCGGATGTCCCGCTCCATCAAGTGGGACATCCACCGGCGGGGTTCGGCCTGCAGATAACTGAGGAGCTGCTCCACCAGCTGGGATTTGCGCAGCCGGGGCGACAAATCGCTCCCCAGCAGGTTCCCGAGGTCCTGCAGTTCCGGTTTCTGGAAATGCTCCAGAACGCTGTATAAAGTCCTTTGTTTCATCTTATTATTCTGTACGGCCCTCCGGGGACATTTACCCGTACAGGGTCGCGAAGCGACAGGCCCCGGAGGACCGTACAGGATCAGGCATCTTGATACTTAAGGATCGGGTTCCGGGCCGCCGTGGTTTCGTCGGGACGGGAAATCGGGGTGCAGTGCGGAGCCTCGTGCAGGAGCATGGGATCTTCCGCAGCCTCGGCCGCAATCTTCCGCATCACCTCGATGAAGGCGTCGATGGTTTCCTTGGACTCGGTCTCCGTGGGCTCGATCATCAGCGCCTGGTGGAACAGGAGCGGGAAGTAGATGGTGGGCGCGTGGAAGCCGTAATCCAGGAGGCGCTTGGCCACATCCAGGGTGGTGGCGCCGGGCACCCCTTCGCGGGCGCCGTCGTTCACCAGGCCGTCGAACACGAATTCGTGCTTGCAGACATCCGGGATGGGGAGCTTGTACACATCCTTCAGGCTTTCCTTGATGTAATTGGCGCTAAGCACAGAATACTGACCCACTTTCTTCAGATGATCCTTCCCCAGCATCAGGATGTAGGCGTAGGCCCGCAGGATGACGCCGAAGTTGCCGTGGAAGCCGGAAACCCGCAGATCCGGGATGCAGTCTTCCAGGTGCCGGGCGACACCCACCGGACCGCTGCCGGGACCGCCGCCCCCGTGCGGGGTGGAGAAGGTCTTGTGCAGGTTCAGGTGCATGATGTCGAAGCCCATGTCGCCGGGACGGACCACGCCCATGAGCGGATTCATGTTGGCGCCGTCGTAGTACATCAGGCCGCCGGCCTCATGGACCAGCGCCGCGATGGTCTTGATTTCCGTTTCGAAGAGGCCCAGCGTGTTGGGATTGGTCATCATCATGCCGGCCACGGTGTCGTCCAGGAGGGGTTTCAGGGCCTCCACGTCCACGCGCCCGTTGGAGAGGGACTTCACCTCCACCACCTCCAGGCCGCAGACGGCTGCGGAGGCGGGGTTGGTGCCGTGGGCGCTGTCCGGAACAATGACGCGGGTGCGCTTGAGGTCGCCCCGGTTCATGTGGTACTGGCGCATGATCATCAGGCCCGTGAGCTCGCCGTGCGCGCCGGCGCAGGGATCGAAGGTGAAGGTGTACATGCCGGTGATGGCGGCCAGGGCCTTGTTCATCTCCTGGTACACCTTGAGCGCCCCCTTGGTGAGGCCGGCGTGCATCAGCGGATGCAGACCCGCGAAACCGGGCAGGGCGGCCACTTCCTCATTGATCTTGGGATTGTACTTCATGGTGCAGGAGCCCAGCGGATAGAAGCCGGTATCCACACCGAAGTTCATCTGGGAGAGGTTGGTGTAATGGCGTACCACGTCCGGCTCGGATACTTCCGGAAGGGCAGGGGCAGCGGCCCGCTGCAGTTCATGCGGAAGTTCCGGTGCAGCCGGGAAACGATTGACAGGCAAGGAATAGCCTACTCTCCCCTTCTTGGAGAGTTCAAAGATGAGTTTGTCGTAATACTTCATGGCTTATCCCTCCTTCACAATCTTGACCAGCTGGTCGGTTTCTTCCTTGGTGCGCTTTTCCGTGACGCAGAAACTCACGTAACCTTCCTCCGTGTCCAGGGCGGCGAAGAAGCCCGCCTCTTCCAGTTTCTTCTGCAGGAGGCCGGGGAACTTCTTGGGCTTGAGGACGAACTCCTTCAGGAAGGGCTTGTCCGGGAAGACATCCTCGAACTGGCCCGTCGCCAGGAGCTGCGCCTTCAGGTAATGGGCGCCGTCGGCGCTGATGCGGTTCACCTCTTTCAGGCCTTCGGGGCCCATCAGGGAGAGGTAAACCGTGACCCACAGGGCCATCAGGGACTCATTGGAGCAGATGTTGGACGTGGCTTTCTCCCGCTTGATATGCTGCTCCCGGGCCTGCAGGGTGAGGACGAAGACCCGGCGGCCTTCCTTGTCCACGGTCTGGCCCACGATGCGGCCGGGCATCTTGCGCATATAGTCCTTCTTCACGGTCATGAAGCCCACGTAAGGGCCGCCGTAGCACAAGGGCAGGCCCAGGGACTGGGCTTCGCCCACGGCGATGTCGGCATCCCATTCGGCCGGGGTCCTGACCACCGCCAGGGTGGAAGGATCGCAGTATTCCACCAGGAGCGCCTTCTGGGCATGGAGGGCATCGGCAAAGCCGGCGTGGTCTTCCACAATCCCGTAGCGGTTCACGGACGGGACAATAGCGCCAGCCACATCGCCCTTCCGGACCTCTGCCTGCAGGGCTTCCAGGCTGGTCTGCCCATCGCCGGCAGGGAGATAGCCCAGCTCCACGCCGTGGAACTTGGCATAGGTCTCCACCACCTTGATCACGTGCGGCAAAAGGGCCCTGGAGAGCAGGACGCGGGTCTTTTTCTTGGTGCAGGCGATGGCCATCTTCATGGCTTCCGCCGCGGCGGTGGGGCCGTCGTACATGGAGGCATTGCAGATATCCAGGCCCGTGAGGGCGCAAAGCATGCTCTGGTACTCAAAGATATAGCGGAGCGTCCCCTGCGAGATTTCGCACTGGTAGGGGGTGTAGGCCGTCAGGAATTCGGAACGCTGGGTGATGTAAGGAATCACAGCCGGCGTATAGTGGTCATACGCACCGGCGCCCACGAACACCTTCAGGGAGGCGTTCATCTGCTCCAGTTCATGGAAATAGTCGCGGATTTCCTGCTCGGACAGGGCGTCCGGGAGGGCATAGGCGCCCCGCTTCAGGAACTCCTTGGGCACATCGCCGTACAAGTCGTCCAGGCTTTTTACGCCCACCTTGTCCAGCATGGCCTGCACATCCGCATCGGTATGCGGAAAATAGGCGCACTGAGCCATCTTATTCTCCAATCAGGGCTTTATAGGCTTCGGCGTCCAGCAGCTTGTCCAGCTCCGAAGGGTCCGACATCTCCACCTTGATGATCCAGTTTTCGAAGGCGTCCTCGTTCACCTTCTCCGGGGCATCCTCCAGTTCCTCGTTCACGGCCACGACGGTGCCGCTGACCGGGGAGATCAGGTCCGAAGAGGCCTTGACGCTCTCCAGGGCGCCGAATTCTTCACCGGCGGTCACTTCGTCATCCACCTCGGGCATATCCACATAAGTGATATCCCCCATTTCCTTCTGGGCAAAGTCGGACACACCGACAACGGCCACATTTCCTTCTACTTTTACCCATTCGTGAGACTCGGAATACTTGAGTCCAGCCAAAATTTTAGACATAATTGTTTGATTTATTTAAATAGTGGTTATTTCTTGTAGTTGGTCTGATAGAATCTTTTCTTGACGACCTTGCCGGGGAAGGTCTTCTTGCGGATGCGGACCTGGAGCGGCGTCTCCAGCGCAGCGTAAGCCTTGCCGACCAGGGCGAAGCAGATGCTCTTGTCCAGGGAGATGGAATGATAGCCCGTGGTCACCACGCCCACTTCCTCCCCTTCCAGGGTCTCCACCGGATACCCGGCGCGCGGAATGGCCTTGTCTTCTATCTCGATGCCCACCAGCTTTTTCTCCAGCTCACCGGCCTTCTGGGCCAGGAGGGCTTCCTTGCCGATGAAATCCTTCTCATATTTGCAGAACATCCCCAGGCCCGCCATCACGGGGCTGATCTCCGGGCTGAGTTCATCGCCGTACAGCGGCAGGCCGGCCTCGAAGCGGAGGGTGTCCCGGCAGCCCAGGCCGCAGGGCTGGACGCCGGCGGCCAGCAGGCGCTTCCAGATCTCCACCGTGTTTTCCGGCGTGGTGTAGAGTTCGAAGCCGTCCTCTCCGGTATAGCCCGTTCGGCTGAGAATCAGTCGTTTGCCGGCGTACTGCACGTCGCAGAAGGTATAGAAGGCCAGCGTGGCGGCTTCCGGGTAGCCCAGCACGTCCACCACCACCTTTTCCGCTTCCGGTCCCTGAACGGCGATCTGGCCCCAGGCGGGCGACTCGTTGCGGACCTTACAGTTAAAGCCCTTCACCTGCTCCTGGATCCAGGCGAAATCCTTGTCGATGTTGGCGGCGTTCACCACCAGCAGGAAATGGTCCGGGAGGAATTCCCGATAGACCAGGAGGTCGTCCACGACGCCACCGTCCGGATAGCACATCATCCCGTAGAGGACCTTCCCGGGCTCGAAGCCGCGGATCTCATTGGTGAAGATGTGATTGATGAACGCTTCCGCCTCCGGTCCCTCCACGAAGATCTCTCCCATGTGGGAGACATCGAACATCCCCACCGCCTGCCGGACGGCCTGGTGCTCAAGGGTGATGGAACTGTACTGGATGGGCATCATGAAGCCGGCAAAGGGGCTCATCTTGGCCTGCAGGGCCACGTGCTCATCGTGGAGGCAGGTTTTCTGCAACTGCTCCTGGGATTGAATATCAGTCATAAGTTTTAGTTTAAATAACTGCTTATAAGTTTTTGCAAATCAATGTTTGTAGTTAAGTTAATCCTCATATCTTCCGGCACTGCGCCCTTGCTGGCATCCAGCTCCCCGCACACATCCACGGCCACCACTTCCACCCCGCTTTCCCACACCTGACGCAGCATGGCCTTCACCTGGTCCAACCCGTGCGTCCCCTGGGTCCAGTCCGTGCGGGCATGGTCCCGGGACAGGATGTCTTTGTCCAGGGAGACATAGACCCGCTCCCCCGCCCGCTCTTCCAGCCAGCCTTCCGGAATCCGCTGCGGGCAGCCATCCGGACCGATGGTGAGGACGCTCCGCAAAAGCGCGCTCCGTTCCTGCAGGTCCTTCACCCAACTCCCGCAACTGAGCACCCCGCCGAAAGCCGGAGGCTGGTTGTCAGGATGGTGGTCCAGCAGCAGGAGGTGGAAAGGGGCCGTCTCACACAGGGCCAACAGGCAGCTCATGTAGTGATAGTCCCCGCTGTCGATCCACCGCAACTTGGGCAGGCTTTCCGGCAGCCGGGCCAGGATCTCCGCCTCCGCTTCCGGGTCGCAATAGCAGCTGGTTCCCTCCAGATTCCGCAGGTCCAGGAGTTCGAAGGGAAGGCCTTCTTCCCGCAGGAAATCCTCAAAACCTTCGTCGGCGTAAACGGACGAAAACCGGGCTAAAAGCATGCTTGGATTCATCTTTCAAATTTAGTCATTTTTTAGAGATTTTCACGCGGGCGGGCGCGGAAATAGTAAAATAGCGCGATTGTGCCTGTTATAGAATTAATCATTTTATTATCAAACAAAAAAACAATTTTGTAATATTGTATAACATAATTGTTAATATCGTAAAACAATAAATTTGGAGATGTAAATAATGTTCTGTACCTTTGTTTTCCGAAAGAAGAGAAAGCATTTTTCCTATGCATCTGACACTAAAACGCCGGCTCACCATCCTGGCCATCCTGCTCCTCTCCGGCAGCGTCACGGCCCGGGCCCAATGGGTGGAAGACATCTCCGTGGACACCCGCGCCAGCTTCCACCAGCAGGTGGAGAACGGAGCCTATACCTCCTTCTTCCAGGGGGACTACCTCAACCTCCATATCAAGGGCAAGCTGGGTGAGCATCTGTCCTACCGCGTACGCCAGCGCTTCACCAAGCACGTGGACGCCCAGAATCCGTTCAACGCAACGGACTTCCTCTGGATCGACTGGCGGCCCAGCACCAAATGGTCCTTCGTCTTCGGGAAACAGCCCATCCTGATGGGCGGATACGAGTTCGACTCCGCGCCCATCGACGTCTATTATTACAGCGCCTTCGCCAACGGGCTGTATCAGTATTATGCTTTCGGCGTTTCGGCCCACAGGATGTGGCAGGACGGCAACCAGGACCTGGCCATCCAGTTCGTGCCCTCCCCCATTTCCTCCGGGCTGCAGGATGCCTTTTCGCTGAACCTGTACTGGAACGGCCGGCTGAGCCCCTGGTGGAAGACCCTGTGGAGCACCAACCTGGTGGAAGACCAGTATCACCGGGTCCTCAACTACATCACCATCTCCAACAAATTCGTCTTCAACCGGTTTTTCATCGACGTGGACGTGATGAACCGGGCCTCGTTCGAGCAGGAGCAGTTCTTCTTTTCAGACTGGTCGCTCATCATCAAGGGCATCCTCACGCTGGGCAAGTGGAACCTGTGCACCAAGTTTGGGATGGAACAGAACGATGCGGCCAACGTGAATGCGGAGGGGCTCTCCTACGACCTGGTCCTTCCTGCCGGAAAACGCTTCCTGTACGGTGGTGTGGGTGTGGAATACTTCCCGTTTGGGAACGACAAGCTGCGCCTGCACATCGCGGCCTTCCGCGACAGTTTCATCCACATCAACAATCTGGATATGGGCGTTACCTGGCGCTTCAGTCTCCTGGACAAACGCTAAAGGACCACCACCACGCCGGCGATGAGAGAGGCGGGGATGGCGAGGAGCATGCCGATGAGGGCTCCTTTGAGATGGAAACCGTAGTCATGGTAGGCGTCCACCATGTCTTCCGTTCCCGGGATGATGAAATGTTTGTCGTGGCAGAACCACACGCAGTCCAGCACCAGGGCGTCGAACCAGTTGACTACGCACCAGAGCGCATAGGCCGTGAGCACACCGCTCCAGAAGCTTTCACAGCCGTTGATATACTGCACCATCACGCCCAGCACGATGCCGATCACCACCATGGCCACCCCTTTTTTGATGTAGAAGACCTTTCCGCGGGGGCTGTTGTCCTGGTCCACCAGGCCCAGCTGCCGGCAGCGCTCGACGATGGCCGGCGGATAGTTGAACAGGATCTTGACGGGATCCCGCGAAATGATATAGACCACGAAGGCAAAAGCCGCGCAGGCCAGGATGGATTCAAGGAGGAAGAGCATAGTGTGCAATAATTGTCGCAAAATAGGGATATTTATCCTTTTTTCCAATTTTTTCCACTAAATTTGGACTGGAAACTAATTCTTACCTAAATATGAAGCGTATCAGACTTGCCTTGCTGTGCCTGTTGCTCCTGGGAGGGACGGCAGGGGCGCAAACTTCCCGTGAGGAACTCCTCTCCCACATGGAACTCACGGCCGGAAACTATGCCAACTATCCCCTCCCCACCGGCCACCTGACACCGGCACCGGAAGGCTATGAGCCCTTCTATATCAGCCACTACGGCCGCCATGGGGCCCGTTACCAGACCAGTGACAAGAGCTACCGCAGGGTCAAGGACCAGCTGGATTCCGCCAAGAAACTGGGCATCCTCACGGAGTACGGCAAAGACGTCCGCCACCGCATCAAGGCGGCCGCGGCGGATGCGAAGGACAGAGGGGGCGAACTCACCGCCCTGGGCGCCCGGCAGCATCGGGCCATCGCCCGCCGGATGTACGACAACTATCCGCAGCTCCTGAGCCAGCCGCTGCAGGTGGTGGCCAATTCCTCCGACTCCCGGCGCGTGATGCTGAGCATGGCCAATTTCTGCAACCAGCTCAAGTCCCTGAATCCGGCGCTGGACATTTCCATGAACGCCAGCCAGCATGACCTTTATTACATCAAGTCCAACAAGGCCATCGTGGTCCCGGATTCCCCCACGGACGACGAACTGTACCGGAAACTCAAGAAGTTCCGCAAGAAGATGATGCGATGGAGCCCCCAGATGGAGAGCATGTTCACCGATCCCGGGCGGGCGAAGTCTTTCATCGACGAATACACCTTCGCGGACGACCTGTACAACATCGCGGCCGATATGTACTGCCTGCCGGAGTTGGAGATTTCCTTCGACGACGTCTTCGGCGAGGAAGGCATGCTCAACGGCTTCCGCTCCTACAACGCCGCCTGGTGCCTGTGGGAAGGCCTGATGCCCGGCGCCAAGAAGAGCTATTACCGCATCTATCCCCTGCTCCAGAACTTCCTGGACGACGCCGCGGCCATGATCGCCTCCGGCGGCTCCGGCCTCCGTCTCCGCTTCGGGCACGACAGCGTGGTGCTCCCCTTCGCCTTCATCCTGGGCTTCCAGGAAGCCACGGGTGCCACGGACGACATGGAGAACCTCCACAAGCAGTTCTCGCTTTTCCGCCTCATCCCCATGGCGGCCAATATCCAGCTGGTCTTCTTCCGGAAGGACGGCTCGGATGACATCCTGGTGAAGTTCCTGATGAACGAGAACGAGACCTCCGTCCCGCTCTCCACGGACTGCTACCCTTATTATCACTGGTCCGACGTGGAGCCCTATTACCGCAACATGATCGAATCCGCCCACCTGGTTTACCAAACGCCCGAAGAAGATGAAGACTAAGCTTTTGATTCCCCTGCTGCTCCTGCTCTGTGCGGGAGCGGCCGCCCAGACGTCCAAGAAGGAGCTGTGCAAGGACCTGGGCCGCACCGGTTCCAATTATTTCGCCTATCCCGGTCCCACCCAGAAGGCCCTGACACCGGCTCCTGCGGGCTATGAGCCCTTCTATATCAGCCATTACGGCCGTCACGGCTCCCGCTATATGACGGACAACAAGTACTATGTCCGCGCCATCGGGGCGCTGGATTCCGCCGCCCGGCTGGGCCTCCTGACCCCGTACGGCCAGGATGTCCTGGACAGGCTGCAGAAAGGCTACGCCGATGCCTGGAACCGGGACGGAGACCTTACCGCCCTGGGCGGACGCCAGCACCGGGAAATCGCCCACAGGATGTACGAGCGCTTCCCTTCGCTCCTGTCCCAGCCCCTCCAGGTGGACGCCCGTTCCTCCACCGTGGGCCGCTGCATGCTGAGCATGTTCTACTTCTGCCAGGAATTGCAGGGGCAGAATCCCGAACTGCAGATCCGGATGGACGCCAGCAAGCGGGATATGAAGTTTGTGGTGGAAGACAAGGGCGTAAAGCCCAGGAAGACGGACCGGCACAAGGAATACTACCAGCGGCTGGAAGCCATGCAGGACAAGGCCCACAACCCCGCCCGGCTCCTGAAGACCCTGTTCACGGATGTGGACAAGGCTTCCGCCTTCGTGGACGGCCCCAAACTGATGGAAGCCCTCTACAACGTGGCGGAAGACCTGCAGAATGTCCCGGAACTGGGCATTTCCCTGCTGGACGTGTTCACCAAGGACGAACTCTTCAATATGTGGACGTGCTATAATGCCAGCTGGCTGCTGGACTGCGGTCTGGTTCCCGGCTCAACACCTATGTACTTACAGCAGAAGATTGTACGAGACTCTATCGAAAGTATCGCTGACAGAGTCATCCGCGACGGAAAGCCCACAGTTTCCCTCCGCTTCAGCCACGACAGTTCCGTGCTGCCGCTGGCCTACCTAATCGGCATGAAGGAAGCCCAGGGCGGCCGCCCGGACATCGAGCATCTCTATAAGTATATCTCCATCGACAAGCTCATCCCCATGGCGGCGAACATCCAGCTGGTCTTCTACCGGAAGGACGGCTCGGACGACATCCTGGTGAAATTCCTCCTGAACGAGAACGAGACCACCCTCCCCATCAAGACGGACGTGGCGCCGTACTACCACTGGCAGGATGTCAAAGCGTATTGGGAAAAATCCTTCTAATTTATGGCCGAAAGTAACTTCATTGATTACGTACGCCTCTTCTGCGCCAGCGGGCACGGAGGAGCGGGCAGCGCCCATCTTCACAGGGCCAAATACGTTCCCAAGGGCGGTCCGGACGGCGGAGACGGCGGACGCGGCGGCCATATCATCCTGCGGGTGAATCCCCAGCTCTGGACCCTCATCCACCTGCGCTACCGCAAGGTGGTGCGGGCCGAGAACGGCGGCAACGGGGCCGAAGCCCTCAAGCGGGGCAAGAACGGCGCGGACATCGTGCTGGAAGTACCCCAGGGCGTCGTGGTGAAAGACGCCGAGACGGAAGAAGTCATCACAGAACTGGTGGAAAAGGACCAGGAATACATCCTGTGCCAGGGAGGCAGAGGCGGCTGGGGCAACGACCATTTCAAAAGTGCGACCAACCAGACGCCCCGCTACGCCCAGCCGGGCGAAGAAGGCCAGGAAGGCTGGTTCATCCTGGAACTGAAGGTGCTGGCGGATGTCGG
>Ga0310696_10009216_pt1 | contig 11440 bp, 9 predicted proteins | sample AusTroGonzalo_MG_4_FD_203885 | JGI IMG/M metagenome (GOLD analysis project Ga0310696, IMG submission 203885) | Bovine rumen microbial communities from tropical cattle in Woodstock, Queensland, Australia - Gonzalo_02 (v2) (version 2) | ecosystem: Host-associated > Mammals > Digestive system >...
CTTTCGATGATCTTTCATCCCAAATGGAAAAAATGTCCAAAATGGGCGGACTGAAAATGATTATAAAGATGCTGCCACAAAGCAAACAAATCCAGGATGCAATGGAGGCTCAAGGATTATCGGACAAAACTATCGTAAGAAATTTGGCAATTATAAAGTCTATGACTAAAAAGGAAAAAGCGAATTATAAGTTGCTGAACGGATCGAGAAAAAAAAGAATCGCGAACGGATCTGGAACTACTATTCAAGAAGTAAACAAGCTGATTAAACAGTATGAAAACGCACTGACTTTATTCAAACGAATAAAAAAAGGCGGGGGTTTCTCAAAGTTGTTTGGAATGATGAGATGAAAAATGAAACAGCCGGTGAAATTTTTTGATGATATAGAGAAATTACGTGGGTTCGCGTGTATTCTGGTTTTGCTTCAACATTTAATTTGGATTTGCCCTTACTACTTTGTTATCAGCATAGTTCCGAGTTGGCTTTCGATAGGAAGCGGTGCGGTACATATCTTTTTCGCAATTTCGGGATTTGTTATCACTTATTCGTTATCGAGCAAATTGGAAAATTCAAACGGAAATTTTCTGGAAAATCTGAAAAATTCGAAAGATTGGATTTCAAAGTTCTATTCAAAGAGATTTTTCAGAATCTTCCCGATGATTTTAGTTATAACAATTATTTGCGGAGCTTACCTGCAAATGATCGACGCGAAATCGGATTGGCAACTGGCTTTGCTGAGAAGTCCTCTAGAGATTTTGTTAGGGACCTTCAACAATTCCGTAGAAACTTTCGTCTCCAAAAATGTTATCTATATTTCAGGAATAGGGCCTTTCTGGACCTTGGCCGTTGAAGCTCAGTTCTATCTGCTGTGGCCGTTGGTTTTGATATTTTGCAAGAACGATAACCAGCGCGCGATCGTTTCATTATCGTTAGGATTAATGTTCGCTTTGTTTGTAACTCCGCTGAGCAATATCTACCTAGGCAACCACTACTACTGGACTATAAACAATGTCGCAGAATTATTTTTGGGATCGTTTTTGGCTTATTTGTATAAAAGCGGATTCAGGATTAATTTTTGCAAAGCAGAAGCTAATTTTCTGTCATTATTTTTTATTTTCATGATCTGGTTTTATCCGTCTGCACTTCGAGAAGTCGAAAAAGTATTTTTCGGAGATATAGTAGAAACCGCCTCCTCCGTTTTACTCGTAATGTTGTGCGTATTCAGCGAAGGAAGTTTCAGTTTTTTCGGATTTAATAAGGTATTTACATATTTAGGGCAGAGGTCATTTTCGTTTTATTCGGTACAGCTGACTCTCGCGAATATTGTGATATGGCTTACAAATTCCGAGTATTTTCCAAAGGATAATCTATCTAAAAACGAGTTTTTCTTTTATCAGTTTTTAATTTTTTTGGGGATCTTGCTGGCGAGCACAGAGTTGTTGTATAGATTTATAGAGAGGCCTAGCAGGCAATTTGGACGTTAATTCGTTTTTTTGAGTAAGGAGGAAGAAATGAAGAAGGGTTTAGCAGTTTTTGTTGGTTTAGGATTCCTGTTAGTCGGATGTGTCGGTCCGGAACAAGAAAGTGAATCCATCCGTCTGATAAAAGTCGCACAAAAGGCCAGAAACAGTAACAATCCGGAAGCGGCCTTGAATTTCTATAAGAGAGCTAAAAAACTCGATCCTGATAACGGGCAAATTTACTTAGGTATTAGCGAAACTTATACGGACATGAAATTACTGGATGCAGCAAAAGAATATCTCAAAAAAGCGGAAAATTATGGTGCCTCTGCGAGCAAGGTCAGCTACCTCCGCGGAAAAATTCATTTGTTATCTGGGAAAATAGATCTCGCGGAAAAAGAGTTTTTGAAATTCGAGAATGCTGATTCTTTAAACGCATTGGGAGCAATCTATGATAATCAAGGACATCATGAAAAAGCCCAGAGACTCTATAAACAAGTCATAGCAAAAGAACCAAGTTACATAGACGCATACAACAATTTGGGATTGTCGTTACTTTTGCAAAATAAATTCAAGGACGCTATTTTTTATCTCGAAAATGCATGTTCGTTTCCTGACGCGAACATAAATTATCGGAGTAATTTAGCGTTAGCCTATGGATTGAGCGGCAACATAGAAAAGGCTCGGGAAATCTACTCGAAAGACTATGAGGACGAAGCACTCGAGGAGCGAGTAGCAAACCTTGAAGATATACTTGCCGAACGCCAACGTCAGTAAGCACTTTCACCGCATTGCTTTTTTATCAATCCTGTTAGGTAGAGTGAACCTGTAATTACGACAAGGTCGTTGTCGGACGATTCTGTTACGGCCTTTTCCAACGCATCGATCGGATATTTTGATAAAAACTCGGACGCGGACTTCACAAATTCCGAATAGTCTTCTACTGCTAAAGTTTTTACAGGCGTTTCCGTTAAATAAATGTGCGAATTTTTCATCGTACTTAACTTATCAATCATCTGATCTGAATTTTTATCGGAACAAATTCCCACCACGAAATAAATGTTTTCAAATTCAAAATTTTGCAGAATTTCCATCAAACTTTGAATTCCCTGAGGATTATGATCGCCTGATAAAAAAATGTCTCTGTTTCCGTATCGGATTTTTTCCATACGACACGGCCAATTCACATCTTTTAACACCGCAAGATATTCTTCATAATTCGGAACCAAATATTTGAAAATTTCTACTGCCAAACTTGTATTTTCTACTGCGCGTTCCCCGAGCAAATTCAATTCATAAGTTCGGCCTTTTATGTTTACAAAATATTTTGGATATTTATCCTTGCAAACGAAATAATTCAATTTCGGAGCTTTAAAAAATCGAGCATTTTTTTCAACTAAACATTTTGAATAAATATCTGAAATTTCGTTTGGAAATTCAGTATGGAATACCACGTTATTTTTTCTGATAATTCCGAATTTATTTTCTGCTATTGATTTCAGATCTTTTCCGAGAACATCCTCATGCTCTATTCCAAGACGAGTTATGACGCTTATGTCGTGATCGATAGCATTTGTTGCGTCCAAAGTTCCTCCTAATCCTATCTCAAAAATTGCAAAATCGATCTGTTTTTCGAAATAAAAATAATAAGCAGCAATAAAAGTGAGATATTCGAAAAAACTAAGATGAAAATTCGATAATTTTTCGTGAATAATTTTAAAGATTCGGGAAAAATCTTCATCGGAAATATCAATCCCATTACATTTTATTCGTTCATTGACCCTTATTATATGAGGAGATGAAAAAAATCCGACATTTTTCCCTGCGTCAATCAACAAGGTTTGCAATGTTGCACAGGTAGAACCTTTTCCGTTTGTTCCGGTCACCAAAATCACTTTTTGCGACGGAAATTTAATACCTAAAATTTCCAAACATTCCCTCAGTTCGTCCGGCATATGATATTTATTTTGTTTTTCCAAAAAACTCAAAATTTCTTGCATGGATATCTCCGTTTTGCGGTGCTATTCTATAGTGATTTCGTTATGGAGAAAATGGTTATGAAAAAATTATTCGGAACAGACGGTTTACGAGGTACTGCAAACGTTTACCCTATGACTATCGATGTATGTCGAAAGTTAGCACGAGCGATTTATAAAAAATTTCTGAGTCATGATTTAAAAAGAAAAACCATTTTCATCGGAAAAGATACTCGTATTTCCGGAGATATTTTCGAACATGCGTTGGCTGCTGAATTCTGCGCAATGGGAGTGGACGTAAAACTATTGGGTGTCACCCCTACTCCGGCGGTTTCGATATTAACAAAAAAATTCGGAGCAGATTTGGGAATTATGGTTTCGGCCTCACATAATCCATACCAAGATAACGGTATAAAATTATTCAATTCTCTCGGATTAAAATTAAGCGATGAAGATGAAATCGAATTGGAAGATCTGATTTTTAATCACGAAGAAGATTACAGAGTATCGAACGACAAAATCGGACGAACAGTTTGCGATCACATGTCACACAAGGTTTACCAAGACGAAATTGAAAGAAATTTTTCTTTCGATAAAGAAATTACAAACAAATTAAACATTGTGGTCGATTCTTCCAACGGAGCATTATCGAAAATCGCTCCTTGGATTTTCCAGAATTTGGGATTTAATGTTGTTAGTTTATTTGATACCCCGAACGGCGTTAATATCAATGACAACTGCGGAGTAACTCACCCTGAAGTTTTGTCCCGTGCGGTCATAAATAATAATGCGGATTTCGGAATTGCCTTCGACGGTGACGGAGATCGTGTTTTAATTTGTGACGAAACTGGGGAGATGCTGAACGGAGAGGACATCCTTGCAATTTTATCTTTAGAAGGAAATCACAAGGAAATTGTTTCAACAATCATGGCGAATTTCGGTTTCGAAAAATATTTGGAACAGCGCGAAATCAAATTAACGAAGACAAATGTCGGCGACAGATATATTTCGGAATACCTAAGATATAATTCCGCGGATCTGGGAGGAGAACCTTCGGGACATATCATCATAAAGTCACACGCTCCGACGGGCGACGGTTTGTTTTCCGGATTGAAAGCCATCGAAATGATGCTACGCAGCGGAAAAAAATTCAGTGACTTACGGTTATTTAATCCGAGTCCGTCGGTAAATAAAAACGTAAGAGTCACAGACAAGTCTGTTATCGGATCCGAAAAAATAAAAAAAATCATCGAAAATTGCAAAGCAGAATTGTCGGGGAAAGGCAAGCTGATCGTACGTCCTTCCGGAACAGAGCCGTTAATCCGAATAACCGTTGAAGGAGAAAATTCGGATCAACTACGAGATATTGTGGAAAAAATTTCAACAGCAATAGAGGAAGCATAAAATATGATTCCTGTAACTTTTCTGATATTCGGAGCATGTTTTTGCATTGCCGTAATTATTTTTCAGCTGATAGTAATTCATAATCTCAACAAGAAAAGTTCCCTTTGGCTTCTGGAAAAAGTGCGGCTGGAAGAAAGATGCAGCGGGCTTGAACCTCTTGAAAAGAAATACAGTGATTTGTTCGAAAGTTATTCGGAATTAGAAAAGAAAAATGTTTTACTGCAATCAAATTTAGAGCAGGAGAAAAAAAATCTATCGGAAAAAATCGCTTTGTTGCAAAATGCCGAAACAAAATTAAGCGATACTTTTAAGGCTCTCAGCTCCGACGCGCTTTCCAAAAATAATCAGTCTTTTTTAGACTTAGCTCAAGTCGCGTTTTCGAAATTACAGGAAAAAGCAAAATCCGATCTCGAGCTAAATAAAAAGTCCGTTAGCGATTTGGTTAACCCGATCAAGTCAGCACTGGACGGGGTAGGACAAAAACTTGGGGATCTTGAAAAATCTCGTATCGGAGCATACGAAGCGCTGAAACAGCAGGTCGGGGATTTGATCATTTCTCAAAATTCTCTGAAAACTGAAACTAGTCGGTTGGTGTCGGCGCTAAAAACTCCGAACACTCGCGGACGATGGGGGGAAATTCAGCTGCGTCGAGTCGTTGAGCTCTCTGGAATGGTCGAACATTGCGATTTTCAGGAACAGATTTCGACGAGCAATTCAGATACAAAAATCCGTCCTGATATGGTGATATATTACCCTGGAAATAAGCAAGTTGTTGTCGACTCAAAAGTTCCGCTGACGGCTTATTTAAAATCTCTGGAAACTTCAAACGAAGTCGAAAGAAAAATTTTGCTGAAGGAACATGCGAAGCAGCTGCGCGATCATGTAATAAAACTCGCAAAAAAAGAATATTGGGCTCAATTTCAAGACAGTCCGGAATTTGTAATCATGTTCTTGCCTGGAGAGATCTTTTTTTCCGTCGCTATAGAGCAAGATCCGGAACTTATTGAGTTCGCGATGCGAGAAAGAGTTTTGATCACGACTCCGACAACTCTCTTGGCTTTGCTCCACACAATTGCGTGGGGATGGCGTCAGGAAAACTTAGCAGAAAATGCGAAACAGATCGTAAAAATGGGACAGGAACTTTACAAACGACTCAGCGATATGTCGCAGCATTTCGCGAATCTGGGAAAGAGTGTCTCAGGTGTCGTCAATCATTACAATAGAACGGTGGCTTCCTTGGAAGGTCGCGTTTTGGTCAGCGCCAGAAAATTTACGGAAATCGAAAATCACGAAAAAAATATTATCGAACTATCTGAAATCGAAAACAGCGTGAGACAAGTGAACGAAAAGTCGTGAAACCATTATAAAGACGATTTATCAATAATATAATAGAAGACTGAATCAAAAAAACATATCTCCGAAAATCAAATTTCCAGAGATATGTTTTAACGTAAACAAAATTATTAATTAGACCGTCATTTTGATTGCGCCACATGGACATTCGGACGCACAAATCCCACAACCCTTGCAGTAATCATAATTGATTTCCAAGGTTCCATCCTCATGCTTTATGATTGCGTTATCCGGACAATAGCTGTAACAATTATCGCAATGAAAACAATTTCCGCACGAAAAACACCTCATTGCCTCTTGGATAACTTCATTATCCGAGTAAGACACGTCTTTTTCCTCGAAATCCAAATTTCCTAAACGAGATACTTCCTTTCTCTCATCCTTTTTGTAATATTCCGTGTTGAGTTTTTTGAAATTCACAACCTCGTTTTTCGAGTTCGGAACATATTCACGTCCCTGTAAGAAAGCATCTATACATTTTGCGGCCTTCTTTCCGTATCCGATGGCGTGTGTTACCGTCCTTTTTCCTAAAATCGCATCACCTCCGGCAAAAACCCCTTTTAACCCAGTCATCATGCAATTATCTACATCGATAAGTCCTTTTTCAGATACAGAAATGCCTTCTATCCCTTTAAGGAAAGAGTATTCAACCGTCTGTCCGATTGCAAAAATCACGCTGTCGGCGACAATCATCTCATTTTCACCGGATCGAGACAAAATGCCATTTTCTTCGTCATAATCCATTTTATCCAAGATGACTTTATTGCCGTTTATCGCAGAAATCGTACGCAAACATAAAATCTCTATTCCCTCCGAGAGAGCATCCTGAATTTCGGTTTCGTGCGCGGGCATATTGTTAATTGTACGGCGGTAAACAATTTTCACGTCCTTCGCCCCCAACCGCAACACACTACGAGCTGCGTCTATTGCCGTATTTCCTCCTCCGTAAACTACCACAGTCTTGCCCAAATTCGGAAGATCATTAGGTGTATCTTCCATTTTTTTGAACAGATCTACCGCATTCATAACGGTCGATTCGGATTCAACATCGATATTCGCGGAAGAAGCAATACTCGCCCCTATCGCCAAATATACTGCGTCATAATTTTCGAGCTCATCCTTGAGATTTTCTACCTTTTTATTGCAAAAGATATTTACACCGCAATCCTGAATTCTCTTTATCTCAGCGTCCAAAACATGACGAGGCAAACGGTATTTTGGAACACCGTAACGCATCATTCCGCCGAGATGCTTATGAGATTCGAAAAGATCGACATTGTAACCGAACTGTCTCAAAAAGTAAGCCGCTGTCAGTCCGCTTGGCCCTGACCCGACAATTAAAACTTTTTTATCACTGAGTGCGTCAGGTTTCTTTAAGCTCCAATTTTTCGCGATAGCCATATCCCCGATGGATCTTTCGATCAAATTTATGTTCACAGAACCGTCATACTGTCCTCGGTTACAAGCTTTTTCGCAAGTATGATAACAAACTCTCCCCATAGTCGCCGGAAACGGATTATTCTTCACCATTTCCTGCCATGCTTCAAAAAATTTTCCTTCTTGAGCCAAAGAAAGCCACTGCTGAATATTCTCTCCCGCCGGACATGTTACATTGCAAGGAGGCAACCTGTGCACATATTCCGGACGCATTGTCCGCCAAGAACCTGTTTTATTGGACAAACTCGTTCTCGGTTCTACAACCGTAGCAAAAGGCTTACTCATCAGACATCCCTCCTAATCTGTATTTTTTAATATTTCTATTCGCTATTTCTTGTAAAATTCCGACATTCTCAGGCGCGGCGTTCTTTCCGAACAAATGAGCAAATCTCTTTTGAACTCGCAAATACTCTTCCACAGGAATTCGATCTTCTATCGGAGTTGACCCGACCAAAACACCATTTTCTGCTTCGAACAAAGGATACATCCCGCTCTTTAATGCCAGCCTCGCAATGTGAATAGTTTCCGCTGTCGGGAACCCCCATCCCAACGGACACGGGCAATGAATTTGAATGTATTTCGCACCGCGGATATTGATTGCCTTCGCAACTTTGTGTTCCAGGTCATGAATATTTCCAACACTGGCCACCGCGACATAAGGTATCCCGTGAGCCATAGCAATATCAGGAACATTTTTTCCTGTATCAGGATCGCTTCCGTTGTACTGGCTGTTCGGCATGGTCGTCGCGGTTCTCGCCAAAGCAGGCGTCGCACTGGACCTCTGAACACCTGTGTTCATGTAGGCCTGGTTGTCGTAACAGATGTACAAGACGTCATCATTTCTGTCGAACATACCGGACAAGCAACCCATTCCGATATCCGTAGTACCTCCATCTCCTCCCTGAGCAATGACTCTTACATCGGTTTGTCCCTTATTTTTGAAAGCAGCAGCAACACCACTGGCAACCGCCGCTGTATTTCCAAATAAAGAATGAATCCAAGGAACATTCCATGAATTGTCTGGAAACGAGCAAGATACGACCTCCAAACAACCCGTAGCATTTACCACCGCAATTTTTCCTTTGGCCGCGGTATACGCGGCATCGATCGCACACCTAGCGGCTAAACCTTCACCGCATCCTTGGCACGCTCTGTGACCGCTCGTTAATGTATTCGGCCTATTAGAAGAGGACTGCACTGAAGTGTTTTGTCCGAATCTGTTTCCCATAGTTAAGCTGGACATATTACGCCCTCCTCTCATCTAAAACTGTTTTATATTCCTGCTGAATAACATCTTCTCTCAATCCCAAGAATATCAATTTATTTTTCGTCTGCTGGAAAGCTTCCGCCAACATAGTTTTAGTAATAACTCGTCCGCCTAATCCAGCAACAACCGTAATAATTTCAATATCCAACCCCTTGAGAGCCAATTCGATCTCGCGAGAAAGAATTCCTCCGCGTCCCAGAGCGAAAGCCTTTTCCACAACGATCACTCTCTTGGCATTTTTCAGAGCTTCGCGGATTTGTTCATCAGGGAACGGTCTGTATGAAACTACGGACATGACACCATACTTATTGCCGCCACTCGTCTGATTCAGGTCGTCAACCGTGTCTTTAATAGATCCCAGCACAGACCCCATCGCAACTATGACTGTTTCAGCGCCTTCCGTATGATAAGTCCGAATCAATCCTCCGGAATTACGCTTAAACTTTGCACCGAACTCCTTACCGATTCTTTCAATAACCGTCTTTGCCTCCAATTGGCGAAGATGTGCTAAATATCTGACTTCCATAAATTCAGTTGTAGGTACCATTGCTCCGATAGCGCACGGACTCTCTGGATCCAAAGAGAACGCCGGCTTGTAAGGAGGTAAAAACTCATCCACTTCCTCCTGCTCAGGCAAATCGACTTTCTCGTAAGCGTGGGTAAGAATAAATCCGTCCATGCATACCATTATCGGACATTTCAGAGTTTCCGCTATTTTAAACGCCTGAATGTGAAGGTCTGCAGCTTCCTGATTGTTTTCAGCAAACATCATCAGCCAACCTGCATCTCTCGCTGACATGGCATCCGTATGATCATTCCATATATTCAACGGAGATCCTATAGCCCTATTTCCCAAAGTCATAACAATCGGCAATTCCAATCCTGAAGCGTTGTAAACCGCTTCCATCATGTAAAGCAAACCTTGGCTCGAAGTCGCGGTATAGCTTCGAACTCCTGCAGCCTCAGATCCTATTGCCACACTGATTGCCCCCATCTCGGACTCAACATTAAGATATTGGCAATTCTTGAGTTGTCCGTTCCGAACAAGTTCCCCTACTCCCTCAACAATATGTGTTTGCGGAGTAATCGGATAAGCACAAACAACTTCAGGACGACAAAGAGCAATTGCTCTGGCTACCGCCTGAGATCCTTCCAATTGATACAGCATTATACCTCTCCCAACGTTCTCTCGTAAGCAACTTGCGCCGCTTTTACATTTTTCTCCGCTATTTTCCCGGAAAATTTTGTATTAATTGCTTTTATAACAGAATCTATCTTAATTACCCCGGTCAGCGCAGCAAAACTTCCCAGTAAAACCGCGTTAGGTATCGGACGACCTACCTGTTCCAGCGCTATTTCAGTCGCTCCGATACATTTCACTCTGGCGTTACCTAAATTCGTTTCAATATCCGCTGGAGAGTTAATCAATACGAACCCATTATCGACAATTCCGTCAAATGCACGAGCTGACTCGATGACCGTTTTATCCTGTATAATAACCGCATCAGGATTCAAAATCGGTTCACGTGAACGAATTTCTTTTTCGGAAATTCTGCAGAAGGCTACCACCGGAGCTCCCATTCTTTCTGATCCGAAACTCGGAAATGCCTGGGCATCTTTACCCTCTAAAAAAGCCGCGATGGACAACATCTCGGCAGCAGTAACAACTCCTTGTCCTCCTCTGCCGTGAATTCTTATCTGAAACATCTGTCCTCCTTAAAAACCACCACCAACATACACAAAACACATGCGAAAATAAACCCTAAATTCGATTCATTATTTTCTTAAAATTACGTTAGATGCTCTGTAAAAATTTTCAACAAATTCGTTCCCACATCCCTTCATATCATCCGCATGACCTGTCCAAACCATGACGCCTTTGTTCAGCAAAGACACTCTGTCTGCCAGAAATTCCGCAACTCTTAAATCGTGAGTGATAGTAATTACGGTAACTCCCAAAGATTGTACTGTATCCTTAAGAAGATTGCAGATGATACCTCCCGTAATCGGATCCAATCCGGAAGTCGGCTCATCAAAAACCAATACCTCCGGTTCAAGCGAAATCGCCCTCGCCAAAGCTGCTCTTTTCTGCATACCGCCGGAAATTTCCGCTGGGTATAAATCAAAAACTCGATCTTCTAAACCAACAGCGTGCAACTTCTCCCTTGCGATCTCATTAACGGCTTCTTTGTCATCATTTATCTGAGACGCCGCAAATTTTACGTTTTGTAATATTGTCATAGAATCGAACAAAGCATTACCCTGAAACAGAATACTGAATTTCTTCATGTATTCCTTTTTTTTATCGGAATCTTTAACACTTATTCCATCTACAATTATATCTCCGTCAGTCAGCTCGAAAATACCCAATAAACATTTAATCAGAACGGATTTACCACCTCCGGACTGTCCCAAAATAATATGGGATTCCCCCTGTTCTACTTTTAAATTAACTCCATTTAGAACACATAACCCCGTGTCAAATACTTTTCTGACATTATCGAATACAATCTTACTCATTTTCCAAAAAATACCGTCGTCAA
>Ga0310696_10009217_pt1 | contig 11440 bp, 11 predicted proteins | sample AusTroGonzalo_MG_4_FD_203885 | JGI IMG/M metagenome (GOLD analysis project Ga0310696, IMG submission 203885) | Bovine rumen microbial communities from tropical cattle in Woodstock, Queensland, Australia - Gonzalo_02 (v2) (version 2) | ecosystem: Host-associated > Mammals > Digestive system >...
CATTGATTCCGCGGGAGGTAGCTCCTCCCGTAGTGGAAACCCGCTGACGGGGGTTCAAATCCCTCTGCCCCCACTCACGCATCTTCGATGCTTCTTCTTCGGCACCCGTATGGGTGCCGGTCAACCTTCTTCCCGGTTCTCGGTTTTTTTTCTCGGTATTTCTCAAGGATATGCGTATATACTCGATATCCTATTATTCTCATAATTGATAATAATATCAATAACGGTAATGGTGTGAACGATGAAGATCTCCGAAGTGATGTCGAACCCGGTCAGGCAGAGGATTGTGCAGCATATCTACATTAACAAGGAGGCCACCCCCAGGGAGCTCTTGGAAGCCATGCCTGACGTCCCCACGGCCACCCTGTACCGCCATATCAACTGCCTCCTAGACGAAGGCATCCTCCTGGTGAAGGAGGAACGGAAGATTAGGGGCACGACCGAGAGGCTGCTGGCTATCAACGAGGAGAGCTGGCCCGCATCCAAGGACGATAGCGTGGCCGAGGCCGCATACCAGTTCCTCATGTCGCTGTACTTCGACTTCAAGGGGTACGAGGCGTCCGGGAGGGACCTCGCGGAGGACAGGCTGGGCTTCAGGACCGCGATGATGTCGCTGTCCGACGAGAGGTTCGATGCCTTCCTCGGCGAATACAGGGAGCTGGTCTCCAGGTATATGGCACAGCAGGACGGAGGGAAGCTCAGGAGCGTATCGTTCGTATCGGCACCGGTCACGGAGGGGAAGGAATGACGGATTTCAGGGAAGAGGATGTCACCATAAGCGGCGCAGTTAACCTCGGCGCCACTGTCACATATACTGATAAAGGAAAGAAGAGCCCCGCGGTGGTCCTGATAATGGGCACCGGCAAGCTGGACCGCGACGGGAACGGCACGGGCATGCACATGGATTTCTACAGGAACCTCGCAGCGATGTTCGCGGAGCAGGGCCTCGTGGTCCTCCGCTACGACAAGAGGGGTACCCACAAGTCCGGCGGGGATTTCAACTCGGCAGGATTGAGCGATTTCACGGACGATGCGATCTCGGTCATCCAATACGCCAAGGCCCTGGACTACGTGGACGAGGACAAGGTCATCGTCTGCGGCCACAGCGAGGGCGGCATAATAGCCACGCTGCTGTCGCAGAAGGAGCCCACAGCGGGCCTTATCATCTTGGGATCCGCAGGCCAGAACCTCAGGGACGCGCTGCATTACCAGAGCAGGCTGGTCGGGGAGCAGTCCAAGGAGAAGAAGGGCATAACCGGGGCGATCATGCGCAGGGCGGCGACCGAGGAGAAGGTGGATGCCAACCAGGACAGCCTCTTCGATAAGTGCTGCGCCACCGACAAGGACACCGTGTTCTTCAAGGGCGTTAGGATCAGCGCCAAATGGATCAGGGAGCACGCTGCGGTGAGCTCCGAGGACCTGGTGAACATGCTGAAATCGTACGGCAAGCCTGTGCTGGCCATCACCGGCACGGCGGACCTGTCGTCCGACTACCATGCTCTGGATCCGCTCAGGGACGCGCCCGGCATCACATGCTACTCTCCCGAGAATGTCAACCACATCCTCAGGGAGATCGATGACGATAATTCCATTACGGGCGTCAAGAAGCAGTATGTGAGGCTGGCCGCCAGGCCCATGCATCAGGGGACCAAGGATACGATCTGCGATTGGTTGAAACAGTTCTAAGACCGTCCGCTGTCCCATCCGGGGCAGTTGGATGTATACCCTTACCCCCCAATGGTATATTTTTATACCACCCAGTCGATAGACTATATGGAGTGGTATCCATGATAGGGAAGGCAATAGGTTTGCTGGCGGTGATGACTGCCGCCATCGTAGTGGTCCCGGTGCAGATCGTCCTCATGATCTACAGGAGACACCAGAGGAAGAAGGACTCGAAGGCCGCAGACGATACACGGGGGAGGGCAATCCCCGCTACCCGCCCGACGTACAGGCGAAAGGGAACGCGATTGGTCAATATAGATGGACGAATCTGGACATAAGTATATAGCCTGAGAACACCCTGAAAAAATCTGCATCTAAAATCCAATGGTTGCTCCGGCATTTAGTCGGACTAAACTGTTTAAGGGAGGCGGGATACGGAGCTTCGAACTGGTATCCCCCGGCCTCCCTGTCACTCAATTCTTGAAGCTGTGTATCGGCGCGGGGATCCTTCCGCCGCGGTTGACGAAGTCCGCGCATCCGAACTTGTTCACAGGCATGATCTTGGCCTCTCCCAGCAGTCCTCCGAACTGCGCGAAGTCGCCCACGTCCTTGCCTATGACTGGGATGAGCCTCACGGCGGTGGTCTTCTGGTTCACCATGCCTATGGCCATCTCGTCGGCGATTATCCCTGCGATGGTGGTCGCGGGGGTGCTGCCGGGTATGGCTATCATGTCGAGTCCGACCGAGCATACGCAGGTCATCGCCTCGAGCTTCTCAAGAGTGAGGGCTCCGACCTCCGCGGCCTCCGCCATGGACCTGTCCTCGGTGACCGGTATGAACGCACCGGACAGCCCTCCGACGTAGGAGGATGCCATGACGCCGCCCTTCTTCACCTGGTCGTTCAGGATGGCGAGGGCTGCGGTGGTCCCGGGGGCACCAGCGTACTCCATTCCCATCTCGTGGATGATGTCCGCGATACTGTCCCCGACTGCGGGCGTCGGGGCAAGCGACAGATCGACTATGCCGAAGGGCACGCCGAGCCTCTTGGAGGCCTCCTTGGCGAACAGCTGTCCCACCCTTGTGACCTTGAACGCGGTCCTCTTGATCGTCTCGCAGAGCACTTCGAAGTCCGCTCCGCGGATCTTCTCTAATTCGTGCTTCACGACGCCGGGTCCGCTGACTCCGACGTTGATGACCCTGTCCGCTTCCGTCACACCGTGGAACGCTCCCGCCATGAACGGGTTGTCGTCGGGCGGGTTGCAGAACACGACCAGCTTGGCGCATCCCAGGGAGTCGTCCTCCTTGGTGGCCTCGGCCGTCATGAGTATGATGTCCCCCATCAGCCTGACCGCGTCCATGTTGATACCGGTCTTCGTGGAACCGAGACCGATGGACGAGCACACCCTCTCCGTCTTGGCGAGGGCCTCGGGGATGGATTCTATGAGCATCCTGTCCGCTGGGGTCATTCCCTTCTGGACCAATGCGGAGTATCCTCCTATGAAGTTGACACCGACCTCCTTCGCGGAGGCATCCAGGGTCTGGGCGATCCTGACGAAGTCCTGGGGACTCTTGCATGCGGCCCCTCCGATGAGGGCTATCGGAGTGACCGATATCCTCTTGTTGATGACAGGCACGCCGTATTCGCTGCCGATCTCGTCCCCGACCCTTACCAGGTCCCTGGCGGACTCGGTGATCTTCCTGTGGATCTTCTCGCACAGGACATCCAGATCCGAGTCTATGCAGTCCAGGAGGCTGATACCCATCGTTATGGTCCTTACATCGAGATTCTCGTGGGAGACCATGTTGACGGTCTCGAACGCCTCGTCCAGCTCTACCATGGGATCAGATCCTGTGCATCATTTCGAAGATCTCTTCGTGCTGCGCCTTGATTATGCAGCCCACCTTGGACCCTACCTCTTCCAGTCCGAGGTTCAGGTCCTGCATCGACCCCTTGTACTCGTCGGTGTCCACGATCATCATCATGTTGATGTACCCGCGGGACGTGGTCTGCTTGAGGTCCAGGATGTTTATGTTGTTCTCGGCGAAGAAGTTGCAGACCGTGGCTATGATCCCTACTCTGTCCTTCCCAACCAGTGTCACGATTGTCTTGCTCATTCGCTCTCACCTATCATCAGTTTGTATTCGATCGCATCTGTCAGGGCGATGAGACTGGCCTCCACCACGTTCTCCGACACCCCGACGGTGGTCCAGCTGGTCCTTCCGTCAGTGGACCTGATAAGGACGCGGACGCCGGCCGCGGTGGCCGACTTCTCGTCCAGGGTACGGACCTTGTAGTCCGTCAGCTTCATCTCGTTGATCTCCGGGAAGAACTTGATCAGGGACTTCCTGAGCGCCCTGTCCAGGGCGTTGACGGGACCGTTCCCGTCGGCGGCAGTCTGCTCAAGCTCCCCCTCGGAGTTGATGACCTTTATGCTGGCCTCGGTGTCCATGTCGCCGAGGCGGTTGTCTATGAGGATCTTGAACCCTTCCACCGTGAACCTGGGGCTGAGCTCTCCCCTGAGCCTCTTGACCAGGAGCTCGAAGCTGGCGTCCGCCCCCTCGAACTGGTATCCCTTGGATTCCATCTCCTTGATCTTCCTGGCGATGTCCGGTGTGTCCCCGCCGCACTCCAATCCGAGTTCCGCCAGCTTCTCGGCTATGCTGGCCTTCCCGGCCATGTCCGAGACCAGGAGCCTCCTGGAGTTGCCGACTATCGCCGGGTCTATGTGCTCGTATGTGCGGGTGTCCTTCATCATCGCGGATATGTGCACGCCGCCCTTGTGGGCGAACGCGGAGTCCCCGACGTAGGGCATGTCCGGCCTGGGCGGGACGTTCACGACCTCGCCTATGAACTTGGACAGCTCGGTTATCTTCGCCATGTCCATGTCGGATGTGACGAACCCCCTCTTCTGGACCAGGTTGGGCAGCACGGTGCACATGTTGGCGTTGCCGCACCTCTCCCCCATCCCGTTCACGGTGCACTGCACCATGAGGCATCCGCTCTCCACGGCGGCCAGCGAGTTGGCCGTGGCCAGGTCGCTGTCGTTGTGGCAGTGTATCCCCAGGGGGACGTCCACGGAGAGGAGCGCGTCCTCCACCGCCTCGGACACCTCTCCCGGGAGGGATCCCCCGTTGGTGTCGCAGAGCACCAGCCATTCGGCCCCTCCGGCCTCGGCAGCCCTCAGCACGTTGAGGGCGTACTTCCTGTCGGACCGGTATCCGTCGAAGAAGTGCTCCGCATCGAATATCACATGTTTCCCCGCATCGACGAGGAACTTGACGCTCTCCTGTATCAGGTCCAGGTTCTCGTCCAGGCCTATACCTAAAGCTTCGCTGACCTGGAAGTCCCATGACTTCCCGAATATGCAGCACCACTCCGTGCCGCTGTCCTTGATGGCGATGAGGTTCGGGTCCTCCTCAGCGGGGACGTCGGACCTTCTGGTGCTGCCGAAGGCCACAAGCTTGGTGCGCCTCAGCTCCAGGTCCCTCGCCTTCTCGAAGAACGCATCGTCGGTGGGGTTGGCGCCCGGCCATCCCCCTTCCACGAAATCCACCCCGAAGTCGTCCAGCGCCCTCAGGACGTCCAGCTTGTCCTCCGATGAGAACTGCACCCCCTCGGTCTGCGCGCCGTCGCGCAGGGTGGTGTCGTATATGATGACCTTGTCAGTCAACTCATTCACCGAATCTCTTGTCCAGTATGCCGACCAGGTCGCTGATTATCGCCGAGGCGGTCTCCATGCGGCCCGCTCCCCTTCCGGAGATGAGGATGGGTCCGGCCAGCTCCGTGCTGATCTCGGCTGTGTTCAGGGTACCGGGCAGGCTGAGGGGATGTCCCTTGGGTATGAGCCTGGGGGCCACCTCCAGCTTAGTGGGCGAGACCTCGCCTATGAGCCTTATGACCATTCCGTTGGACCTCGCCAGAGCTACCGCGTCCGCGTTGATCGAGGTGATTCCGGTGATGTCCACGTCGTTGAACGTGACGTTCCTTCCGAAGACCGAGTTGGCCAGGATGACGACCTTGCATGCGCTGTCGTATCCCTCGATGTCGCTGGTGGGGTCGGTCTCCGCGTAGCCCTGCTGCTGGGCCTCCCTGAGCGCCTGCTCGAAGGGCTGTCCGTTGTCCATCTTGGTCAGGATGTAGTTGCAGGTACCGTTGAAGATACCCCTGATGGATTTGATCTTCTCTCCGGCCAGGTCGTACTGGCAGAGGTCTATGATGGGCATGGCGCCGCCCACGGACCCCTCGAACCCGATCATGCACCCCTTCTCCTTCGCCAGGTCCATGATCTCCCAGTACTTGAGCGCCAGAGGGCCCTTGTTGACGGTGACCACGTCGATCTCGCGGTTCAGGGCGTACATGATGTTCTCCAGGCCCACCCCGCCGGTCTTGATGTCGGTGGGCGTGCTCTCGATGAGGACGTCGAAGTCCAGCTTGTCCATGACCTCGGAGGGCTTGGAATAGGTCTCGGTGCCGACCTTTCCGGTCTTCTTCTTGGTGTCCAGCAGCGCCTTGGGGTCGAGGCCCTCGGGGTCGATGACGTAGGTCCTGGAGTCCAGGGCCCCCACGATCTTCACGTTCTTCCCGTAGCGCTTCATGAAGAAGTCCTTCTTGAGCATGATGGCCTCGGTGATCCCCTGGCCTATCGTTCCGAATCCGCATAGGAATACCTTCATCTCAGACACCCCTCACGTATGTGATGTTGTATTGCTTGCACTCCTTCCTGAGGATCGCGTCGATCTTGTCCAGGTTGTCCTCGTAGCGGGCCTTGACCGATATCAGGCTGGTGTGGGCCGAGTTCTTCACGGACTTGGTGGAGTAGCTGACGTTGACCTCGTCTATGGTGGTGGCCTCGTTGATCTTCCTGAGGAGGCCCTCGATGTACTGCGCGTTGACGTCGCCGATGAGGATGTACTCCATGCTGAACGTCTCATGGACCGAGCCGAGGTTCGAAATGACTATGTCCCTCGACTGCCAGAGCTCCTTCAGTTCGTCCAGACGCTTGTCGTCCACCTCGAATGTGAGGTTCACGCTTATCCTGTGGTCTATTATCTTGTCACGGTTGTGAATGACTCCCAGTATGTTACCGTCCACGAGGGAAATGGGCTCCAGTGAACCGATGAGCTGTCCAGGAAGGTCGTTGACGAAGAGTTCGGCATTGACTATCATGATTGCACCAATTGACACACCCACTGCTGACTACCTAAATAAACAATTGCGCGCGGAAGTCCGAAAACTGAACATCCGCGGATCGAGGGACGCCATGTGCCAGACCCGACGAATGGAAAGTATGTCCGCGGCGGATCGGGGGCCGAATGCTTTCCGCAGGAAAGGATCGCACTCAGCGAAGCTATTTCTACCAACAGGTAGATACTAGAAACTATACGTACATGTACGTAAAATTTCGAGTAGGGATGCAGATGGAAATCGCTCGTGACAGATATCTCCGCAGGCTCATAGTCAGAAAGCGCAATGGAAGGCCGAAGATCATAACCGGGATCAGAAGATGCGGCAAATCATATCTCCTCATGAACCTTTTCCGCGGCCATCTGCTATCCGAAGGCGTCCCGGAGGGCAATATCGTTTCGATATCCCTGGAAGAAGCTGCCAACAAGCCTCTGCGCAATCCCGTCGCGCTCGTGGATTACATATGCCAAAGGACCGAAGGAAAGGGGGAGTGCTATATCCTCCTGGACGAGATCCAGATGGTCGAGGATTTCGAGGATGCCGTGAACACCCTGATCAAGGACAGAAATCTGGATGTCTACCTCACGGGAAGCAATTCTAAATTCCTCTCATCGGACATCCGTACCAAGTTCAGGGGGAGGGGCGACAGGGTGCATGTGCAGCCTCTGAGCTTCTCCGAATTCTCCAGCGCTTATGGCGGCGGCGATGCGTGGAAGGAGTACTCCCGTTTCGGAGGTATGCCAGAGACCGTGGGGATGCAGACCCCGGAGCAGAAGATCGAGTACCTGAAGGACCTGATGGACCATGTGTACAAGAGCGATATGATAGAGAGATACGACATCCGGAAGCCGGACGAGCTCTCCCAGGTCATCGATTCCCTGTCCTCATCCATAGGGTCCCTGACGAATCCGGTGAAACTGTCCAACACTCTGCGCACAGAGTACCGCTCGACCGTGACGGACGATACGGTGAACAGATATCTGGGCATCCTGGAGGAGACGTACATGTTCGAGAAGGCCAAGCGCTATGACATCAAAGGGCGCAAAGTGATCGGTTCCCCCATGAAGTATTACATCTCGGACATCGGTCTGAGGAACGCTCAGCTCAACTTCCGCGATATGGATATGCCCCACATCATGGAGAATATCGTCTACAACGAGCTTAGGTCCAGAGGCTATGCCGTGGATGTGGGCGTGGTGGAGACCCGCCCCATTATGAATGGGAAGAGGGCATCCGTCAGTCTGGAGGTCGATTTCATAGCCAGCAAGGGCGACAGGAGATACTACCTTCAATCGGCATATATGATCCCGGATGAGGCCAAGAGGGAACAGGAGACCAGAGTGTTCTCAAAGATAGGGGATAGTTTCAAGAAGATAGTCGTGGTCGAAGACGACATTTATCCGTACATCGACGGGAAGGGTATACTGAATATCGGTGTCCGCCAATTCCTTCTGGATGAGAACAGCTTAGAGTTATAATCGGTAAAATACGTACATGTACGTAAAATTTCGATTAGACTTATCCAGACAGGATGTGGATGGTGGACGGATGATCGAGGACATCAGACAGATAACACTACCGATGGATTGCATATCAGCCAAATAGCATACAGAGGTATAGTGTAGACGATGCCGTTTTCACTGTATCTCCTATCTGAGAATACTATGGCCTTTCTCGGAGCGTATCTGTCTATGTATTCCTTCAGACTAGCTGCACGATACCTCGTGCCGCTTTTCACTTCTACCGGGATGATCCCATCATCTAAGGTTATGAGGAAATCCACCTCTGCTTCGTTCCCTGATCCCCAATAGGCTTCTCCTCTGTGTCCGTATGCCGAAATCTCACACATGACGAAATCCTCAATGAATCCTCCCAGAAAAGTCTCATCTAGCATATCTTCCATGATGTGGGCGGCCGATATGCCTGCCTGACATCTCATTATGCCGACATCCATCATGTACAGCTTGAACAGATTCTCTGACAGATACGAACTCAATGGTATTCCGACCTTCTCTGTCTTAGGGACCTTATGGACCATCCTGGCATCCAGAAGCCATTGAAGAGCGTCCTCCAGTTCTGCAGACCTCGCTCCTTTCACGGCATGGCCGAAGAAGAATCTCTTGTTCTCCTTGGCCAGCTGGGATGGGATCGAATCCCAGATCATATCGACCTTCTTGATGTCTTTCTCGGGAACATGCTTCATGAAATCCAGCCTGAACGAGTCAGCTATCTCCTTGAGAGTACGGTCGACCTCGCCCACATTCCTGGTTTCGATCCATTTTGATACCGCTTCCGGCATCCCTCCTACTACGAGATATTCCTTGAGAAGGGATTGCAACCTGCCCGATGCATAATCATCGGGCACCCCTGTCTGCATGACCATGCTGTAAAGCCTGGGGTCAGTTGCCCTCAGGAATTCCTTGAAGCTCATGGGATACAGTTCCGTGAAAGATACTTTTCCGACTGGGAAGGAACCCTCGCCCTGCAGACCTAAGAGAGATCCCGCACAGATGATATGATATTGCGGCGCCTCCTCGTAGAAGGATTTTAACGAGGTCATCGCACGCTCGCATTCCTGTATCTCATCGAATATAATCAGTGTCTCTTCCGTAATATCCATATTCAGATGCACGGACAGAGCTGTGATTATCCTCTTGCAGTCAAGGTCTCCGTTGAATATTCTGCACAGGGATTCGTTACCTTCGAATTTGCAATACGCTATATTCCTGTAGTTCTGCTCGCCGAAGTATTTCATGAGATATGTTTTTCCGCACTGTCTAACGCCACGGACGATCTTCGGCTTACGATCCTTTGAAGACTTCCATTCTAGAAGTTCCTGGTATGCGTCCCTGTCCATGAGTTATTGATATATTACATACATAAAACGTTTACTTATCTGCAAAATATACAGGTAATTTTAGTAATAATTCAACATTATGGATATGTATTGTAACTGTCCAAGCCATTATTGTGTTTCATCAGACCATGTTCGGGTGATGTGAATAAGGTAAAACAATTGACAATGCCATGAGAAGTCATGAAAATGGCTTGTGACTGGTGGGAGAGCCGAATTGATGCTGCATAGCTACCTCTCGCTATAATGAGGGTTCAGAATGGTAAAAATGGCGCCGAGAGGGAGATTTGAACTCCCGAGGGCAAAGGCGCCCACGAGCTTTCCAGGCTCGCGCCTTACCGGGCTGGGCCATCTCGGCGTGCAAGACGGATGAATTGATTACGGTATAAAATATTATTGAGGAAGGGCCCGAAGGGCCCCTGTCATATCACTGGGGATGCCCGGCGCCACGGCGCTTTCCGGATATGCTCTCCAGGTCGATGCGGTAGATCTTCAGGTTCTCAAGGGCCGAATCCTCGAACTTCCTCTCGGTGTACCCGCAGTGGTCCAGGATCAGGCGCAGACCCTCCGACGCCTCCGCGGAGTGGACCTCTGTGACCGTTCCCTCGCATATGAGGCTCTCGAAGTCGCAGGAGACCCCGCGGCGCTCGCCCTCGAACAAGCAGGAAAGGTCGCATTCCAGACAGACGTGGGGGTCCTTCTCGATGAGCTCCACCTTCCTGCCCTCCTTGGCGCAGTGGATGAACACGGAGACCTTCCCGTCTACGACCTTGTATCCGTAGGATATGGGCACGATGTACGGGAACGGGCTGTCGTTGAACCCGATCCTTATGACCTCGCATCTGTCCAGTATGGATATCTTCTCGTCGAATCCCTTCACTTCTCTCTCGGACTTCCTCATCTGGCGCGTCATAGATGGGAGATATCGTCCAAGCGATAATAAAGGGTATCCCTATGAAAAAGTCGGGAAAGATGTTATAAGTCATCCAGTCGATTTGATGGCGATGTCGGAAGTGAAGATCCCAAGCATCACGTCGGATGATGTCAACAAGCTCTGCAAATTCATCAAGGACACCGTGGCTGCCGCGAACGCGGAAGGTGCGGTCATAGGCCTCAGCGGAGGGATAGACTCCGCCGTGGTGACTAAGTTGTGCGCGGATGCGCTGGGCCCGGAGCACGTCCTCAACGTGTTCATGCCGTCCAGGGTCACCCCCGCGGACGACTACAAGGTGACGGCCGAGCTGTCCTCCATGTGGGGCACGGAGTTCAGGGTGGTTGACATCCAGCCCGCGGTCGACGCTCTGGCGGCGGTCCTGCTCTCCGATGCGGAGACGCCCCTGGAGAGGGGCAACATCTCGGCCAGGTGCAGGATGGTGGTCCTTTACAACTTGGCGAAGAAGAAGCGCTACCTGGTCATGGGAACGTCCAACCAGAGCGAGATCATGATGGGATACTTCACGAAGTTCGGGGACGGGGCGTGCGACGTCACGCCGCTGGCCAACCTGTACAAGACCCAGGTCAGGCAGATCGCAGCGATGATAGGCGTTCCGCAGCCCATCATAGACAAGCCGCCGTCCGCCGGACTGTGGGAGGGCCAGACCGACGAGTCCGACATGGGCATCAGGTACGAGGACCTGGACAGGATCCTCTATGAGATGGAGAGGGACAGGACGGACACCCAGATATCCGCGGATACAGGCCTATCGAAGGAGACCGTGAGCGATATCCGCAGGCAG
>Ga0310696_10009218_pt1 | contig 11438 bp, 8 predicted proteins | sample AusTroGonzalo_MG_4_FD_203885 | JGI IMG/M metagenome (GOLD analysis project Ga0310696, IMG submission 203885) | Bovine rumen microbial communities from tropical cattle in Woodstock, Queensland, Australia - Gonzalo_02 (v2) (version 2) | ecosystem: Host-associated > Mammals > Digestive system >...
GTCACCTCCGTTGCCGAGCAGCATGCCGCCCTTTTTGTGCATGGGGTAATATGCGTCGCTGCCTTCCATGCTGTGAGGCCTGGGCCCGCTGTAGAAGGTGGTCAGAGTGTCGCAGGATGCATCGGCTCCGCGAAGATCCCACTGATTCCCGCCGCCACCGTTCACAAAGACGGAAACGAAGTTCCATTCAGTGATGGACGGGACGTCATTCTGCTTGGCGCCGTAGCCGGAGAAAAGGCCGGCCTCCATGTCGGACATAATCCACGGGCCTTCGCCATTGCCGCGGCCCCACGCTGTCGATGTACCGTAGTAGGTGGTCTCCATGGTGCCTGTGCCCACTGCACGCCCGTTGGTGGAAGAGTTGCCGTAGTCGAAGCAGCAGCCGCTGTCGTAGTGCATGCCGTCGATTACGTAATAGATGCCTTCCGGCTCGTCATCGACCGCCAGGCCGCGGGCGTTGTTGCAGCGGTAGCCCATGCCGGGCATGATATAGACTCCGTACACCTTCTGCCCCCGGAGCAGGGCGGGAGCCATGTCCGCAATGGAACTGGTGTTGAAACCGCCCTTGTCCGGGCCTACGAAGGTTCCGGGAGGAGCGGGCAGCAGGTCGTTGCCCATCCCCGACTGGTCGTAAATCACTGATATGTAGCACATCGTGCCTTCGCAGAACGCATCCTGCGCAGCGGCGTCGGCAATGCCGTTCTTCCGGGCGAAAATGTCGAGCTTCGCCCCGTCGCTTTCGCGGACTACCTGATAGAGGGGGCCGTTGTATTGTGAGTCGAGAACGCGGGTGGTGCTGTGCGCAGTGACGCAGGGAGTGCCGCCCTGACGGTAGATGTCGCAGGGTTTGTCGGAGTTCTGTCCAGAGAGTTGTTTGCAGGCGATAACGGCCCCGAGAACTGCGATGCATGCGCATGAGGCGAAGAGAATCTTTTTCATTGTGGAAGCTTATTCGAAATTTCTACACAAGATAGCGAATAATTAGCTAACTTAGTATCAATTATAAATCAAAATGGGGAAAATCGGGCAGGCCGCTTCCGCCGTTTGGCGTTTCTACCGCGACAGTTTCAGGGAAATGACCTGGGGCAGACCGCTGGTGTGGCTTATCCTGCTGAAGTTTTTCATCCTTTTCGCAGTGTTCCGCGTGTTCTTCTTCAAGCCGGAAATGGCAGGAATGTCCGAGCAGCAGAAAAGTGAAATAGTGGGCGACAGGCTCACGGGCCGCTCTGACGTCAACCCTGCCGACACACTGACAATCCTAAAACCTTAACATATGGACACTATTATCTGGTCTCGCATCCAGTTTGCCATGACGGCGGCCTATCACTGGCTGTTCGTGCCTCTGACTCTCGGCCTGGCGCTGGTGATGGCTGTGATGGAGACCCTTTACGTCGTCAAGAAAGACGATTTCTGGAAAAAGGCGGCTCAGTTCTGGATGAAGCTGTTTGCCGTCAATTTTGCCGTAGGCATAGCTACGGGACTGATTCTCGAATTCGAGTTCGGCACCAACTGGAGCAACTACTCCTGGTTCGTGGGCGACATGTTCGGGGCGCCGCTCGCCATCGAAGGCATACTGGCCTTCTTCATGGAGGCGACCTTCTTTGCAGTGATGTTCTTCGGCTGGAACAAGGTGAGCAAGCGTTTCCACCTGGCTTCCACATGGCTCACCGGCATCGGCGCCACTATCTCGGCCTACTGGATACTGGTAGCCAACGGCTGGATGCAGAACCCGGTTGGGACCACTTTCAACCCTGACACAGTGCGCAGCGAAATGGCTTCGGCAACGGCTTTCTGGGAGGTAATTACAAATCCTGTGGCCGTAAGCAAATTCTTCCATTCCATCACGAGCGGCTGGGTGACCGGCGGCATCTTCGTGGTGGGAGTGAGCGCATGGTACCTGCTCAAGGGGCGGCATAGGGATTTTGCAATCAAAAGCATAATAATCGGCGGCCTGGTGGGACTGGCCGGCAGTGCGGCCGTGATGCTCTCGGGAGATTCTTCGGGTGTGCATGCGGCGGAGTTCCAGCCCATGAAGCTGGCGGCTGCAGAAGGCCTTGAGGACGGCGGAAGGGGAGCGGCCTTCACCATTGTGCCCGGCGTCAAGGTGCCCAGGATGCTTTCGATTCTCGCCACTCACGACCCTGACGGATATGTGCCGGGCATCAATGACATACTGAACGGCTACACCGACAATGAAGGCAATGTCGTTCCCTCGGTAGCAGAAAAAATGGCCGGCGGCCGCGTGGCTCTGGATGCTCTTGCGGTTTACCGGGAGCAGAAGGACAGTGATCCGGAAGTGGCCGCGCAGGCTCTGGCGGTGCTGGAGGAGAATGTGCGGTATATGGGCTACGGCCATCTGGAAAAGCCTGAGGATGTGGTGCCGCCGGTCGGCGTGGTGTTCTGGGCCTTCCGTTTCATGATAGGATTCGGAATGCTCACCGCCCTGGTGCTGCTGCTCAGCGTCTGGTTCGGCTGGAAGGACAAACTGCCGAAGATGCGCTGGCTGATGTGGGCTGCCATCGTGTGCATCCCTCTGACCTACATTGCAGGGCAGTGCGGCTGGATAGTCGCCGAGGTGGGACGCCAGCCCTGGACCATCCAGGGGCTGCTGCCGGTGAACGTGGCCATTTCGAGCCTCAGCGCCGGCGCTGTAAAGACGACCTTCTTCTTGTTCCTCGCCGTCTTCGCCATGTTCCTCGTCATTGAAATACGCATCATGCTCGGAGCCATCAAGAAAGGCCCCGGCACAGTTGAACCTGAAAAAGCCTGACAACTATGAGTTACGAATTCCTGCAAAATTATTGGTGGTGCCTGATCGCCCTGCTGGGCGGTCTGCTCGTGGCCCTCATGTTCGTTCAGGGCGCCAATCTGCACCTTGGCAACCGGCAACTCTCGGATCTTCAGAAAAGGATGGTCCTCAATTCTACCGGACGGAAGTGGGAACTCACCTTCACCACTCTCGTAACCTTCGGAGGAGCTTTCTTCGCCTCATTCCCTCTATTCTACAGCACCAGCTTCGGCGGGGCCTACTGGGTATGGGTGCTGCTGCTCATCAGCTTCGTTTTTCAGGCCGTGGCCTACGAATTCCAGCACAAGAAGGGAAACCTGCTGGGCGTGAAGGGCTTCCGCATAGCTTTGATAATCAACGGCATCCTCGCTCCGTTCCTGGTAGGCACGGCGGTGGGAACATTCTTCACCGGCTCGCCCTTTACAGTGGACAAGGTGGCTATCACCGACCCTTCGGCCCCGATTATCAGCACCTGGGGCAGCCCCTGGCATGGTCTGGAAGCTCTGGGTCAGCCTTACGCAGTGCTGCTCGGCTGCACTCTGGTGTTCCTGACAGCCATCCTCGGTGCCTTGTATGTCCTCAGCAATATAGACGACGAAGCCATTCATACCCAGATGCGGCGCACCGTCAAGATTGCGGCAATACCGTTTCTGGTGTTTTTCCTGGCCTGGGCGTTGCTCAACCTGCTCGCAGAGGGCTACGCATATGATGCGGAAGGAACGATATCGCTGCAGATGCTGAAATACTTCGCCAACCTGATGCAAATGCCGGCTGTGCTGGTGATGCTGCTTGCAGGCGTGGTGCTTGTGCTTCTGGGCATCTGGAAGGGCGCTTTCACCAAATCCCGCAACGGCTTCTGGTTCGCTGCTCCCGGCACGGTGCTGGTGGTGATGGCAGTGTTCTTCCTGGCCGGCTTCAACGGCACGGCATACTACCCTTCAAGCTCAGACCTGCAGAGCTCGCTGACCATCCGCAACAGCTCTTCGAGCTACTTCACCCTCAAGGTGATGTCGTGGGTGTCGCTCCTGATTCCTTTCGTGGTCGCATACATCGCCTATGCATGGCGGCAGATGGACCGCAGGAAGATCACTCAGGACGAGATAAAAGAAGAGGAGCATAAGTATTAAAAAAAAGGCCGGTTTGAATGACCGGCTTTTTTTTAATTCATGGACTATCTGAACAGCGATAGATTATTGACAGTGCATCGTCTTTCTTGTGTATTTTCTAAATTTGTATAATAAACGACAAATCCTGTTTTTTTATGGAAGATATCGACAATATGTCTGAAGATGAGTTGTTCGAGCATATGCTTGAGTCATTTACGCCGGAGCGGATCAAGGAGATGGTTCCGGGCTACGAGTTCCGCTGCGAAATCAACGAAAATCCCGCTCAGTTGCCGGTGGAGGGGATGGTGGAGCAGATTGTCCCGGAAGAAGGCGTTTATGTCCATGTGGATCTGGTGCTCGACAGTCTTGAACAGGACGGCACCATTTGCATAGAAGTTACGACGCGCCGCAGTGATAAAAGCGTCTGTACTTTCTTCTCTCCGGAGGATGTTAAACTCTTCCACGACGGCATGCATCTGCATGCGAAGGTGGTGCTGCTTTCGGACCTTTTTGATGACGACCTGGTAATCGCTGCGGACGAAATCGACACCCTCATCATGAACCTTTACATAGGCAAGCGCGGCATAATGACGCAGCACATAACCATCAAAGGGCTCTGGCCGTCGCCCCGGCGTGCCACCGCCGCCGAAAAGCTGCTCCGCAACGCCGCTACCGCCGAAGATTTGCTGGAGGGCATCAGCAAGTTCCCCGGTTGGGCCGATTTCAAGAAAAGGGTGGAGGATGTCGTGGTCCGCAACAGGGTGGGACAGCTCCGCAAAAAGGCCGGCCTCACCCGCAATGCCCCCACTGTCCACACCATCTTCACAGGCAATCCCGGCACGGGCAAATCCACTGCCATAAGCCTTCTCGCACGGCTCTACAAGATGATGGGCTATATAGATAATGACCAAGTCAAGACCATCCACCTTTCCGACATTTCGGGCTTCCACATAGGCGAGGAGTACGACAGGACAGTCACTGCCGTGCAGGAAGCCAAGGGCGGCGTGCTGGTGTTCGACAATGCCCATGACCTCTACCGCGCCGAGCGTAACAACTACGACACCGAAGGCAACATCGTCCGTGCTCTCTGCGATGTTCTGGGAGACATTGAAAAATACCCCCGCTGGATGCTCGTGCTCACCGGCGACCCTGACGGGATGGACCTGCTGCTGAGCAAGTACCCGCTGCTGAAGAAGCACTTCGGCGCTCCCGTAAGGATGGAGGACTTCACTCCCGCCGAGCTTGCCGAAATAGTCGTCACCTGCAGCTCCGAGCGCAAGCTCAAGCTCACCGATGAGGCAGACAGGAAGCTTCAGGCGTACATACTCCATCAGTACAACCACCGCGGCCGTGGCTTCGAGAACGCATGGCTGGTGGAGCGCCTCTTCGACGACAGCATCATTCCGGCCATGTCCAGCCGCATCGGCGCGCTCCCCCAACCGACCAGAAAGCAGCTGGAAACAGTCCTCCCCGAGGACATACCCACTGTCAACGCCAACCCCGACGCAGGCCTCGACGAGCTTGACAGCCTCATAGGTCTCGAAAAGATAAAGACAAAGGTGCGTGATTACCTCAATGCAGTGCGGCTGGCGGGCCGACGTATGGAGCTTGGCCTGCCCACCAACATGCCGCGCCTGCACATGGCCTTCCTCGGCAACCCCGGCACAGGTAAAACCACTGTGGCAGAAATCATCGGCCGAGTGTTCGCCTCGTGGGGCATACTCACCGAAGGCAGGGTCATCAAGACGGAGAAAAGCGAGCTTGTGGGCCAGTACATAGGCCACACTGAGCAGCGCATGCGTGACATTCTCGCCCGAGCCCGAGGCAACGTGCTTTTCATCGACGAGGCATACCAGCTGGTACAGAGTAACAACGAGGGAGACTTCGGCCGCATAGTGATGAACTCACTGCTCACCGAGCTTGGCAAAGACCATCAGGACATGGTGGTAATCCTTGCGGGCTACACCGCCCCGATGAAAAAGCTCCTCGAAAGCAACGAGGGCATCGAAAGCCGCTTCCCCAATGTTTTCAGCTTCGAGGATTACACCACCGACCAGCTGATGGAAATCGGAAAGCTGATGATACGCAAGCAGGGCTTCACGCTCACCGAGGGCGCCGCTGAAAACATGCGCACCATCATCGAGCAGGAGGCCGAGAAACCTTCGCCCCGCTTCGGCAACGGCCGCTTCGTGCAGAATCTGCTGCAGAACGAGATACTCGCCTCGCTGGGAGCCCGGACTGCCGGGATAGCCCACCCCACGGCCGAGCAGCTCAGCACCATCCTTGCCGAGGATGTAGTGATTGGTAAAGGCATGAAAGACGTGGTCTTCGACGATGCTGCCATAGATGCCGCCCTTGCCCAGCTGGATTCACTCGCCGGCATCGACGGGGTAAAGAAGGCTCTCCACGACTTTGTCCGGTCGGCCCGCTATCTACACTCCATAGGCGAGCCGTATGTGGGCAAAGGGCTGCTCAGCTGGCGCTTCATAGGCCACAGCGGGACGGGCAAAAGCACCGTGGCGAAAATACTCGCCGGCATCCTTAAGGGCATGCACTTGATTGCCAACAGCAATATAGTCGAGGTTCGCGGTGAGCGCATCCTGGAGGTTTCTGAGCACGAGAGCGACATGGTGCTGGAAGATGCCGTGAAGCGCTCATGCAACGGGTTGATATTCATTGATGTGGACGAGCCAGGCTACCATGACCGCCGCATCGAGCAGGTACGCCTGAAAATCAAGGAGATGACTGTCGAGGCCGGTGGCGAATGCGCCCTGGTCATAGCCGAGCTTGACGCGCCCTATCGCAACGTGGCCGAGCAGCTGTCGGAAGCCGGGGTTCATGATTTCGACCACACGCTGGTCTTCAAGGATTTCACTCCGGAAGATCTTTACGGAGTGCTCTGCAGCTGCCTCGCCAAATTCGACGTGCATTTCAGCGAGCCGGCCGAGCGGCACATGCAGGACTATCTCAGGGAGATGTGCGCTTCCGCCCATGCCGACGCCCGCACCATGAAGCTCATGTCACGCACCATCTACCGCCAGGTGATCCTCCGCGAGAGCAGCCTGCAGCGCCGCCCCGCATCCCACACCGTGCAACTGGCCGACATCGCCACCTTCAAATGGAACGGCCGCAAAGGGAAGATAGGGTATTAGAGCTCTGGGATTACCCGAAATTCGCTGGACATACTTAATCTCCCTGGAAGACCTTCTGGGACGGGTTGGTATGGCCAGTGTCATCTGTCAGGTGCCACCAGCCATACCTAATGGCCCTATAGTGGTTCCTGTGGCAGGTAGTTGTGGCCAGTGAATTTCGGGTTGCGATTATTTGCTATATTTGCCGCAAAACCACTCCGATGAATCTCACTCTTTCCACCGGTCATATCATTCCTTGCCCTGGGTTTGGGACCTACAAGACTCCAGACGGAGAGATTTGTGTAAATGCAGTTCGCGAGGCTATTGCAGCAGGTTACACCCATATCGACACGGCTGCCCTTTACGGCAATGAACAATCTGTGGGGGATGGTGTGAGGCAGAGCTGCAAAGCCCGCGAGGAACTATTCATCACCAGCAAGGTTTGGAACACCGAGCGCGGTTTCGACAAGACTTTAAAGGCCTGCGAAAATAGTCTCAAGAATCTCGGGATGGACTATCTCGACCTTTACCTTATCCACTGGCCGGCAAACAGGCTTCAATTCGGCGATAAGGCCGATGCCATAAACATAGACACATGGCGAGCTATGGAAAGGCTCGCCGAAGAAAAGGTAGTGCGCTCCATCGGCCTGAGCAATTTCTACACCCGCCACATGGAGCCTGTCCTTGCTTCGGCAAACATCACTCCGGCTGTGGACCAGATTGAATATCACCCCGGGCTGATGCAGGAAGACACTGTTGAAACTTGCCGTAGACTTGGCATTTTGGTAGAAGCATGGAGCCCTCTGGGTCGCGGCCGTCTGCTGGACAATCCCGTCATCACCGGCATTGCCGCCGGTCACGACAAATCTCCAGCCCAGATTATCCTGAGGTGGGTCATCCAGAACGGCGTGCTGCCGCTGGTGAAGTCGGTTCACGCTGAAAGGATCCGGGAGAACTTCGACCTGTTCGATTTCGCGCTTGATGACAGCGAGATGGCGGCAATTTCAGCCCTGCCGGAGGTACGCTTCGGCTCCCATCCCGACACAACAGAATTCTAAAGGTTTTTTACTTCCTCGTACAATAGCCCGCAAAGCCGGGCGATTTGTTTGGATGAACTGTTATATCGGCTTCGCAGAACTCTGGCAAGCTTAAGCCTTTGACGGGTGTCAAGCCCTTTGATGCTATTTGAGCCGAATAATTCCTTACAAAGCCTATTCTTATGCTCCCGCATCTCCTGTATCGGGATTGACAGTCTCGAAATAGAGCCGCCCCTGGCTTCCACGTCATCTTCTTTTGTGATGCACATGAAGAAATAGAAACTTTTCCAAGTCTTGAATATCTGCTCCACAATATCGAAGGCAACATACTCCCCAGGGAAAATAAGGCCATCAAACAATCTCAAATTCTGCCCGGGTTTTGTCTAAAGAGCGGCCCGCTGGACCACGGATAGTCGTATGCAGTGTAATGGATGCCTCCCACAGGAGGATTCTTGCTCACATAACATATTACCGTCTTGAGATAGAAGTCATCGTCGACAGTGACAGCTCAGGGTAAAGCTAATCATTCCGAGTTAGTCTGACATCCAAAAACAGAAAAACATTTTCGTTGCACAGAAATATATCTAAAATTGAATTTTTCACTGGCCGTACCCGATGCTTTTGCGCTATTGTAAGGGCAGGGGTGCTTGTGGCTGGGGCATAATCACCATGTAGTGGGGAGGGAAGATGGGGTGCTTTTTGTTGTTGCAGTGGGAGACATTGGCAATTTCGGTGCGGTGGCCGTTGGATTCGAGGGTGAAGAAGCGGTTTTGCGGCTGGTGGATGTGCCCGCCGATGAAATATCGGATATCGCGGGCTTCGACGGCCTTGCGAAGGACTGAGCTGCCGTAAAAATGCGCTCCGCCGTCGTTGCAGTCGAGGCCGCCGCAATCTTTCGGAAGGGTGTGGGAGAGCAGCAAATCCAGCCGCTGCGGAATCCATGAGTACACCGTGCCCAGAAATTCCCTGTCATCAGTAGAGAAAGCCTTGTTCCTGGCCGGAGTGGGCACCCATGGCGTGCCGTAAATCGTTAGCCCCCTGAATTCCATGCCGCAGTCGCTGAGAATCACAAGCTTCTGCCCGGCGGCAGAGGCGTATTCATCCTTGAGCTGTCCGATCTGTGCCTGAACCCAGTGGTCGTGGTTGCCCGGGACGAGGATGGCCCGCTCGCAGCCAATACGCTGCACCCAGGGCAGGAACACCGAGTGAAACCACTCGCCCTGCGCCTCAGGCTCCTTGTCCATCCCGCCCGGAAAGATGTCCCCGCAGATAACAGCCAGGTCGCAAGGGTACATGTTAGGCAGATGCCCGTGCAGGTCAGCGGTGGCAGTGATGGATACGGGGGTATTTTTTGAACTCATATGTCAAAACCGTTTGCATATAAAGACGCCCACCCGCGGTTTTTCTATCATTTGATTTTGCGGTTTTGTCCACCCTCGTAATGACGGACTTTATCCGGTATCTCCCAGTGATAGATTTTCTGAGATGAATCGTCTATACTTACAAACCTCATGAATTTGAAAGAATAACCTTTTATCTTTTTTTAATCACTTTAATCTTCATTATTATGAAAAGCAAAACTACTGCGTATCTCCTGCTAATCTTTCTGGGAGCAATTGGTATCCACAAGTTTTATCTTGGGAAAACCGGGATGGGAATTCTCTACATCTTTACCGCCGGTCTGTTCGGCATCGGTTGGCTGATCGACCTCTTTACGCTTGGGAAGCAAGTTGACAAATATAATACAGAGCATGCAAATTAATCATTTTAAGAACGAAAGTTCAGAAAATGAAACAAGAATTAGTGCAAGCATTTCTGCTGAAAAACGGTGAATGCTTTGATAGCATTACCGCTCCTGAAGTGCAAAGGAAACTTGAGGAAATTGACGACTCAAAGTCCTCTCTTTTAATGAGTATCAACTTGCAAAAGCCTACGGTCATGCTCATAATCTCAATTATCCTCGGCTGGGAGCGTTTCTTCCTGGAGGATATCGGGATGGGGGTTATTAAAGTACTGACGTGCTATGGATGTGGTATTTGGTGGCTCATCGATATCTTCTCGGCGCAGAAGCGTACGTATGAGTACAACTTTAAAAAGTTCAATGAGATTGTGTTATTGTGTCGATAGGTATCACTCAGACCAGGATGGTTCAAAACCTAAGAAAATGGGCGGCAGTCTTTATGATTGCCGCCCTATTATTCGTTTTATACGGGTTGTTGGATCCCGCTCAGCACCCCTTTCCCAAATGCCCTTTCTATTTGGCTTCGGGGTGGAAGTGCCCGGGATGTGGTTCTCAGAGAGCAATACATCATTTGATTCATCTTAAAGTAGAGTCCGCATTCGAGTATAATGCGTTATTGGTATTGTTTATCCCAGTAGTGTCGTTCCTCATAGTTGCTGATGCAATGAAATCGAAGTATCCAAGCCTCTATCGCATCATTCGCAGTCCAGCCTTGTCATGGGGGATTCCAGTAATAATCTTATTTTGGTGGATATTGAGAAATATATACGGTTGGTGATTGTTTTTAAAAGATAAGTCTAAGATCCCGGAGATAGTCCGGCATCTCCAGTGATAGATTATCCGGCATGAATCGTCTATAACTTACCTACGCCGCAAAGGCGACACTCGATTACCGTTGCAATGGAAGTTATCACAGTGTAGAAATCGTCAATGGCCAAATTGTCAGCCACACCGAAGAACCTGATGAGAGGGAAGACGCCTTCCTATCCTTCACTTTTCTCCCCGACATGGAACTCCTGGGAGAATGCTCCCCTTCGGTTCGTGGGGTCGTTGAGAAGGCGATGTTCCTGTTTTTCTGACGAGCATTATTCCGATAGGTCGCCGATGGCTCTTGGGATATTTCATTTTGCGAAATTGAGTTTTGTTGTTTCCAGATCATAACCATGCTAAGTTTGACAAAAAATGAGTCGTAATTATCTACTCAACATAATTCGATAAGTAATCACTATCGTCCATTTATATAATTAGAGTCCGAGGTTTATATTTTATTGTGTTTCACGTGTTTATTGAGATAATATTATTATATTTGTCAGCGTTAGTCTTATTATGAGGTTCATTAAGAACAATAAAGATGAAAAGAATCATTCTTCCTAGTAGCGGTTTTTCTCCCGGTTCTCTCTGTTGCTCAAACCGCCATCATTCTGATGGCACACATTAGTGAATCCCATGTTATTCGCTGATATTTGAAATGAGCGCTTGGCTAAAATGAGGCTGCTAAAAGATGCGTTATGCTGGATGTTGAGAATGATTTAAAAAATTAATCAATCGCAAAATCTATAAGAAGCCAAGGACATAGGATGCCGCCAACAGAGTCGTTTACCTCAGTTTGGTACGTTTGACCTGATGAGACGCATA